>Ga0316232_1000169_pt1 | contig 110698 bp, 84 predicted proteins | sample TBHtaG_FD_206006 | JGI IMG/M metagenome (GOLD analysis project Ga0316232, IMG submission 206006) | Freshwater microbial communities from Trout Bog Lake, Wisconsin, USA - TBH18025_13 | ecosystem: Environmental > Aquatic > Freshwater > Lake > Hypolimnion/Profundal zone | place: USA: Wisconsin...
CCTCATTGAGGCAGTCCTGGATCTTGTCCAGCGTCTGGCACTCGGGCCGCGCTTGAAGATCGTCGATGTTGGCACTGGCTCGGGAGCGATCGCAATCAGCCTTGCCCGCGAACTGCCGCAAGCGGAAGTGTATGCCGTTGACCTCTCACCAGCGGCCATTGAAGTCGCTCGAATAAATGCCGAGCGACTTGGCGCCAGCGTGCACTTCATCCACAGCAATGTGCTTGACGGCGTGGTGCGCGATGCAAGCTTTGATTTTGTGGTCTCAAACCCGCCATACATCGGGACCGACGAGGCCGACGAGGTTCACGCAGTGGTCAAAGGCTATGAACCCCACATGGCCCTGTTTGCAGGGGAGCGAGGCTTGGACGTGATTCGCCGTCTGATTCCGCAGGCGCATCAAGCCCTGCGCCCCGGCGGTTGGCTTCTTACGGAAATTGGGTATTCCCAGTCCCAGACAGTTTTGGATTTGTTGGGCACATGGCACGACGTGCACTCGGTCCCTGACCTTGCGGGAATCCCGCGCATCATCGTCGCCAAAAAGCCCGGATAGAGCAAGGTGCCCTCTTTCAAGAGCACCTCGGCTACCGTAGCCTATTTGGCTGCGTTAGCCTCGTGGAAGTTCCGGCGAATCTGGGCTAAGAAATCGCGAGCCTTAGGCGGAGGATTCACTTTGCCTTCCAGCAGATCGCGATAGTTAACGTTGCTTCCGTAGAAGGATTTTATGGAATCCGTATCGGCGCGGACATTGGCTCCGTTCAGGGTTGCTCCGGCAAAAACGCCCTTGGCGCGGGAGTAGGTAAGGATGCCTGAATTCATCTTCCAGTCAGCACTGGCGCTGGCATCGCGTCCAAACGGGCCCGCGGCGATTCCTGCGTCAGCTCCGATCTTCCAGTTGGCCTGCAGGAGTTTGTTGGCTCCCTCCTGGTTCATAAAGAGCATGACCAGGTCTACGCCCTCGACTCCAATCTGGGCTCCCCAACTGCCGCCTGTGATGGTGAAGAAGGCGGGCGCGCTCCAGCCTTTGTCGGGAATGCGGCAAGTGGCTACGCCGCGTCCGTGTTCGCCACCGAAGATGAAGCCACCCTTAACGAGTGACGGAACAATGGCAACGCATTTTGCGTCCGCGAGGACTGTTTGCGGGATGTTATTGTCGCCCGCGCTGGTGAGTCGGTTGAGATCTTCAGCGGCTACATTGAGGCGATTGGTTACAACTGTGTCGTCCTGCTTGCCGCTGCTGTGGTCATCCCGGGCGAAGGCGGGCAGTGCGAGCGCTACTAACAACAAGATCCTAAACGCTAACTTCATACTTGGTTCCCTCTTGTGCGCGAACCGTTGACGGGCAGGCGCTGACAGGTTCCCGGCCATACGCAGACGCAACTCAGAGAGCTGATGGCTATGGGGGTCGGGAACATTCAAACAATATGATTAGAGAAACGCGCCGAAGGTTTACAGCGAAGAGAATGAAACGAGCGCTGGGCAGCGCCACAGGGCAGAGGCGGGCAGGACGGATGCCTTACCACGTGGTGCTCCGCTGGCACTCGGCATGACCCTAAACCGTTGAAAGAAAAGCTGAAACAGGCCTTACTTTTGCCATGGCCGGGGAGGGCGCTGCTCCTCGGAGATGTCACGGTCTTGGACGCGGTCATACTGATAGCTACCGCTAACGCTACCCAAACCTTCGTTGTAGAGACTGGTATATCCGAGCCCTTCTTTTAGCTCCTCGCTGAAACGGTGCAGTCTTTCGAGGTGTTCGGCCGTAGCGGCGATTTCAATTTTGCTGGTCTTGAGGAATTTTTGATAGCCGCGATCAAGAAGGATGGCAGGCTCGCCGGCAACAACGCAGGCTGGGAAAGCGGCGATGCGCGAATTGCCATCTTGGGCGACTTCAATTTCCGCGACACACTGGTCCTTGGTGACCTTGTAAATATTTCCGCCGGGAACAGTCGGGGTCACTTCAAAGCCGTGCGATGTTAGCCAATTCCGGGCGTTCTCAAAGCTTCTGGTGACGTTCTTCAATGGAGCGAAATTGGCCATTCTTCACCTCGCGAATCGTGGCGTACTCGCTCCCCACGGAGCGATGCGAATTCGAGGTAAGCGAACTCGGCTGGACAATAATGTCGCATAGTGGAGGGCGCTACGGCAACCGGGAGGACTTGCACCGGAGGAAAAGCTGCGGCAATATCAGGAAATGCTGCAATTGCCCTATGCGTGCCACCGATCTCTGCGTGAAGACGTGGAACGGGCCTATCCAGAGGAGGCATGTGGAATTCTGCTAGGGCGCCGGGAAGGGATCGACGATACTGTGGTGCGGATAACGGTATGCAGCAACGTGGCCTCGGAGCCGGGGCGCCGCTACGAGATTGCTCCAAACCAGTTGATTGCGGCACAACAGCAAGCGGAAGAGGAAGGTTTGGAGATTCTGGGCTTCTATCACTCCCATCCAGATCATCCAGCTAAACCTTCAGCAACGGACCTCCGTGAGGCACATTGGACAGGGTATATATACCTTATCTGTGGAGTTAAAAAGGGGAGATTAGCTGAGATCGTCGCCGTGCGACCGACGGGCTCAGAACAACAATGGGAGACAGAGCAGGTGCATTTTCAGCCTCCTGAGAGTTGACTCCGCGGAGGCTGAAGTTTATGGCTTCCCGCCGGGATTCCAGGATGGTTTCCAATCGGTATTAGCAAGCCACTCAATCGGGGGAATCATCCATTCGATGGCGCGAGCGAGGTGCTGGAAATCGATGTGCGTAAGATCGTCCGCCGGTTGGTGATAATGAGATCCGAGTCCATAGCTGGATATGGTTTGCGCGACGATGCCTCGTTTGGCAAATGCGAAATTGTCTGAGCGCTGAAAGAAATGCTTAGCAGGATGAGGATCCGCAACGAGCGGCGCGCCATGCCTGGCGAGGACCGGACCGAGATCGGTACGCTCCCACCCGGTAAGCCAGAGTTGATCGGCGCGGATGGCGCGATCTGGCTGGCCAATCATCTCAAACTCGAGCGTGGCAATGATCGAGGAGAGCGCAACGGGCGGGTGCAAGAGAAAATACTGATCGCCCTGGCCGCCAGTTTCCTCACTCCCGAAGCAAACAAAGACAATGCTGCGACGGGGTCTCTGTGGCAAAGAACCTAAGGCGCGCGCCAATTCTAAAACCGCACTGGTTCCACTCGCGTCGTCGTCTGCTCCGTGGTAGATAACTTCACCTGCCGAAGTGCGGCGCGTCCCAAGATGGTCGAGGTGGGAGGTGAGGAGAATCGCCTGCTGAGCCAACTCCCGATCGGCACCACGGAGCACGCCGATGGCGTTGTACGTTGACGCACCTGATGGGAGAGGAACACGCTGAACCTCTACAGTTTGCAGACCAAAGGATTGGAATTGGGCGGCGACATAGGTCGCTGCGATCAGTTCATCGCGAGTGGCACTGCCGCGTCCACCTAGGGCGTCAGAGGCGAGGAACGACATTTCGCCGCGCACATGGTTGGCAACGTCAGCGTGATTCTGAGCGGAAAGTAATACCGGGGAGAGCAGCAAGCAGACAAGAGCTCGGAGAGGGCGACGGAGCATGACCTATTTTACGAGCGAAACGCGCGACTGGACCAAACGAGAATCAATGATCCGCCATAGCCCAATGTCTGCAGGTAGTCCGACCGTCAGTGTAATCAAATTCGTAATCAGGTTCATGTGGAACATCGCACACATAGCACTATTGCGTCGCCAACTGGTTGCCTAAGGGTATAGGTTAAGAACCATCGAGTAAAAATAAGCGTTCTCGTTACCGTTCATTTGGGAGAAAGACATAATGAATTTCGAAGGCGACATCATTCGAAAGCAAATTTCTGCGATTTTAAGCGCTTGGAACATGAAATCGGAGCTCATCGAAACTACGGCCGAAGCGATGCTGTACAGCGATCTGGCCGGCATCGACTCTCACGGCATCTCGTTACTCACACTTTATGAGGAGAAGATGCTGGCAGGCAAACTTCAACTCCAGGCCGATCCGCGAGTGGTTCGCGAGAACGCAGTGACTGCCCTGATCGATGCGGGAGCTGGGTTGGGCCATCCGGCTTCGGTGATGGGTGCGCGCCTGGCAGCCGACAAGGCAGTCGCAAACGGAGTCGGTGCTGTTGGCGTGACCAATTCGCATCACTTCGGCCCAGCCGGGTATTACGCGAAGATCATAAGCGATCGTGGTCTGTTGGGCCTTGTCACATGCCACTCACGAATGGCCTGTGTGCCGCCTACCCGTTCCTCAACTCGCGTCTTCGGCACGAACCCGATTGCCTTTGCCGCGCCCGCCCACAGGAATCCGCCTTTCCTCCTTGATATTGCAACTTCTACGGTTGCCGCGAACAAAATCAAGGCTTACGAATACCAAGGGAAGCCTCTGCCCGCAGGGTGGGTTCTGGATGAAAACGGCGCGCCGGTTTGCGATTCCAAGCTGGGCAAGGAGTATGTGTGGCATAGGGACAAGGGAGGACTGAGCCCGCTTGGCGGAACCGAGGAGATGCGGAGCCACAAGGGATACGGCTTGGCGATGATGATGCAGATCCTGGGAAGTACCCTCGTCGGAGGCTCTTTTCCGGCAATGGATGCACCGGCTGGCCGTTTGAATAAAAGGGATAACATCGGGCATTTCTTTCTCGCTATCGACCCCAAGTGTTTCCGTCCCGAGGGTGAGTTTGAGGACGATTTAGACCTGATGATCGATTTCATGCACGCCCAGACGCCCATCGATCCCGCCAAGCCGGTGCTTGTTCCCGGTGATCCCGAAGTACAAGCGCGGAAGGAGAGGTCACGGGACGGTATTCCAATTGCCGCTGGCCTCATCGAAGACATTCGCAAAATTTGTGAGCGCAGCGGCGCAACGTTCCTGCTGGGCTAATTTCAAATCTGTTATAACCAACAAAAAGGGTGGCCGCCATGGCCACCCTTTTTATTGGAGCTTGAAACGGTTATGCGGGACTGGGCCGCTCACCGGGACTGAGTCCAGGCTGCCGGGTTGGCTCCGGACGAAGCACCTGCTGCACGCTTCCGGAATCGTCTGCCGGAGGCGGTTGCACGCGGGCAGGAAGAGCCTTGCCCTGGATGATCATCTGCAACTCGTTGGAGTCAAGCACTTCGCGTTCAAGAAGAGCGAGCGCAATGTGCTCGAGAATGTCGCGGTTGCCGTCTAGTACCTCGAAAGCCGTTTTGTAAGCGCTATCGATGAAGCGGCGAACTTCTGCGTCGATCTCGCGAGCGGTCTCCTCAGAGTAGTCGCGATGCTGTGAAAGCTCGCGACCAAGGAAGATCTGCTCTTCTTTCTTGCCGAAGGTGAGCGGACCAAGCTGGCTCATACCCCACTCGCAAACCATCTTGCGAGCGATTTCGGTGGCACGCTCAATGTCGTTTCCGGCACCGGTCGTCATCGTCTTAAGGAAAATCTCTTCGGCGACACGACCACCCATCATGATGGCCAACTGGCTTTCAAGATAGCCGCGGTCGTAGGTGTGCTTGTCGTCAATGGGCAACTGCATCGTCACGCCCAAGGCCATTCCTCTAGGAATGATGGTGACCTTGTGCAGCGGATCGGCGTGGGGAACCTTGGCTGCGACCAGCGCGTGTCCACCCTCGTGATAAGCCGTGTTTTTCTTTTCCTCGTCGGTCAAGATCATGGAACGCCGCTCGGCGCCCATCAGAACCTTATCCTTGGCGAGTTCGAAGTCAAGCATCAGCACGGTCTTGCGATTCTGGCGTGCAGCAAGCAGTGCGGCTTCATTGACCATGTTGGCCAAGTCAGCGCCGCTGAAACCCGGTGTGCCGCGTGCGAGAACGGAGAGATCGACATCGTCATTGATCGGAATCTTGCGGGTGTGTACGCGAAGGATCTCCTCGCGGCCACGCACGTCAGGACGAGCCACCACAACGCGACGGTCAAAGCGGCCGGGGCGGAGCAATGCAGGATCAAGAACGTCAGGACGGTTGGTAGCAGCAATGAGGATGACACCTTCGTTCGACTCAAAGCCATCCATCTCAACCAGCAACTGGTTAAGGGTCTGCTCGCGCTCATCGTGTCCACCGCCGAGTCCGGCGCCGCGATGGCGGCCAACGGCGTCGATTTCGTCGATGAAGATGATGCAGGGTGCATTCTTCTTGCCCTGCTCAAAAAGGTCGCGGACGCGGCTTGCGCCGACGCCGACGAACATTTCGACAAAGTCAGAACCCGAGATAGAGAAAAAAGGAACATTGGCTTCGCCGGCTACGGCGCGAGCCAGCAGGGTTTTGCCGGTTCCAGGAGATCCAACAAGGAGCACGCCCTTTGGAATCCGTCCGCCCAACTTCTGGAATTTCTGCGCCTCGCGCAGGAATTCAATGATCTCGTGCAACTCTTCCTTGGCTTCGTCTACGCCCGCAACATCCTTGAATGTCACCTTTTTCTGCTGCATGGAGAGCAGACGCGCGCGGCTCTTACCAAACGATAGCGCCTTGTTTCCACCGGATTGCATCTGGCGAATCATAAAGAACCAGAGACCGAGGATGACGACGAGGGGAAGCATCTGGAAGAGCCAGCTGGGCCAACCGCCGCCGCTGACATCCTTCACTGTAATGTTCACGCCCTTGTCGCGCAGGCTCTTGTACATGTCGGTATAGTTAGCCGGCACGGTGGTGTGGAAACCCGCCTTCTGATCGCGGTAATTGCCGCGGACCTCGGGACCATAGACCGTTACATCTTTAATTCTGCCCGAATCCACATCCGACAAGAACTGCGAGAAGTTGATTTCACTCTCTTTGACTCCCGTGCTATTGTTCTTTACAACTGACCAGAGCAATACGCCAGAAAGTAGAATCACGACCCAGAACACGACCTGTTTGACCGTCGAATTCACCTAAAAGCTCCCTCTTCTGTAGAACGAAAAACCTATCCCAAGCAACTCAGCCTATTAGATGCCCATCCGGGCTGCTGGACCCAGCTTTTTCCACCCCATCGGATTTTACCCGTCTCCGTGGTCCCTGTATTCGAAAGCGGCGGGAGCAAAATGCACCAGAGCGGGAAATCCTATTGATCTTCAGTATATAGGCCGGGGTCACTAAACGCCACTATTGGCGCAGGTCTGGAGCGGCAAAGATGAATGGGCGATTTCGCCCCAAAACAGGTGTTCCAAGGCCAAATCCGGCGAGCCACTGTGGTCCAACCTGAAAGCCAAAGTAAGCGACCGGAAGGTCAACACGGCGGTCAGAGGAGCGGTCGAGCAGAGCACAGATAGAAATGGAGGCGGCGCCTTGAGCCTGATAAGAGCGGACCAGAAAATCGGTTGTCTGCCCAGTCGAGAGAAGACCTACGCAGAGGAGAACGTGCTGTCCTTCGATGTCCATCTTCGGGGCGTAGAAAATTTCGGTGGTGTCAAGATCGTGGTCGTGGATCTCGCGAACGTAAGGCTTCACGAATTGACACCTTACGTCACAAGTAATTTCGCGGAGGAGGTCGGCTACAAAGACGAAGCTATCCTCAAGGACGCCAACGCAATGTAGAACGCGGCCATCGAAATCCTGTGAAATCTGACGGCCCAGTGCGGCAATTCTCTGGCGCAACTGGACTGCGGAGATTATCACCTCGTAGTTGTTCGCGGATTGTTCATTCATGGGAAATCGCGTCCTCTTGGCTGTACATTGCGAGAACTATTGCCTCGCCTTCGCCTGGGGACCACGCAACATGGCTAGCCACGGGCAATCCCGGAACCCAAACAATTTGCCCTTCAGCCAAAACCACGGGCCAACTTCGGCGGAGCGTGCCCGGTACGGATAGCTCCTGTAAAAGGCGATTGATCTTTCTCTCTCCACTGGAATGCAGCGGATGAAACCGGTCGCCCGGTAAGAGATTGCGAATCGCCAGGTTAGACCCGGCCCGTGCCGAACTCAATAGGCTTGCACGAGTATAAACCTGCTCTGCCGACTCGGCTCCGAGCAATTCTGCACTGAAGTACATATCTGTCCCAAACGCATTCCCAATTGGGACTTTCCCGGGGACAGGGAGTTCCGCAGAATAAGGTACAACATGCAGCTCTTCCCTCGCAGACCGCAAAATGAGTCGAGAAGGACAGTGTTTCTCGCGAATGACCTCGGCGATAAATCCCCGGGGAAGCTTCAGACGTTTGGCGCAACCGGCCAACGCAAAATCGCGAAGGGCCTCAAGATGGGCGAAGTCGAGGGCAAGCGTGTGCCTCTGGCAAATGTCGCGCAGGATGCGGCGTTGCAACGCGAGAGGCTGAGCTTGTAGTTCGGGAATAGGAAGGCCCTGCCCGGAATGCGCACTGAGTACGTGGGAGGCCAGGTCTTCGAGAAACGAGTTTTCGGCGGCAGCGATTTCCGCAGTCTCGCACAACGCATCTCGCAGCCTGGGGTTGTAATCGCTCTCAAGGGAGGGCAATAACTGGCTGCGCACGCGATTGCGAAGAAACTGGGGGCTCAGGTTGGAAGCATCCTGACGATAGGGCTGGCTTACTGAACGCAGAAACTCCTCGACCTGTTGGCGGGTCGTGGAAAGCAGCGGACGAATCAACCGCGGCGGAGAAATAGCTGGCTCATCCTCTTCGGTCTCGCGAACTTCGTCCGAAAGTTCGGAAAGATTGAAGCTGCGGTGGATTCCTGCCAAGCCGCTGGTTCCGGTGCCTCGGAGCAGGCGCAATAAGACGGTTTCTGCCTGATCGTCGCGAGTATGGGCGGTGGCAACGCAGTCAAGTCGATGAGCGGCGGCAGCGCGCAGAAAGAATCCGTAACGAGCGCGACGGCCAGCGGCCTCGATCGAGAGATGAAGCATCCCTGCGAGCGAGGCGACATCCTGAGCTTCAATCGCCGATTCAAGTGAGAGTTGCGATGCGAGTTCACGCACGAAACGCTCATCTGCTTCAGAGTCAGCACCGCGAAGATTGTGGTTCAGATGGAGCACGAAGAGAATCACGCCCAGATCTGGGGCGAGTTCAGCAAGAGCTCGAAGTAGCGCTACCGAATCCGCACCGCCGCTGACGGCCACGCCGATGCGTTCGCCTGGATGGACCAGGAGATGTTTACGCAGATAGCGTTCGAGCGATGTGAGCATCGCAACATAATAACGGATGCATGGTGCTGGCATGGAGCAGGAGGACCGATTTGGTTCGTGATTCCGGTCTGGAACAGATACATTTTACGGGGCCGAAAAACGATTGCAGGTGGGTGGGTGAACCGGCACGATATAGCCTGAGGAGGATTTCCTTGAGCACATTTCCGATGGAGCATCAGGCGTGGCCTCTGACGTTTCCTCCGAACCATGAACAGTGCGTAGAAGCGCCCGGTGGCGCACGCGCCGACTACGTCATATCGCCGCTAGCGATGGCCGTCCTGTTGGACGGCGAAGAAGATGACAACGAAATGTGAGGCGAGCCGGACCCATTTAAGGTCTAAATCAAGAAAGGGCAGGCCAATGTGCCTGCCCTTCCCTTTCTGCTGGCTGAAGCTGCCTAATCCAGCTTGGTGCTGCGAGAGTCGTTGAGCCGCTTGACCCGCGCAGTGAAAGCTTCGATAGTTACGCTGCCTTCGGCCTTTTCCTGTCCGCGCACACGCACGTTGACTTCGCCGATTTCGGACTCCTTGTCGCCAACCACAAGAATGAACGGAACCTTCTGTAACGCATGCTCGCGGATTTTTGCATTCATTTTTTCATTGCGTCCGTCCACATGAACCCGGGCACCAACGGCCTTGAGGGCGTCGGCAACCTTGTTTGCGTAATCAACGTGGCGTTCGGCAATGGGAACGATAGCGACCTGGGTGGGAGACAGCCAAACCGGGAAGGCTCCGGCATAGTGCTCGATCAGCACTCCGAAGAACCGTTCAACGGAGCCATAAAGGGCGCGGTGCACCATGAGAGGCTGATGGCGCTGTCCGTCTTCGCCGACGTATTCAAGTTCGAAACGCTGAGGAAGATTGAAGTCAAACTGCACCGTTGAGAGCTGCCAGAGACGGCCAATAGCGTCAACAAGTTTTACGTCGATCTTAGGTCCGTAGAAGGCGGCTTCGCCAGGAATGAACTTGTAGGGAATTCCCTTGCGATCGAGTACGGTCTTGAGCGAATTCTGCGCCATCTCCCACTGTTCGGGCGAGCCTACGTAGTGGGCGCGGTCCTCGGGATCCCAGCCGGAGAGCTCAACCTGAAACTCCTCGAAACCGAAGGTGTGAAGGACGCTGATGGCAAAATCGACGCAGCCCTCAATTTCACTTTCGATCTGATCCGGAGTACAGAAGATGTGCGCATCGTCCTGGGTAAAGCCACGAACGCGCATCAGTCCGTGCATCACCCCGGAACGCTCATAACGATAAACGGTGCCGAGTTCGCCGAGGCGCACGGGCAGGTCGCGGTAGGAGCGAAGCTGATCCTTGTAAATCAGAATATGAAAGGGACAGTTCATGGGCTTGAGACGATACTCGGCGTCGTCGAGTTCCATGGTGTCAAACATGTTTTCAACGTAAAAACCTTCGTGCCCGGAGGTCTGCCACAGGGCGCGCCGCGCTACGTGCGGAGTAAAGACCAGCGAGTAGCCGCGCTTCAGATATTCAGCGCGCAGCCAGTCTTCCATGATGGTGCGAATGAGGCCGCCCTTAGGATGCCAGAAAATGAGTCCCGGGCCGGCAAGTTCCTGAATCGAGTAGAGATCGAGCTGCTTGCCGAGAGCGCGATGGTCGCGGCGCTTGGCCTCCTCAAGCTGGCGCATGTACTCGTCCATTTCCTTCTTGGAATAGAACGAGGTTCCGTAGATGCGTTGAAGCTGGGGATTGCCTTCCTTGCCGAGCCAGTAGGCTCCGGCGATGTTGAGCAGCTTGAAGGCCTTGATCTTTCCCGTGGAAGGGATGTGAGGACCGCGGCAGAAGTCAACGAACTTGCCGGTCTTGTAGAGCGAAATCTTTTCGTCGGACTTGGTGAATTGTTCGATGAAGTGACACTTCATGAAATCGCCTTCAGCCTTGAAGCGCTCGAGCCCCAGGTCGCGGTCGAGAATATCGCGGGCATAAGGCTCGTTGCGATCGACGATTTCCTTCATCTTCTTTTCAATCTTTTCAAGATCTTCAGGGACGAATGGGGTCTCGCGCAGGAAATCATAGAAGAAACCGGTCTCAGTGGCCGGACCGTGGCCGAGCTTGGTCTCAGGAAAAAGTTCCAGCACGGCGGCAGCCAGAAGATGCGCCGAAGAGTGATGGAAGACCTGGAGCGACTCAGGGTCCTTCTCGGTGAGAAGGCGGAGCCGTGAATCATGCTCAATCGGAAGCGTGAGATCGACGACGGTGAAGCCATCCTCGGTAACAACTTTACCCGAGGGGCTTTCAGCTACGGCGAGAGGCGCAAGTTTCGCGGCCAGCGCTGCGTCGGCCAGACGCGGCGAAATTGACTTCGCAATGTCGAGGGCGGTGGTGCCCTGGGGAACTTCTCTAATACTGCCGTCGGGGAGTTGAACTTTTATTTCAGACATAGGATAGGTCTCCGCTCGCGCTCACAAGTGCGCAATGCAGAATAATTTTGGAGATTCAAGTCTAAAGAGTTCGAGGAGGAGAAGCAAACAGGCTGTGGTGTACGAAGGGCGCAAACGAAGAAGCCCGGCCTTGTGAGCCGGGCCATTGCAACAGAGTTCGCTTACCGTCTAACTGGCTTTCTTGATGCTTGGTTCAATGCGATTTTCGCAATCAACCCTTGCGCATGGGTGGAACTGTTCCTGCTCGGTAGAGCCGTGGAAAGCCGTAGTGCTGCTTTCGCCTCCAGCAATGGTCTGGGCAACATCGTCAAAGTACCCGGTGCCCACAAATTGCTGATGCTTGATTGCGCGGTAGCCATCCGACTCGGCGGCGAACTCTTTCTGCTGCAGGACAGAATAGGCAGACATGGCACTCTGCTTATATTCTCGTGCGAGATCGAAGATCGCATAGTTGAGGGCATGGAAGCCAGCGAGCGTAATGAACTGGAACTTGTAGTTCATCGCAGCGAGCTCTTTCTGGAAGTTCGCGATGGTTGCATCGTCAAGCTTCTTCTTCCAATTGAAAGAAGGAGAACAGTTGTAGGCCAGCATCTTGCCTGGGTAACGCGCATGAATGGCTTCGGCGAAGCGACGTGCCTCTTCCAGGTTGGGCTCGCTGGTCTCACACCAGATCATGTCAGCATGGGGCGCATAGGCTAGGCCCCGGGCAATGGCCGTATCGAGGCCGCTTTTGATGCGGTAAAAACCTTCGCTGGTGCGGCCTTCTCCTGTAAGGAACTCCGCATCCCGTGGATCAATGTCGCTGGTGATGAGCTTCGCCCCATTGGCATCCGTGCGGGCAATGATAATGGAAGGTACACCGCAAACGTCGGCGGCGAGGCGCGCGGCAATCAGCTTCTGGATAAACTCCGAGGTAGGTACAAGGACTTTACCGCCCATATGTCCACATTTCTTGGCAGAGCTGAGCTGATCTTCAAAGTGGACGGCAGCAGCTCCAGCTTCGATCATCCCCTTCATCAACTCGAAGGCGTTCAGGGTTCCGCCGAAGCCGGCCTCGGCGTCGGCAACCAAGGGCGCGAGCCAATGCTTACCATTCTTCCCCTCCTGGTGCCAAATCTGGTCGGCACGCAACAGGGCGTTATTGATGCGGCGGCAGAGCTGGGGGACGGAGTCGGCTGGATAGAGGCTCTGATCGGGATAAACCTGCCCGGAGGTGTTTGCGTCTCCGGCGACCTGCCAACCGCTGACGTAGATGGCGTCGAGTCCGGCCTGGACCATCTCGATTGCCTGATTGCCGGTCATTGCGCCCAGAGCCTGAACGTGGGTCTGGGAAGTCATGAGCTCCCAGAGACGTTCAGCGCCGAGACGCGCGATGGTGTGTTCAACGTGAACCGTGCCGCGTAGACGATCCACGTCGGCTGCGGTATAGGTGCGCTCAATGCCGCTCCAGCGTGCATCGGTAGTCCAAGTGTTAGTGATGTCGAAGCCGTTTTTCTTAGCAGTCACTGTCGTTGTTCCCCTTCTTTTTTGTACTCGCAATAGCAAATTTGCTTGTTGTCTTGCTGTGACATCTTTCGATTGAGGCTGCCGCTGGACCAGTTCCCATGCAGCGTCTCGCGCGGAAGTCAAATTCAAACCAAATCGATCTACCCCTGAAATGAGACCTGCGTTGCAGACGATCTGCGGAAGCTTGGCGCGAAACAGGACAGAGGGGCACGGACACGAGAGCGGCCCTGAATACACTACGAGCTAGCCTTAATCCTGAGAATCGAACCAAATTGGAACGCGGTGTTGGTTGACACCGGTTCGGAGGGACGGCCCACAATGCCCGGGGCCAGAGGACAACATAACTTCAACTAGAAGCACAGTGGCGGGAAATCGCATTTCTCCGGACACTGTTTCACTAGCGGCATTAGATGCAATGTGGGATGCCCCGGTTGCAGAATCTCTGCTTGCCTAAGGGAATCACCCAAGTGCGTGCACGTGCCGCTTATCCCACGTTGAAGCAGGTGAGAGTAGGCCAGATCGGAGAAAGGTTGCAATGGAAAGCGAAAAAAGTTTACTTCTGTGAAAATCATGTTTGCACGCCCAACCGTGCAAACCGATATCACCTCGATAGACAGCCAGTCTTGTCGGTCTCACACTGAGCGGTACACTTGGAATACTTATCTCCTTTGCCGGCCACGTAAATCCTGCAGGTACTGTTGCAGGATCTCCAGGCGGTCCAGCAAGAATTGCTGCTCCCCGCTTTTGAAGCCGCCGCGCTGCGATTTTGGGATGGCGTGGCCGTGTTTCCGCTATTCGTTCGAGGCTGAGTGGCTGTGTTTCCACCATTCGTTCGATAAGACTTCGTGTAATCGCTAAATTCTCTACAAGCGTGACGGTCACCACGTTCACACATGCTGTAAAGAAAGCCCTCGCAAGAGCCACGATCGCCTCGGCCTCCCCGGCAATGGTCCTCCAAGAACTCACACGCTCCACGGCTACCCGCAACGCACTTCTTCACGGCGTCCGCGATTGTTGGAGCGGGAATCGTTGAGCACTGAGTGGGCATGGCGAGCAGTAGGGTGAAAGAGCAGATCAGGAAACACACAATGCTTCTTGAGGAGTTCATACAATCTCCAAGTCGTTCAAACTACCCGCCGCGAGTTTTTGGGATCAGCGGCCTAAGGCGCGGCCCAGGCTCGCCGAACATCCCTGCAAGTGGTTCGTATGACTCCGCTGCATTATGAAACTGGCTGAGCCACGAAGCTCTGCGACACTTGTAATATTTATTGTTTCTCAGTTTCTGAGCTGAAATAGTCACAGGTAAGTTGGCGCAAGGCAAGGATTACTTCCTCTAACTTCTCGTGAATGCGTGCCGAGTGCCGTTTTGGCTCCGCTTTCAGAACCGTGCGTCGAGATGTGATAAGTGGAATTTCGTGAAACGCCTTAGGTCTCCCACAGCTTCCGCACAGGGTTCTGGTTGCGAAGTGCTACTTGCCTCTTGCATCCTTGGCTCGACTGCTTCAAGCTCTTTGTATGCCGACTCTGAAGCCAATTGAAGACGCTCCGCGCTGCGCGATTTGCTCTGGCACAGGCTGGCGCATGGTTCCGGTGGAGCACAACGGCCGCACCGTGGAACAGGCGAAGCGTTGCGAGTGTGTCCTCCAGCAACAAGGTAGACGTCTGCTGGACGCAGCACGGATTCCGCGGCGCTACATGCACTGCGAACTTTCGAACTTTGAGCACGAGGGTCCATTCCGCTCGCTGTTCTCTGCCCACGGAGCATCGCTTCGCTTCATCAAGGAATTCCCCCTGGAGAGCGCGGGCGCAGGATTGCTGTTCGTTGGGCCGATTGGCTGCGGCAAGACTCACCTGGCGGTGGGTATTGCGAAAGAACTGATCTCGCAAAAGGCTGCTGCGTGCCTGTTCTACGACTATCGCGAACTGCTTAAGGAAATCCAGAACTCGTACAACGCCTCCGTGCAAGTGACAGAGATGGAAGTGCTTCGGCCAGTGTTTGATGCGGAAGTGCTCGTGCTGGACGAATTGGGCGCAGCCAAGCCGACCGAATGGGTGTGGGACACGGTCTCGCACATCCTAAACACGCGCTATAACGACAAGCGGACCACGATCATAACGACCAACTTTACGGATCTTCCGCCAGCGGGAGCAGAGCCTGAAGGCCGGGCGGCTCGCGCATCGCGGGATGAGACGCTGGGAGATCGCATTGGAGAGCGCATGCGCTCGCGTCTGCACGAAATGTGCCGCGTGGTACGCGTTGAGGGCGATGATTTCCGCATGAAGTTCAGGAGTGCCAGCTTGTGATCATCAGGCGCAGATCAGCGCACACCCGCTGATTCCGCACATTCACCAAGTCGATGTAAAGCCTTAACCATCGCACTCCAGTCACTTTTGCCGAATGTGCCAATCAGATGGTTTTGGATCTGCTCCCATTGCGTAGCCGCCTTCGCTAGCACCCGAAGACCTTTTCGCGTCACCACGGCGGAACGTGATCTGCTATCAGTTCCGGGAGCCAGCGTAATCCAACCGTCCCGCACCATTGGGGCAATCGCGCGATAAAGCGACGTGCGATCCATCTCCAACTCCTCGGCAATGCGGGCAAGGGGCTCGCCGTGGCGGCGTGAGATACATTTCATGACCGCAAACTGAGTGACGTTGATACCAGAAGGCGCCAGGGCTGAGTCATAGACTCGCCCCAGCACGCGAGAGAGTTTCCTAACCGTGGTACACGCGCAGGACGGAAAAGACGATGTTTCTTTTTTTGATGTGTACACATCTATAATGCTAGCATGAAGCAATTACCATTGAACACTGCCTCGGAGATGTTGAGTTGGAAATGAACCCAAGAAATTCACGTGTGCATTATGCCTGGGTGGTGGCGGCAGTTACTTTCCTCGTGCTCCTGGTCACGGCGGGTATACGCGCCACGCCGGGCGTTTTGATGGTTCCGCTGGAAGCTGAGTTTGGCTGGACGAGCGCTGCCATCTCGGTCGCTGTCGCAATCAACCTGGCTCTGTTTGGGCTGATCGGCCCCTTCGCCGCGTCCCTGATGGACCGCTGGGGATTGCGAAGGCTTGTGCTGAGCGCGCTCGCCCTGCTTGCCTGCTCCGTTGCCCTCACGGCGCTGATGACCGCGCGATGGCAGTTGATATTGCTATGGGGAGTTTGCGTTGGTTCAGGTACGGGCGTGACTTCACTGGTGCTTGCGGCGGTGATTGCAAACCGATGGTTTGACCGCAATCGCGGAGTGGTGCTCGGAGCACTGACCGCTGCAAACGCTACGGGGCAACTGTTGTTCCTGCCATTCCTCGCCCGCTTGCTGGAACGCTCCGGATGGAGGAGCGTTGCGCTCTTTGTGGCGGCATCGGCGGTTGTAGTGTTCGTTGTTGTGTTTGCCCTGATGCGCGAGCGTCCGGCCGATTTGGGATTGGAGCCATACGGGCGCCTCGCAGAGGTTGAAGGGAGCACCCCACAGGCTCCGCGCATTTCGATGGCCCCGTTAGAGGCACTGCGCTATGCGCGGCGATCTCCGGCATTCTGGGTTTTGGCCGGGAGCTTCTTCGTTTGCGGAGCAAGTACGAACGGTCTGATCGGCACCCATCTAATTCCGGCTTGCCATGACTACGGAATTCCAGAGGTGCGGGCCGCTGGGCTGTTGGCCGTCATGGGTATTTTCGATATTGTGGGCACCACGGCCTCCGGTTGGCTCAGCGACCGGTTCTCCAGCCGATACCTGCTTTTTGCGTACTACCTGCTTCGCGGAGTGTCCCTCCTGTTTCTTCCGCACACGCTGGCATACGGCCAAAATGAACTGAATTGGTTTGCCATCTTCTATGGACTGGACTGGGTAGCAACAGTCCCGCCTACTATTCGTCTGGCTACAGATGCCTTCGGCCGCGAGAACGCTGGCGTCATCTATGGATGGATAGGGGCTTCGCATCAACTCGGCGCAGCTCTCGCCGCCTTCGGTGCAGGCTCAATCCGAACTGCATTTGGCGACTATCGCGGTGCCTTCTGGATCTCGGGAACTATCTGTTTCCTGACTGGATTTGCATTCCTCTTTGCCCGGAAGGCATTGAGTACCCGCCTTCCAATCATGGAAGCACAACCCGCGATGCCGCTTCCCGCGCAAGGATGAGGAAGGTGTAAAGAACGCCTTCACAAGGAGAGAGTATGCCGCTCGTTCGAATCGATCTGCTTGAGGGAAAAACTCTGGAATACCGCGATCGCGTTGGCGAAATCGTCTATCGCAGTATGGTGGAGACGTTGAACGTACCACAGTTCGACCGTTTCCAGATCATCACGGAACACGCCGGAGCAAGCCTTAACTACGACAGAGACTACCTGGGTATTCACCGCTCGGATGACTGCATTTTTATCCAGGTCACACTTAACGGGGGACGGTCTGTGGAGATGAAGCAGCGTTTCTATAAGGCAGTTGCCGACTGCTTGCACGATGAACTGGAACTGCGGCGGGAAGATGTCTTCATCAACCTTGTAGAAGTGAACAAGGAAGATTGGTCATTCGGGAATGGCGAGGCTCAATACGCTCCAAAGTCACAATAACATCCCATGGCGCCATGCCTTCGGTCAGCCTTGAGCGCGGAATCAGCGTACGGCGCAGAGCTGCAACATGGCCGGGAGGTATTCCCGGCTAGCGGAGCGGAAGTACCACTCCCTGGCACGATCAGGCTCTTCGGCTGCGTCAAAGACGCTACCGACCATGAACTCGGCCTCGGCATGCCCGCTGATGGCGGCCACCGCAAGTGCCTCACATTCCTCTTCGCTCATTTGAATGTTGGGAAAACTGCAAAGAAAACGGCATAGCTCGCGTAGAGTCGCGCTCATGCTCTGATGCGAATGTTCCTCGGGTACCGGCATATTCCCCACACTCCTTATGCGCGTAGTTTGCCAAAACTTGCAAGCGGAGAGCAGTGATCCCACGCCGCTTCCGAATGTTCGCCGCGTCACAAAATACATCGGCAGTTTTGATCTGTCACGTAACTAAAGTTTCGAAAATCTTAAAGTAATAACCCACAATCGCGAAATAACACGCGGTAAAAAACGAAATCCTAATGCCGCGTGCGCCGGACTTCGCGATAAACTGACGCTGTGTTGCCCCGTATCGAGTTTGCGCCCGAGCATGACGCCGAGTTCTTCGCAGCTATTCCGGGAACCCCGGCGGTGTTCGTACTGCGTCCGAAAGATGCGGGAGCCGAGCCCTACGTAAGCAAAACTGCAAATCTGCACCGCCGCCTGCAACGCCTGCTGGCGCCCGCGGAGGGACGCCGTCTCAGCTTGCGCGAGCGCGTTTCTGCCGTGGAGTTCAGTGAAGTGGGCGGAGATTTCGAGGCAGGGTTTGCGCTTTACCGGCTGCTGCGACGCGAGTTTCCGGAGAAGTATGTTGAGCGGATGCACCTTCGGCCAGCACCGTTGGTGCATTTGCTACGCGAGAATCCATACCCGCGAGTGGCGGTGACATCCCGCATCCGATCGCTACGTTCTGGAAGCGCGTACTTCGGCCCATTTGCCTCACGCACAGAGGCCGAGCAGTATGCGAACGATTCGCTGGATTTCTTTCTGCTGCGGCGCTGCACCGAGGAGTTGTCACCCGATCCGGCGTTTCCTGGTTGCGTGTATTCCGAGATGAAGATGTGCCTCGCGCCCTGCTTCAAGGGATGCACTGACGAACGCTATGCCGAGGAGTCGTCGCGTGTCGAGCGATATTTTGAAACCGCCGGACACTCGTTGCTGGTGGAGATCAGCCGGGCGCGCGACGAGGCCAGCGACCGGTTGGAGTTTGAAGCGGCATCCGCAGCCCACACCCGTCTGGAAAAGCTGAAGTCGGTGCAAAGCCGGGTCGCTGAGATCGTGCATCGAATAGACCGGTTGAATGGAATCCTGCTGCAGCCATCACACCTCGCCGGGCACATCGCTCTGCTACGAATTACCGGAGGAATGCTGCACGGCCCGCTCGCCTTTGACCTGCGCGCGCGGACGCTGAAACCGGATGCGAAAGCGCCGCAGAATGGACATCAGCAAAGCGTCCCAACGCAAAGCATGGAAGCCCGCATCAAAGAATTGCTCCGCACCGCGGAGCCTGCGCCTCCGAAGAGCGCTCAGGAGTGGATGGAGCACCTGGCGATCTTGAAGCGCTGGTACTACCGCACCAACAAAGTGGGTGAGATCTTTTTTGAGGATGAACATGGTCTGCTGCCAATGCGCCGCGTGGTTCGAGCGGTAGGACGGGTTCTGAAGGGAGAGAAGCCCGCAGGAGATTTGAGCGAGACTGCCGGTGATTACTGGATCTTTAGGAGCAAAGAGGCAGGGCTGTGAGTTGCTGAAGATAGTGAGCGGAAATCCGTGTGTGGGCAGGTATCTGTATTTAATTGGCCGTACTAATGAACGCCCGAGTTCGTCGTGCACTCGATTGACTCCAAGTTACAGCAAGCGTCTTCAGCGTCGGGGCATTCTGGAGCAGAGTTATTCTCCAGCCAATTGCGAGCATCTGACCAGTTCTGTGTTCCAGAAACCATAAATATATCCGGACGAATTGGGTGAGTAATAAAGTATCCGAGCGCACCGCCGTTGATATTCATTACCGTATCTATTGGATGGATGTAAGTGGCTCCGCTCGCGTCTGTCCCAAACAAAAACATTGCGCGGTAGCTGCGCAAACGGCCCTCGAAAGTGGCCGTAACCGAGTAACACGCATAACGGGTCAAATGGCTTTGAGTATCGTTTTCCGCATATGCCACAACTTCGGAAACAGGGACATTCCAGGAGTCCTCTAGTACTCTCTGGTCCTCGATCCACCGCGCATCGGCCATATCAGTGAACACGCTCCGGTCACCCTCCGTGAATGTATGGCGAACTGGGCTGATCGACAGAGCATCGCCACCGCTCGGCTTGGTAACCAAATCACCGTACTTGAGCCCCTTCAGATCAGAGATATCTCCGCTCTTGAAGTCGCTCAGTGCAAATGAGAGCTTTTTCGCGGCCATGATGCTGTCAATGCTCGCAACGTCCGCAATTGGGTTGGATTTGCGAATCCTCGGCTCAGTCGTTTGGACAAGCGTTCGGAGTTGCACGGCTAGCGTCACCTTTGCGTAAGCCCTTCTGACAGCGGCTTCTTCTCGCGTCATGGACTCACAAAACGAAGAATATGTCGTCGAAAGAAGCCAACAGAACAGAATGGTTGTAGTTCTACGCATAAATCCCCCCCCGAGGCTTTGGATTCTGGATTGAGAGGCGGGGATGTCGGAGCCGCTTCCTGAGATAACCGATGCCACAATCTGCAACCAATCCATCTCAACGGCAACCGGACCGCGTTTGCTTCGCGCGACATTGATAGACCCATCGTAGCTTGCCAGAAGAGGCAAGCTAGGATGGGGCGCTGCTACTCGCTTTGCTCGCTAAAACCCGTAGAGTTTGGCAGGATTGGTAACAAAAATGAGCTTACGTGTGGCCGGACTGGGTGCCACTGTTGCCATCAAATCCAGCAGCAATGCATCGTCAGGCTTCGCGTTATCCTTTTCCAGGGGATGCAGCCAATCGCTGCCCCAGACCAGGCGTTCCGGCGCTTCCTTCACATACCCACTTGCCACGGCAACGCTGTCGGAATAGGTAGGGGGGCCGACTTTAGTTTCGTAGTAGAACCCGGAAAGCTTTACCCATCCCTTACCTTTGTGCAGCATTTCCGCGATCATGGCGAAGATCGGAGACTTAACGCCGTCAGGTTCCGGAACGTGACCCAAATGGTCGAAGACGACTTGGCAGGGAACGCTGTTCAAGAGTGCTTTGTGGGCAAGAATGTCGGGGCCAGTGGCTTGAATCTGAATGTGCCAGCCGAGCGGCATAATGCGCTTAACCAAGGGGTCGATCATCTCCCAGGTTGTTCCGCCGCCCTGCGCGATGTTGAAGCGAATGCCGCGCACTCCGGCTGCATTTAGTTCCTTCAGTTCCGCGTCAGTTACGCTGGTATTGATTACAGCCACGCCTCGCGCCGATTTGCCGAACTGCTTGAGTGAATCAACCAGGCAGCGATTGTCGACGCCGTAAGTCGATGGTTGCACGATGACGTTGCGAGTCGTGCCGAGACGCTTCTGCAGCATCCGGTAATCGGCTACAGTGCCGGCACCCGGTTTCAATCCCGCCTTCGGATCATAGGGGAAACGTGCGGGGTCGTAGATGTGATGGTGGCAGTCGGTTGCATTCGCGGGTACCTTCAAATGAGGTAGTTCTGTACCCGATGACCATTTCACCGCGACTCCCTGCTCACTGGCGCTGGGCATGCCATGAGCTAACGCAGTCATGCCCGCAACCGCACAAGGGATCGCTACCAGGAACTCCCGACGGTTCCAATCGTTTTTGTGCATTTTGTTCCTCCAATGAATTTTTCAGAGTTGTTCGTTCAATCGTCTTGTTAATGTCAGGAATATCCTGCTCGTCCTGATCCACGCATTGTACTGCTGGCGCGGGTATTAGCAAGGCCGAAGCTCAGGAACACTGAGAGACGTGGGCCATTCCAGCTTTGAGCTGCGTGAAGTTTGATCTGCGGCTGTGTTCGCTTTTCTAATGCCGGTCGCGAACTACTATTCCTTCTGTTTGTGAAACACTACGCGGATTCCATCGCGCCAGCGCTCATCGAGTCCAATCAGTTTCCAATCCAATTCAGGAGAGAAATATCGCAGCATCGTTGCCGTCGAGGGATGTACGTGCAAGGCTGGCGCGGCGAGGATGAGGATCGGGTCGCGTTCCGAGAGGATACGACCGGGGAAGTACCCGAAGCGCTGAAAGTCGCCGCGGCGATGATGCCATCTTACCCGCGCCCAGTAATCGAGACCCTGCACTGGGAGATGGAAATCTTCGGCGGCCTTCAACTCGATTACCGCAAGGCGGCCATCGCGAGTAATTCCAAGAAGGTCGATAACGGCGCGGTCGCCAGCGGCAAAGGCGGGCACCTGCGGGTAGAACATCGTTGGATCGAGGCGCGAGTCAAGCAAGGTAATGTCGCGCTCAACCACGGATTGCAGCCAGCGTTCTGGTTGGAGTCGATAGAAGGGATGCGTGTGATCGCGTCCCCCTCGCTTGAGTGTGAGGCGCTCGATGAGCTGCAAAAGTAGCGGCTCAGTCTGTTCGTTCCACTCGTACTCGGCGGGCGCGGCACCGAAGACGATCCGTTCGGCCATCCGAAAATGGCGGTCCGGTTCCATGGTGGCGCGCGCGAATTCCAATCCGTGATAACGAAAGCTGACCGCCGCAGAGCTTTGCGCCACGACCTCGGTCTGGGGGCACAGTCTGCGCATGCGCTCGACAGACTTGGCAAAGCGCTCGATGGTTTGCTCGCGGCTGAAACACTGCACAAGATGAGTGCTGAGATTCAGTTCGGTCGCCAAGTCAAGCTCATCAGCCTGCCCAGTGTGCTCATCGAGGGCGAAGAGCCTCCACTGTGCGGCCTCGCGATGAAGATGCGACACGCGCAATTGCGCAGTGCGGGCTCGTCCCTCAGGAACGAACAGTGCAACCGATGCAAAATGCGATTTCTTCGCAAGATGCTCACGGCAGTAATCCAGCCACAAAATTGCGACTGCAACGGAGTTATCGACGGTGGCCTGGGACTCGCCGTCACCGCAGCCGACCACGGCAATGCGCTCCTGACCGCGCCTCAGCAATCCGCGCGCGCAGACCGCGCCGAACGAATGTTCGAGATCGGCCGAGGTCGTAATGCGCTCCAGCGTCCACCCGGGAAATAAAATGGCGATGCTGCGCTCCAGAGAGCGCTGATAGGCGGCGCGCATGGCTTTCAGCGCGGAGGGAGAGCGGCGTTCGGCCTTGGTGCAAATCTCCAGACGTGAGGGTTTGGACTGGCCAAAGCGAACCACCGACAGCTTCAGAATTCCGTTTTTTATCTCCGCGTTCGTGGCGCGGCGAACGATGTTGCGCTCCTCTGACCAAAACTGCAGAAGGCAGCGATCGCGCTCGACGGCGGCCGAGTAATTCGCTGCAGAAAAATCAAAGAGCATCTGCCCGTCTTCGACGACGACAGCGCTCGGATTTTCGCTGATGTAGCCGGAGACGAGGTCGGCAATTTCGTCCGGCGTTTGTACTACGCTCACAAGGCTAGTCCTTCGCTTCGGGCTTCAATGACAGGTTCTCGAAATCAACGTCAACGGGAGCAGCAAAACGCTCGAGTTGGCGTCCCCAGCGGCGGTAGGCTGGCGCATCAAAGTGCACATGGAGCTTGTATACGCCCTTACGAGACACGCGGGCGTTTCCTCCGTAATGATTGAGCCACTGGTGCCAGGTCAGAACCATCTCGCCGGGACCATAAGACTTTCCATCGGCGGCGACGAGGCTGGCTTGCACTTTTAATCCCGGAATGAATCTGCCAGTCCGGGAATCACGGGGCAGGATCTCGAGATGCACACTGTCTTTGCCTGTCGGGTCAACCAGATTTTTCAGGTGAAACCTTGCGTTCGAGAGCGGCTTGGAGAGCCCGGCGAAATTGAGTGCGTAGCCCACAAAGTAATCGCCCGAGGGCCGTTCTGCACCCGAGACCGACTGTTGCCATAGCGCAGTGATGGCCGCACTTAGCGCAGCTGTACAGGGCTTCAGCAGTTCAGCTTCATTGACAGATGCGGCGTCGGTTGCCAGAGGAAGTTTCGAGATCGCCTCTTGTGTAATCGGCACCGGTGGAAATTGGGCGATGGTCGTGCGCTCAAAACGCGCGCTGGCACCAAGAGCGTGATGCGATTGCGACGGATCCACCGTAACGCGAAGGGTGTAATTGTTGTCCGTATCGAGAGGCACGTTGCCGCCGTACGCGCTAATCAATGGATACCAGCCGAAATCGGACGGTACGGATTGCTCATTGCCGTTGGCATCGATCAGAGTGGTCCGAAGCGTGAGTCCGGGGATTAGCCTTCCATCCTCACGATCAAGCACAAAAATGCGGAGATGGACATTGCCTTCGGGAGGGTCATGCCATGCAAGTTTGCCTCCGCCCGCTTTGTCCCACCAGCCTTCAGCAGGAGTGATCGTGAATGCTACGCGCAAATCTCCGGCAGTGATGTCGCCTTTGATTTGTGAGTTTGCAAGCACCCAATCGACGACCGCTGTGTCTGCTTTTCCCTGCTGTTGCACTAATCGAAGCTGTTCCGGAGTTCCAGGCTTCGATGGTGCGTCAACCTCCGGCGGGACTGGCGACGTCGAATTCGACTCGGCGGCAGTCTGCGCAGAGGTCGCAGACCCAGGCGGTTGCGCAAAAACGAACGACGGACACAATCCAAGCGAGATCGCGAAAAGCAGCGCAGAGTAGCTGAGATGACGGAAGGCGGAGCTGATACTGTGCGACAAACCATCCTCCGGCTTTTGAGGTGAGTCCGCAAACCTGAAGCAACGCCCCGCTCTCTGTAGGAGCGGACGTGTCGTTCCTTCCAGACACTCTACACTGAATTTGAGGAGTCTGGGCAATTACTCCTCCAACGAATTCAAGGTTGCGAAACTTCGCACGATTGGACCATCTTCGGGCAGCGCCGTCAGCAGTTTTAGCGCACTCTGGTGTAGCAGGGGATGCTCGACTCCTGCGGCAATTTCGGCCAACGGTTGCAACACGAAGCGGCGCAGATGCATGGCAGGGTGAGGAACCGTGAGCGTCGGCGAATGGATCGCACGGCTGCCATACAGCACGATATCAAGGTCGATGATGCGCGGCCCCTTCGGAACGAAATCGGCAGAAGAGCGACGGCGGCCCATCTCGCGTTCGATGGAGAGCAGGCGATCAAGCAGGCGATGCGGAGCATCAGCATCGTCGCCTTGGGCGGAATTCATGCGCAGAGCGACGACGGCATTTACAAACCAGGGTTGTGCGGTGAATTCGACGGGTTCGCTCTCATACGCATGAGAGACTGCGGTAATTTCCGCGAATTCACGCAGAGAGCGAATGGCCTGCTGCAGATTCTGGAGGCGGTCGCCGAGGTTCGAACCCAGTGATACGTAGATTTGTTCCATACTCTCCCGTGAACTCCCAAAAAAATCACCAGCTCAGCCTATTGTAGCGGGAGAGCCGGAAACATTGGCCCGGAGCCACAATAGCTGGTATGCAATCGTTGAGAAATTGCGCCATGCACCCCTCCATTGGGTAGGCAAATTGACGTAAAGAGGCATGAATACAGCCTGAAAGTGGCCCAACTGTGGAAAACCCGCATAAAATAAGGCGAAAATGCTTGTCGTGCGTAAAATCACTGAGTTAATATGAGCGGGACTGAAGCGTGGTTTGCGCTTCATCTTCAAGGAGGAATACCCAAATGGCTGCAGGCTTGACCAAGACCGCTCTCGTTCGTCTCCTGGCTGAAAAGCTGGAGACCAGCAATAAGGCCGCCGGACTGTTCTTGACCACATTGGCGGAAATCGCCGTGAAGGAAACGAAGAAGAACGACGTATTTGTACTTCCCGGCTTGGGACGTTTGAAGAAGTCGGCTCGCAAGGCTCGCATCGGTCGTAATCCGCAGACCGGCGATCCCATCAAGATCCCTGCCAAGACCGTAGTGAAGTTCTACGTTGGCAAGGCCGTGAAGGATGCAATCGCTCCGGCAAAAAAAGCAAAGTAATTTCGAGTTAGTTTCAGAGGCCGGCCCGCTTGGGGTCGGCCTTTTCAATTTGGCGGGTCGCAACTCTCAAACGTCTGCCTCAAAGTATGACAATCGTGATGCCGCGATTCCCTCGTCCAAAATCACGATCTTCTTTGATAGTTTTGTCGCGTTTCAAAAGTTCCCAACTAGCCTCGTTGGATATCCGGAAGTGTTCGCCGGAAATGAACTCTGCGATCACGCCGTTGCGCTTGAAACGATCGAGGGCAATCCAAACTTCCTCACGCAATCGTCCGCCGACACCGCTGGAGCCGTATCCGTGAATGAGTTTGAGGATCGGGATACGTTCTGCGCGCGCGGAAACGATGGCTCGGTCCAGTCGCAAAAGTCCGACATTTACCGTCGGGCGTCCTTCTTCGAGATTGACGATTTTGCAGGGCACGGTTTCATCACCATTCTAATCCATTGACATTCAATGAGTTACGGTTTTGACGTGGCGAGGAAGATTTCCATTGGGAGATACTTGACATGATTACACTCATATTTTATGATTCTTTCGTGGTTACATTTGCATCAAAGTCGGTGTAAGGCGATTTCTCAAGAACTCGCCTGAACCAGACAAAATTCCTGAATCTAGGAGGATTTAGCCATGACCGTACTAACCCGTTGGGAACCCGTCCGTGAGCTCGCGAATCTGCATGAGCGCATGAATCGGCTCTTCAATGATTCTTTCAGTCCCGTCACCAGCCAGGAGTCGCTCTCGGCAGGCTCGTTTGTTCCGCCCGTCGATGTCTATGAGGACGAGCAGGGGATTCGATTGAAGATGGAAGTTCCGGGCATCGATGAGAAGGATATCGACGTTCGGTTGGAGAATAACCTGTTGACGGTGCGCGGTGAGCGCAAGTTAGAGAGCGAAACCAAGGAAGAAAACTATCATCGCATCGAGCGTCGCTACGGGAACTTTACCCGCAGCTTCACTTTGCCGAACACGGTGAACCCGGAAGAGGTGAAGGCATCTTATGCAAAAGGCGTGCTAACGATTGCCCTGGGCAAGCGCGCCGAGGCTCGGCCGAAGCAGATCAAGGTGAACGTTACGCCTGAGCTCACGGAAAAAGCTATCAGCGGCAAGTAAGCTCGGTAGTCGCGAGCATAGCTGTAGGCATTCTGCTTTTGGGGAGCGTTGGACGGATTCGCTAATCCTCCAGCTCCCCTTTCGATTTTCCGGACTAAAATTTTATCCGCACCGGTCAGGGCACTCGATCGGGCGGCGAGGTAAGGAGCAATCATATGGCAATCCGCTGGGATAAGTTGACGGTCAAGGCGCAGGAGGCGATGCAGCGTGCAGGCGAACTGGCAAGCGAAAACGGTAACCCCGAGGTCGTTCCGCTACACCTGCTGGCGGCGTTGCTGGAGGACAAGGAAGGAATCGTGCCGCCATTGCTGGCGCGTGCCGGGGCGCAGGCCTCGGCCGTGCAACCACAGGTGCTGCGCGAGATCGCGGGGCTTCCAAAACTTGCCAGCGCGGCGCAAGCGCATCTGGCGGATTCGACTTCGGAGTTGCTCGACCTTGCTTTCAAGGCCGCAACAAATTTCAAGGACGAATACGTATCCACCGAACATCTGCTTCTTGGTCTGATGGCACTGAAGCGTGACCCTGCTCAGCTGATTCTGAGCGGGCTCGGAGTTTCGCAAGACACTCTGCTCAAGGCCCTTGCAGCGGTGCGCGGAAATCAGACGGTGACCGACCAGAATCCCGAATCGAAGTACCAGGCGCTGGAGCGCTATGCGCGGGATCTGACCGAACTGGCGCGGCGTGGAAAGCTTGATCCCGTGATTGGGCGCGACGAGGAAATTCGGCGCACCATCCAGGTTCTATCGCGGCGCACGAAGAACAATCCTGTCCTGATCGGCGAGCCTGGCGTGGGTAAGACGGCGATTGTCGAAGGACTGGCGCAGCGCATCATTCAGGGAGATGTGCCGGAGCAACTGAAGAACAAGCGCGTGGTATCGCTCGATCTGGCTGCGATGGTGGCTGGCGCGAAGTATCGTGGTGAATTCGAGGATCGACTGAAGGCCGTGCTCAAAGACATTGAGGAGAGCGCCGGGACGATCATTCTGTTCATCGACGAGCTGCACACGCTGGTAGGAGCGGGTGCTGCCGAAGGCGCCATGGATGCTAGCAACATGCTGAAGCCAGCGCTGGCTCGCGGCGATTTGCGCGCCATTGGCGCCACCACGTTGAACGAGTACCGCAAATACATCGAGAAGGATGCAGCATTCTCTCGCCGCTTCCAAATCGTCTATGTGGGCGAGCCCTCGGTAGAGGACACGATTGCAATTCTGCGCGGACTGAAGGAGAAGTACGAGGTTCATCACGGCGTTCGCATTAAGGACTCGGCAATTGTCTCGGCGGCTATGTTGTCGCACCGCTACATCAGCGACCGCTTTCTGCCGGACAAAGCCATTGACCTGATCGATGAGGCCGCAGCATCGCTGCGAATTCAGATTGATTCGATGCCAACGGAGATCGACCAACTTCAACGGCGCGCGACGAACCTGGAAATCGAGCGCCAGGCGCTGAAGAAGGAAAGCGATCCGAACTCGAAAGAACGGCTGGCAATTGTTGAACGCGAGCTGGCGGAGATTCACGAGCAGGCCAATGCGCTGAAGGCACGTTGGCGCGAGGAGAAAGACAGTATCGCCGGGGTCCGCAAACTCAAGGAATCGATTGAGCAGCTCAAGCTGCAGCAGCAGGAAGCAGCGCGGCGCGGCGAATACGAGCGCGCCTCGCGTCTGCAATATGACGAGCTACCCAAAGCCGAGCGCCAGCTAGCAGAGTTGACGGCAAAGGCCGGTGCAAACCAGCGGCGCATGTTGAAAGAAGAGGTGGATGAAGAAGACGTCGCCCGGATTGTCAGCCGCTGGACTGGGATTCCGGTGTCAAAGATGCTGGAAGGCGAAGTGAAGAAACTGGTGCAGATGGAGTCTCGCCTGCGGCAGCGCGTAATAGGCCAGGATGAAGCGTTGGAGAAAGTCGCCAACGCAATTCGGCGCTCACGTGCTGGCTTGAGCGATCCACGGCGTCCCATCGGCTCGTTCATTTTCCTCGGGCCCACGGGCGTAGGCAAGACGGAACTTGCCCGCGCGCTTGCGGAGTTTCTGTTTGACGATGAGCACGCCATGGTACGCATCGACATGAGTGAATACATGGAGAAGCACTCGGTCTCGCGATTGATTGGCGCGCCTCCGGGATACATTGGATACGAGGAGGGCGGCCAGCTTACGGAAGCCGTTCGTCGACGTCCTTACTCGGTGCTGCTCTTCGACGAGATCGAGAAAGCGAACCCGGACGTATTCAACATCTTCCTGCAGATCATGGATGACGGCCGGTTAACCGATGGCAAAGGCCGCGTAGTGGATTTCAAGAACACCATCATGATTATGACCTCCAATATTGGCTCGCTCTCGCTCTCCGGAGACCTGAATTCACCGGAGCGTTTTGCGCGGGCCAGTGAACAGGTGATGACGGCGTTGCGCGGACACTTCAAGCCGGAGTTCCTGAATCGCATCGATGACATCGTGGTCTTCCGTCCACTGGGTACCGAGCAGCTTACGAAGATTGTCGATCTGCGGCTGGAGGACTTGAAGGCGCTCTTGGCCGACCGGAAAATTACTATCGAACTCACCGATGCCGCCAAACACACGCTGTTTACCAGCGGCTACGATCCGGCGTACGGAGCGCGTCCCTTGAAGAGGGCAATCCAGCGATCGATACAGGACCCGCTGGCGTTGAAGATTCTCGACGGGGACGTGCTGCATGGCGATCACGTGGTGGTGGATTCGAAGGACGGCAAGTTAACCTTCGAAGTGCAGCGCACGGAGTCGGAAGCAACAAGGCATTCGGAAGAGGCAGCGCAGTTGGCGTAATCCTCTCGGATGAAAAGCGAAACGCCCTGAGATGAACTCGGGGCGTTTTTTTGTCGATCAGTTCTTGTTCATCAGCACGTAGAGTGCACTGCTGCGAAGGATGATGAGCGTGCCCCACAGCACTATTCCAGCGACTCGCAGGTCTATGACGGCGGAGGAGATTCCCGCCACGGCAGGCAATAGTCCGATGACAAGGAGAAAGACGGCGAGCCATCGCGCCCCTCGCCAACCGCGCCACAGTCCGGCTGCAGCGAAGAAATGCACGGTCGCGGAAGCCGCGTAGGCCAGCCATCCCCGCATCGCTACTTCCTCGCCCACTACCCACGATCCTGAGTTGAACGGCAATACACCTGTGGCGATACAAGTTGCGTAAAACGCAGCGAGCGCAGCAAAGGCCGCGATCAGCAATGCGACATAGCGTTCGCCATGCGCAATGTCTCGCGGCCCCTCTGCGTTTTGCCGATTAAGCGAGATCAAACAGCAGCACCTCGGCGTCCTCTGTGGCTTCGAGCGTCAACTTGCTTTCAGCGCTGACTCCTGCACCGTCACCCTGATGCAGCGTTTGGCCGTTGAGCTTCGCAGCACCCTTGGCAACCTGCAACCAGGCATAGCGGCCGTCATTCAGCGCTATTGGAAGACTTTCACCGGGCGAGAGTTTCGTTACCAGCAACCGTGCGTCAGCATTGATCTTCACCGAGCCTTGCTCTCCGGTGGGCGAGGCGATAAGCCGCCATTGCTTGCGCTTTTCTTCGTCTGGAAACAGCTTCTGCTCGTAACTTGGCTCGACATCCTGTTTGTCCTTGTCCGGAAAGATCCAGATCTGCAACAGATGCACCGGTTCGGTTTTCGAGGGGTTGAATTCGCTGTGCACAATTCCCGATCCGGCGCTCATGCGCTGACCGTCGCCGGGGCGGATGACCTCGCCGGTCCCGAGATTGTCGCGATGCTCCAGTGAGCCGCTCAGAACGTAGGTGATGATTTCCATGTTCTCGTGCGGGTGCATTCCAAAGCCTTTGCCGGCGTCGATCACGTCTTCATTGATGACGCGTAGTGCCCGGAAGTGCATGTGCCTGGGATCGCGGTAATCCGCGAATGAAAATGTATGGTAAGTATTGAGCCATCCGTGCTCGAAATGTCCTCGCTCGTTTGCTGGCCGTAGTGTGATCATGGGTTCCTCCTGGCGGCTTATTCTGCAGCCTCTAAGAAAATAGATGTTGCAACAAGTAATAACGATTCATCCAGCATTCCGCGCAACTTCGACCCTCCTGCGGCGCGTCTCAAACAAGTCAAGGAGGCTAGACGACATGGCAACTACAAAGAAGAAGACATCCGCCGGACGCAAGTACAGTCCTGAAGCCAGCTCCTACGTAGAAGAAGAGATGAAAGAGATGAAGCAAGGGAAGTTGAAGAGCGGCGGTAGCGGCAAAACGGTTCACAACCCGAAGCAGGCGATTGCGATCGGGCTATCCGAAGCGCGCAAGGCCGGTAAGAAGGTCCCAGAGAAGCCGCAAGATAAAGCAGCTTGACTCCAGAAAAGAACGCAAAAAGACTGAGGCCCGCAGTCATCGCGGGCCTCAACCTAGAAACATGATTAGGCTATTTACTCTCGCTGGTGCTGCTGGTCGTGCCGCTGCTTTTGGCGCTGCTGCTGGAATCACCGCTCGAACCAGAGCTCGGCTTGCTGCTTGCGCTGTCGCTTGAGGCATGCGCACCGCCATTTGAACCCTTGTCAGAATTCCCTGGACTCGCCCCAGCGCTGCCGTTTCCGTTGCCGCTGCTTGCGCTCTTTTCCTTGCTTGGCGAGGCTGAATCCGATTCGCCTGAACTGGCTGAGCCACCTTCTGAGTTTCCTGAACCATTCGATCCGTTCGATCCGTGTGATCCATTCGACGGTCCAAAGGAGCCAGGGGCAGAATGATTGTGGGCGTAATCGGTCACATACCATCCGGAGCCTTTGAATTGAATGGCCGGAGCGGAGATCAACTGCTCAATGGTATGTTTTCCACATTTCGGGCAGGTCTTCAGGGGTGGGTCAGAGAACTTCACAATGCGCTCAAAACGATCGGCGCAGGCAGTGCACTTGTACTCGTATAAAGGCATGATTCCTTCGGGTCAACCTCGCCGCGAAAGGCGGGCGCGGCGCTCTGTTTCAAACAACTCTACTTTGATTTTAGGTTCCCCGGGCGCTCTGGTCAATACTGCGGGGTCCGCCTCTGGTACACTTCGCGTTTAGGCACATAACTGCGTCAACGGTCACACTGCGGCTTTGGAGGCAAGACATGCCAGCGACTCAACCCTCGCTGTACCTGGTCGGCACGCCCATCGGCAACCTTGAAGACATTTCGCTGCGCGCGCTGCGCATTCTCAAGGAGGTCGATCTGATTGCCTGCGAGGACACGCGGCAAACGGCAAAGCTGCTCAACCATTACGGTATTCCGACCCGCACCATCAGCTATCACGAGCACAACGAATTGACTCGCTCAGCAGAGCTCATCATGCATCTGGAGCAGGGGAAATCGATTGCCCTGGTTACTGACGCAGGGATGCCGGGCGTCTCCGATCCGGGATTTCGTTTGGTGTCGCTGGCCATCCGGCACAAGATTCCCGTGGTGCCGATTCCTGGCGCTTCGGCCTTCCTGAGCGCGTTGGTAGCCAGTGGTTTGCCGACGGATTCCTTTGTCTTTCGAGGCTTTCTGCCTGTAAAGCTGGGGCAACGCCGTAAGTTGCTGGAGGATATTCAACGCTCGCCGCGAACGCAGATCTTCTACGAAGCGCCACACCGCTTGCTGGGAACGCTGGAAGATATTGTCGATGTAATGGGCCCGCATCGTCATGTTGTGGTGGCTCGTGAAGTGACCAAAATCTATGAAGAGTTTGCACGCGCCACCGCCGCCGAAGTCCTAGAGAGCTTTAAGAAGCGCGATGAAATACGAGGAGAAATCACGCTGCTGATCGGTCGAGGCGAGGAACAGCATGGCCTGCCGGCAGTAACCCAGAAGAATGCTCGCGTCCGCGTCCGCGAACTGATGAAGGCGGAGGAAATCGACGAAAAGGAGGCGATGAAGCGGGTAGCGAAGGAGATGGGAATCAGCAAGAGCGATGTGTATCGGGAATTACAGAAGGACGGGAAAAAGTAGGAGGGAAGTCAGCAATTACCGAAGTTCTCAACGCAAGCTAAAGTTCACTTCACCATCGTTTGATTTCATGCTACCGTTCCCCATTCAGCTAATTGCAAGTGCGAGAGGTCCCAAAGTCATCCCGCACTGCTGAACCAGTCTATTTCGAGTCGAGTGACTGTTACACCGGGGATGGAAATGTTTGAAGCCAGGATAAGTCATCAAGGGCTGCACAAATTTCGGGTTGTTAGGGGCTATACAGCAGAGGAAGCTAAATTAAAAGCTTCGTTACAACTGTCTGTATGGGAGGAACAATGGGCACGAGTGTCGCAGAGCAGGCAGAGAGAACAGCTCAAGTTCCGAACCGTGGCATTGAAGGGACAACGGAAAGCTCTGGCGAGTGAACAAAATGCCGCGGCTGAGAAATCCGTAGCCGCGATGGATACGCTGCTTCAAAACAGCGTGAAACACAGCCACGCTGTTGACTGGTCAAAGCTAAAACACAGCCTCCGATACACCGTTGACGAACCTTCCCGTCCCCAGTCGGTTGCAATACCCCCAACCCCAACGCTGACCGCACCATCAGTGAAGCTCGGATTCCTTGGGCATTTTGTCCCTTCCGTTCGAGCGAGGCGCGTATCCGAAGCGCGTGCTGTTTCGGAGAAGATGAACAAGTCGGCATACGACGCTTGGAGCGTCCGCAAAAATGCGATTGAGAACTCCAATAAGACACTGCGGGAAAACTACGACGCAGCGGTAAATAAGTTTGAGGATGAGAAACAAACGTTCATTGAGCAAGAAGAGCTATTCAATAAATCCGTTGACCAGAAGCGAGAAGCTTATTTACAAAAAGTCCCGGAAACGGTTGTTGAATTCTGCGAAATGGTTCTTGACTCCTCCGAGTATCCGGAGAGTTTTCCTTCCAGCTTCTCTGTTGACTATATCCCTGAAACCAGAATTGTTATTGTTGAATTCTCGCTTCCGTCTCTTGACGCATTGCCATCTATTAAAGGTTACAAGTACGTTGCTACAAGAGATGAGATACAACCTCAGCGCGTGTCTGACGCATGGCTCAATAAGACATATGATTCTGTCCTTTATCAGATTACATTGCGCACCCTCTGGGAGCTTGCTCAATCGGATGAGGCTGATGCCATGGAGTTCATTGTATTTAATGGCTGGGTGAATTCTGTTGACAAGGCTACGGGTCAAGAGGTGAATGCTTGTGTGGTGACGGTCCAAGTCACCAAGGCTGAACTCCTCCAAATCAAAATGGAGCAGGTGGATCCGAAAGCATGTTTCAAGAAGTTCAAGGGAGTTTCGGCAGCAAAGCTGGTCAACCTGTCTCCAGTGCGCCCCATTCTTCAACTAAACAAGGAGGATAGGCGTTTCGTTACTGCACATGACGTTATCGATAGCATTGATGATTCTGCGAACCTAGCCGCGATGGACTGGGAGGATTTCGAGCACCTTATTAGAGACGTTTTCGAGAAGGAGTTTAGTTCCAACGGCAGTGAGGTCAAGATTACTCAGGCAAGCCGCGACGGCGGTGTTGATGCAGTAGCGTTCGACGAAGATCCCATCAGAGGTGGGAAGATAGTCATACAGGCTAAACGCTACACGAATACGGTCAGCGTTTCGGCGGTACGTGATCTATACGGTACCCTCATGAATGAGGGCGCTAACAAGGGGATACTGGTCACCACTGCTGACTACGGTCCAGACGCCTACGAATTCGCCAAAGGGAAACCGATTACACTTTTGAGTGGAAACGAGTTGCTCTATCTGCTCGAAAAACACGGGCACAAAGCCCGAATCAATCTTGCAGAGGCACGGCTTCTTGCTGCCGAACGTGATAGAGCACAGACCGCAAGGTCATCAACATAGACCTAGGTAGAAAAGTCTCCTACTTCTCGCTGTCTTCGCCAGCTAGTTACTCAGTGTGCCCGTGCGACGACGCGCTGATAATCTCCTATCCTCGCCCCTGCCCGAATCCCCTTTCCTCATGCCTGCGTTTAGGGACATTTAAGGCATTCTTTATTCATGTTTTAGATAGGGTTCCATCCAACTATTGAGTGCCAAACGGGGCAGATTTCGTGTCTAGCCTTCGTGGTCGCATTCAATGCGGTGTGACACGATGACAAACTCGATCCAGACCGGGGTGCAACTCGATCATTACCATATTGAAGGCGTAGCCGCTCGAAGCGGCATGGCGTCGATCTTCCGCGCAACCGATATACGCACGGGGCAAGCGGTTGCGGTCAAGGTTCCTCATCCCGGGATGCAATGCGACCCCCTTCTCCTGGAGCGCTTTCGTCGCGAGGAAGAGATTGGTGCGAAGCTTGACCACCCGTGGGTTATGAAGGTTTTTCAGGATGGTGACCGGAGCCAGGTTTACATGGTTATGGAGTGGGTGCCGGGAATTCCACTTCGCCAACTTATCAACCAGTTGCAACCTAAGATCTCCGAGGAACGCGCCATATCCATCACTCTGGCCATTTGCGACGCGCTCGACTATATCCACCGGAATGGTGTAGTTCACCGCGATCTAAAGCCAGAGAACGTGATGGTCGATGCAGAGGACCGCATTAAGTTGATTGACTTTGGTCTCGCCAACAATTCTCACGCGCGGCAAATCACCTTCGCGAATGCCTCAAATATTATGGGAACCCCAGACTACATTTCTCCTGAACAGGTAGAGGGCAAACGGGCCGATGCCCGGAGCGACATCTATGCGCTGGGAATCATGCTCTACGAAATGTTAGTGGGAAACGTGCCATTCGAAGGTGCGAATCCATTCCTGGCCATGAATGACCGGTTGGTGAATAACCCTGTGCCGCCACGCGAACTGAATCCCGCAATATCGCCTCAGCTTCAGGAGATCGTCTATCGCGCCCTGGAGCGCGAACCCGGCAATCGTTATGCCAGCGCCCACGACTTTGCTTGGGATTTGCGTCATCAGGACGAGGTCGCTGTTACCGGGCGGACAGAGCTACAAAACTGGGAGCTGCGCCGCACGCCGTGGACGACGAGAATCCTGACCTATGCGGCTGCGGCGCTCGTTCCAGTCGCGGTATTCGGGCTTATGATGTTCATTGCACGACACGGATGACGGTCTTGTGTGCCCTCACCTTGGCGTAGCTGCCATTTGCTGATTAGCGAGCGGTTCAGGTTCAGCCGGCAGAACAATCGAGAATACCGTTCCGGTCCGCAGTCCAGTCGCGCTGGAGCGCATGCGAATACTGCCATCATGTTTGTCAATGATTTGTTTGCTGACCCAGAGGCCAAGGCCCGTGCCGACTGTTCCTTTTGTGGTGAAGAACGGCTCGAAGAGATGAGCATGTGAACTAGCGGCAATGCCTTTGCCGTTATCCGCGATGGTGACCCGAACACAGCGACCGCCATTCTTTGACGACCTGCCCTTAGATACTCTCAACTTGATCGTACCCGCTTCGTCGATCGCGTCCAGACTGTTGGCCAGAAGATTGGCAAACACCTGGCGGAGCTCGCCAGCGATAGCGATGATCTCCACATTTCCATCCCACTGCTTCTCGATGTTGGCGTGTTTCTTGCTGATTTTGCTCTTGAGGAGATCGACCGCCGACTCCAGCACCTCGTTGACTACCATCAATGCAGGTCCATTGGACTCGCGATAAAAACCGAGCGACTGTCGCGTGATGTGCGCAATCTGCTTCAACTCGGCATCGGCAATCTCCAGATACTCGCGCATCGCTTCAGGGTCCTTCATGCCCTTGGCGATAAACAATGCGTTTGTCGCAGCTGCCAGCGGATTATTAATTTCATGCGCGATACTCGCTGCCATTCGGCCGACCGAGGCTAATTTTTCACTGCGGAGAAGGGCCTGCTCGGCCAGTTTGCGGTCTGTAATATCCATGACTGTACCGAACATTCGGGGAGGCTTATCGCTCCCGTCCAACAAGCATTGGCCACGAACCCAGATCCAGCGCACTTCGCCGTCAACGCGTCGAATTTGCACCTCGAGATCCCATGTTCCACCGCCCCGTGCAAGCTTCCGCTTCTCTTCAACTTCGTCACGGAACTGAGGTAATACATGTTCAAGGAACCTCGCGTAGCTCCATTCCTGTTCAAGGGAGGTGTAGCCAAAAATCTTAGCGTGCCGCAACGAGCGTGAGCCTGTGTTGCCTTTCAGATCTAGTTCCCATTCGCCCAAATTCGCAACTTCGACGGCGAGACCGAGCCGTTCCTTGCTTTTTCGCAATTCTATTTCGACTTGTTTCTGCTCACTGATGTCGGTATTGGTTCCGAACCAACGCACGACCTTGCCGTCCGCGTCCTTAACCGGCATCACGCGTGTCAGGAAGGGACGAAAGACACCGTCAGCGCCGCGCAGTGGAAATACCATGTCGAAAGGTTTTCCGGTGGAGATGGAGCAGCTCCAGCGCTCGAGAACTTTTGGCAAGGCTTCGGGGTCGTGCACCGATTTCCAGCCCCACCCTTCCATCTGTCCAGAAGTGGTGCCAGTGTATTCGTACCAGCGCTCGTTGTACCAAAAAATTGATCCGCCGGCGTGAGCCATCCAACACAACTGAGGAATCGCGTCGGCGAGGGTGCGAAACTGCGTCTCGCTCTGCCGGAGCACGTCTTCTGCATGTTTGCGCTCGGTGATGTCGCGGAGAATGACTGTGTAGAATTTCTCCCCGTTCGCCTGTACTTGGGAGATCGTGGCTTCAATCGGGAACACTTCATGATTGGAGCGCACAGCGCTAAGTACGCCGGGCGAGCGCATGGAACGCGCCGTTGCGCCATCTCTTCCAAACTGCCGAATATGCTCTCGATGGGTCTCATGCAAGGGCTGGGGGATAAAACGATCGAGAGTGGAACCGATTGCCTCCGATGCCGCACAGCGGAAGACCGCTTCCGCCGCACGATTGAAGACGACGATGCGCTGCTGCTCATTGACCGAGACAATTGCGTCCATGGCCGAGCCGACAATTCCTTCCAGCTTTGCCTGGCTGGAGCGCAGAGCTTCCTCGTCTTGCTTGTGTTCGGTAATATCCCGATTCGTCTCGAGGACGCGTTCGATACCGTCAGCGGCAACGATGAACTGGTGCCGGGCGGAAACGGTCACTTCGCGACCGTCTCGGGTAATATGGCGCAGTTCGCCTTCCCAACTTCCACGTTCGCGCAAAATTGTCCTGATCTCCGGCCATGGAGCGGGATGAACTGTCTTCAGTAGCTCGTGGGTTGTGTGTCCGAGCGCTTCGTTTTCGCTGTACCCGTAAAGTTGCTCCGCGCCTCGGTTCCAGCCCTCAATGGCACCATCCAACCGCCACACGATAATCGCATCAAAAGAAAGGCGCACAAGGTCTGCTTGCCGAATCTGTGCCTCCTCCACTCGCTTGCGATGTTGAATGCGGCGGTAGCTCTCGGCTACCACGCTCATGAATACGCCCATGCCGGCAAAGAGGGCTAGCGTGACGACATGCGAGGGGTTGGCAATTGCAAAACTTCTGATTGGAGGGAAAATCCAGTAATCCACCAGCACCGCAGCGAGCGCCGTGGCCAGCAATCCGGGCCATACGCCGAAAAGCAACGCAGCTAACATGATGGCGGGATAAAAGGTGATGAATGCCGGCAAATCGAGACCAAAATAGAAGTTCAAGCTCTGCCGCAGCAGAAAAGCCGCCAGCACCAGGCATGCCGCTACAGTGCAGCGAAGAAGCGGCCTATCAAGCTTGTGTCCCTCAGTTTCGGCCATTGGAACATTCCAGGGAAAGCTTTATTCCGGACCCGGCAACGCACGCGAAACCGTACCAGAATGATCTAGATCGCAGTTTTTGACAAGGTAGCAAATCACACCAAGGTGACCGCTTAGCCACTGCAAGTAATCGGATTTCGCCCAAGCGGACAATTATTCTTCCACTGCCCTCAGCAGTTCTTGTGTGTACTCATGCTTCGGCGCGCTGGTGATCTGTTCGGTGTCGCCGATCTCGACGATCTTCCCTCCGCGCATCACTGCAATGCGAGTGGAGAGATAACGCACTACCGGCATCGAGTGCGAGATGAACAGGTAGGTCAGGCCGAAATCTTTCTGCAACTGCTTGAGCAGGTTCACGATCTGGGCGGCTACGCTGACGTCCAGAGCGCTCACAGCCTCGTCGGCGACGATGAAGCGGGGACGCAGGGCGAGGGCGCGGGCGATTCCGATGCGCTGGCGTTGGCCTCCGCTGAACTCGTGAGGATAGCGGCCCAGGATGCTGACCTCGAGTCCCACCGCGCGCATCAGTTCGGCGGCGTGCTGGCGCAGCAGGGGCTTGCCGAGGTCTTCATGGATGGCCAGCGGTTCGGTGACAATTTCCTCTACGGTGAGGCGTGGATCGAGTGACCCGAAGGGGTCCTGAAAGATGATTTGCATCTCGCGCCGGGCTTCGCGCAGCGGTCGCGCCCCGAGCGCGGTGATCTCAGTACCATCGAAGCGTACCACTCCGCTGGTGGGCTCGATGAGGCGTAGCAGGAGGCGGCCCAGGGTGCTTTTGCCGCAGCCGGATTCGCCGACCAGTCCCAGGGTCTCACCCTTTTCGATCGTGAAGGAGACGTCGTCTACGGCACGAACGGCATTTCCGGTTGTGCGCCCGAAGGCATCGCTTGTCTCGTAGATCTTCGTTAGATGTTCGGCTTCCACCAGCGCCATGTTGAGAAGCGTACCACGCCGCGGAGAGGAGATTAACCCCGGAAACTTAGCAAGGCAGGCTATGTCCGCAATATCCGCAAGGTTGCAAGCCGCCCGCGTGTTAAAATTTCCCATAACTATGCCCCGTGAGAGAACCGCTTGATCGAGCTTGCGCCATCCATTTTGTCGGCCGATTTTGCACGCCTGGCCGAACAGGTTGCCCCCGTGCTGGAAGCGGGCGCAACGGTGCTGCACGTAGATGTGATGGATGGCCACTTCGTCCCTAACATCACGATTGGGCCCCCGGTGGTGGCGGCGTTGCGCAAATATGTGCGGGTACCGCTGGACTGTCACTTGATGATTGAGAACCCGGACGACTACATTCCTGCATTTGTGGATGCGGGAGCGGACTGGATCAGCGTGCATCAGGAAGCCTGCATACATCTGGACCGCGTAGTGCAACACATTCACTCGCGTGGGGCGCTGGCTGGGGTTGTGATCAATCCGGCGACACCGGTCTCTACGTTGACCGATATTCTGGACGCGGTGGATTATGTGCTCGTGATGTCAGTAAATCCTGGCTTTGGCGGACAGAAATTTATTCCCCGGACGCTGGGAAAGATTCGCCATCTTGCGGAATTGCGTGCGCTGCGTTCTCTCAGCTTCCGTATTGAGGTAGATGGCGGCATTGGGCTTGATACCATAAGTGCTGTGGTGCAAGCTGGCGCTGAGATTCTGGTCGCTGGCAGTGCCGTTTTCGGCGATGGAAATTCCGGCCAAAATGTTCAACAGCTTTTGCAGGCCGCCCGTTCGGCTACCTTGCAAAAGGCGTAAGGCTCCTATTCAAGCTCTACCGAGGTGTTCCCGGCATGTTTCGTCGCGTATTCATAGCCCTGCTGCTGGCCGCAAGCTTGCTGACCAGCGTGGCCTGCAAGAATAAGAAGGCCAATAACCCGCTGGCTCATATCAATTCCAAGCAGCCGGACAAGGTGCTTTTCGATCGCGCCATGGATGCGATGAAGCAGCGCAAGTACGATGTCGCGCGCATCACGCTGCAGACGCTCATCAACACCTATCCTGACTCTGAATTTGTTGCCCGCGCCAAGTTGTCAGTGGGCGAATCCTGGTATCAGGAGGGCACCACGGCGGCACTGGCCCAGGCAGAGACGGAGTTCCGCGACTTCATTACGTTTTTTCCAAACATGCCGGAGGCTTCCGAGGCGCAGCTGAAAATCGCTGACATACATTTCCGGCAGATGGAGAAGCCAGACCGCGATTACACGCATGCCCGCCGGGCTGAGGACGAGTACCGCCAATTGCTGCTGCAGTACCCAGACAGCAAGTTGGCCGATACCGCGCGACTGCGTCTAATGGAGGTGCAGGAGGTTCTCGCTGAACGCCAGTTCCGCATCGCACGCTTCTATTACCTGCGTCAATCCTTGCTGGCGTCAATTGCGCGCTCCAAAACGCTGACGGATACCTATCCCCTTTATAGCCGCTCGGATGAAGCCCTGTATCTGCTTGGACAGGCTTATGAGCAACAGGCTGAACGCACCCGCGTAGCCAAAATCCCAGACAACCTGAAGCCGCTCCTGCTCAAGAACTACGTCGATAACGCAGCTCAGGCTTATAGCAAGATTGTGACTCGCTACCCGGCAGCGCCGCGATATCAGGATGCGCGCCATCGGCTGTCGGCTATCGGCCGCCCTGTCCCCACGCCGACGCCCGAGGCAATTGCTTTGAACAAGAAGGAAATTGCGAGCCGCGTGAAGAGTAGCCGATATGAGCACTTCATGAACGATATGGGAAAGCGTCCCGATCTGAGTGCGGCAACCAGGGTCGGCTCACCCTCCATGGTGGATCCCAAGGAGACGGACGCGCCTGCGCTGGTGCGCCAGATCGAATCGTTTGCGAATTCGGGGACCAACGCCAAGTCCGGTACCGGCAAAATCGCAGTAGAGACGGTAAGCGCGGGTGGCAAGGCTCCAGAGAACCAGCCGGCACCACGCTCGGCGGAAGCGGCGGTGTCTTCCAATGACATTCCCGCAAAGGCGCCTGCCCAACTCAATGAGAGCGCTTCCTCATCCTCAGAAGAGGCGGCTTCGACTTCGTCGTCCACTGACACGTCAAAAGCCGACGCAAAAGACGCTGCTTCGAGCCGCAAGGCGAAGAAGAAGCATCGCTTCAAGATTCCAATTCCCTTTTAGTTCCATCCGTAAAACGGAATTCAGCCCGCCCGAAGTTACCATTTGGCGGGCTTTTTTCTGTCCCTTCGGTTTGCAGAAACGGCTCACATAGATTGACCTTGCGATGGGAACGCGATAACGTGGCACTTTAGATTGCCTAAGAATCTATCCGAAATCAGGACTTCTCCACGTGCCACTCAACATTTTGCTCGCCGACGATAGCGTACCCGCCCAGAACATGGGGAAGAAAATTCTTGTGGACGCCGGATATCAAGTGCTGACGGTCAGCAATGGCCTTGAAGCTCTACGAAGGATTGCCGATGCGGTACCAGACATCGCGATTTTAGATATTTTCATGCCCGGCTACACAGGGCTGGAGATATGTGAACGATTGCGTGCCAGTCCCGCGACGGCCACGCTTCCGGTCATTCTGACCGTGGGGAAGTTGGAACCATACCGCGCGCAAGATGGCGAGCAAGTCCACTCCAACGCCATCATCGTGAAGCCGTTTGCCGCTGCCGAGTTGGTTTCTGCCGTGCGCAGCCTGATCGGCTCGCCGGAGGTCGTTGAAGAACCTACTGTCCAGCAAAGTCCTCCTAAGCCAGCAGATTCCCACGACTCTGCCGAAGATCACTCCGCGCCGGAGCTTCAATCCGCTGGAGCCTCGCAAGAGCCGGACGAGCCGCTTTTCGCCATGGGGCCTTCAGCTACGGTCGTCCAGAGGGATGAGCCCTTCTTCTCCCGTGAGGGGCCGGAAAGCCTTGTATTTAACCCAGATGCGGGACACACGCCTTTCAGTGCTTCGGCCATCGATCTTCTGCCCGTGGCATCGCACGCTCCTGCGGCGCTCGATGATTCCGCGTTCACTGAATTCGATCTGGAGCCGGAGGAGTCCCACTATTCCTCGGCGGCATTACAGGTGAACTCTGTAGATGAGGAGCCACAACTGGCCGCTGCAGACACAGCTTTAGCCGCATCTGAGCCTCCGGATATGGTGACTGAAGCAGTGATCGCTCCTGTAGCAGTCACTTCAGTTTCGAGTGAAGCGGTGGAGTTGGAACCGTCCACTCTTGATATTCCAGCTCGGGACCCGCTGCTGGAGGTGATGGCGGACGAGACGGGGCCAGCTAATCTAAGTTCTGACGATTCTTCGCAGTTGCCCCCACCCGAAGCCACCAAAGCTGTCGAGGATGCTTGGACGACACCGGCACCCGCGCTCGATCCAAAAGAGGAAGCGCGACGCCTGGCGTTTGAAGAACTTTTCAATTCGACCACACCATTTCCTGTGGAGAACTCCCCGGTTACGTCTCCGGAAAACCAGACGGTCATCCTTCCAAGCATGGCTGATCTTTCCAAAGATCATCCATTCGAAGTCGAACAGGACTCCGAGATTGAGTCGCTGGAAGTCGATCAGCCTCAATTCATTGACCATGAACCTGATCCGTATCTTATGCAGGAAGAGGAACCGCTGAACGCAATTGGCAAAATTCCCGAGCGCGACCCTCAACTGGACGGTGACTTTGAACCTGATTTGTTAGATGTAGCGGTTGTGCCGTGGCAAGCGGAAACAACATTCGATGTCTCCCGCGACTCGCATTCTGTCGCAGACGAGCGCAATGAACCGACGGCCATGTCATTCATCGATGCTCCCGCACATGAATCGCAGAATACTGCTGTCGAAGCTGCCGCTCCAGAAGCGGAGACTACAGCGATTGTGCATTCTGCAGAGACCATGGAGACGATATCCGAATTTCCGGAAGCAGAGGCGCAACCGGCTCCCCAGGTTGAGATCCACAGTGAACCGACTGTGCTGCCCGAGGCGGAGACGGTTGCGATGCCGGATGTTGTTGTCGAGACTGACTCAGCGGAACCGGATGTCCCTGCACTTTTGCATCCCGCAGAAATCGTGGAGGCTGCCCCTGACGTTCCTGTAGCGGAAGCCCAATTTGTTCCCGAGATTGAAACCCATACTGAACTGGCTCCGCCACAGGATGCGACTGTGACGCAGGATGCGCCCATCGAAACCCATTCTGCGGCATCGGATATTCTCGCAACGGTGCATCCCGCAGAAATCGCGGAGACTGCCGCTGAAGCGATCATCGAACCGTCGCAGGTGGTTCCGGCGGCGTTGCTTCCGGCAGTGCACGAGATCGCTCCGGAGCAGGATTTGCAACCTGTAACTAAGACGGAGACTGCCCCTCAGACCCCGGCGCAACTTCAGTCGGAGTCAACTGCACCAGTCACTTCGATGCAGGCGGCGCAGAGCGTATCCGCTCCCGAAGTTACGCATCGGTCCAGCGAGGCCGAACGGATTCACCAGGCAGTCGAGCGGGTATTTGACCGCTTCAAACCCCTGCTGGTAGCGGCAATTGTGCGCGAATTGGCCCGCCAGGATTGATCTGAACTCGCGGATTCGGGGCACGACCCTTTGAAGCCTCTTCGGGTTCAATGGGAAGAGCTATGACCTGTTGGAAGGTCTGGTCCAGAGTATGAGCCTCACCTACGCTGATTGAATTCTCATGCTCAGGTCCACAGCCGGGGCCGAGTGCGTCAACGCACCGACCGAGATGTAATCCACTCCGGCCTCTGCATATTGCCGCACATTTTCGAGTGTGATTCCACCGGACGATTCAATCTTCATCGCGTGCGCTTCCTGGCGGATTCGCGCAACGGCCTCGCGAGTCTGCGTCGGGGTCATGTTATCCAGCAGAATGGACTCCGCGCCATACTTCAGAGCGGCTTCCAACTCTTGCATATCGCGCACTTCCACCTCGACCGGTTGCTCGCCCTTGCGATTGGCCAGCGCTCGCTCAATAGCTATGCGCACACCGCCGGCAAGATCGATGTGATTGTTCTTGACCAGGATTCCGTCTGATAAATCGAGACGGTGGTTAAAGCCCCCGCCGCAACGCACCGCATATTTCTCCAGCAGGCGCAACCCGGGAACGGTCTTACGGGTATCGAGAATTTTAGTGCCGGTACCCTCGACGGCATCGGCGTACTTGCGAGCCATGGTCGCGATTCCACTCAGGTGTTGCAGCAGATTCAAAATCAACCGCTCGCAACTCAGCAGGACGCGGGCGTTATGCCGGATGGAAGCGACGGCCTCGCCCCGGTGCAGACTTACTCCGTCAAAAATCTCCTGCGGAATACTGACCTCGGGATAAGCACGCGACTCGCCTTCAAGCTCGGCAAAAACTTCAAATATGCGCTGCACCGATGCGACACCGGCCAGCACGCAATCTTGCTTGGCGACAATGGTCGCCATCGCTTTCTGTTGCGGGTCAATCGTCGCCAAGGTTGTTGCATCGCGCGTGGCCTGGTCCTCCAACAACGCGTTTGACAGGATGGCGGTTATTCTACGACTGCTCCAGTTCATCTCCCGTTCCTTCCATTACGGTTTTGCGGCTTAGAGCGGTTGCGAGTCGGTGTATCCGCGACCAGTGCGCACCCACATCTGCTAACCACGGCAAATATGGGGCACCCTCGGACACTGAATGCGAACTAGAAGGTGTCATTCTGAGCACAGCGAAGAACCCCAGCACCGCTCAAATATCGAACGCAGCTTCGATCCCCATTTCCTACTTAGCGGTTCCCAGTTCGGTGAGCCGAGCCTTCGATTTTTCAATCAGCGATTCCAACTCAACGCGGCGTGACTTCAAGCCTTCCACGACCTTTGCCGGGGCCTTTGCGAGAAATCCTTCATTTCCGAGTTGGTTTCCGTTACGCAGGTACTCGCCCTCCAATTTTTCCAGCTCCTTCATGGAGCGCGCTGTCTCTGCGGCTACGTCGACCTTCTGCTCGTAAACCAGGCGAACCTCAAAGCGAGCGGTGGAGCGGGAGTTGGTAGCCTTCGCCAGCGATTCATCGACAAATGTCAATGTTGAGACATTCGCCAGGCGCTGGACCGCCGCAGTGTTCGCCTCGATCATCGTGCGTACTTCGGTTGCGGCAGAGACCTCGATGGGATGCAGCTCTTTTTGCGCCACCTTCAACTCGGCACGAACGTTGCGCACCGAAACGATCAGATCCTGCAGAATCGCCATGTCGCGCTCGGCATTGGCGTCCAGTTGCGTTGAATCGGTTTCCGGATAAGCAGCCAGTGCAATTGACTTCAGCGGCGGCTTGCCATCGTAAACTGCGCTCCAGATCTCTTCGGTGATGAACGGCATGAACGGCGCAAGCATACGCAACGCGCCCTCGAACACCCGGACCAGGTTCGTGAAAGTCGCCCGCGCTTCATCGCGATCCGATGACAGCAGACGCGGTTTCACAAGTTCCACGTACCAGTCGCAATACTCGCCCCAGAAGAAGTGATAAACCACGTGTGCGGCTTCGTGAAAGCGATATTCGCGGAGCGCCGAAGAGACTTCGCCGGCGACGCGATTAAAGCGCGAAAGAATCCAGCGGTCTTCCAGCGTCGCGGAGCGAAAACCCTTCAGCCCGATGGCATCCTTTGCATTGGCCTCAGCGGCAAATTCACTGAGCGACCAAACGTTTTGTTCCGCCGCTCGATCCACGTTCATGAAGAGGAAGCGGGTAGCGTTCCAAATCTTATTGGCGAACGAACGATAGCTCTCAGTGCGGCTCTCACTGAATGCGATATCAGTTCCGGGAGCGGCCATGGCAGCCAGCGTGAAGCGTACCGCGTCGGTGCCAAACTTTTCGATCACGCCGATGGGATCGACCACGTTGCCCTTGGTTTTAGACATTTTCTGGCGTTCGGCGTCGCGCACCAGGGCGTGAATGTATACCTCGCGGAAGGGCACGATATCGCGCTTGTCCGGCTTCTGCTCATCCATCAGATGGCAGCCCAGCATGATCATGCGCGCCACCCAGAAGAAGAGAATGTCAAAGCCGGTGACCAGCGTCGACGTAGGATAGAAAGCATCGCAGTCCTTGGTCTTCGCAGGCCAGCCCAGAGCCGAAAACGGAAGCAGGCCGGAGCTGAACCAGGTGTCCAGAACGTCAGGATCCTGCTCAATCTTTTCGCTACCACAGTGCGCGCACTTGGTTGGATTCGTGCGCTCGACCGTAATCTCGTGGCAAACCGAGCAGTGCCATGCCGGTATGCGATGGCCCCACCAGAGCTGTCGCGAGATGCACCAGTCATGTATGTTTTCCATCCACTGCAGGTAAATCGCCTTGTAATTCTCGGGCGTAAACTTGATGCGTCCGTCCTTCACCACATCGCTTGCGACCTGCGCCAGCGAGGGCCGTCCGTCCTTTGTCTCCTTGTTCACGGCGAGGAACCATTGGGTGGAGATGCGCGGTTCGACCACGGTCTTGCAGCGGTCGCACTTGCCCAGCGGCACAACATAGTCCTTCACGCTGACCAGGGCTCCGATAGCTTCCAGATCGGCGACCACACGTTCGCGCGCAGCGTTACGCTCAAGTCCCTTGTATACGCCGGCGTTCTCGTTCATGTGCGCAGTCTCATCCATGATCACAAGCTCTTCGAGGCCGTGGCGCTTACCGGCTTCGAAGTCATTGGGATCGTGAGCAGGTGTCACTTTGACAGCACCGGTGCCGAACTCGAGCTGTGCAAGGTCGTCGAGGATGATGGGAATCTCGCGGCCAACCAGCGGCAGTTTCACCTTCTTGCCGTGCAGATGGGTGTAGCGTTCATCCTTCGCATTGACCGCAACGGCTGTATCGCCAAGCATCGTCTCAGGACGTGTGGTGGCGACCACGATGTATTCGCCGGGCATTCCGACGACGGGATAGCGAATTTCCCAAAGCTTGCCCTGGGTTTCGTCATGAGCGACTTCCAGATCGCTCAACGCGGTCATGCAGCGCGGGCACCAGTTGACGATGTAGGTGCCGCGGTAGATGAGGCCCTCTTCCCAGAAGCGCACAAAGGCCTCGCGCACGGCGCGCGAGAGATGCTCGTCCATGGTGAAGAATTCGCGCGACCAGTCAACCGAATCGCCGAGGCGTTTCATCTGTTCCAGAATGTAGCCACCGTATTGTTCCTTCCACTGCCAGACCCGTTCCAGAAAGGCTTCGCGCCCGATGTCCTGGCGCTTTTTGCCCTCGCTTGCCAGTTGGCGCTCCACCATCATCTGCGTCGCAATGCCGGCGTGGTCAGTTCCCGGAAGCCACATGGAATGCTTGCCCAGCATGCGCTGCCAGCGCGCGAGAATGTCCATCTCGGTGTGGTTGAGCATGTGCCCCATGTGCAGGCGTCCAGTTACATTTGGCGGCGGCAACAGGATGGAAAAGACGTTGGTCCCATCCTCGGGCGTGTCGGTGTGGAAGAGGTTTTCGCTGACCCAGTACTCGGCCCAGCGCTTTTCAATCTCAGCAGGATCGTAAGCCTTCGATAATTCGTGCGGCATAGGACAGAAATTTCCTCGAACTTAGTCGGCTCCGAAGCCGGAAAACCTGTGTACCCGGTTCTTGCTCCTGAGGTGTCATCCCGAGCGCAGCGAGGAGTCCCGACGACGCTCAAATCGATCACACTGCTCCAGAGGCATTTCCACCGGTTAGCAGATCCTTGCCTTGGAACCACATAGAAACTTCAAGTTTATCAGAGCGAAATTTATCGCAACGGGCAACTCCGGCGGTGAGCTCCGCTTCTGAGGACGTTGGAAACTCCGGATACATCGAATTGCGGATTATTCCGGCTCATCTCTGAGCCAATTACGTCACGGAATCAAAATTCACATTTGGGGGTGTTTATGAAACTAGTCACTGGGGCAGTGGTTGCATTCGTACTGATGGCGGGCACAGCGTTCGCACAGCAATCTGCAATGGCCTCTAAGTCCGAGATGCGCACAGGCCCGGCCAACGTGGAGCAAAGCCTGAAGGCAATGGAAAACGAGTGGGCAAATGCCTCTTTAAAAAGCGACGGTAATGCCGTCGAGTCGATGCTTTCCCCAGACTTCGTGAACATCAATTCCGATGGCACGGTGCTGGACAGAGCCGGGACAGTTGCACGCACCAACAAGTCCAAGATGGAAATCAGCGAGATTAGCGAGGTAGCAGTCAACACCCACGGCGATTCCGCGGTAGTGACCGGTATCTGGACTGGAAAAGGAGTCGACGGTGAAGGAAAGGCATTCCAAGGCAAGGAGCGCTGGGCAGATACCTGGGTGAAGAAGAATGGAAAGTGGCAGTGCGTCGCTTCCGCCTCAGCTCCGATTAAATCCGAGTAGTCGAGCCAGTTACGAGCGATACACATTAGAAAGCGAACCCACATTCGCCGAATCGAGGCGGATGTGGGCCACTTCAACCCTACTGCGGCAAAAGACTAGGCGCTGACGCGCGGACTGCAAATCGAGCGCAGGCCATTCAGCGCCCGTTCGCACTGGACCTTAGAAACATTCAGATGAGTGACAAAGCGGATTAGCTGAGGATTCACCGTCCCCACGAGGACGCCCTGTTCTTTGAGTGCGGCGGCGATTTCGGTAGAGGACTTACCAGTGCCGCTCACGTCGAAGATGACGATGTTGGTCTGCACCGTGGCAAGATCGATCTCGATACCGGGGATGCCCGCAACACCCTTGGCAAGTTGCTGGGCCGTGGCATGGTCTTCATGCAGGCGTGCCGGGCCTTGTTCCAGAGCGATCAGACCCGCTGCGGCAAGAATTCCCGCTTGACGCATGCCGCCGCCTAGAGCTTTGCGTACGGAGCGCGCTCGCCCAATAAAGTCTTTGGTCCCAACCAGCATCGAGCCCACCGGTGCGCCGAGGCCCTTCGAGAGGCAGAACATCACAGAGTCAAAGCTGCGGGTGATTTCTGCCACCGGCTTGCCCAGAAACGCTGCGGCGTTGAAGACCCGGGCACCATCCAGATGCACCGGAAGATTACGCTCATGCGCCCGCTGGCAAATGTCGTCCATGACCGCGATGGGAGTGACCGTGCCACCCGCCATGTTGTGCGTGTTTTCCAACTCGATGAGCCCGGTCTGCGCTACGTAATAGGTTGGAGGCGAAATCTTTGGAGCCAGCAGATCCCAGGAAAGAATCCCCTGCGGAGCCGCCACTGGGCGCACCACGCAGCCGCTGAACCAGCTCAGCATCGCCATTTCATAGTTGTAGATGTGGCCGCGCTCTTCGCAAAGAATCTCTTGGCCGGGACGAGTATGGAGCTTGATGGCGATCTGATTACCCATGGTTCCTGAGGGAACGAAAATCGCGGCCTCGCGGCCAAAGATTTCGGCGGCGCGGGCTTCCAGACGGTTGATCGTGGGATCTTCTCCATACACGTCATCACCAACTTCGGCGGAGGCCATGGCGCGGCGCATTTCGTCGCTGGGGAGGGTTACGGTGTCGCTGCGAAGGTCGATCCAGGAATTGCTCATGAGTGCTCCCTATGGGTAGATGGAAATTCCAGTGTAAACGCTAGATAGCTTTCAGCGTAGGTGTGTCCCAAGGGTGCCCCATATTTGCCGTAGTTAACAAATGTGGGTTCGCGGGGTCCCGGTTACACCGACCCTGCAACCTAGCTAGTCGCGCAGAAATGCCTCAAAGACTTCATTGGAGAGCAGGCGGCCCCGCGGAGTGAGGCGCAGCCACCCGTCCTCCAGCGTCAACAGTTCACTCTGAACCATGTCTGTGATTACCTCACGGTAGTCGTCCACGGCAGCGATGCCAAACTGCTCCTTGATGGCCAGCAATTCGACGCCGCGATTCATCCGCAGTCCGAGAAAATATGTTTCCTCAATAGCTTGCTGCCCTGAAACCATGGTGCGCTCGGGCGCAGCCCCGGCAAGAAATGTTTCGAGCGAATCTGGGTTCGCGACGCGAACGGCGCGGTTAGGCTCAAAGGGTGCGGGTGCCGGAAGCATGGAATGAGCGTCAACTCCGAATCCAAAGTAAGGCTGGCGCTGCCAGTAACGGAGGTTGTGCCGCGACTGGTGGCCGTCCTGGGCGAAGTTCGAGATCTCGTATTGCACAATTCCTGCGGTGTTCAAACGCTGGCACGCGCGCTCGTAGAGCGAAACCGTCAACTCCTCATCGGGAACATGGTGGGCGTGGTAGCGCGTCCCCCCGGCGATGAGTTCGCGTCCAAGGCGGGAGTCGTCATCCACCTCCAGCATGTAAACGCTGGCATGAGGAACGGCGACGGCGATAAGTTCATCGAGGGATTGCTCCCAGCTCTGCTGGGTCTGGTAAGGAAGTCCCGCGATGAGATCGACGCTGATTTCGGAGATCCCTGCATCACGCAGGCGGGCAATATCGCGAAGGGTTATCTCGCGAGTGTGGAGGCGGCCCACTGAGCGGGATTCCTGATCGACGAACGACTGCACTCCCAGCGAAACGCGATTGACGCCCGCGCGCCGAAGCGCAGCCAGAACCTCATCGGAAAGTGTGCCCGGGGCTACCTCCACGGTGATTTCAACCGTGGGCGAACGCTCGAAGACCCTATCGATCGCAGCGAATAAACGGTGCAACTGATCCGGGGAGAGAACGCTGGGCGTGCCGCCGCCAAGGTAGACCGAATCAAGCACCGGATCGAACTCCGATCCGAGTTCAGCGGTCAGCGCGGGAGCGCTCAGAATCGACTGCTCCAGATGCGCGACATAGCGGTCAAACAGGTCGCGGGAAAAAACGCCGGAAGCAAAATTACAGAACGAGCACTTGCTCCGGCAGAATGGGACCGAAAGATAAAGCGCGGAATGGACGTCAGAGGTCAATGGAAGGCCGCAACTCCAGTGTAACGCTCGACCGAAGCTGAAGCCGCTCGACGCTACTCGCCATGCATGGCGGGCTCGGACGAATGCTTCACCTTTTGGATGAATACCGCAATCAGCGGCATGACAAAACAGAGCGTTCCAAGCAACCAGAAAGCATCGAGGTATGCCATGGCTCCGGCCTGCTGCAACACACTGCGGTACAACATTCGTGCGGCACGGGCAGCGGGTCCTCCAAGGCCATCGCCATGCCGCGCGAGATATCCCGCGATCTGCGTCTGCTGGACGCTTGCGTGCGCCGCCGACAGGTGTTCGCTGAGGCGAAGCTGGTGGAATTGTGCGCGGCGAGCCAAAACCGTGGTGACGGAGGCGATGCCGAAGCTCGAGCCTAGATTCCGCATCAGGTTGTAAAGCGACGAAGCAGCGTTGTTTCTGCCCGGTGGCACCCGCGAAAAACAGGTTGTACTGATCGGCGCAAACAGTGCCGCCAAGCCCACGGAAGACATCATGCGGACAATGGTGAAGGTGGCATAGTCGGTTTGCAAATCGAGGCGCGCGGTGAGCCAGAGCGAGATTCCGAGCACGAAAAAGCCGAAGATGATCATCGGGCGCGCGCCGACGCGTCCCAAAAGGATTCCGGCCAGGGGCATGCCGAAAATAAGCACAACTCCTGCCGGAGAAAGTACCATTCCAGCGCGGGTAGCGGAGTAGCCCAACAGGGTCTGAAGAAATTGAGGCAGCAGTACGGTGCTGCCTGCGAGGACAAATCCGAGGCAAAAAATGAGAACGTGCGAGAGCGAAAAATTTCGGTCGCGATAGAGCCTGAGATCGACAACTGGATTCTTGACCACAAGTTCGCGGATGACCACCGCAACCAGGCAGACGACAGCAACGGCCACCAGAAACTGTATCCGCCCCGATCCGAACCAGTCATCTTCCTGTCCCTTATCCAGCACGAATTCCAGCGAGCCGAGTCCGAGAGCCAGCAGTCCCATGCCCGTCCAATCCATGGAGAAAAGATTCTGCCGTGTCAGCGGTTTACCGGCCAGCGCAGGCGGGTTGTGAATCAGGCGTGACACCAGAATGAGCGACAGGATGCCTACCGGAACATTGATGTAGAACAGCCAGCGCCAACTGTAGCTGTCGGTGATCCATCCGCCGAGCGTGGGCCCGATTGCAGGCGCGAAAACCACCGCCATGCCATAGATTGAGAAGGCCATGCCGCGTTGACTCGGACGAAAGGTGTCGGCAAGGATGGCTTGCGCCGAGGGCTGCAGACCGCCTCCGCCAAGCCCTTGCAGGATGCGGAATAGAACGAGTAATGGAAGGCTGGGCGCGATGCCGCAGAGCAGCGAACTGCTGGTGAATATGACCACACATGTCATGTAAAAGCGCTTGCGGCCGAACAACTCGGTGAGCCATCCGCTGAGGGGGAGAATGATGGCGTTAGCGATGAGGTAAGAAGTGAGCACCCAGGTGCTCTCGTCGATGCTGGCTGAAAGCGAGCCTGCAATATGGGGCAGTGCAACATTGGCGATGCTGGTGTCCAGCACTTCCATGAAGGTCGACAACATCACCGTCATGGCGATGAGCCAGGGGTTGACCTCCGGAAACGATGTCGGCAGAGCGGGTGTTGCGGACAAATCTTCGGGCACTACTCAAACACCTCGGTGGCCGTGGCAAACCCCGGCGCTTACACGCGATATTTACATCGTACGGACATTCAGGTCAAAGAGCCGCTCAAAGTTGGCATCGGGAAAAGGCCCTGCATGAATTTCATACCCTGAACCTTGTGAGGGTCCGCTTCCATCTAAAATAGGAGCAATGGCCGCTGAAGAGGAAGTCCTAGGAAAAGCGTACGATAGCCGCATTGTTCGCCGGTTGCTGACCTATCTGAGTCCCTACACATTGCAGGTGGCGCTGGCACTGGTGGCGATTGTGCTCAAGGCAGGTGCCGACGTACTCGGCCCCTACCTGATGATGACGGCGATTGATAAGTACCTCTCCGCACACGCCGGAGGTGGCCACTCCCTCCTTGATCGATTTCTGAGCCCCGATCCGATGGTTGGAATTGGCCAGATCAGTGGCATTTACCTGGGCATATTGCTGCTTGGCTTTCTGTTTGAGTTCACCCAGATATACATGATGCAGTGGACCGGACAGAAGGTAATGTTCGACCTGCGCAGCCAGCTCTATCGCCATCTGCAAAGGATGGACATTGCGTTTTTCGACAAGAATCCCGTGGGGCGCCTGGTAACTCGCGTGACCACCGATGTAGACGCACTGAATGAGATGTTCACTTCGGGCGTAGTCTCCATTGTCGAAGATGTCTTTGTGCTGGCTGCAATCCTGGGCATCATGTTGTGGACTAACTGGCGTCTGGCCTTGCTGGCCTTCCTGGTAATGCCGATCATCATCCTGGCAACCCAGGTTTTCCGCAAGTCGGTACGCGACAGCTACCGGCGGATTCGAGTGGCCATCGCGCGCATCAACTCCTTTCTGCAGGAGCACGTTAGCGGCATCATCCCTCTGCAGCTTTTCAATCGCGAGCGCAAATCGTACGAGGAGTTCAAGGCCGTAAACGCGCAGCACATGGAGGCGTTCAAAGACGCGATCATGGCCTATGCACTGTATTACCCCGTGGTCGAAACCCTGTCATCGATCGCGATTGCGTCCGTGCTCTGGTTTGGCGGACACGAGGTGCTCTCGGGAATTACCCGCCTCGGTGTGCTGGTGGCGTTCATTCAGTATTCGCAGCGGTTCTTCCGCCCGATTCAGGATTTGAGCGAAAAATTCAACATTCTGCAATCTGCAATGGCCGCCGCCGAGCGCGTTTTCAAGTTGCTGGACACCGAGCCAAAGATTCAATCGCCGGTGGTAGTAAAAGAGCCGCAGGGGCCGGGGCGGATCGAGTTCGACAACGTCTGGTTTGCGTACCGCCATGTCCCGGTCGAAAAGGATGGCAAGGTCACTGCCGGGGAAGAGTGGGACTGGATTCTGCGCGGCGTTTCATTCACGATTGAGCCGGGTGAGACAGTGGCCATCGTTGGCCATACGGGCGCGGGGAAAACCACGGTGATCTCGCTGCTGCTCCGCTTCTACGATGTGCAGCAGGGTTCGGTGCGAATCGACGGCGTAGACGTTCGCGAGATGGACCTGCAGAGCTTACGGAGACGCTGCGGTGTGGTATTGCAGGACCCTTTCCTGTTCAGCGGCACGATCGCCGACAACATTAAGCTGGGCTCGGCACACGTGACGCGCGAAGCAGTAGAGCTTGCGGCGGAGGAAGTAAACGTAGCCGACTTCATCCAATCGCTTCCGGAAGGCTTCGACTCGCTGCTGCAGGAGCGCGGCAACACGCTATCGACTGGACAGAAACAGCTTGTATCGTTTGCGCGCGCACTCGCCCACAATCCGCGCATCCTGATCCTGGATGAAGCGACCTCAAGCGTGGACACGGATACTGAATTCCGGGTACGCGAGGCGCTAACCCGTCTGGTAGAGGGTCGCACCTCCCTGATCGTCGCGCACCGGCTCTCGACGATCCAGCGCGCCGACAAGATCATCGTGATGCACAAGGGCAAAGTGCGCGAGATGGGCACACACCAGCAGTTGCTGACCGCCAGAGGCGTCTACTGGAAGCTTTACCAGTTGCAATACAAGGATCAGGAGTTGGGCGGGGCGCTTGCGACTGCTCCGGCACGGGCGGGAGCAGAGGCGCCGGCGGATTAGGCAGTCTCGGTGTTGCAGGGTCATCCTGAGCGCAAGCGAAGGACCTCGGCGCAGCTCAAATATCGAACGCCCCCCCGGCTTTCCGTCCACCAACCGGGGTTCTGCGCTGGATTCCTTGTGGCTCTCCGAATGACCGCTCTATTTAGTTGAGCCGCGCCTGATATTCTGTCGGCGCACATGTCCAACGGAAAATTCAATCCGCTCCGTTCCCTGCGAGTGATGATCTCCGCCGGAGAAGCCTCGGGTGAGATGTATGGCGCGGGTTTGATGACGGCGTTGCGCGAACAACTCGGCGGCACGCTCGAGTGCTTTGGCATGGGCGGAGATCGCATGCAAGAGGCGGGCTGCGAACTCGTGGTTCATGCTCGCGATGTGGCCGTGGTTGGACTCTTTGAAGTGCTAAGCCACCTGCCGGGAATCTATCGCGAATTTCACAAACTGCTGGCAGAAATAGACCGGCGCAGGCCGGATGTGGCCGTGCTTATCGACTTCCCCGATTGGAACTTCCGGCTGGCAAAGCAGTTGCACCGGCGCGGGATTCCAGTGGTTTATTACGTGAGCCCGCAGCTCTGGGCCTGGCGCAAGGGACGACTGAAACTTGTTCAGCGTTACGTCTCTGAGATGCTGGTGATATTCCCATTCGAGCGTGAGTTCTACGCAAAGAGCGGAGTGGAAGTGGAGTTTGTCGGGCATCCGCTGAGCGAACTGGAGGCTCCGACCGTAAGCCGCGAGAATTTTGCGTCACGCTGGGGGCTCGATACCTCCCGAAGGTGGATTGCGCTTCTGCCGGGAAGCCGCAGCAAAGAACTGCGCCTGAATTTGCCCGCGATGTTGGGGACGGCGAAGCGTCTGGGAACCGATTTCGAATACGTGATGCCGGTGGCGAGCACCCTGAAGAAGGATTGGGTTCGCGAGGAGATTTCGCTTTGCGCAGAAAGGGTTGATATCAAGCTGACCGACGATGCGCGGGCGAGCCTTCTGCATTCACGTGTGGGGGTGGTGGCAAGCGGCACGGCAACCGTGGAAGCAGCGCTGATCGGGACGCCATTCGTGATGGTGTATCGCGTTGCGGGGCTGACTTGGACGCTCGGGCGGCATCTGGTTAAGTTGCCGCATTACGGCATGGTGAATCTGGTAGCCGGGCGCGAGGTGGTGCCGGAGTTCATTCAGGATAGATTCACGCCGGAGAACGTTGAGCGGGGCGTACGAGTGCTGCTGGAAGACAGACCCACGAGGCAAGCGATGACCGAAGGGCTTGCGGAGGTTCGCCAACTGCTGCGTGGAGAACTTGTGAAAGTTCCCGATTTGGGAGGCGACGGCGGAACTTCAGCCCATCGAGCGGCTCGCGCAATATTGCGCGTTGCGGAAAATGCATCAGGAAGTAGAGAATAGGCGCGAATTCACGAAAGCGGCTCAGCATCTTCTGTACGATTTCACACATCAAGTAGAGTTGTGCAACTCTGCGGGAGAAAAATGCAAATTCAATTTGCGGGACGGACCATCGTGCGAGCCGCCCTCCTGACACTTAGCCTGCTGGCTGTCCTACTCCCAATCCCGACGCTGCGTGCGGCTGAGAAGCCGCGCATCAAGGCCGAAGATTACACGATCGAGGCCAAGGTCTCTCCGCAGTCACACAAGCTGACAGCGAGAGCCATCGTCAAGTTTGTGGCGCTTGACGATATCAGCATCGCAACATTCGAGTTGCACAATGCCCTGCGTGTGACTCGGGTTACGGATGAACATGGGACTGTGCTCCCGGCTGAACGGGTATCGCAGGATTCCACGGTACGTGTGGCCCTGCCAAGCGGGATGAGCAAGGGGCAGGATGCCACTCTGACCTTTGAGTACGAAGGCAATGTGACTTCGGCGGACGATAGCCCGGTTCCGGGCCTGCGACTTGCCTACGTTGGTGACCCGATCACATATTTACTGTACTCCGGGCGCTGGTTTCCGGTGACTAACTATGGCATCGACCGCTTCACCGCAAAGCTCAAGATCACGGCCCCCCAGGGATACACCGTCATTGCAAGCGGAAGTGGCACTGGGAGCGAGGCGCGCGTGGAAGAGCCCAGCCAAGCTCCCGATGAGGGCGATTCTCCCAAGCTGCAAACTCGCATGAAACCGGGAACTAAGGGCCGACTGGCGACTCCCAAGTCCGCTGCTGCAAAACCCGACTCTGGTGCTCCCTCGAAGTCAGACCCTGGCATGAAGACGTTCAGCTTCACTTGGACGAAACCCAGTTTTCCCGGCACGGTGGTGATCGGAAGGTTTGTGGACACCCCGGTGAGCGAAGCGGGAATGACCGTGCATGTGTACTTCCTGCAGGACAAAGCTGCATTGGCGCAACAGTATGGCGAAACGGCGGCGAAGGAACTCGGCTTCTTCATCACCGTCTATGGAGTTCCCATCAGCTCTGAGTTGAAGTTGGTGCAGTTGCCCGATGATTCCGTGCCTACGACATGGGCCCCCGAGATGGTGGGGATTGCGTCCCGCAACATCAATCCAAAGGTGAATTACAGGCTGTTGGCGAACGCCGTTTCACATCAGTGGTTTGGCACCATCGTGAGCCCTGCAACGCGGAATGACTGGTGGATTCAGGACGGCGGCGCGCGTTATAGCGAAAGCCGCTACATCGAATACGCCTCCGGGCCAGCGGGCGCTCAGGAAGCCGTGAAGGATATGGCAGTAGGCGCGCTTGCCTATGACTCCGTTCCGCTGGGCCAGATCGGAACCCTGGATACTTTTGATCCGGTCTTCCAGTCAATGGCGAGCGATAAGGGAGGCATGTTGTACCACATGCTCCGCTGGGTGATGGGAGATCAAAATTTCGACAAGGCGATGCGCGCCCTCTTCCAGACCTACTCGGGTAAGCCAGTCGGGATCAAGGACCTGCAAAAGGTCACCGAAAACATCCAAGGCGAACAGATGGTCTGGTTCTACTCGCAATGGCTGAACTCGACGGGTGCCCCGGAGTTCAAAAACAAGTACACCGTCTTCCGAGTCAAGAAGGGCTTCCGTGTAGTGGGGCAGGTGCAGCAGGATCTCGATCTCTTCCGTATGCCGGTGCAGTTGAAGATCGATACGGACGGCAAGACCGAAGAAAAGACCATCGATGTGGTCGGCACCGATTCCAGCTACACGATTGAAACCTTCGGCAAACCACGCCGCATTACCCTCGACCCCAACAACTGGGTACTGAAAAACTCAGGAGACTTAAAGCTCCGCACGGCAATTATGCGTGGGCAGCAACTGGTGCAGCAGGGAAATTTGTCGGAGTCGCTGAAGGAGTTTCAGAAGGCAATCGAGCAGAACAAGAACAGTTCGCTGGCCCATTATCGAATTGCGGATGTCTTCTACCTGCAGAAGAACTACCAGGCTTCAGCCAATGCATATCGCGACTCTCTCAATGGCGATGGCGAACCGAAGTGGACCGAGGTGTGGAGTCACATTCAACTCGGCAAGATATTCGACATCACCGGACAGCGCGAACGCGCCGTGAGCGAATACCGGCAGGCCCTGCAAACCAATGACAATACCCAAGGTGCCCTGGACGAGACCCGCAAGTACCTGGCCGAGCCGTTTAAGGCGACGGACCAGTAGCTCGGAGGAAAGCTGACAGGTTAGGCCTTGGCGATGGAGGGTGCTTCCCGGGTGATGTTGTAGCTGGTTGTCATGCGCTCGGCAAGATGCTTGGCAACCGCCAGGGCATGGTCGCTGGTGAAAGCTGAACAGTGTATCTCAGCATGATCGCCGGAAAAATACATCCCTACGATTGATTCCGCTTTGCTGGCCGTATCAGAGAGTTCGAGGGCATGGCAGTTGCTCACAATGACCGTGTTGGGCAGGCAGATACGGTCGAGCAGGCAGAACATCTCCAGCTTGGATTCCTGCTCGTCGGGACCCGTCTCCATCACAATGTGAGCCTGTCGTGCACCGTCTTCGATGGTGGTCGCGCAATCGATGCGGGCAAATGCTTCATCAGCCCGCTTTTGATCCAGAACACCGGCGGCCACCTCGTCGTCCAAGGTCTGGCGAATCTCCCGGCGAGCGTGCTCCACGGAAGTTGGGAACAGGTCTTCCAGAACCACGCGAAATCCGGCCACGGCGGCCCGACGGGCCAGTGCCCGTCCGACTCTGCCGGCGCCAATGACAGCGATGGTCTCCGCATCCGGAGCAGCCATCGCTATTTCTCCAACTGATCGACCATCTTGGTGAAGTTCGGGTCTGAGTTGCGCATGTACTCGGCAAGCTTCTTGCGCTCTTCTGCCGACATGAAACCGCTGCCGACGACGATGCGCCGAAGTGTGGTGGCAATATCGTCCACGTAATTCATCATTCGAATCAGTTCACCGCTTGAAGCCATAATGCCTCCTGAAAAACCCTGAATGTGCTTCGATCCCAAGAACACCACAAGACAGTATTGTCTGCGTTCAAAGCAGGTTCGTCAAAAGCACAGCCGGAACGGCTACCCACATCACGCAATTTACCGCATCTAACCCACAGTCAGATGCAACATTCTCGCACGTCGGAATGATTCCAGAATGCGCGCGCAAACACTTCCTCACCTTGATCCTTCAGATGAAATATCGGAGTTCCTGCAGAACCTTGCAGAGAACCAGCGGAGGGTACGGCCGGGATCGACCTATCGACTGCAATTCAATCACAGTTTTCGTTTCGTGGATGGAATTCGACTCATTCCCTACTTGCGACGCTTTGGGATTACTACGCTCTACGCTTCGCCGATTCTTGCTGCGCAAGCCGGCAGCATGCATGGTTATGACATTACAGACCACAACCGGATCAATCCGGAGATTGGAACCGAAGAAGAGTTAGAGCAGTTGCTCTCCGAACTCCAGCGTAACGAAATGGACATACTGCTGGATGTGGTCCCCAACCACATGGGAGTGCGCTCAAACCTGTGGTGGCGGGACGTTCTGGAGAATGGCCGCGCTTCGGAATACGCAAATTTCTTTGACATCGATTGGAATCCGCTGAAGGCTGAGTTGCGCAACAAGGTGCTGCTACCCACTTTGGGGAACCAGTATGGAGAGGAATTAGAAGCAGGGCACATCAAGCTCGTGTACGCGGACCAGGGCTTCCGGATCGAGTATTTCGACAGAATTCTGCCCGTCGATCCACAAACGATTCCGCTGATCTTTCTCTCCGTGGGAGAGCTTCGTCAACCAGGTGACGATTCCCGCGAATTGCTGTCGTTGCTGGCGGCGCTCGCGGAATTGCCGCCTCACACATCAGAGGCCGAGAGCATCCGGCGTCAGCATGAGATACCGTTCCTCTTGCGCCGCTTTGCGGAACTGGTGGCACGCTCGAAAGAAGTGCGTGAGCATGTCGCAACCGCCGTCGAACGGTTGAATGGAGTGGCAGGCGATCCGCGCAGCTTTGATGCCCTGCACAAGGTGCTTGAGGCGCAAGTGTACCGCCTGGCACACTGGAGGGTTTCGGCTGAGGAGATCAACTATCGCCGCTTTTTTGATATCAATGACCTGGCTGGCCTACGCATGGAGGACCCCCAGGTTTTTGCCGCCACTCAAAAACTGATTCGCCGATTGATTGCCAATGATGTGGTAATAGGACTGCGCATCGACCATCCCGACGGAATGTTCAACCCTCCACAGTACTTCACGCGTTTGCAGATGCTCTTCGCGGCTGCAAAACTCTACGGTCCCATGCCGGTAGGTGAACTCGCGGAAAACGGCATTGAGATGAACTTGCAAACGTCATTTGGGCAGCACGCACTGCAACCCGGGCGGGAGCCATTTTATGTTGTGGTTGAGAAGATTCTGGAACAGGGAGAGACCTTGCCGCGTGAGTGGCCGGTCAGTGGGACCGTCGGTTATGAGTTCGCAAACGCAGTCAACGGAATTTTTATCGATGCGCGGAACCAGAAAAGTTTCACCAACCTGTATCACCGGTTGATTGGAGAATCGCTCAGTGTTAACCGGTTGATTTATCAGGCAAAGAAGCTGGTGATGCTCTCCGCACTTTCCAGCGAAGTGAATGTGCTCAGCAATATGCTGGACGAGATCAGCTCGACTAACCGGCATGCTCGCGACTTTACGCGCAAGGTGCTGCGTGACGTAATTCGAGAGACCATCGCTTGTTTCCCCGTTTACCGAACGTACGTGGATGAGCGCGGTAATATCAGCGATCGCGCCAAAGAGTTCATCGCGCAGGCGATTGCTTCGGCAAAACACATCAATGGTGCCATGGCATCGCAGGCGTTCGACTTTCTGCAAGACATTCTGCTTCTGCGTGAAGACAACGGCGGCACCCTGATTCACGGCTATCGAAGACAACTCTACTTCTCGTTGAAATTTCAACAACTCACCGGGCCGGTAATGGCCAAGGGCTTGGAAGACACGGTCTGCTATGTGTACAACCGGTTCGTCTCCGTAAACGAAGTCGGAGGCCATCCTGGTAGCTTCGGGGTGAGTGTGGAGGAATTTCACCGGGAAAACCGGGAGCGTGCAGAGTTATGGCCCGACGCGCTGCTTGCAACTTCCACGCACGACACCAAGCGCAGCGAGGACGTACGCATGCGTCTGGATGTATTAAGCGAGATGCCGCGCCCGTGGGCCGCCCAGGTAATGCGATGGAGGCGTATCAATCGCGCCAAACGCAAGGCCCTCGACGACGCTCGCATCGTCCCAGACAACAATGAAGAGTATTTCCTCTACCAGACGTTGGCAGGCACTTGGCCGATGCCCGGAATTGCATCGCTTGCCCCAAACGACTGGGTGCTGGGCCGCGAAGAGAGGCTCGCGTACATCGCGCGAATCCAGCAGTACATGGAAAAGGCGGTGCACGAGGGCAAAATCAACCTCAGTTGGATCAATCCCAACCCGGAGTACACCGGTTCGCTGCGCAGGTTCGTGGCAAGGATCTTGTCGCCTGGTACTGCGGCTAAGCCCAATAACTTCCTGCGACTGATGCACGAATTTATTCCCCGCGTGGCTTGGTTTGGTGCAATCAATTCGCTGTCGCAAACCTTGCTGAAGCTGACCGCGCCCGGTGTGCCCGACATCTACCAGGGTCAGGAGATCTTTGATTTCAGCCTCGTCGATCCTGATAACCGGCGTCCGGTGGACTTTGCCACGATCGAAAGATATTTGAATGATCTTGAGGGTCGCGAGGCCAGTCCGGAGTTATGCCGCGAATTGTTGGAGAGCTGGACTGATGGCCGAGTGAAACTCTGGACCACGCATCGTGCATTGCAGAAGAGGAGCGCGGCGCGTTCGCTGTTCCGCCACGGAGACTACACCAGCCTGGCAGTGGATGGCGAACGCAAAGAGCACGTCGTGGCTTTTATGCGAAGGCATGAGCAGAGCACGGCTTTGGTGGCCGTGCCTCGTCTGGTTTTCACTATGCTGAATGGAGAGCCCCGTCTGCCCAGGGCAGAAGATTGGGCAGACACCCGATTGCAGGGTCCACCGGAACTTTCAGGTCGCACAATGACGAACACCCTCACTGGCGAGAACGTGAAGGTGCAAGACAACGGAGAGCTGCTATGCAGCGAAGTTTTTGCCAGCTTCCCTGTTGCCCTGCTGATCGACTGACGGCTGCCGGTCGGTAACCACAGCAAGCGCCGCGAGTTTCTGGGCCAATTCCGGGAGTAAGGCGCCTGGTGAGTAGCGCCATGTCCAGTTGCCATCGCCAAAGCTGGGAACGTTCATGCGCCCTCCCGAATCAAGACCCAGCACATCCTGCAGTGGAACCACGCAAAAATTTGCCGTGGAGCCTTGAGCGAGGCGAATCATCGCCCAGTTGATTCCATCGCTAGCTTCGCCCAGCAACGCCCCGGCAAATCTCCGTTCATCTTCCGAACAATTCGCCCACCATCCCAGCGTGGTGTCATTATCGTGAGTGCCGGTGTATACCACGGTGTTGCGCTCGTAACGATGCGGCAGGTAAATATGCGCCCCTGGATCGCCGAATCCAAATTGTAGGACTCTCATGCCGGGCATCTGCAACCGGTCGCGAAGCGCGTACACGTCGGGGGTGATCATGCCCAGGTCCTCGGCAATGAACGGCAGGTCGCCAAGCCTTTCGCGCAGGACACGGAACAGATCTTCACCGGGACCGTCAACCCAACGGCCATGCACCGCGGTCGGCTCATTGTTGGGAATCTCCCAATATTGATGAAAGCCGCGAAAGTGATCGAGGCGGATAATGTCACAGCTCTCAAGCGCCCAGCTCATTCGCTTGACCCACCAGTCGTAACCGCGTTGCTTTAACTCTGCCCAACGATAAAGCGGGTTTCCCCAGCGCTGTCCGTTTTCAGAAAATGCATCCGGAGGAACCCCGGCAACGAATTCTGGCTCCAAGGTATCTGCATCGAGGCGGAAAGTATCAGGATGGGTCCACACATCCGCCGAATCGTAGCTGACAAAGATCGCAACGTCGCCAATAATGCTGATCCCCTTGCTGCGGCTATAGGAGTGCAGAGCGCGCCATTGCTCAAAGAACGCAAACTGCAGGAAACGGGCGCGGTCGAGTTCGTCGCGCAGTTCTTCACGGATCGCCGACATCGCCTGTGGTTCACGATGGGCTAACTCGCGCGGCCATGTGTTCCAGCTCCGCTGCTCATGGCGGATGCGCAGCGCGTCAAACAAAACGTAATCTTCCAGCCACCATGAATTTTCGGCAACGAATCGATCGAAAGACGCCCGATGTTCCCCTGCTGCGTTGTGCAGGAACCAGGCAGCAGCCTCCTGCAGAAGAGGCGTTTTCTCCTGCACAACCCGCGCATAATCAACCCGCCCGTCCCGCACGTTGAGGGAGCCGATCCGATCGTGCGAAATCATGCCGCGTTCCGCCAATCGCTCAAGACTGATCAGAAGAATGTTTCCAGCGAAAGCAGAGGTGGAAGAGTATGGCGAATTTCCGATGCCCACAGGGTTCAGCGGCAGAATCTGCCATAGCCCCTGGCGCGCTGAAGAAAGAAAATCGATGAACTCATAGGCCGCTGAGCCAAGGTCGCCAATTCCACCATGGGCAGGGAAGGAGGTCGGATGCAGCAATATTCCAGAGCTTCGCTTTTCGAACATGTGTCCAGGGCTTCTGAGTAAACAAACGGGCTTCATCTCTTAAGATGAGTTGCCGAAATGTCCATTGGGGAAAAGAGAAAAGGGGAGGGTCACCCCTCCCCGGTGTTTGAACTAATCTTTAATCCCGCCGCCACCGAGCGCATCAACTTTTTTCTTGTCGATGACGATGCGGCCTTCTTTTTCGAGACGGTCACGCAACGAAGCAATGAAGACTTCCTCAGCCTCGGAACGCTTGCGATCAAGCAGTGATGCCTTGATCTGACTCTTTATGGCATCGTACTCCGCGTCCGAAGGCACCTGCTTTTCGAGCAGGGCAATCACCGCACCCTTCTGTCCGAGGTTGATGGCCTGACTGATATCTCCCACCTTCATATCGAACACCTGGGGCGCGGAGGATGAGACCTGACCGAGATCCGGCACTTGTCCATCGGGAGCAACAAGGTCACTGGTTTTCACCGTCGCACCTACGGCCTTCGCGGCTTCGCGCAGATTGTGCGAGGCATGTGCTTTATCAGCAAGCTCCTGGGTCTTCTGTGCCAGCATCGCTTGCGCTTTCTGCTGTTTCAGTTGAGTTGAGAGACTATCCTTAACTTGCTCGAAGCTGGGCGTCGCCGCCGGTTTCACTTCAGTGACCTGGAAAATCGCGGTACCGCGTGGCAGCGGAATCCCAACCGGAGCAGCGTTCACCTTTGCGGTGAATACGGCATCGGTAAACGGCGAAGAGGCGCCAATTCCCGGGAGCGAATCTTTACGCGAGAAGTAGCCGCTCTCCTGAACCTGGAGGCCATTGCTAGCCGCAGCTTTTTCAAGACCATTCGCCTTTGCCTGGCTTTCCACGGTGCGGGAAAGCTGCTCGGCGGTCTTCTGATTTCTGAGGGCCGACACAATCGGTTCAATCTGTCCGCGAACTTCATCCAGCGAACGAGCGTGTGCCGAGATCTTATTGTCCACACGAATGATCTCGAAGCCGTAGCTGGTCGGAATCAGATCCGAAACCTGACCCTTCGCGAGGCCGAAGGCAACCTTCTCAATCTCAGGGGCGGTACCGGAACCCTGCACGAGTTGGCCTACGGAGCCGCCGTCCTTAGCGGTCGCGATATCGTCAGAGTACTTCTTCGCAAGTGCGGCGAAATCTCCACCCTTGTGAAGCTGGTTCAAAACGTCCTGCGCTTTCGCCTTGGCAACATCAGCCTGCTTGGCATCCACCTTGCCATCCGGACCCGGCAGCGGGAGCTTGATCAAAATGTGGCGAACCGTGACCGACTCAGGAACGCGAAATTCGGCAGCATGCTGCCGGTAATATCCCTGCAACTCTTCGTTCGACGCCTTGGCTGGATTTGGAAGCCGCGCGGGATCGACCAGAACAAACTTGATCTTGCGCTGTTCCGGGATAGCGTTGGCAAACTGCGGCTGGTTCTTTTCGTAGAAGGCGCGCAGTTCGGAGTCATTGACTGCAACCGTCTTCTCGAGGTCTGCAATGCTGAGCACCGCGTAATCAAACTTGACCTTCGTCTTCACCTTCACGAAAGCATCGTGCATTTCCGTGTTAGAGACGAACACTCCGGCGCCAATTACCGAGCGCAGCTTACGCATCGTCAATTGGTCGCGAACTTCCTGCTCAAACTGTGGAACGGTGAGGTTGAACTGCGTCGCCACCAGGTCGCGGTACTGGTCCGCACCGATGAATGCCCCGTTCGGATAAATCGCCTGGGCAAGTCCGCCGCGCTGCATTTCATTGCGCAGGTCTTCATCTGTGGCCGCCAAGCCAAGACGCTTTGCCTCCCGCAGATACACCTTCTGCATGACGACGGCATCTACAGCCTGGGGAAGAATGTATGCCTTGAACTGGTCAGGGATGCGACGCTGCTGCATCATGTTGCGCGCAACCAGATCAACCTCCTGGTTGGTAACATCCTGGCCGTCAACCTTGGCGACAGAATTCGCGCCGACGCTTCCGCCTCCAACGTCATTTAGAATTCCGCCAGGAACGAGCGTGACAACCATCATGATGCAGACGATGGAAAGGAAGCCGACGAGAAGCACTCTCTGAACTCGGCCTTTAGTTTGCAGGAATCGAATCATCTTCCAATTGGCTCCGGAGAAATAAAAGGCGAACACGTCATTATAAACCAGTGGCTTGCATTGCACTTGCATCTGGAACTCGTCAAAAGGAATTCCGGCTAGATCGCCGCCCAATGGAGAAGTTTGCCCTTCGATGCTCGAAATGCCCCTTCTGGTTCCGGACACTTTCCTTGCCCTACCAGGAACATGCTGTAATGTACGTTACACATCTATGTCGCAGAAGAAACATGGTTTTCGTGGCACGTGGATCAGGGCAAGCCGGCGCCTGAGGGAATTGGGCATGATCGCCCATGGATTGGTGAACACCGATCACGTGGTGATGGCCCACATTATTCCCATGCGGCGTTGCAACCTCGCCTGTGCCTATTGCAATGAGTATGACGCGGTCAGCAAGCCGGTGCCTCTGGAAACGATGTTCCAGCGCCTCGACCAACTCGCACGCCTTGGGACGTCGATCATCACCATCAGTGGCGGCGAACCCATCCTTCATCCCGAACTCGACGACATCATTCGCCACATCCGTCAGCTTGGCATGATTGCAGGCATGATCACGAACGGTTATCTATTGACCGCCGAGCGCATTGAACGATTGAATCGCGCCGGGCTCGATCACATGCAGATATCGATTGATAACGTGATGCCCGATGATGTCTCTAAAAAGAGCCTCAAAGTCCTCGACAAGAAACTGCAATTGCTCAGCGAACACGCCGAGTTCCACGTAAACATCAACAGTGTGGTTGGCGGAGGAATTCATAATCCCCACGATGCATTAGTGGTAGGCCGCCGGGCTCGCCAGCTTGGCTTCACATCGACGGTAGGGATCATCCACGACGGCGATGGTCAACTGCGCCCGCTCAGCGGCGACGAACGCGATGTGTTTTTCAAAATGCACAATATGGATCGTAGAAATTATTCGCGATTCCATTGGTTTCAGACCAACATTGCCAACGGCAAACCAAATAATTGGCGATGCCGGGCGGGAGCGCGTTACATCTACGTTTGCGAAGACGGACTCGTGCATTATTGCTCGCAGCAGCGCGGCTACCCTGGCGTGCCGCTGATGCAATACACCAAAGCAGACGTGCGCCGGGAGTTCCTCACCACAAAGGGATGCGCTCCGAATTGCACTGTAAGCTGTGTTCATCAAGTAAGCTACATTGATTTTTGGCGATCGCCGCAAACCCTGCAACCGCAGCCTCGCTCCAGCGACGTTGGCGAATTGATCCAGATTCAGAGCGATTGAGTAGTTGTAATTGACCGCACGCTTCGCAACTCGATCCACGAGTCAAGCAGTCATAATCGGCGAGTTCTGTGGATGAATCCTCGCTGAACGTTGCGCGATCCAAACACGTTTGTTACTATCAAAAAGGTTCTGAGCCAATCAGTGCCGATTTACGAGCCGGCCCAAAGCAACTCTTCTGGTCCGTTGCAAAAATATCAAGGAAGGGCGCGTAGCTCAATTGGCAGAGCAACTGACTCTTAATCAGTAGGTTGTAGGTTCGATTCCTACCGCGCTCACCATCTCTTAACTAACTTCGTTATAATAACTTACATTCATTTTTGGTTTTCATCTAAAAAGTAAGTCTTGGCGCCTTGTGTACGCGAGATGTACGCATCTGACGTCCAAACTGCTTCTTCGCACTCAAGTCCAACCCTGGCTTGGTGTTGAGGATTCGCAGGCCCGAGGCGAGGTCGCAACTTATCCGTATCATGTTCATTGATCATTATCTTTCGACCTTGGCGCAAACGCCAGGCGCACGAGTCATCGTCGTCCGTGACGAGAATGCTGAAACGGCTTGTGATTCGTGGAGGAATGGGACATGCTGGATACCTAAATACATAACTTTGCATTAGTCGCAGAATTGCATGCCTCTGGCACGGGTCAGAATGGGAGAAGCGCGTCCCACTTGACACCGGGATGGCTTCATGGGTCTTCCTCGATTATCGATCTGTCTTAACCGCCTGGCATTGGGCAAACTCGGCTACGTTGCTGCGGCCGAAAATCGCTTTAGCGAAGGATTGGCGATAAGCATCCGCTCGCGCAAGCTGCGCAGCGATGATAGGGCTTCGTCAGCCGACGCCGCTCACCCGATCCTCTTCCGCGTCAACCTGCGGCTGGATTCAACCGCCTCATATTCGATATTTCAAAGTACAGGTCGGAGGTTCCAGTGGTCATATGCCGATATTTCCATAGAGTCCTTCTGAAGGTGTCCGCATCAGTGACTTCGTCGAGCATAACGAGGAACTGAGGAATGCTTACAAACCAACAGTTAAAGAAAGGCTGCCGGACTTCTGTCTTTCCTTGGTGTGTTGCTGCATATTGATCCCGGATCTCTTGGAGCGAATCATTAATGGATTTGAAGCGCTTGGCGTACGCTGGATCAGGTGATCCGAAGTTGGCGTTCAAGGTAGCTACCATGAACTTCTCCAGCATGATCCGGTCCTGGAAACTTCCAAAATCCTGCATGCCGACCGCTATTTTCTCTATGCCACGGCCATCTAGCGAGAGATGCTGTTGAATACCAGTAGAAGTCAGATCAAGCGCGCCCGCGTTCTTTATCCGAAGTTCGTGCCAACCAGCTTGAGCCTGAGCTGCAAGTAGGCTACCAGCGAGATCCAACAGAAGATCTGCATCCACTCCTGTTCTCGCTCGCCGCGTAAGAGACTTCTTCTTTAACTCCATGAAGATCAAAGTTTGAGGTGTCACGGCAACCAGGTCGCATTGACCGTGTTCACCGGCCAGATCGTAGTCGCCGCTAATCGTGGGTACGCCGCGAGAGGATAACTCGTCTTTGAGAAAGGTCTCGATCGCAGTTCCGACTCTGTCATCGAGCTGCTTGTCGCCCGGTCTCAGCGCTGTCAGAAGCGCTTCTACATACCCCCAACCGCAAATTGACCTATCAACTATGAGGTATCGATTACCCGGGCGCCGAATAAGGGGCTTTAGGTAAAAATCCGCTCCCTTCGATTTGTCAGAAGGAGCATCTGTCGGTCGCGAGAACCCTTGGTTCGGGCCTTCTGTCGGATGAGCAAGTACATCTCCAAGAAGGGTGGCAACTACCTCTTTGCTTACGTGTGGCAATGCTCGCCTGACGTCCTTCTCAGCTACCATGGCTGGGCCTCGAATATCTCTCACCGGATCGATCAGATAGTTGATCACTTCAAATGCCTCGTTGATCGTCCATCCTCCAGATGTCCGTTTCTCAAAGTCGAGAAACCCGAGCGCTCCTCGGCATAGCTTCACAATATCCGATGCACGCAACTGGGGGAATCGGAAGATTGAGTCGTAGAGTGCCTGCTCTTGAATGAATTTGAGAAGGTGCTTCGCATCAAAGTTCATATAGGCCAAAGGAGCGTACGGCTGAACGTCAATTACTGCCGCATAGGCCGTAACGAGATCCAACAAGTAGTGCCAGTGCTTATCAAGGTCAAGATATGGCTTTTGGCCATCGATATGTTTGACCGCGAGCTGCAAGAGATATCCCCATGGCCTTTGTGGCTGCCCTCCCCCCATCGGCGAGATATGCGGGATGAGGTGATATCTCTGCAAGTCAACATTGAAGACCGGAGAGATCTCGGCAAAGATTTTTCTGGCAACGTTGAGTCCACCTAAGTGGTCAATAAGCTCCTCCATTCTCGCGACTAGCGATTTCTCAGCTATTTCTTCCAGAGCGATGAATCCCGGATCTAGTCGGATGCTATATCCCTGTTGTTTGAGAAACCTCGCCGCCTCGGCCACGGCAAATTCACGCGCAAACATATGTCTGTGCTCTACCGTTTTATAACTGCTGATTTTGACGTGGTCTTGAGCGGCTTGGATAGCTGCACGCCAATCACCGTCGATCTCGCTGGGCTCGTTCGGGCGGGCCTGAAGCGCATCCTTAAGATGGCTTATAACCTCAAAGTACGGATCTAACGGAGCATCCAAAATGACGTGCTCGCGGATGAGATCCGTTGCGAGGCTCCGGCAAGTACGCCAAGCTTCTCCATGACCGCTTGTAAAGGCATTCCTAATCCGTTCGCATAGCGCGTCGCTTACCGCATGGTTTGAGTACGAGGTTTGACAATCCAAACCTACGTAGGCATAAAGACGCGCAGGATCGCCCTCATAGGCCGCGATATACGCCGGAGTCTGGTCAACGATTTGACGGAAGTTCTGAAGATCCACGTAGGCTCCAAAGGATTGCTCACTGCTCAGAAGATAGTCATCCGAGATTTTGGTGGGCGCTATGATGTTTACAGCTTATAACTAGATCGCCACACATAAACATATTCAATCTCTAATGTCCGAGAGGTCCAAAATGATTGAATGCGGCATCCTCAGGACTTCGGCAGTCTGGCTATCCATGTCCGCCTGTGCATTTCTGTTTTTGGCTCTCCCACTCTACGCACAAAGATTCACCCGTCGGTGAATCCTGCATACTTTGGATATGTTGAGTCCGGATGAGGGCGGGGCAAAGGCGATGAGGGCGTAGGAATCTGTGGCTTATCGGAACCCCTCTCGTTGCCTTCTTTTGGAGAACGCGGGGGCGGGGCGTTACACTGCTCACCATGTCTGACAATTTGTGCGGGCGTGTTGAGCGAATCGAAAAAGTATCGCCTCCCGACGTGGGAGGCATCTGTGTCGAGGTCAAGATCACGAATACTGCGAACAACCGCAATGTACTCATTCTCAACCACGATGTGCAGCTTTGGCAGACTTGTGACAACGGTTATCAATGCTGCTATATCAGTTCTTTTCTGCTCAACCACCGCAAGTACATCGGCGGATTTCGAGCCGATCTTGGTCCGGGGGAGTCGCGAAGTTTTCTGTTTCTCTGGCAGCACAGTGACGGGCAGATTCAACAGATCGAAGATCGCCGCAAGGAACCTTTTCCCCAGCTGGAACTCCGTGCGCGATTTCTCACTTGCTCTAGCTGGCATGACGCACCCAACCGTCCGACTGAATGGCAATGGGAGATGGTGTCCGACGCGGATACGCACACCTGGCCAATGGGTGCGATCGTAAGACTGGATGACTGGACCAGGCTTCTAAAAGAGATCGGGTTTCAGAGCACCATCGCGCCGCCGGTCAACGTTCCGCCTCTTCCTCCCGCGTTCCGGCGTTCGGCGGAACATCTCCAGATCGGATGGTCCAAGCATTTTGCTGGAGACAATGAGGGCGCAATTACAAGTTCGAGGAAGGCAATCGAGTGCTTGCCGAGTTATTTGTTCGATGACCATGTGATCTTGAAATCATTGGTGAGCCGCGTCCTCGTTAACGCTCCGGCGGACAAGATTAAAGCGGTTGATGGCCTTATCTTAGCTATTCGTGATCTGCGGAATCTGGCGGCCCACGAAAAGGGCGAACCAGTTCCCCTGCAGAAAAGCGACTCAGAGCTGGCGCTGACCTGCGCCGCCGCAATCCTCAAATACTTGGCAGTGCACATCGACAAGTAAACGTTATGGCACCCGGAGAAACGCAAAGAGCGTTTAGATTGTCATTCGCGCCCAGCAGTCGTAACTCCCAATTTCTTATCGCATTATTTCAAAGCTGGTGGAGACGTTCTTCTAACCGATGGGCCTCCGCAACGCCCATGCGGACCAGGCTGGCCAACAAGCTATCAATATCATTCCTAAGCGGCTGATCCAGACAGAACGGTGTCGGGTCGTGGGCGAGAATTGCCTCCATTAAGGCGCACAGTCGGCGTCCGATGCCCTGATCAACCCAGAAATCCTTTTCATCCGGATTGGCGGCCAGCCAACCTTTGCCGGCCGCGACGATCAGGGGCAAATGGGCCGATCGCGGCGCCACTTCAAGAAGGTTGAGCAACGCGATAACGGCGAGGAAAAACTGGCCGCTCTCTGCCACTTCCTTCAGCAAGGAAAGAAATGGGTCCAGGCGATCAATGCCTTTCGGGTTCAGGTAGCACTTTGGCGGCTGGAGGCTCCAGTAATCGTTGAACAGAACCACCGCTATTGCCGGTCCGAAGTGGATTTCAGTCGATTTTGACCGATCCCGAACGTGGCGCTCCCAAGTCCGTGTTGTCATTATTTTATGCGCCAACGCAGATCGTACCTGTACGGCTTGGGCACCCTGCAGAGCGTCATCGTTGAAATAGACATCATCGACCTCTCGCAAGAACGCGGTCGTAGCATCGAAGAAGGCTTCGTCCGGCAGGCTGGTGATACCGGCAAGCGCAATCTCGTCAATTTGCGGCGAAGTCAACCCCGGTAAACAAGAAGCCAATAGTTTGAAGAAGGCGTTGTTCCATTCTGTCGGACGGCGATCTGTGTTCTCATCCTCCTCCAGCTCAGATCCATTTGCGACGCTTGTCCAAGAGCCATACGTTTTGACGATGTCGCGCAACCAAGGCCGCTTCGCCACATCAAAAAGACCTGCGGCGCTGCCGAGCCACATCGCGGCGGCCTGATAATCGGTGTACGCATCCGGCTCAGGGATAGGGATCTCCTCAACAGGTTTATTTTTTCGCCGCCCTAAAACAAAGCGTCGCCGGGGGCGAGCCGGGCTGGATGGAAATTGCGGCCATTCAGGCTCGTCTTGTTTGCCTGTCAACCAAGCCAGCTCCGCATCGATCGCATGTCTCACTTTTTGTCTGTAAAGTTCAGCCCGCGCGATATACGCCGTCTCTGGCTCTCTCCATTCCCGATGAGGTTTGACGCACGCAGCGAAGGAACAACGAAGCAGCGCGCGCGGCAGACATTCATCGACTTCCGCGAGCACTCCAGCCGATGCGGCAAAACCGTGGGCGGCAGCAGGATTGTCGTCGCCGGCGCTTTCGAGCAGGATGCGGGCATCTTCCATCGTGAAGCGCTTTTTCAGCAACAGGACCATTCCCACGAATGCGATTGCAATCGGGTTGAATTGCAATCCCGACCGCACTCTGTGCACAGAGTCGCTCTTGCCTTTAAGAGCGCGAAGGAATGTGTCGCGCATCCACTTCTCGTGCTTTGCGACCAGGTCAGCATCGCCGTCGCGGACGGCAATCATCGCAGCGGTAGCAATAGTCTCTTCGTGCATCAAGCGACGATGCTCTTTCTCGTAATCATCGCCATCCGTACTGTCATTCTCTGGGGTTATCGGCTGCTTTTGCGCCCATTCAATAGCCATAGCCGCAAAGGCGGGTGACGAGCGGTCAGCGTTGTTCAAGGCGATCCTGATACTCGCATCCATGGCGTGGTTTGCCTGGCGCTCGCGGAGTTCGTCCTGCAATGGCTGAAGGTGCTGGGTTTCCTCAGCTGGCGGCACATATTCCCGCACCTCAGTTGGGCCGTCTTTTGTTTGAATGGTTGTGTCCCGCCAGTTTTTCGGGTCGATGAGATTCAACGCGTGAACGACCATGAACTCGGGATCTCCTAAATCTGCTTGCGGGTGGGGCGGACCGAGCCGCGTCGCCGCACGGCGCAGCAACTCAGCGAGTTCACCCCGGTTCTCGGTCGAGTCATCAAACGCGTAAAATGACAATAATTGATCGAGCGTAGAGCGTCGAGAAGGGCGTTTTTTTAGGCTATCAAGGCTGGCGGGGCCGACCGGTTCCTTCTGTAGACCTTTAAGCCCGAACAAATCGGGAAACTCAATGCCGTCGTGCACCTTTCTGTGGAGATCTACGCAAAGGAGCTCGGGACACCCGAGGTACGGTATGGCGGCAACACGCGAATTCGGCCAATGAGATAGCAGCAAATCGACCGCCACCAGCAAGTAAGCAGCTGGCGCGTTTGGCCCGTCGATAACATCAGCTAGCACCTTGTCGAAAGATTCCTGGGCCTCAATACGTCGATGCGCCCAGGCTTCCAAAGCCATGAGCGTACACGCCGCAATGGTCGGTCCCGACCCAACATCCCGCGACCAATTGTAGGACTGAACCCATGGAAAAATTCTTTCGCTCCCGTCCGGCGAAAATATCCTTATGGCATTGTCCCCAAAGTCCCTTCCTCCACTCTTAAATGAAATCGCGTGATCCATGAGTTGCCGAATAAGCTTCAGGCCATGCTCCGGAGCATGAATGAGCAGCTCCAGGAACGGCCCCTGCGACGGCGATGCTGGAATGAAATCTGTATCGTGATATCCGAAAGCCTCACGGAAGGGGCTGCTTCTTTCGTCATCTTCCTCGTCTTTCGGAATAAGGAGTTCTGCTGTAATCTCGGCCAGCTCCTTCGGCGCTGCCTGTGCGAGAGCGCCACGAAATTTCAGAACTCCGCGCAACACGTGCTCGCTGTGCTCGCGTGTTCTTAACGATTGCAAATATTCCTGGGCAAGCCGCGGGGCGTGATTGCAGAATGTGAGAAAGCTAGTCCTGAGATTGCCCGCCAAGGCGCCAATTTGGTCACCGGTCAGTTCACCGTTGAAGGGCCTTCTTTCGGTCTCGATCTCCGTTAGCCACCGATGAAGCCAGGGCACAAGTAACGGCGTGTACGGGTCCTGACCAAGCATCCCAATCGACCAGGAGTTGTAGAGGTCCACGACATCGGGGATCGCCGCAGGCGGCAAAGACTCTCCGAGCGCTAAGAGCCAGAGTATGAGCCGGCCCCAGGATGGTCCTTTGGGAACGTCGAGGTGTACGGGAATCAGTTTGGGATCTACTCCAAGCGCTGAAAAGAATTTCGCTCCGGGCTCCACGTCAACTGCCATTACCAGCCGTATGAGTTCCCGAAGCCGTTCCGCGCTATTGTCGAGCAAGTATCCCGAAGCCCGTTTCAACAGTACATTGCCTATTTCAGAGCGGACCAAAGCCAACAGGGCAGCCCGTCGCCACGAGCCATGATTTCCCGTTTGACTAAGAGCATCGACAAAAGCACTCCAGCGCGCGCTGTCGGCGGCGTGTTCGATTGTCATCCGAGCCGCAAGTTCCACCCCCCTTGCCAAGCCAGCAGACGCGGGCCGATCGAGCGGCAACTGTTGGACGAGCGCAGAGTCGGCGAAGAGGAGATTGGCAATTGCCCACTCCCGCAGAACATCGTGACGGAAAGTGACGCGATCGTTTCCCAGATCGCGCAAAGTTTGGCTTTTCACGAGCGCGTCCACTGCCGCCGCCGGAAAGTCCCTTATATCCAGTGGCTCGACGCTTGATAAAGCCTGTTCCGCCAGCGTCCTCAGTACGCGTGCGCGCTCGCGGTAGTGTTCGTCTCTCCGCCCATCGGCAGTTTGCCACCATTGCTCAGCCATTTCGACCTCTGTGCGCACCACCGGCGCATCGGAGGGAAGGCTGGCCAGACGGGAAAGGCGGAACAAGTTCCTGGCTACCTGGCGAGCTGGATGGTTATCGCCTAATAATGCCCGCGATTGTGGAGCGGCATTTCGCAATTCTTCAGTTTCAGCTTCGGAAAGCTCATCGATCACGACAGGTTCGGCGGCCCCCAACTGATTAACAACGTCAGCGGGCAACCAGCTTGGCTCCGCAATGCCAAAATCTCGGCGTGCGGTGGCGATGACGGACATGCCGGGAACTCTGGCTGCCTCCCGGAGAAGGTCGGTGACAGTCAAGCGCTCCTCATCGTCAAAGAAGTCCAGGCTGTCCAGGAACAATACGGCGCTGCCGTCACCGGCCATATCCGAGAGAAGATCGTGCGCGGTGCCATCGAAGCCGAGCACTGCTCTCATCGCCAGCCAGCCCCTGGGCACTATGCGGCCAGGGCTGAGAACAATGACCTGAGACTCGCTGAATATTTGCTCGGCGAAGTGTTTAAGCACTCCCGATTTTCCGACGCCTGCATCGCCCCGAAGCTCCACATATCGCCCTGCATCGAGAGCCGCGCGAACGGATGCGACCCGCTCATGGCGCGTCAGCAGCGTCCCGCCAACGCGGTCGCCAATGTCGGCAAGAGCATTCCGAGACGCTTCGGCCAGGGCTGTGCGCGCGGAGAAGTTATGTCGGTCCGCAGCAAGGCGGAAGGATTTTTGCCGGAGATCCTCGATCAGGCGGTCGCGCGAACGATCGCCGCCTGAAGCCGAAATCTTTATCGCGAGTTCCGTCAAGACAGTCCAAAGCTCACCGGCACGCGACGCATCGTCAGGATGAAGCGCGCGAACCGCACGCTCTTGTGCAAGCTCCTCGCCGATTGATCCCGTCGCCGTAAAATCGAAAACAAAAATCTGGAGTCTGCGCAATAGCCGCCATACTGTCTCATCATCGTGCGCCGCTCCCGCTTCACGAAGATGCGATCTGAATGTATTCACAAACGTGCGCATGTCATCGTTGGCGGAGCCCTGGCGATTGATCCGGCTCATGAAAGTCGCGGCGTCGTCCAACTGGCGCGCCCAGGTCAGGACATCCTGGTAAGCGCCGTCGATCTTGTGCGATGTTTTGGAAATGGCGACTGCCAGTTCATACCGTCCGTTCAGAAACTCCGGTTTGCGTGACGCTTGCTCGATCTGGCCCACGACTGAACGGAAGATTGGGTCGCTCGGCGTGAATTTAATGCCCTTTTTGACCTGAACCTCTAGGATGGCGGGCTTCCCCCGCGCGTCATGCGCATGCACGACGACATCATCCAGCGGATGCCCTTCGGGTGCCCGTTGGAATTGCACACGATCAATAATCGTTCCCGGCAACCCTCTAGGCTCCGTGCGCACGAGCAGAGACAGCAGGAAAAAGGCGCCCACTTGGCCCTCAAAGTGGCTGCCTGCTGGTCCGCTCGACGCTGGGCTTATTCCGTCGGCCATTACTTGCTCCATGCCATACGGCCATTAGTGTCCGTAATTAATCAATTACATATCATCCGGACATGCATTTCCAGTTGGGCCGCCCCCTGTACTGCACAATCGTTGCCGGTAATTTGCATCGTCTCAACGTGCGGGAATTGCAAACTTACATTTAGCCACGCCCGTTGGTAGCGCGCTTGCCCGCCAAGGAAGATGGTGAAATCCTAACGGAGGGCATTCCCCCAAGGAAGCTTCCAGTAATGAGGCCGGATGAAGAAACTCTCTGATTTGATCCCAAATTGCGATGATGTGCTGCGTCTAGAGCCCGAGCAGTTGGCCGGAGTTCTTCTCGAAATTCTTCTTGAGATAGATGGCAGTGATCGCCAATTCTTACATCGTGGAAACTTCTTCAACCAGTTTATGGCAACCTTGACCTATCCAAACACGCACGGCGGAGAAGTAGCTCAGGCGATGCTCGAGGCGTGGATGTGGCTTGAGCGCGAGGGGTTCCTCATACCGCGTTTAGGTGGCGACCAATATGGCTGGCTGGATCTTAGTCGACGGGCAAAAAGGGCAGCGAACCGAAACGGAGTGGCTGTTTATCGGAAGACCACACTTCTACCGTTCGCGGAGTTGCACCCTACCATAGCGTCCAGCGTCTATCCAATGTTTCTTCGCGGAGACTATGATACTGCGGTGTTCCAGGCATTTAAGGAAGTCGAGATTTCAGTCCGAAGTGCCGCACAACTCGGCAATGATCGACTTGGTTGTGCGCTGATGCGCGAAGCATTTACGCCAAAGAACGGGCCCCTGATTGATGCAGACGAGGTGCCAGGGGAGCAGATTGCGTTGATGGAGTTGTTCGCCGGCGCAATCGGGTACTTCAAGAATCCAGGAAGTCACCGTGAAGTAGAGCTGACCGCTATCGAAGCTGCCGAAGCGATTATGCTCGCCAGCCGTTTGCTCCGGATTGTGGATAGTCGAGCCTTGAACGCAAAGCACGCCTGACTCATGTCGGGAGCTCGTGAGTGAAAATTTGATCCATTCCCTGCGGCTGGCAATAATAACTCGCATCCGCGGTCGGCTTTGCGTCAGCGCGAAAAGAAGACACTCGAAAACTATTGGGGCACCGAGAGAAAGAACTCTTCTGCTCCACCTGAAGATCATAGTATAGGAATCATGCGCTACAAGAATCCAAAACTTCGCGGCCGAAAAGTTACCTCGTCGTGAGCTTATCAATCTCGCATATCGCGATCGATTGCACCTAAGTCACTGTTGAGTAGCTTGGTAAGAATAATCTCCGTTGATTTCCGATCATTGAGCTTTACGTTTGAGAGTGCTCGCCTCCTTTTCCTTCGGCTTTGTGGGTTGAGCCCAACCAGGACTTGCCATTCGCCCCAACCTTCCACGGCATCAGCAGGAATTCCTCGCCGGCAACGACTTGAGACGGCATCGTGGATGAGATGACTGATAATGTGTCCATGAGGATTGAACGCAAAGGACCGGTAGCAAGACTTACGCCTCGTTTAAAGCGGTTTTTCGTCGAAGCGCTCGGCGGTGAGTCGCTCGACGACATTCAGCATTCCGAGGCTCGCAAAGCCGACTTTAGGTGTCTTCGGGGGCTACTAGCTGTTGAACTAAAAACCCTCGAAAAAGATGCATCTCAGCGAATCGACAATCTTACGGCGGAACTTAGTGAGCGAGAAGATTGGCCAGTATTTTACGGCTCGGCCCCGGTCGAATCCATACTCAAACACGTGCAGGACGCAGACGCGGTAAAGCGCCGCTTCATGGACCGTATTGGTCGAGCTGTAAAAGACCACGTAAGCAAGGCAGACAAGCAGTTGGCTGCGCACGCGGTCGCTTTTCCACGGAAGAACATGCTCAGGCTTGTGGTTCTTGCAAACGAGGATCATGAAGTTTACGACCCCGAGGTGGTGGCGTACCTGACACAACGGCTCCTGCTGCGACGGCACAACGGAGTACTGCTTTACCCGCACATCGATGCCGTGATCTTTCTAAGCGAACGCCACGCTACCACCCTCGATCAACAAATCGCTTTTCCGATTGTGTCCATCGAAGGGCACTCTATAACCAGTGCGGTGTGGAAGAGTGAAGTTTTAGACATGTTTATGAGGCGCTGGGCAAGTTGGAATGGGGTTCAGCTGTATCATTCCGACCTGAAAACGCAAACGTTTCGGTCTATCGATCACATTCCTGAGCATATGAAGCGCTCCGAGCATTGGCAGCTGCAGTACAAACGTGAGCCGTATATGGTCGGCTTCACAGCGGAACAGTTGCGCGAGCGCTTTGATGAAATCATCTGCGTTTCGTCACTCAGTTTCCTAAAGGACTCGCCCCTCAAGCCCAGCAAAAACGAGATTAACTGGAGCATGTCTTCCATGTCGCATGTAATGCTTGAGATGGCAGCACGTGGAATTCCGGTAACTGAGTTCAAATATGCGCCGGAACGGCTTGCCGCCGCCGCGAAGCGCCTGCACCTCACAGCCTCCGTCGTCGTCTGGTTTGAAACCGATATGGGGCGAGCGGCCCGAGAGTGAACGCAAGAACGTGAGCAATCCATCGAAGATCAGTGCGAATGCTCGACATCTCCAGGCAACTACCTGCTGAAGTCAGTCATAGTTGGCCTTCCTAAAATTACGGGTTGGTTGCTGCAGGCAGTGACTGGAAATCTGCGGTCTACCGGAAAGTGGCCGAAGAAGTGAAAGCCCGTCGGGGACTGAGCACCTAGCGGATGGCGGAGCTGGGCAAGGTCAGCCTGTCTGGCGCAGGCCATGTTGTGCACCCTACCGGTAGTAATCAACAGCCGATATAACCACTCTTAACCGACGAATCCCTCTTTGCAATCCTGGATCGCAGCTCGCCGAGGGCGAATATCCCGGGAAGAATCAGGCGTAACGGGATTTTTGCCCGAAACATCCGAACACAGCATTGGCGTGACGCCAATTTTGATTCCATAGATCCAAGGTCAACCAATGCTGCGGTGAATTCAGGTACTTACGGCGTACCTCGATAACAACGGCAATACGCTTGAATTTTGCTTGAGAGAGTTCTTCGACGAGAGCTCCGCGTAGGATCTCACCGACTCCCGTCAGAAGCTAGATTCGCGACCTCTTGGTGCGCTCTTTAGAAAGTGCGCCCCCAAGGGATCTCGAATTGGCGGAGATGAACTCCCAGGCCGCGAAGTGCTTTCTCCTGCACAAGGTCTCGGCCGTTCGCACAATCTCGCGTTAGCCATGCTTACTGCTCGGAAAGACCCCAGCCGCGGAGCTTGATCATTTCTCCGATTGGTTTTTCCGGGCCCGGCTTGTTAGGATACCGAGATTGTGGACCTTCGCACCACATGACCCGCAGGAACTCATGATGGTTCGGGTCAAAGTAAGTGGATCGAGCCCACGCATTCACGTCATCGACAAGTTGGCAGGCTGCCGAGACATCGCCAGCTCCGCCTAGCTTCCATTCTAGAATCCTGTGAGTTGCTTCAGCCATAGCATCGGCATCGACGCTAATACGCGGACCGAAAACGTAGTCAGGGCCGCCGACGCGCCCGAAAACGTGTGAAATTCCTGGGTAGCCACCGTCGCAGGAATAGAAGATAAACGAACAGCGAATGGAGAGCTTTCCACGAAGTAGAAAGGCGAGATCTTGCCAACGGAGAGGTTCTGGACCTACCCAGAAGCCCGAGCGCGATTTGTGCCCGTGACCGCCGACGATAAGCACATCTAGGGCATCCGTCTCCATGTCAACGATTTGCTGGTGAAGCTCGGTCGCGCAGCTGACGACGGTTTGTGTGAGTGTTAGATCCGGAAGTTTTTCCCACTCCTGGAGCTTGGCAATTAGGGGAGCTTCCGCACGATCCGGTTTCTCGAAACAACTTACGTAACGAATTCGCATCAATTCTTTCCTTCGGTTAACTATCCGCCACAAGTCCACACGGCCAGCACCGGGTGCTTACGGAGCTACGATCAGCGCTGGCGGATCAGCGAGGTCAAAATGCAGGTCCGCGCTAAGTGAACCGAATCCGTTTGCGACTCTGCGCTTCAAGGCTCACAACGCCGTTGGAAGCCCCGGCATTTCCGCGACAGGTCTCGCCACGGCTTCTTTGTTTCGAAGGCTCCTAGAGCCTATGTGGCTATGTAGCGAGCGCCAATCCTTGCCCCATTGTCTTGGTCCGAGCATGACGAGGTTAGTCCTGCGATGTCAGCAAGCACCGCAGCCCCCGGTGTGCGAACAATCTTCCCGTCAATTGCGGCGCAATCAGACTTCGGACTCGTATCGCCGGTGAGATCGGCGTTTATCGATACCCGTCCGCCTCAATCCGGACGACCTCTAGTGCTCGCTTGAACGGAGTGTTTCACAGTGCTTCGTTGCTTTTCTTCGACTCTAGATTTGGAACCGAGTCCCGTTCCAACACGTAGAGATGATTCAGGAGGAGGAACTCATTCAACAGCGCCGCAGAGCGGTCCTTCGGCTCTCGGTGCGCGCGAGGGTTGCGGTGCGCAGCATAGGTTCCGGTGAAGAGCTGCATACGTCCGGTCCGCTCTCCACTGTCGGCGTCCGTCCAGGTAAGGGCTCCGTCTGGGTTAAATGCCTGCGAGAAGAGCTTCGTGCCATGGTGTGCAATCCCAGTTCTCTCCCGGACGGTATCTTCTAGCCGCCTGTAGCCGGCCAACAAGCTGTTGTCAGGATTCTTCCAAAATACTAACGCCAAATCCATAATGCGCGGGTCAATTGCTGCGAAGGGCATCACCGGAGGAAACTCATCACGCCAAAGGGTTCCACTACGCGACTGCTCGAAATGCTTCTCATCGATGTAGTCGTGCCACCGCGAAGGCCGACGGGGCTTGGCCCCTTCCAGCAGTTCGAGATCATGGTTTGACAATGCAGAGCGATCCAGTCGATCAAGAAACTCAGCATCTACCTCGTACTCTTCGATTTCCACACCATGACTTTCAAGGATTTGTAGCACGTAGGAAAAGCCGTGCGGCCCTCCGCCACCATATCCTGAGGCGAAGCCAGATTTGATCGCCACAGGATCCCCTTCGTTTATCGTGAGCAAAAGGCAATGGTCATTAGAGGCTGAGAGAATGGCGACGCGCTGGATACACGTACCGAATTGAATCAGACGCAGTACGGCCTCCTGGCAGTCCTTGGTTGAACCGCCGATGCCTGCATATTCGATGCCCGCGAGTTCCTTATAGCAATTCGCATCGAGCTGTGGTCGCTCTTTTCCCATCTACTGGGTCTCCTCTCGTTGTTGATACGTTGTTGAAAGCCAGCGTTCCTGCTCCAATTCTCAATCTGATCAGCCATAACGACCGCAATAAAGTAGGCGGCCGCGTCTTTTGGCAAGTGGTTGCGCCACTCGCCGCTAGCGCGAAGCTGCTTTACTCCAGAACTCCTTCGGGTCGATAGGTAGTGCCTTTCCGCCTTCGCCGATAGGGAACATAGGGTCCCACTGAGCCGTCCATGAGGTTCTTTCAAGGACAGGATACTTCAATACTTTGTGGCCGGGCTTGTAGAGGTGAAAGGGGAGTTGCTGGACGATGCTGTATTCATATTCCCAAGCGTCTCGGCCATTTGAATCATGACCCGTCTTGCGGAAATTGAGAAATTCTTCAGTTGAAAAGTTCGGCCCTGCAATCGTGATGTAGATTCTCACCATGTCGCCCTCAGGCCGACCAGCTGGAAGGTTGACCCGTCTATCGATGACCATCCTTTCACCGGGATGCATCGTGGGCAATTCGAGTCGCTTGCTTACGGCATCCATGAGCAGAGGCCTCACGCCCGGCCAGAAAACGCCCTGATTGGTGATGAGGACAGTTGCGCCAGCCAGTATAGTTCTTCCTCTATTGATTACGGAGAATGTAATCTCATCGCCGCTGTAAGCCACATTGGGGATCATTGCAATGAAGGAATCTCCCCCGGTTATGTTTTCCAAGCTAGTTCTGGCGAGCGTATCTAGCTTCTCCGTTTGCGTGAGAACGCCGTCCACGTGTTCGATCATTGAATGATATTGTCCGGCGCTATTGGCAATAGACGCCTTCAAGTCACTTGCGATCTGGTTGAATGCTCGATTCTGTGAGTCGCGGTACTCGCGTGCCTCCTGATCGCTCCGTTTAATTGCCCGCACTTCCAAGATGGCGAATGCTATTAGTACGAAAACCCAAACGAGCTTCTCCCGAAACGGCATTTTTGGCCGAACGCTCATGATGCCCGCCGCGAGCGCGAGTAAGCCAATTGAAACTCCGGGAGATTGCGGCCAAAGCGTTGTAATGAGAACTCCGCAAACGCCAGACAGAGGCAGTCCCCATGAAATGCTCTTGCTCCTATTCCACCGAATGCGTGCCATTCCCCAGAGCTGAGCCATTCCTGAGATCACCCGATGCTGTTTCCGATTGCTTACCCAGAATACTAACTGATAAGGCGAGCTTTGCAGCTGCACCGCTGCACCGTCTGGGCTCTCGAACGCAACTCCTGAGGGCTCCCCATCGAAAGCGAACTGCCGCGTGGCCATGATCGGTAATGGGAATGTGTGGTCCGCCGCAGGACTGCAAGGGGAAGTTTGGCCGAGAACACAAGTCTGCGCAAATGTATTCGGCCTTTGTGTGGAGATCAGCTATCCTGGCGATGATAAGTTGCGCGCGTGCATGCCGCGCTGCAAAACATGGCCAACCCGCAGAGTTGGGAGTGGCGGCAGCCGAATCGTGAACGCCAGATTCTATCGCAACCATGCGACGAGCTCGTGACATTATCAATCTCACTTGTGACGAGATTTGCAGGCAGAACTCAATGCAAACACCGCAGATATTTCTGGTGTCGCGAATGAGAGCGACATTTGCCGAAAGCTCACAGAAGAATAGAGGCGCTTCACTCACCCTCGCCGGATCCCTGACTTCTTGACACTCTCTGTTTATTCTGTTCATTTGCCCCGACGACTGGTTTGCGGATGCGAACTACCGTCTCCTCTAAGCTATGCCCGACAACTTCCAGCCGACCCGACTCTGCGAGCTGCTGCGGAGCGAGTCTTTTGATGTGGAAAGGAAACAGACCGGGACCGTTGACCAGACTTCTCAAGTCCGAGACACCATCCGGAGCCGACACAACGGCGGCTTCCAGGAGCCATGCAACCAACTTTGAGTCCCCCACGGGGAACTGGGACGCTGGAGAATACTCGCCGTTTTGATCAGAATCCACGATCACTCCCCAATCTGCGAAGGCTCGCAGGACGTACCGCGCCGATCTTGCGACCGCCTCCCTCTCGCCAAGCAACTCCTTGACGCGCCGCTGAACCTGCATCGGAGCCGCAGTTCCCTGGAGCCGGAACAGCCGACCTGTCACCTCCGCCACTACCCGCCAGAACGGATAAACTGCCATCGTCATACCCCAGTGCAGCGGCAGCCGTTCTGAGCGGCGCATTCCTTCCAGGAGATGAACGCCGTCTTTCCTCAACTCTCGTAATGGTGGCGGCACGCGGACCCAAGTCTTCATCAGGAGCGTGATAGTCTTCTCCCGACTGCCGCGTTCAGCCTTGCTGCCCACGGAGAGTTCGTCCTTCAGCCGTTCACGCAGTGCCGCGTAGATGTCAGCATCGGACATGTCGGCCAGAAAGAGGTCCAGCGTCTCATCCAGCCAACGGAGTTTGACTGTCCGGTTGTATCCGATGCGCGGACGATCATTCAAGACTTTCCTCCCACGACCCGAATGAAGGGAACAATTGTCTCTTCCAGTGTCACGCCACCGTGAGCAACGGTCCGATACCCCTCTGGCACAAAAGCGCTGCGGTCCGCGGACAACAGGGGGAGAAAATCCTCCGGGATCCCGATAGGTTTCCATGAAATGGCAGCTGGAAATCTGGCTGCGACATTGGCGCGTAATACAGGGTCGGAGTAGATCCTCGCGCGTTCTCCACGTATGTCAGCGGTGACCCCCTCTTTCGGCCTTCCGCAACCAACGGATTCGACATTGCCGTGGTCCGCGGTTAAAAACACAACGAATCCGTTCGAGAATAGCAGATCCAAGAGCGCGGATAGGAATCCTTCAGCCGCCCACTGCCGCACCTGATTATGCATTCCCGCCGCACCTAACTCCATGCCGTGCATGATACGGTCGACCTTATCCACAACAGCGCCGATGATTTTGAGCTTGGGCTCCGACAACGCCTCTTCGACCTCTTCGAGTGTCGACGGATCACCCAAGCCCTTCAGATAGGCGATCTCGTGGCTTGCCAAGCCGTGATCAACCCAGAACTGCTGCCAGAGGTTCGCCTCCCTGCCTGTGGAGTAGATGCTCGATGGAAAATAGAGAGGCGCCTTCCCGGCAAAGATTGACTGACGAGATACACACGTGATGGTTGGCACCCACGCGAACGTCGCGTTTTCATCGAATCGCCACGACGGGCGTTGCTGGCTGATTTCATGTTGCACGGCCAGCCACTGGTCGAACGCCAGTCCGTCCACCACAATAAGGGCAACTTTACCAGTGCCGTCGCGGTGCATGCTGAGGAAACGCGCGATGTGATGCACCATCACAGGCGGGCTTGCCGGTAAGCTATAAAGGCTGCCGAACTGCCTTTGGAGCCACTGACTGAAACGGCTGTCGACCTGAGTTCGAACGCTGATGACTCGTGCCGCCACGCCCGGCGTGGAACCAGCAGCCACCTCGGAAGCCAGCAGATTGACTTCCGCCCAGATTCTGGCGAAGGAAAGCCAGTCGCCGTGGCGGGCGTCGTCCCCCGGCATCTCGCTTTCGGCGACATCGAGAAGTGCCGCGAAGCGACGATCCCGGTCCTGTTGCGAGTTGTGGCGCACACCGGCTGCGGACCATCCTTGTGGAATCCCTGGCCACTCGACGGGCTGCAGCAAACCTTCGACGAAAAGAGCGTCGATGTAGACTCGAACGTCAGGATGATCGAACGGAATGTACTCAGGGCCTTCCACGTTCAAGAGAATATGTCGGGTCTCCACCACCCCGCTCAATTGGTGGAGGAACTTCGGCCAGCGCTCCTGTAGAAACGCGAAGAACAGACTGCGGTCCGTAAGGAGTTCGGTAAGCGGCCAGCCCGCAAAGCGCCCATCTTGGTGAAGAATCTGTACGAGTCGCTCCACGAACACTCGCGGAATCGACTGAAGCCGATAGTGTCTCCGCAACAGCGTTCGCAGAAGATCAGAATCGGATTTGACCAACTCCGCCGCGATCTCAAAAACATGCCGGAGGATGAAGTCCTTCGTGGCGTTCTCGCCCAGTACTCCAGGACTGAAACGAAGCTGCGCCTCATACAACAGGTCCAAATACTGTGGCTCCAAGGCGCGCAGCACTGGATAGCTGAAGTGGGGGAACACATCCGCCAGTCCGAACGAGAGCTTCCTGGCGTTAGAAAGGACATCGTAGGGTAGCTTCACCAGGGAAGAGGAGTCATCGCCAAGCAGCACTACCAGATCTACGCTCCGCCCTACATCCAACCGCGAACGAAAGCGTGATTCGTAAGCAAATCGGAAAGAGAGCGAATCCTCGAACAAAAGCGACTCGAAGCCTCGTTCGGCGAGTGTCTGGCCCAAGCGTGGTTCAGTCAGCAATCCGTCCGGATCGGCAACCGCAGTTATCGGCTGGACCCCAGGTGCAAACTCCTTCAGTATCTGCTCGCGCCAGTCAGACATCGCCGAGACCCTCCACGCGGATCATAAACCGCGGAACGAGCTCTGGATGCACGTGGGCGCGCGATTTCGATTCAAGCTTCCAAGCGGTCTCTTCCTTGGCGAGTTCATTCAGGCGATGCTGGCGCACGGCTGGCAGCCCGATCCGCTCGATAACGCCGCGCCGGGCATCGAAGGCATAGCGCTTATTGTCGCTCTCCCGCATGAGTCGCTCGTGGTGGAACCGCAACAGTTCCTCATAGAGGGGATGGCCGTGACGCTCCGCAGCCGTTGTAACATCCGCGAAGACCTTGGTGGATTTGCCGCCATCTAAGTAGCGGTCAGGACTCGGCATCTGCTCCAGCAGAAGCGTCCACAGATGCCGCGCAGTTGGAGACAGCACGCGTCCATCGTCATGCAGAAACAACGCTAAAACTCGTTCCTTGCACCATTCTGCACTACGAATCGCGACGGTCCAGAGAGACCAATACCCTCGGATTTCCCATGGGATGCCGGTCACCTCGATGCATGGGATCGGCTGGCCTGGCACAAAACGCGGCACCCGCGCCGCAATGCCCCTAATCTGTGGTTCTTCCAGCGTCAAATGGACTGCCGCAGAGTGGCTTTCCGCGTCTGCGAGGGTGAAGACAGCGGATGGCGTGGTCGTCCCGTCGGGCCACCTCAGCTTCCAGCCTGCCTGGGCCTCCTCTGCTTTGCCACCTGCACTTGCGAGATAGTTCACGGTCATTCGTTCAACCCAGTAGGGAAGCGGATGGCCGAGTAATCGTTGGGCCTCTGACGGACTCAGTGCCGACGTCTGGGCCAGCAGACTTGTGCTTCGCCGCATGGCCTCTGCTTGCGCCCGGACCTTGGTGAGAACAGATTCTACCTTACTTTCGACGGCAGCAGGATCCAGAATGGCGTCGCGATACAGCTCATCAAATATTTCTCCGGCATCGGCGGAATCGAGTACGTCACCAGTCTTGTCGACGCCAAATTCGCGCAGGATCACGGCCAGTTTCTCTTCCAGGACCTCCCGCACACGGAATTCAACAGTGTCCTCCAGAACAAAGTTCAAGGCCCGAACCACGTGGTCCTGGCCTATTCGGTCCACACGGCCGATGCGCTGTTCGAGCCGCATCGGATTCCACGGGATGTCGAAGTTGACCACCACGTGACAGAACTGCAGGTTCAGGCCCTCTCCGCCCGCATCGGTAGACACCAGGATGCGTACGTCACCCGCAAACGCTTGAAGAACCTGCTTACGCACATCCAAGTCCATGCTGCCGTTCAAACACGCGACCGAGAAGCCCCGTTCAGTAAGAAAGTCCCGGAGCATCTCCTGGGACGGTACAAACTCCGTGAACAGCAAGACTTTCAAGTCTGGATCGGATTCTTCCTGCTGCAACCGGTAAATCCAATCGAGCAACCCTTCGGCTTTGGTGTCCGCGGTGGTCGCCTCTGTACGCTTCGCGAGGTCGAGTAGTAGTTGCACCTCGGCACGTTCATTCCGCAACGCCTTGGTTCGCATGCGGAGCAGCATCTCGATCTGCTCCTGGCCATCCATGTCCGGCCACTCGTCGTCGAAGCCGGGCGGGAAAAGCGACAACTGCTCCTCCGGTGCCTGAAGCATCTCCAGCCTGCGCTCCAGGGTGGTTCGGATCGCACGAGTGGAGGATGTCACCAGCCGTTGCATCAGGATCAGCAGGAAGCCCACATAATTCTTCTTCTCCCGGATCGCCTGGTTGTAGCCGATTCGAACGTACTCCGAGATCGCTTCGTAGAGTCGCCGTTGGAGTACGTGGCGATCGTTCCAGTGGACGGGCACCAACTGCGTTCGCCGCGGCTTGAACAGCGGATTGCCCTGTGCGTCGATGGCATTACGCTTCTCGGTTCGAACCAAATACGGCTCCAACCGCTCGCGACTGACCGAACCAGGATCGGGAAATGCGGTCTTGTCAAGAAGTGAAACCAGACGATGAAAGGCATCCGTCTTGCCTTGGTGAGGCGTCGCGGTGAGGAGCAGCAGATACGGCGCTGATTCCGCCAGGCCCTGTCCGAGTTTGAACCGCGCCACCTGGTCCGTCATCCCTCCAAGGCGGTGCGCTTCATCAATCACAATTAAATCCCAGTTTGCCGCTAGTAGATCCTCGAAGCGGTCCCGGTTGTACTCGACGAGCTGTTCCTTAGTCCATCCACGCCGGGTGTCGATGGGCTTCACGGCGTCCATCGGGCAGATGATCTGGTCGTACATCTTCCAGACGTTGTCCTGCCCGGCGACGCGCCGGAAAGCCGGGAAGTCACTCGGCAACAGAAGCCGGAACTCTTCACCAAAATGCGTCCGCATCTCGGCCACCCACTGGCTCACCAAGCCTTTCGGCGCGACGACGAGAACACGTCGAATTAATCCACGCAGCTTCAATTCCTTGATGATCAGTCCAGCCTCGATGGTTTTGCCCAGTCCCACTTCGTCCGCGAGAAGCAACCGAACTCGGTCTGAGGAGACGGCCTTCAGCAAGGCAAGAATTTGGTGGGGAAGTGGGATCACTGATGATTCAACCGGCGCCAGAAGAATGTTCTCATCGAGCGCGTCCGCGACTTTGGCGGCCGCAATGATATAAGCGATCTCCTGTGGGCTAGTGCGGAGATTCCCGACAGGCTTCAGCTGTTCAGGAGCGACGAGGAGGATGGTCTGCGCTCCCGGATACCAGACCCGCACAGCCGTCTGGCCCCAGGTGTCGACCTGTTCCAATACCTGGCACGGGAGGCCCCGGCCTTCGTCGAAATACCATTCTCCACCAGACAATTGCATACAATTCTCGTTGTACCTTCGACGCGCGAAATTCCGGTTCGAAATTGGCCGCCTAATGGATCACAAGCTCGAATTTCGGACCAACGTTTGCGAATTCGATGGTCCCGTCTGGCATCTCCCAAAACATCAATCGATAACCAGGGCCATCAGAAGTAAGATGTGTTCGGAGAGCTTTGGAGCCGTCACTCCTAGTTTGCTGCGTCTCAGAGTTATCACTCACCCGAAACGGCTTGACGGGTTTCTTGGGTATATCGAGGAGAATCCGCGCACAAGAATCTACCACGTTCAACCGCGAACGGAATCCGTTCGTTCTGGCTGACTGCAAAAACTGAGATCCGATACGAAATGGTTTGGCCGTTCCGGACTCGGCGGCACCCGAGAGTTCCAATTCTTGAATTCGAGCATTGATTGCGTCTCCCACCTGCATTTCAGACTCCGCGACCTCCCACAATGCGAGGCTTCCCATGCGTCCAATTAGCGCCTCGCGTCCAAAAGCAACAGGCATGATGTGGTCTATCCGGGCGGGCAGGCTCAGCGCCAGCTTTGCTCTAGCCTCAAGATTGTCAAGATCGATGAGGGTAACCGAGAAACGCAAGTTCTCTCTCTCGTTTTCATCAGAATCGTCCGGCTCGGCAGACCCGACTGACGCCAGCATAAACTCGTTAGGGGATGTGCGATGGTGGCACGCGATAACACTGAATGTGTGTTTTAGGCTCCAGGATAAGGCTTCTGAAAGTCGGTCGGTTACGAATGCAGGTTCGACAACAAACGAGTCGCTATCAAAATCCACAATCTTAATGCAGCATTTGTTTTCCAATCTCGGTGTCGTATCCAATATCCATTGGGCGATTCGGCAAGCCATGTCATCTGGTAGCTCGCTGAGACCGAAGCGTTTCATCAGGTTCTTAAGGTTGTGACCGTAAGGGTACTGGTCATCCTGGAGCAGGGAGTCGCAACAGTGCTCGGAGAAATAGACATTGACATCCTCTCGCTGAAGAAGCTCTCCCCACGAAATCAGGTTGTCGATGAAATCCTCAACTTGGCGTGCATTTCGGCAGCCCGGAGGAAGGCACACTAAATAGGGATCGACGACGATGCTTTGAAGGGCCATTACCCCTTCCTCGTTTGCAACTGGCGACGCTTTTTCATAGCGGCCTTGAGAGTTGCCTCTGCTTCCTTTTGAGACTGATCGAAAAACCCCTCCGGCCAATCCTGTATCGCCCCGTATTCGTTCACGATAATGGGACGGAAGCGGGATTTGCCTTCTTTCTTCTCAACGAAGTAAATCGTCATCTGATCGGCAATGGGTTTATTGGTCTCAGCAGCAGCAGCTCGAAATCTGAGGCGGTTAATCAGGTACTCGCTATGGGTTTCGATGATGCACTGCTTTTTCATCAGGGCCATCGACAAGAAGAAATCACCCAGGAGGGTCTGCACTCGAGGGTGCAAGTGCAACTCGGGTTGTTCGAACAGGAGAGCGGTATCGGGTTCGGCCAGAAGGCACATAAGCAGAATCGGAAGTACCTGACTGACGCCAACGCCGACATGCGTCAGATCTTGATCCCCTGTGTTTTGGTCTATCTTGACCTTCAGTTCATGTCCAAGTTTGCCGCTGTCATGTGACTCAACGCTTTCTGCAACGCCTAAATATCGAAGCCATTCTGAGATCGCTGCCTGCAATGTACGCGTTATTGCCGCATCTCTTGGTATCGCCGGTTGTACGAAGGCTGAAGGCGGGATGAATTTCACCAATCGAGCCTTATGGAGATCCAGGACGGCAGCGGTATTTTCGCCCTTGAGTCCAATGTCGAACGGGTCAGCTGAATTGCCGAGGGGATACAGGGGCTTGGGTTCATCCCTCAGCGGCCCCAGGTACTTTATTGACTGCGAAAAATATCGACGCATGTATCGGACGGACGCTTGCACACGTTGAGGTGGAACAAGAAACGCAGTTCGGAACTCGTCTCCAAGATCGGAACGTGCTGCAGCCACAAACTCCTCGGCCAAGGTGGGGTCACTTTGCAGTGTCTCCTGAACAAGACGCCTCGTGTAAGGTGAAAGGGCGCGGAAAGCATCCATTAGGGCTGGCAACGGAACACCGCCGCCGCTGAGGACTGCGCGAAGTTCCCCAACGCTCTCTTGCTCTTGACCACCAAGGATTGGCGCCAACGACCGGTCAAGAATGCGCATGGCTGGAGCTGGGACACGAACATCGCGTGTGCGAGATCGGGGGCCTGCAGGCATGCGCGGAGAAAATATTGCGCGCGCAGCGACTAGCGTTTGATCTTCAGCGCGGTTGTACACGAGCGATACGCGACGGGGCAGGAAGTGGATCAGATCAGAACCGACTAACTCGCCCGAGGCGTATCGCCCTCGCATATCCTGGACTGCTTCTTCATCCATTTCGACACTATATCCAGCCGAATTTCGCACACGGTCGACATCTTCAGCCGAGCAACCCTTCTTTCGAAGCCAGTCAACCGTGCCTTCGCCTGCATCTGGTGTTCGACCTATACCGAAAGGCGTTATGTGATCCAAGCCATCCTGATCGCGAAAGCTTGCTCGAATGAGTGTGGAAAAGAGCTGGGGATTGAGCTGCGTCGAATCGTTAGGCGCATCCGACTTGACGTCGAATGCGACGTCGCATGAAACCGAAGTTAAATCGGTGTCTTCAATTAAATCGTACGGCACCCAATCTTCTTCCCAAACGCCATATGGGTCTGCCGCTTCTGCGTTTGCCACAGATGGCTGCAGTTCCCAGCCGATGAAGATTTGATCCGCTGCAGAACCCGCACTCTTAAGGTCACTAAACTGTCCCAAGCGCGCGAGAGCTCCGTTCAAAATCACAGATCGGGAGCTGATCGGGTTGCGGAGCGTCTGGCAAATCAGGAGAATTGATTGGAGGCAGGTGCTTTTTCCACTGCTGTTCGGACCGGCAAACAATGTCAGCGGACTGAAGTCCAATGTCGTTTCGTCAGCTACGGATTTGAAATTAAAGAGTTTCCATTTTGTGATCATGCCTGCTTCCCTGCACGCATTAGGCTGTTCGTGTACCACATCAGCAGCATGGCGTCCTCTTGTAATACATCCTCAGGAATCTTCTCCGCGACGTCCAGGATGGCAGTATAGTCATTCTGCTGCCACGCCCAGCGGAAGCCAGCGCGAATGGCCTCAAGGCGGAACACCTTCAACTTCTTTTGTTTCAACTCGCGATACTCAGCAAATTCACGGAGCAGGCTCTTTTCGCGACTCTTCTGAACATCCGCCTCTTTCGTTGGATCAGGAACGTAATAGCGGTCCTTGGCTTTGGCGCGCAAGGCTGGGGCATCCTTTGGCAGTTTGCGCAGATCGTGGAAGTTCGTCGAGAGGTAACGGTGAATCTGGCTAGGGACTTCGTCCTGACCCTCGTAGAGCAGGAAGTTCTGTTCCAACAGGTCGCGCAACTCCATCGGGCGCTCGTACTTTTCCCATCCGGCAATTTCGCGCATAAATTGAGGATGGATTTCCTGGAATGTCTGTGGCTTATCCTGCAACTGCTGACGGAGCCATTGGATCGCGCTCTTCTCGTCGCGGACGAAGATCTCGAGTTGTCGCACCTCGCTAGCGTGCATCCTCTTTTGGTCGTATTCGGCAACCTGTTCTGGAAGAAAGTACATTCCGTCCCGCTCAGGGAAGCGCTGTGAAAGCCCAGAGAAGAACTCGCCGACCGACACCGGAACGGTCACGCTCCTTTGCACATGAAATGCCACCATTCGATCAAAGAGCAGGTACGGCTGCCGTTCCGCGATCACCTCGACATTTCCACCCTTTACAACGAAAGCAGGCAACTGTCGCAAATGTGTGCGCACGAAATCCCAGACGCCGTCCTCTGTTCCCTTCTCTAACTCGAATCGCTTCTCAAGACCGCCATTAGGCTTGTAGGCCGAAATCACTAGATCCTGTTTCACGGCGGTGCTGGTGACTTGCCTATACGATCCTTGCTGTTTGTCGAGGGTGCGGACATCGGCAACAACAAAACCAGCGCCTGTAAGAGCCTCCTGGATAGACGCCCAGACGGCGTTGCTGGAATTGTGAAAGACCATCGTCATCCAACGGCCGGGCTTCAATACGTCGTAATACTTCTTCAGACACACCTGCATTAAGTGCTCGTAGTCGAACAAGCTCTTTTCCTTGGCTTGATCGACAATTGCCTCAGGCTTAGCGTCCGTGAAAACCTTGTGCCAGGACTCAACCAGGAAATTCAGGTCGGCGTAGTAGATGTTTTCACCAAAGGGCGGGTCTGTAAAAATGTAGTCGACCGACTCATCCGGAATCGGGAGAAGCGCCGCTGATCCTGTGGTGACTGCCACACAGTCGGATCCGGTGAACTTGCTTTTGAACGAACCACCGAGTCGCTTGAGCTTTCCGTCCAGTACATACCAGGGGCTGACTTCTGCGTGTTGCGATGCAACGTAGTAAACCCCCGTCAAATACTGGTTGACCTGCGAGTACCCGGTGGGTCGGAACCGATTCAGAAGTGACATGGTCCAGATCGTTTGTTCCACAAAGAAGAGGATCATATTGCGGATTCTGGCATCTTTAATTGCTAGGGCTTTCTCCCACAATCGCCCCATGGACTGCGCCGCACGCGGGAGGTACATGTGATGAATTCTCGTGAAGCCCTTAGGTGCGAGACGCGAACCGTGGTACATTTCGTCGATTGGAAACTCGTTTACCGGAACTGTGTCGGGAAGTGATAGATCCGCAACCCGAGCGAGGTTCGCCAGGTCCTGCTTGTCCGGCTTCTTCTCGTACTTCTTCGTTCCGAAGCCATAGTTGATCAGAACCGGAATGAATCGAACTCTCTCCCGTGTACCGCGAGTGGCAGGATCGATCATCGTCTCCATGCGACGCTGCAGGTTGTCCTTCGTAAGCTCGACAGAACAGTGGGGACAAGGAAATTGCTCTCGAACCCGATCTGTCTTGCGATCAAGGGCCTCTTCGACAAACACCACCTCGCCACCGCATTCGGGGCAGGAGAAAACCTCACTCCACACGGTGTAGTTGATAAAGCCTTTTTTCTTTCCATCGCAATGGAGCGTTTCGTACATCCACCCAATCTCGGTTTTGAGCTCGTTTAAGATTCGCTGTGCTTCGATTTGGAATGCGGCCAAATCAAATGGCGTGTTGTAGTTGGCTGCGATGAAAGTCGCGGCTGGCGCAAGATCGCCCAAAACCGCTCTACGGGGTCCCCATTTCGGTGTTTCTTGTCCCGAGGCTCTCCATTCTTCGTCGACCAGTTTCTTGTATTCGGGGTCCGGCGACCCACAGAGTTGCGCCGCCACTCCAGTCATGCCGGAACCGGCAAAGCCGTCCAGTAGGACATCGCCGGGCTCGGTGTAATGGAGAATGGCCCGCATGATAGCCTTGTGCGGCACCTTCGTGTGATAGGAGTGAGCCGTGTAAATGGGGTCCGTCTTCCCTTCGCTGACATCCACGGCAAACGGCTTCCGAGCATAAGGGACAGCCGGGTTGTATGGCTTGCCATAGCAGCGGACGAAGTCCTCCATGAATGGATTTGGGCAAACGGTGAAGTACGGCGGATCGGAGAGACGGAGGATGTCTTCATCGGAACCAATGGGAAATCCGTCGGTCTTTCGAAAATCCGGGTCCTTCAGCTTCTTCTTTAATATCTCCAGGAAGTGAGCGCGACGGGCGTCTTCCGAAGGGAAGGTTAGGCCGAGGCACTGCACAGCACCTCCTGTGGACTCGGTGAACATCGACTGGCTGTCGTGGATGACTTTGCTCAATGTGTGCTCTCCTGATCCTTCTGCCGGGCTCGCCGGTTTTCGAGCAGTCGGAGACCCGCCTCAGTCAGAAGGTACGCCTGACGGGGGTGCCTAGGGCTATCTGGGTACCGGAGCTCAAGTATCCCTGCTTCGATTAGTGGCTTCAAGTGAGTCCTTCGAAAGAAGGTCCGATTCGTAACTTTAATGTTTTCAAGTAGATTTGCTATGCCACGTGGCGCAGCGCACAGCTCAAGTATTCGTATCTGAACATCGGTCAAGTCCGAAAGCGGCGTCCGTTTGGGGCGTGCTTGGTCAGTGACCAAGTCCATAGGCCGCTTGCGAGCTTGGTCACTGACCAAGCTCGACTCAGCCGCAGGCGTGCTCAGCTCTTTGAATCGCTCGCGTAAATGCTCAGCAACTAGCCAATGGGAGCCGCTCGGCGCAACCGTCAACAAGGCTTGAACCACCAGTTTTTCCAACATCCTACGAACCTCGGCAGCAGGTAAGGAGAGTACGGTCTTGGCTTCAACTTCGCTCACTTGTTGTTGCTGACAGGCATACGCGAACAGTCGAGCTTCGTCGTTGCTGAGCGACACTCCAAGGCTTGCCTGGAAGTAGAGCTGCTCATCCGACAAGAGCAACTCTCGCACCATGGTCACCTCGAAACTACGCTGCTCCTTGTCGTTCCGAATTCTGGGCGGCAGGTATCCGAGCCGCTGCCAGGCACGCATCATTGCGGGGATGCCGGTGCCAGCTTGCTCGCCGAAGCCCGCCATCCGAAACGCCGTGCGGATCAACTGGTTTCTAACTTCCTTGTCCCCTGGCGTGAGAAGTTCCGCATCGCTGGCAAATGCATGCCCAGGATTATGGAAAACCGCCGCATCTCGGAAGAACTTGATGGTCGGAATTCGGGAACGGTCCGAGTAGTCTTGATGGATCAGGAGATTGACTGCCGCTTCGCGGAATACTTCCTGATCAGGCGGTACATCGGTACGTTGCAATGTCTTCGAATCCAAAGAGAACGGTTTTTCCGCATGCCGGAGATACCATTCATTGATAGCGCGCCAGGTTTCGACCAGGTTCTCCTCGAGAACGATCCGATCTAACCAGCGCTCCTCGGGCTGTGGATCATCCCGATTGGTTGAGAGCTTGTAGCAAGTGACCAGCGGACGCCCAAGCACCTGTCGGACAGCAGCCTCCGATCCAAAAAGTAGGACGGCCGCGCGTGTCGCAAAGTGATTGCCATCCTGTTCATGGATGAATCCTTTGCTCTGGAGGAACGCCGAGTCACTCTCACTAGGGTCGTATTTCAGACCTCTGGTCGCAAAAACTGACCGGTACCAAGCGATCGAACTGTTATTGAAGCACGTTTCGAGACGCAGGTCAGGAATGCTGTGACAATCGTACGGAGTGGTATCTGCGTCGCGAAAGAAGGCCATGATCTGGTCTGACGTGCAACGTTGATCCGAGCTCCCGCGCCTAACGAATGCCTTCCCTAAATCGTTATTCAGCATGACAGGCTTATGACGGCGATGCACTTCCGGGACAAAAAATACGAGCACGGTCTTCCCGTTACAGTCGATCAATGTTTCGTTTATTTCTATGATCTTGTTGAGCTTCTGCCCGCTTCTGATGGTGTTCAAGAACGCACTCAGCACTTTGTCGACTTCAATCACGCCTACAACTTCAAATGCGCCGTTGGCCTCCTTGACACCGAAAACCAGATAACCGCCAGCGGTGTTGGCAAAGGCCGACACGGTCTCGTAGGCGTTGTTCGGCACGTCGCGCGAGGCCTCCTTCACCTCCCAATCGTTCCACTCGATGCCGGACAGCCGCTTCAGAAGTTCTTCTTTTGTCATGTGGGCGTGCTACTCCAAGACGATCCGGACCTTTGATGCGTCCTTGCCTTTGACAATCTCGACGAGGTAATCGTCGAAGCGCTTCCTCAATTCCAGCACCGTAGCCGGTGAACCGGTGGCGAGCAAAGCGACGCGGAGCTCTTCGGTGGTCACAACGACCTTCGATAAGCCGGAAAGAGCCTCCTGGAGAGCAGCAACAAAGTCGTGGCTCACATCATCTGGTAGAGAACGCGCTGCCAAAAACGCGTCGACGATCTTCCTGGGTGCCGGTTTGAGCAGCCCCAGATTCTGCTGTGTGGTAGGGTCCTCCAAGTTGTTCAGGAGCGTCTTCGTCCAACCCTCGTGCAACCGGTCCAGCTCATCCTCCAGCTTTCTGATTGTTTGACTCGTAGGAACCGAGTCAGGTTCAGAGACCAGCCGGAAGTTGCAGTGCGGGCAGACCGGTGAAGCATCAAGATCCGGCTGGGTTAGCGCGAAACACGTTCGCAGACCACCCAGGCGATTCTGGTAATCGCTGAGCTGCTGCCGGGGCATCAGCTCAATGGTCGAGAGTCTCTGCAACTGCCCCAACCGCATATCCTTCGACAACCGTGCCTTCAGCTTGTCATCCTTCGCGCTCAGCCGCGCGCGGCCATGAGCCGTGACGTACAGATCTGAGTAGTCAATCTTCAGTGCGGATAGGTTTTGAAGGCCCTGCTGCCGGAATGAGCGGGATTCGCGTTTCCCGGCGTCGAGCATGTCCGAGAGCAGGTCGTGGCGCACAGCCTGAACTTTCTTGATCCAGACATGATCGCTGGGAAGCGCGGCTTCCGCAGTGGCCAGATAGGATGCGATCGGACTGAACTCTGCGGCGATCATTTTGAACGCCTCGACCTGCCTGAGAGCATCCAGACCATCGCGTTTGGCAGTCACATCCTGAGGCTCATGGCGGAAGTTCTTGAGTTGTCCGGCAGTCGTATATGCCTGGAGTGATTCCAAGAACTGCTTGGAGTCATCCATCCGGATGCGCAGCACCTCTGAATCCTCAGGGGAAAGCAGGTTGCGCGCCCAGAGTTTCAAACCGCCCTGCAGCGCTTGTTGCGCCTGGACAATTCGCTCGGTAAGTCTCTGGGCTTCACCGGCCAGAGTTCTCACGGCGTTGCCGGCCTGCTCGCCGCCCTGCGTGAGAGCCTGTGCAAGACCAGGAGGCTGGCCCAATAGCTCAAACAGAGCCTTCAATGCCGGGAGGTTCCAGTCCTTAGGCCGCTCGATGTGCTTGAAGTTGATCAGTTCGTCGAGAGGTGTTGCCGTCAACTGAGAGATATTGGTCGCATCCAATTTCTTGCCCGGGATGGCAAGCACAAGATCGCCGGAATGCACTAATGCCGAGAGTAAAACCACCAGCCACTCGGGTTCTAGGCGAAAATGGTCAGGCGAGAAGTATTCGACCCCGTACACTTCGTGAACCAGTTCGCTCCGGTTCACCACTTGCCCGTGGCCCTTCTTCTTCAGCATATCGAGGACTTGGCCGGCGTATTTTGACTTCGCCGCATCCAGCCGCTCGCCGTCCAGCAACTCCAACGCTTCGAGCACGGCGGTGCCGAGCTTCGTTCGCATACCCCCGGCGATGGCTTTTAGTGCATCCTGGGTCGCCAACTCGCGGTTGGCTGTCGTGATAAGGAGTGAGAACGACGGGTAATTGGGTGCGAGGTCTTCGAAGTTCGGCGCCAGGCAGACCGAGCCGACCGTGTTCACGACATCACGTACGTTGATGCGGCCGCCACTACCGAGCGGTTTGCCCTTCACCCAGCCCAGGAGCGGCTTGGCCTTCCCCTGATAGGTGACTTCGAAGGCCGTGGTCATGTGCTCCTGCAGCCACTTGACTAAATCCCTTAGGAAGCCATTTGCCTTGCGCTCGTAAATGTCCTTAGCGTTCCCCGACGATGTCGAGGCGAGATTAACTGCCGCGGCGTAGCTTCGAAGAATTGGTCTGAATGCGTCATCAACGCCGGTGAGGTTGAGCCGGAAAAATACGTCGTCTTTCCTCTTCTCGTCCTGGTATCGCGGCGGATCGAAGGGCTGAAGGAAATACAAATAGAAATCGCGAGGCGGCGCCGCCGTTGAACGCTCATTGGGAGCGCCGAAGAAAAGATATCCGCGACGGGCGACCTTACGCTCAATCCATTCAAGTTCGTGCTCCCAGACACGGTAGCCGCTGACATAGGTCTGGTCCGTACATTCCATCACCCGTTTCAGCGCTTCGTAATAGTAGCGGTCTAGTTGAGTTGAATCCAGGGACTCGGCCCGCTTTTCGATGAGAGCGTCGTAGTCCTCAGTCTTCTTCAAGTCAAGGTAGACTTGGCCATTGTCTTGATTTAGCGATAGAAACTGACCGTTTAGAGTGCTCTTGATCTGGCTAACGACGTTTTCGACGTGCGTCAGAAGATCAGCAGCCCCGTCCCCTCCCATGGCCGCGACTTCCGCTTGAAAAAGGCAGAGCGTGTCGCGCAGTTCGGCCGCCGTAGGCCCAACTGGAACATGGATGTCTCCGGTCGTGAGCCGATGAACCGAAAGCGCCTGAATAATTCGCCGCGCCATCGGCTTGAACGGCTTCATTGGAAAGGCCGCGTCGACACGGGATTCCAGCACTTGGCTACAGTCGATGACCGCGCGAATATCGGGAACCGCACGGAAGGACGGGTTTTCCCGGAGCGTGTTCCAGTAATTGTCGTAGGCTATCAGTCCCGGCTCGTTCGCTGGCAACAAATCGTTCAGCCTCTTGCGCATAGCGATCGAGAGGCTCTTGAGTACTTCACGTTTCTCTACTGCTGTCACGCGCTCGAAGGTATCGATATAGTCGGGGTGCACCGGGAAGAGGCGGACGAACTCGTCCATGCGCTCGTTCATGTTGCCGTAGAACTTTGCGAATGGCAGGAGATACTCCCGAATCTGGGCCTGCTGTGTCGGCGTCTTTCGCAAGAGCCGCTCCGCGACAACGTACTTCACGTCGCTCCGGGCGATGAGTATCTGTTCGAAGCGATCCTTCACACGACGCACACTTTCAGCGACGAATGAGAATCGCGGGCTGTCAAAAATGGCTTCCTGAATGCCGGCAACGAAGCGGAATCGCAGGTCTTTGCAAACCTCGCCCACTTCGCGGAGAAAGTTCAGATCGAGAATCAGTTCCTGGTCTTTCCGGCTTCGCAGGTAGTCGAGCAACTCGTCGACAACGACGAGGAGACCGTGGTCAGGATACTTCTGGTGGAATAGCGCCATCATCTCTTCGAAGGCGCGCTTATTATTTGTAACGGTGGCTGCAGAAGGGAAGGCGAAGCTGACGCCCAGATTCGAGAGATGCTCTTCTATTTCCGCAGTGAGTATATCGCGGAGGGACATCGTCACTGCGCCGATCTCGGTGCGGATCACTTTGAACTTGCCAGCGATCCGTTGCGCTGCCTTGGCCACAGGCCCGCACCGCACCAGTGGTAGCGTAGCTGCATCTTCCGCGATAGCTGATAGAACGGACATCAGGTGGGACTTACCTGTGCCGTAGTTGCCCACGACCATCAACCCCTTGTTATCCGATGGCGTATCGAATTGAAGGTCCGGAATGACAAGGGACGTCAACTTCTCCGCCATCTCATCCGAGATGACATACGTGGACACGAGTTGCTTCGCCGCGTCCAACTGATCCGCATTGCGGAGTTGTACCACCGACTCGATCGGTTCGAATTGAATTAAATCGCCGTATTTCATCTCTCAACCTTTGCGGGCTTACGTACTCTGCCTGAGACAGACAACCAGTAAATCAGCCGATGGATATCGTCGAAACTCCGGGTGCTCCGGCACCGCATACGTCAAGTACCCACCTTCCATCTGGCCCAGCCAACTGACGACGATGGTTCTATCTCTGGACAGCCCCTGCAGCAGGCGGAGAGGATCTTGCTTGAGCACGGGGTTGAAAAGAACCTCAATATTGTCCAAAAGCGTCAGTTCGCTCGGGAGCGGGGCAACCGCTTCCTCCAACAATTTTGGCAACTGAAGAACCCGCTGCCGCTCGGTCAGGTCCAGGAGTCGTCGCGAGATCTCAACGCCCACGTTGAGCACCGGAGCCTTTTCGGCATCAGCCAGCGCACAAAGAGCTGCCGTCCGACCGCTGCCCGGAGGCCCAACGAGGAGAACCAGACGGTTGTAGTTGTCGGAGATTCCCGAGAGCCGTTGCCGAATTTGATCTACCGCACTCTGCGTCTGCATTAGCTATCTGTCCGGCTCGCCAGCGGCACCGCTCCTCACCCAATCGTCAATTTCTTCTTTCCGGAACTTCCAAAGACGTCCCACCTTATGCGCGGGCATGTTGCGGCGCGTAATCCACTTGTAGACAGTGTCCCGCTTAATCCCAACGTAACCAGCCAGTTCGTCAACCGACAGCCATCGGTCTTGCACCGGAGAGATAGGAATTTTGCTCATCGCGTTTGTCCAATAGATCAGCATACAGCATACGTGATTGGACGGCTAAGCCGTGAATCCAGCACATGTGGGCCGCCGTTCGCCGCGCTTCAGAATCGAGGCGCTAGGCGGCGACAAACGTATAGTTTTGTGACCACGCTAGGCCGCCGTCTCCGGCGGCCTGCTTTCAGTAACTTACGAGGAGGCTGGAGCGTCCCCTTTGTGGCTGACTGAATCCTTGGCTTGGCGGATGATTTTACTGACCATCGCCCGTGAGATTCCATACCCCTGGGCGACTTGGGACAGTGACACCCCGCGAGCTCGGTCCCCAAGGATGCCAGCCCGATCGACGTCGAGAGGGCGGCGCCCGATCTGTCGTCCTTGGAGTTTGGCCCGGCGCATTCCCGCGCGTACCCGCTCAATAATAAGATTACGTTCCAGCTGAGCAATTACGCCGACGATCACGACAATGGCCCGACCGAGAGTGAGGCTGAAGGGGTATATGAATTGCAGATCTTTGGAACTGGAAGTGCGGGTGACAACAGCCAACCGAAGAGTGGTTTCCAAGCAAGACGTGAAAGTCCTGAGCTGGACAATCGCTAGGAACCTTCTCCTTTATTTCAGGTGCGCTCTGACGCTAGACAGCAGAACTTCGGATGGAGCGACGATGGACCTGAGCCCCGCGATTTCTTCTAGGGCATCGTCGATATACTTGTAGCCAACAACATGCATCCATGCCGCAGCCAAAATCGGAGCCCGGCTCGCTCCACTGCCACAATGCAGCAGCACTGTGCCCCAACGGATATTCTCGCTGATCGCATCGATGATGGCATCGAACCGTCCGACTCCAAGCCGTGTAGCGTCAACAACCGGGACATGCACATAATTGATGGCGGAATGGCGCCGAATTACCTCGTCCTCGCACAACGAGACAACGGTCGTGATTCCGAACGGGTTCGATTGAAACAGATGTTCAGCGTCAAGACGTCCACCAACGTACAACCGCTCCCATACTCGGGTCATTTCGATCATGCTAGATTTCTCCCAATCTTGTTCGTATATGGGCAATAGCTCGCCCGGGAGTACTGTCCAGAAATTCCACAGGCATCAGTGCTTGCCCGGTTGCGCCGAATTGCAAAAGCGGTGTCCCCTGAATCGGAACACCGCCTTTTGTTATCTGTGCCTGACGGATTGAATTTTGACCGGTGATTCCGTCGAGGAAACCGACGGCCCAAACTAGCCCTCGAACACTCAGTCAAGAGCTCCCACTACCACGATCATCGCTGCTGCCGCCGTTTCTTGTTATAGGCGTGATTCTGGCAAATAAGGGAAGCGGCTTTCTCGATCTCTGCAGCCGAATTCTCATTGCAACGACCGCGGCACAGGATGGCCAGATCCAGGTCACGCAGGGTGCATATCCAGTCCACCGTCTGGTTTTGGACGCTGCCGATTTCGGACGAACTATGAGCGAGCACGACAACCCGCAAGACATGTGCAGGCATTCCCCGCCGCTGCAGAAAAGCTTGCAACGCATCCGCCGCTTCATTCAGTTGGCGGCTCGGAGCGCGTCCGCCTTTATCTTTGATAGGAACACCGCCCTGAACCAAGTTGCCGTAGTTGTCATACTTGTCCCGGATCCACTCATCTCCATTGCAATGGACAACGCCGCTGACATTCTTGACCTCCATGGCAACGATTCCGCTCGGTCCCACTGCAACCAGGTCGATCTCTCCTTTGTGGTTTAGGTAACCCTTCAGTACCGTCCATGTCCCGGGGAGCCGGCGCTTCAATTCGTTCAAGACCAGTTCTTCCCCCTCGTTACCGGCGCTCCATATTTGTTCCCTGTCACCTGCATCTTGGAGGCGAGGTGCGACAGGTGGCGAAACTCGCATAGCGCGCCTCCAGTCCAGCACGCCTCGAATCTTTCCCCAGATTCCACGTTCTCTCCAGGCGCTGCGAAGAACTTCGCTGGCCACCTCTCTGCCATGCTGAAGGCGTTTTCTCGCATGGTCGTATTGTTCAAGGTCAGCCAGATAGGCCGCTCGCCGACTCGTTTCCGCCTGGTTTAGCAAAGTCGCCGTGTGATCGGAAAGAGTGATGATCGTTAGCGTTGAATTGTCGGGGCGATATTGCTCCGGCGCTTCCTGGACATCGCACAGGTGGTCTGGCGGGCAAATGACAGTCTCCGCGCCGCCAGCAATTTTTCCCATTTCAATTAGTTGATCACGGTATTGGTAAGCGAGGACGCCATAAAGCGGGGTGGCGAATGCCAACTCGCGCCACCATTTATTCTGTACCGCTTCCACTAAACCTCTCTCCGTCTCTAACTGACGCTTTAGCCATCTGCGCCATAAGAACTTCATCGCGAAAGTCTTCGGAACAAGATCACACGTCCAAAAGATGGTGGGAATCAGGACGCATGCAAGAAATAGCCTCGATCCTAACAAGAAGACCGAATTCAGCGCGTGCAGGTAGCTTTGGAAATAGAGATTCTCCTTGAGAGATGGCAAGAATGAAAGCGTAAGGCTGTTCAGACTTGAAACCATCGCTAGTACGACCAGGATGGGGAACGCCCAAATAACGACGAACCATTCCAGAAGACCCCTACCTTGCTTTTTCATGTCTAGTTCCTGAATGCTTAGTGCCGATGTCGTGTGGATTGGTTGCGACCGGCACACTCACAGCGCTGGCTGGAGAAGCGACGTGCATGGGCGCACCATCGATGAATGTCGTGATCACAGCAGCGACAAGCACCAAGCCAGTCGTCACCAGTGACCGATATAGAAACATACATATCCAAGATGAGATTCGATTTTTCACATTAGCTCCACTCTTCGGTGGCTTGCGAACTCTGTTCCTGATTCGCCAGGTAAGGCCAATTCGGCTCGCTGGGAATGTGTCTTTGATCGCCGGGAGTCATTTACCGTGATGCAGCTTTCTCCGGACCGTAGTAGCGATAGTGTCCTGTGATTGGCCACTCAAACAGAACGTCTTCGATCTTTGGTCCTTCGCCAATGTTGTGCAGTATCTCGTAACGTCCGGACTGGTTTGTTCGATTCACCACGATTCCTATGTGTGTGTATTTTCCGTTCAAACTCCAGGTGACCAGATCTCCCGGTTTGTAATCATTGGCATTGCGGGTGATTGGGAGCGCACTGCCGTGCCGGTCGAAGAACTTCTGAAGGTTCGGCACGCGCCGGTGATCGATGTTGGAGTCTGCCCGCGCCCCGTGCAACGGATATGCAGAAAGGTGTTGCACCATGTCCTCATGCACTTCTTTTTGCAGGTCGACTCCGACTGCCCGATAGGTCCGGATAATCTCATCGGTGCAAACGCCAGTGTCAGAGGGTACATCCCCGTTCGGATAGCTGAGTTTCACGTAGCTGGAAACATAGCGAACCCGCACCTGTGCGCGAGCAACGGCAGCAGCAACGAACTGTTGGGTGAATGCGGCTTTTGCAGAAACAACCGGTGTCTGTGCCAAGGTAACCGACCAGGCGCAGGCACAAACCAGCAAGGTAGCAATACTTCTCATCCTCGACTCCGTTGATTGAGTTCCACTATTGCGCTCAACGAGAACTCTTGAATGTTTCCCTCTAGAAACACCCGCACCCATCCAATCAAAACGTGCTCTTTTGCTGAAGAAGCACGAACTCTCCGTGACGGTCGATAAAGCCCTGGTAACTCTTTCCGCCCTTCTCGCGATAAACCGCCCAGGCTAATCCGTCCGCATCCTTACTCGGAAACAGGCCGATGCTTTCAAACACTGGTGGAACCAGGAGATTCCAGTCGCTATCCAAAAGTCCGGAGCCGTCGCCCTGGTAGGTAGTGAGGTGATACGTGCCGTCGTCGCGCAACTCGCGAAGAGTGGAATTGCTGGCACTGTTGTGCCACTCAGTGATGACTTTTCCACGTTTATCAATCAGCACGGGGATGGTGTTATCTGGATTGTGCGGATCGCGTTCGATCACATATGCATTCCCGTTTACAAATCGGCTCGCGAAAGTATATTGGCAAGGGATCGCGGCCTTCCCGGATTCATCGACATACCCGATGGTGTTGTCGGAGCAGTGGACGAGGGCCAGGCCTTCCGAAAACGGATCAGGCTCTTTGGAGAAGTTGAACGGGGTGACCACCTTGCCTTTGGTGTTAATCGCTCCCCACTTGAGCGCAGTTCCTGCAGGCTGGGACGCAACCCAGGCAAGTCCGTCGCTGAACGCCTGCGCTTGCTTATAGCTTTCGGGGACGCCCCACTCCATCTTTGCGTTGAGATAGCCATAAGGGTTCGGATGAAAGACCGAAACCTGGTCTCGAATCAGTCCATTATGGAACCCTTCATCTACATAGAGCCCGTGCTTCGAGTAGCGAAGCACGCTCCCTTGGAGGTCCAGAATGGCGGTGACGTAGTTGAAGTCGACTTTTTCAAACAGTGAGACAGTAGTGACTTCATCGACAAATTGGTGCGCGAACACGAATACCTTCTTACCGAAAAGCGTATTTCCTTTCTTATCAATGAAGATGAAGCCGACGGAATTCGGGTCCTTGGGGTTGCGAGAACCTACAGCACATACGCCGTGACTGAAGTACGGGACGGAACCGGTGCTGGGATATCGAAAGTCCAGAACCAGGTTCCCGCGATAGTCAATGAACCCCCACAGTCCGTCCTTGCTTATGGCGCACAGCCCCTCTGCACATCTATATACCCCGTTGCCGGTCGTGGGTGACAGGTCGAATACGAGGGTTTTTGCATTATTGAGCTGCGGGACAGGTGATCTCGGCTTCGGTGCAACGACATTCTGGTCCTCCGATGGAACTTGGACCGTGGGCGCCAGCGGGACGGCTGACGACTGCCGATTGGCTGCGTTCAGTTGGTCGACCATTTGAGCAATGAGCTTGGCTTCGGCCCCATTGGCGGGAATCAGAGAAGGGTTCCAGTTTCCCTTTACGAGCGATTGCAGGTCTTCCATGGTTATCAGGAGCGAATTACCTTCGAGATGGAAGCGGTAGTGGGCACGATAAGGCAAGAAGTATGAGCGAAACTCATCATAGTTGGAGATCAGGTCGTGCGTGTCCATCTCGACTTTTTGCAATCCGTGATGGCGCGCCTGCAGGACGCCAGAAACCAGCGCGAGTGCATTTCCCGTTTGTACGTTGTCCACCCGTCCCGCGGTCTGGGACAGGCACACGGGAATACTGAACGCCCAGAGCAGAACAAGAATGAGCGGCTTTTCGAGACGGCAGACGAAGATTCTCAGACGAGGCACTGACGTTTCCTTTGGTGTCCGGGAGTTGGAGCTCCAGGACCTGCTATTTACGATGTGAGCATTCAATTCAACACCTGCAGCGAACCAGAGTTGCGGGTTGTTTGCATATTAACCAGCTAATTTGCTCGTGGTGTTTCTGCACGTACCACACTACAAACCATAGCGTGCCCAATCAAGAGAAATTCTTCAGCGCTCTCGGTACCAAAGTGCGCGAGCTCCGCAAGAAGCGCGGATACAGCCAAGAGGACATGATTTCTTTCGGCTTTTCGGCTCGCCATTTTCAACAGATTGAAGCAGGACGGCCCATCACCGCCACCACGATGCTTCGGCTCTGCGAAGTCCTCGAAGTATCAATAGATAAGCTCGTGAAGGGGCTGGACGCAGGGATCTACGAGAAACCCGCGCCCGAGCGAGTGTTGCCCCGTCGAAAGCGACGAACGTGATCCGATTCCACGGAAGATTGCATGGATGACCTCCTTCGATAAAAGTTGGAATGTGCTGCAGCAGAGTGATGTGTGGGAGTAACTGCGGAAATCCAGGATGAGGAAGTGGAGCGAATAGAACTGGATAGATGGTCAGCACTATGCAAGGTACGCGTCAGTATTAACTTGGGGTTTTCAACTGTGCGAGATGGGCGCGGAGGTCGCTCAGGCGCTGTCTTTGACTCTGGATTTCCTCGTTGATAAGAGACGCTGAACCTTCCAGCGCCAATGTTGTCCGCGCGATTCGCCGCTCGGTGCGGGCAATGCGAAAAAGCAATTTGGTCTTGGGCGTTGCAGAATGCCCGACGTGGAGACCCGTGCAATAAGCACATGGGTAAATGACTACTGTTTCATTAAGTGGAACCTCGGCAGCGTGGCGCATGGCTTCGAGATAGTCGAGGTGACGCAGCTTTCGCTGGCAACTCCGTTTGCGAGACATCAAAGCATCCTCCTGGGATATGGGGCCTTGTTTGTTGGAGAAGAACTGCCGGGGGACGGAATTACGAAGGACAGTTGCAGGCCAGACAGCTGGCGCAGATCAGCCAACCACACTTGGCGCAACGAGTGTTTACGGCTGTCGGCCGGCTCTTTGCATATACTTCCTTCTGGGGTGAACGAGACTGTCGCGTCCTTACCTAAGCAGAGGTCCTATTTATGAATCAGGACTTCGCCGCAATTATCCTCGGTGGGACTGGGCAAGTCGGGGGTGCAGCGGTCGCGGAACTGCTAGCAATTCCGGAATGCCGAGAAGTGGTGATGGTCACCAGAAAGCCTATTGCGGTGCGATCGCGGGTGCGCAACATCGTTCTTGATACCGGTGCTGCTGACTTTGCCGAGCGCACAGCTGCCCTTGCCCGCGGAGTTGTGAGCCAAGGTCCCGTCAGCGCCGTGAGCTGTGTGGGTGTCGGTTCTGGATCGATGCGCTGGAGCGAAGAAGAATTGAAACGACTTGAACTCGGCGTCGTGGGTGCCTTTGCGCGTGGCTGCCATGGCGGCGGGATTGCCCAGTTTTGCCTGCTCTCTGCGGCAGGAAGCACAGCCCGCAGCCGGTTTCGCTATGTCCGCGTGATGGGCATGAAGGAAGACACCGTGCGCAACATCGGTTTTACCCGCCTCGCTATCTTTCGCCCCGGCATCATTGTCGGCAACGCTCATACCCCGGCTTGGGCCGGTTGGTTGGGAAGCCTCGTGCCTGGGCCGTTTGGCAATATTGATCAGCGAATTCTTGGTTGCTCAATCGCCGCTGAGATAGCTTTGCACAGTCGAGAGGCTGGCGAAGTTATCCGCGAAAATGCCGCCATGAAGGAGCTCGCTGCGCAGTTTCAATAGCGTGACTTTGGAATTTTGTGGTGCCCCATCGCCTCCGGAATATGTCTCACTTGATGCCAAATAGCCGAGTCACTCGCCGGCAAGGATTACTACCCTGCAGTTGGCATTGCGCCAGCATTCAGGCACCGGGGCGGACGGAAGGCTGTCCCACCGGCGTTTGGCAGGACCAATCCTGAATAGTCTGTTCGTGGTGGTTGTCTGCCAGGCCGTATTGCCAGCGTATGATGATATCCTTCCCCCCATGGAACTAAAGGAAGCGATCGAAAAGGCCCGTTACATTCTCGACGAGGAGGAGATTAAACCGACTCTCGATTATAGGTACGATTCGGATGAATGGCCTGATGAGTTCAAATGGGACATGAACTTTCGCCAGCAGGGCTATAGCCCGCGATTTACGGGCCACATTGCCCTTTCTCGCATGAGGAGTAGACATCCGCGCGAGGTATTTGAGAACCCGGTCCAATGGAGGTTCGAGAGCACGAATTACGCTCTGATCACCGCGGTTTACAGCCAGCTCTCAGACGCCGACAAGGGCCTATTTCTTGGCGGTCTTCTCAATATTTACACACGAAAGTTAGTCGCGCCCGCTCGTAATTCAGGGGCCTATTGCGCGTGGAACGGACATCTCAGTGCGCTTCCGCTCCTCAGCGAATTCTGCGTCCGGAACGGCCGTCTCGGAATTCTGCTTGCGGTCGTTTCGCATGTTGATTTGCCGAACGCAAACCTCGTCAACATGCTAACTCAGCTGCAGGAAATGATCTCACTCAACTTCAATGCGTTCAGCGAGAGCGAGTTGATGGAGATGCCGAAATCCCTCACAGCTTTGCGGACAATGGCGGAGCGCCAGACATGGCAAACCAGGCGTGACCGTGGAGGTGCCAACTCAGTTCGAAATGAGCACTTCAAACAAGGTTTCTCCGCCGCCGGTAATGCGGTAGTGCAGGGCGTGGATGCGTTTCTGGAGCAATGTCGGAAGGCTCACTATTTCTACGTTAAAGGCGCGTTACAGCAGAACCGAAATCCGGAGATCGAGGCCGACAAGGTTGCCGTTCAAGATTATCTGACAAATCTAGGATTCGACCCGACTATGGTGCAAGCTCTCAACGTCGCCGAACAGTACTATCGGGACACCGCGACGGCCTTCGATTTAAAAAACTGTCTGGGGATAGTTCGCAGTTTCTATGAGAAACTTCATATCGATGTGGGCCAAGCCGTCGCCGGAAACAAGGGAGCTACAGTGGTCGAAGAGTGGGATCCAACTTTGACTTTCTTGAAAAACCAGAGATTCCTTTCCCCTCAACAGGACAAGTTTGCTCGCGGAATATACGCGCTTCTAAGCGACGAAGGCGTTCATCCGTTGATCACAGAGCGAGAGTTTGCGAGGGTTTTGCGGAACGTAGTTATTGAGTATGGCTTGATGTTCTTGACGATGATGGCGAAAGCAGGCTTCACAATCAGGGGCGTGAATGTGCAAAAACGCGCGGCAAATGAGTCCTAATGCAAGACTCCAACGTGTAAATGATCTCAGTCAGAAGGCCTTGCTCAGTTTGCTTCCGATTGCCACGGTCAATTCTCCTTGGATCGGCGGCAAATCCCAATTTACCCTGCGCTCGACAGGTCTCGGTAAGTCGGCCTCGCGCCAGTCGAAGTGATGCGCCGTGCTCTGGCATTTCCTGGCATTATCGAGCCGATTGGCAATTCTTCGCCGAGGACTTGAGAATAGAGAGGCTCGAACACGTGAATCAGGCCGGAGATGAAGTGCGATTCAACCCCGAGGAAGTCTATGTGGCTGCCGTGGACCAACTTCGGCAGGCTGGATTAGCCGCTGGTGGCATGCTGTCCGCGGTTTCAGCAGAGCTGAGTGTCGCATTTTCGGAGCGTGGCGCCGCTGGAGACCTCGCTCGGCTCCATGATTATGGCTTCCGTCGGGAATCTATAGTTTTTGCATCGATCTTCATGCGACTCGCTCCGTCTCTCGACGAGGGACTGAAGACAATGTTTGGAGATGCGAAGCAGAAGAAGCGCAAGCTTAGGGTCCTGCGCGAAGCCGCGGAGATCATGAGTGAGGCTGACGCGCATTTGTCAGGATTGGAACTAGGATCTGAGCACGATGCGTTGAGGAAGCTTGGCTACGCCCTGCCAAGAACGACTGTCAAAGCGCTTAAGTTCTACGCACAGATGATGACAGTTCGAGAGCAAGCGCTAAGAGCTCTTGGAGCTAACTCCGGGCGCGAAATCGCTCTCTACACGCTCGCTGAGGCAGTACATAGGTCGACAGGCAGGTTTCACGACCGAGAGGTCTCCGGAATTGTCGGAGCAATCGAAGACAACCCAACTTACGATGAGACCGCCCATCGGGTATGGCGGATTAGAACTTGCAGGCGGCTAAACCAAACACATGTAATCCTCCTTCCAGTACTTCTGCATGCGGCAAACACAGTCATGAACGAATAGTCTGCTGAGACGGACGTACGAAGAAGCACAAAAACTAGC
>Ga0316232_1000173_pt1 | contig 109830 bp, 87 predicted proteins | sample TBHtaG_FD_206006 | JGI IMG/M metagenome (GOLD analysis project Ga0316232, IMG submission 206006) | Freshwater microbial communities from Trout Bog Lake, Wisconsin, USA - TBH18025_13 | ecosystem: Environmental > Aquatic > Freshwater > Lake > Hypolimnion/Profundal zone | place: USA: Wisconsin...
GGATCGCCTCCGAAGGTGGACAAACATTCCACCGGCGGCATCGGGGACAAGGTTTCTCTCGTGCTCGCCCCGCTTCTTGCCTGCGACAGCCTGTGGGTTCCCATGGTCTCGGGACGCGGGCTCGGGATCACCGGCGGCACGCTTGACAAACTGGAGAGCATCCCCGGATTCAACGTCCGCCTCGACGAGGCCGCCTGCCTGCGCCAGATCGACAAGATCGGGGTCTTCATGGCCGGCCAGACGGAGGATTTCTGCCCGGCGGACAAGCGGCTCTACGCGCTGCGCGACGTGACCGCCACCGTGCCTTCGCGGCCGCTCATCATCGCCAGCATCATGTCGAAGAAACTCGCCGAGTCGCTCGACCGGCTCGTGCTCGACGTGAAATTCGGCAGCGGGGCTTTCATGAAAACCCGCGAGGACGCGGAGTTGCTGGCCGCCGGGCTCGCCTCGGCGGCCAGGAACAACGGGGTCAGGACATCGTTCCTCCTCTCGCCGATGGACGAGCCTCTCGGCTGCACGGTCGGCAACGCGCTCGAGGTCCGGGAGGCCGTCGAAACCCTGCAGGGCAACGGCCCGGACGACCTCGTCGCCATCACGCTCGACCTCGCGGCCGCCGTCTCGGACTCGCCGAGGGACGTTCTCGCCAAGCGTCTCCAGGACGGCTCGGCATGGCGGAAATTTCTCGCCCTTGTCGAAGCCCAGGGCGGCGACCCGTGCGCCTTCGGGGATTGGGGCCATTTCCACCCGGCCCCGGTCGTCCGACCGCTCACGGCTCCGCATGACGGGGTGATTGTAAAAATGGATGCGGGCTGGCTCGGCATGGCGGCCGTGCAGTTGGGGGCGGGACGCCACAAAACCAGCGATGCCATCAATCCTGCGGTGGGATTTTCCGGCATCAGAAAAACCGGCGAGCGCATCTCAAAAGGCGAGCCGTTGCTCTGGATCCACGCCGCATCCGCGGCGGATGCCGAAGCCGCCGCGCGTTCCGTCCGCTTCGAGGTGCTCTAGCGCCGGAATAGTTTGCTCACGAAGCCGCGGTGCCTTCGAGGGCATAATACCCGGCACCGATGAGCGCCGCCTGGTCGTTGAGGATGACCATGACGGGCGTGCTTTCCATGATGGAAGAAAGGCGGCCTTTGTCGTTGAAAGCGTGGAGGAATCCGACCGACTGGATGCGCTGCAGGATTTTCGCGGGAATCCCGCCGCCGAGGTAAACGCCGCCGGAGGCCATCGTCTTGAGCGCCATGTTGCTCGCTTCCGCGCCGAGGCATCCGACAAAAATTTCCAGCGCCTGCACGCACATCGGGCAATCGCCCGAATCCGCGAACTTCGAGATGACGCGGTTCGGGTCGTTGGCCTTCATCTCGGCGGCCACGGCGGGAAGTTCTTTGCCGCGCCCGGTTTCGCGGAGGAACTTGTAGATGTTCTCGATGCCCATCCCCGAAACCACCCGCTCGGTGCTCACGTGGCCGAACTGTTTCATCAGGAATTCCAGGAGCGCGATCTCGAGCGGGCTGCGAGGGCCGAAGTCGGCGTGGCCGCCCTCGCACGCCCAGACGTGGTAGCGCTTGCCGTCCCAATACATTCCGGCCTCGCCGAGGCCGGTGCCGGGCGAGACCACGCAGCGGTTTCCCGACGCGTCAGGCGCCCCTTTTTGCACCACGGCGAAATCCGATGCCTTGAGGTGCTGGGTCCCGTAGGCGTTGGCTTCGAGATCGTTCAATACCGAGACATGCGGGATTTCGAACTCCTCGGAAATCTCGGCGGCATCCACCCCCCAGGTCAGGTTCGTCGGCTTGGCGCGCCCGTTGTGGACCGGGCCGGGAATGCCGAAACAGGCCGCCAGGATCGGGCGCTCGTCCTCGGCCAGATATTCGCGGAGAATCGCGTTCAGCCCGGCATACGAGGAGCTGTTCAGGCGCTGGTTGCGCACGAGAACGAGCTCGCGCCCGACGACCCGGAACGTCGCGACGTTCGCCTTCGTGCCTCCAATGTCACCGGCCAGAATATACGGAGAAGAATCTGCGGGCATTGGATGTAAATCTTTCGAGAACCGCGGCACACGTCGGGAAATCCCGAGCCTGCCTGAGAACTTACCGGCGGAGGGGCTCGAACCCACACTCCCGAGGGAACACGATTTTGAGTCGTGCGCGTCTGCCAATTCCGCCACGCCGGCATGTTTCATTATCAAATACTTGCGCTTGTGCTAGAGCATGGCCATGCAAAGCAGTGAAACGAAAAGAGAACATGCGCCACAGTTTATCGCGGTGCGGGATAGACGCAATCGCAAAATTCCCGGCCTGGCACTCGGAACGGGAAGTTCTACGGCTACCTGCTCGATGATCCGCCTTGGACGCCGGCATTCCTGCGCCGGGACGAGGTGATGCTGCACATTGACCAGTAGTGGCCTGCCGCCCCAGCTTAAAGCGGCAGGACCATCTGGGTGCTCGGAGGCACGAGACCGCTGACCCCGAGTCCCAGGAGGCGCAGGGGCCGGTCCACAAGGCGCTTCCGCCGGAGGATGGAGCATGCGATGGCGTAGATGTCTCCGGCGCTCTCCACGGGATCCTCCACGCTGGCCTGCCGGGTGAGAGTCTTGAAGTCGCTGTACCGGACCTTGATCTGAACCGTCCTCGCCGCCAGCCGCTCCTTGCCGAGCTTCTCCGCCAGCTCCCGGGCCTGGTCTTTCAGCGCCGGCACGAGCACCCGGCGGTCGTCGGTGTCGCGCTCGAAGGTCTCCTCGGCACTCACGCTCTTGACCTCCCCGTCGTATTCGAGCGCCCGGTCATCCTCCCCCATCGCATAGCGCCGGAGGATCGGCGCGTAGGAGCCCACCAGCGCCCGCAACTCCCCCCGGTAATCTTGGAGGTCGCCAATCGTGAGCAGCCCCGCCTTGGCCAGGGCCTCTGCTGTCACCTTCCCGACGCCGTGGATGGCCGATGTCTGGAGCGGGCGCAGGAACGCCACCTTCTCCTCTTCCGTGATGCAGAAGAGGCCGTCGGGCTTGCCGTGGTCGCTCGCGATTTTGGCGAGGAGCTTGTTGCCGCCGATGCCGATGCTGGCGGGCAGGCGGCGCTCCGAACGGATGAGGCCCTTTATCTCCCGGCCGAGCGCCATGACGGCCTCGGGATCGAAGGCTGCAAACCGGTGGCTCATGTCTAGGTAGGCCTCGTCAACGCTGACCTGTTCGACGGCACCGCCGAACTTGGTCAGCAGCCCCATAATCGCATGCGACTCTGTGCGGTAGGCGTCCATGCGGGGCCTGATGAACACACCGGCGGGGCAGATCCTGTGCGCCGTCCTCGACGGCATGGCCGAGCGGACGCCGAACTTGCGGGCCTCGTAGCTGGCGGCGCTCACCACCCCCCGCTTGTCGGGCGGCGAGCCGACGATGACCGGCCTGCCCCAGAGGGAGGGGTTGTCGCGCTGCTCCACGGAGGCGTAGAAGGCATCCATGTCGAGGTGGAAGATGACGCGGGGCATGCCTGTGGGAGGTATCAGCAGGCAGGGCTGGCAACAAGCATCTGCTCGCTCGATGACTGCGGGCGTGCATTTTTCCAAATTGCCGGTCATGATTCACGCCCGTCACGCCGTAACCAGCCAGCATCCTTCCACCGATGACCCGCGAAAAATTACTCTTTCCCAGCTCGAATCGTTCCTCTTCAAGTCGGCGGGCATCCTGCGCGAGGTCGCCTGGCCGCTGTTGGCCGGAGCGTTTGAAGCCTTTTACGCCACGTCCGAGCGGGTCGTCGAAGACGGAAAATCCCGCCTTTCGCTGCCCGTGTCGGTGAGCCCCCGAATACGGGTCCGGGTTCAACACCTGGGGCCGGGATTCCAGCTTCTCCCTGGCCGCATTTCACATGACGACGCAGATTCTGCCGCAGGCGGCGCGCCTCCTCGGGAAGCCAGAAGACCCAACCATCATGAACTTCGACCTCAGACTTCCCCTCGGTCTCCTGTTCACGCTTTTCGGTGCCATCCTCTCCATCTTCGGTGCCGTGAGCGACCCGAAAATTTACGAAAAATCACTCGGAATCAACATCAACCTGGTCTGGGGCGCGGTGATGCTGGTGTTCGGCTTGCTGATGCTCGTCCTGGCGATCAAGGGCCGGAAGAACGACAGGTAATTACGGTTTGGTATCCAGCACTTCGCTCTTCAAGATTTGGATCAGTTTCGCCGCGAGTTCCGTGCAGTCTTTGGCGGGTGGATGGGTCGGGCCCGGATACGAGCCGGTGTCGACATAGTAGATTTCGTGGTCGCCCGCAGCCCGGGCTGCTTCCACCGCAGCCTTGATGCTTTCGGCCTGGGCGCCCCAGAAGGGACGCATCGCCGCGATTTTTGCCTTGGGATAGGCCGCGCGGATCGTGGCCAGGTATTTCTCTTAGGCCGGAAGGTATTTTGCGGCATTATCCCCGCTGTTGTTCGACCCTTGGTTGATGACGACGAGATCGGGCTGTCAGTCATCGCGCGGGCATCCCTCGTAGAAAAGATTGAAGGAGTCCTGAGCTGCGATCGCCCCGCCGGAGCCTCCATGGTTGATTCCCGTGGATCCGAAGCCGACCTGACGCCACATCGCCCCGAGCCCCAGAGCGCTCTTGGCCACCCAGGATTCGAGCGCGTTTGCCTCCCATGACTTCGTCTTGGATGGCTGTCCGTCGGGTTCGCCGACCCCGACTCCCTCGGTGAGGCTGTCGCCAAGAAATTCGATCTTCAGCTTCGGGTGATCCCATTCCGCGAGTGGCGCGAGCACCCGGCCCCCGGCGGGCAGGTCGAGGCCGAGAAAAGTGACGCTGGCCACAAGGGGTGGCTTCCAGCGGCTCTGGAATTCGGAGAGCCCGCGCACCATGAGCCAAAGCGTGTGCGGGCCCCCGCCAAGATTCTCGCCGAGTTTGACCTCGGGGGCGATTTCTGAATACTTCCATTCGCCGTTATCGAGGCGCCAGGCAAGCGCCGGCAGGGGCGGTTGGTTGGTGGAGACATCAAAGCGGGCACTGATCGAGTCGCCCGAAAATCGGGCGAGCACATAGCTGCCCGTGTTGATGGTGATGGCCCGATCGGGGGCGCGCAGATCCCAGCGGCCAAAAAAGCGGAGCGATTGCATGGCCTCAGTGCGAACCGGGCTGGCAGCAACGGGATCGGGCGAGGAGCCGGCCTCGCCAAAGAGGGCGAGCGGAGCCAGGCAGAGAGCGAGGAGTTGTTGTTGCATGAGTGGAGGCGAGGAGGGTGATAATGTCGTTAGATAAGTGGTTCGTTGCTGTTTTCAGTATGTGGATTTTCAGATTGCGCAACGCGGTTATTCGCCCAAGACCATGATCGGCCAGAGGTCGGGCCGGAAGTTGCAGGGAACGCCCTTTTTTGTCGAGATCGAGACGCCTTTCTCGGGGCTCGTTGGCCTGTTCCTTGGTCGGCATCGACATGCCTCCCGCGAGCTGGCAGAAGACTTCCTGCAGGCGATAGACCGAGCCGGGGCCGCTGACCGCGCTTCCGTCGCCGTGCGCATGGTCATCGTCCCGATGGAAAGGCAGAAGTGTGCCTATGCGGGGCTTTTTGAAGCCCACGGCTACGCGCAGAGCGGATTCCGGATGTTCCTCAACCAGGGGTTCCAACTCGGCATCGACATCGGCTTCGAGGGCGAGAACCACGGGTTGTCTGGGAAGACGCGTTTGGATCGCGGCACCGCCTACACGGTCGAAGTCCGTTTCGATGGCAGGGCCGTCACGCTGCTCGTCAACGATGGCGTCGAGGCGGAAAAAGTAGCGCCGCCCATCGCTCCCTTCGAAGGGGAGTTCACGATCGGACGAGCCCGGGGAGAAGACTACGATTTCAACGGCATCATCGGAGACGTCTCGGTTTTTGCAATCAAACCTTAGGGCCAACAAGGGCGGCCGCGCCTGGCGGCGCGGGAAAGTGGGGCACCTCGGCGATGCTCCCCTACCACCGGAACTCACGGCCGCCAAGTTTTCATCGAGGGTGGCCGAGCCGTCGGCCAAGAAGCGAAATGCGCGGCACTTGCAAGGAAGGAATGAGACATCAAAAACCCATCTCAAATATCAAGAATCCACGATTCACAAAACGCAATCACGGTGTAAATATTCCCATTCAGCCTCGGAAAGTTTCGACAAGAAAATCAAAAATCAATACCTTTGCGCTCCGTGTTCTTTCCATTTTCCCCTCCGTTGTTTTCCTGTTCCAAGGATATTTTGGGGGTGTTGCTGGGAGTATATTTTTCTTTTGCCTGTTGCCGTGTTGGGGCGAATGAGCCGAAGGAGCCGGCAAAGACACGCGACCTGGAGGAAGCTGGCATCGGAGAGTATCTGAAATTGCTGGACCTGAGAGGTTTCGCCTGCCGAGCACGCTCCCTTTTGTCGGGTTTGTGTATCCTCTCTCTGGGGTTTGTTTTTGCGGGGGAGTCGCGGGGTGATGACCGGGTGTTGTTTTCCATCGCCGAGCAGAGCGAGGGGCACGCGAAATTCGGGGTGGCGGAACCCGGAGGCGAATTCAAGGAATGGCTGCTCAAGGAAAGCCCGCCACTCACGGCGGAGTGGTCAACGTTGAACTTTCGGTTTGTGTCCGCCGGTACGGGCACAGTCAGGATCTACTTGAGTCCGGCGAAAAGCAGCGATGATCTGCCGACTTTGTTTTCGGACGTGAAGGTGAACGGGACGGCGATGCCGATGGTGTCAGGCAAGGAGGGGACGCGGGAGGAGGTGCCTGTCGGATGGTTTTTGAAGGTGCTCCAGGGCGGGACGGGGCGTCTGGGGAACCTCGCCGACGGGCCGGACATCGGAGAGGCTGCCGGGGCGAAGTATCTGATCGTTTATTGCCAGCAGGGGGCATATGTTTTTTTTCCGGTCAAGCAGGGGGAGTCGGTCGATATCAGCGTGCGCGCAAAGCTGGGATCGCCGGCGGCGGTCTGCGCCGCCCAGCTCGGAGACATGGCGCAAAAGCTCGGGCGCTGCCTGCCGATGTTGCGGGACAGTTCCGGCAAACGGGAGGCGGTGGCGTTTTCGGAGCGCCAGTTGACGGGGAATCTCAACGGGCTGATCCGCCTTTCGGAAACGGCGCTGGGCGTCGTTCTTCCTCCGCTGCCGGAAGGCAGCCGCGCGGAGGTGATTCTTGCGAAGATCGAGAGTCTGCGGAACGCCTATCTGGATTTGATACGCCGCGATTCCAGTGCTCCGCGTCCGCCGTTGAGCGACAAGCCCGACATGCGCAAGAACTTTCTGGATCTGCTCCGCCAGTCGGACCGGGCCATTTCGGATTTGGAGGTGTCCGCGTATCTCGAATTCATGCTTTCCGCGCGATCCTCCCGGCCTGCTGCGATGCTGGCTTTTTCGGACAAACTTTCATTCTGAGCAATCGAACCCTCTTCATCCCCACATCCTATGCGTAAGCTCTTTGTGCCTATTATTGTTTTGATCATCCTGACCGTTGCCGCCCTTTTTTTTTGGCCGAAGGTGGCCAGTCACACTCCCGCGGAGCGGAAGCCGGAAAATCCGTTCTCCGAAGTCTGCGGTGTCTATTTTGGAACCAAGTGGGGCGGTGATTTGAAGCTCATAAACGCCCTGCCCGGCGGAAAGTTCTTTTCCACTTCGGACTATGGATACACCCCCGGGGAAGAATACACGCTGACAGCGAAAAAATTCGGGCTCACGGTGGACGGAGCCGTTCATCTGGTGGGACAGAATCCGGGACTCAACGTGGCCTGGAATTGCAGTGGCTGGCTGAGCGCCGGCGGCAGCACCCTTTGTGGTCTGGAATTCGAGAAGACGGAGCATCCGTCGAACCGTGCGGTCGTCTATTGGGGGGAGTTTCCTCCGAAACCGGGCACCTGGGGAGCCGCCATCCGGGATGCCGGAGGAAAGCTCATCAAGGTTCCGGTGGATGACAAGAAGGCGATTTATCCCTTCGACCAGACGACCATTGATTTTCCCGCCGCCGATGTGAAGACATTTTATCTGGGCTTCAAAGGTGGAAAGGACGGGGCGAAGGACCAGTTTGTTTCTGTGGAGCGGATCGATTTGCACCGTGCCGAGAAGGAAACCCTGGCCAACAAGCCGCTGGTCTGGCAGGGGGATTCCTACTTGGCCGGCTATGATTCGGAAAAACCCGGGACGCTGGTGGGCTTGCAGATCCTTAACTATTTCTTTCCGTGGGGAGTGGGTTACGAGGCAGGACGTTGTGCGTTGACGGACCTGGCCCCTTTCCTTCAGGTGGGAGACAAGCGGATCTCCGCGGCCCAAGGGGATTATCCCATATCGGTGGAAAAAGACGGGCGCACGCTGACATTGCGCTACACGTTGCGTTTTGCCCTTCCCGACGGGGGCGAGGTCCAGGTTCCGGCGACTGCTGTCTATGGCGTTGATCTCAAGGACACGATCCGCTTCCAATTCCAGGCAAAAAATCTTCCTGAGGGGGCGAAGCTGGGATTTGAGATGAAGGGCGCGCCCCACCTGTTCGGCAAAGCGGTTTTCCCGGTGATGGAAATCGGGTCGGGCCTAAACCTAGCGACCCCCGCCGGGCCCTTTGGAATCCGCGCCAAGGGAGCGAAGCAAATGACCGCCACCACCGGCGACCCGATCCGCTTTGCGTTCCTGGCCGACGGCCCGGATTTGGAAGTGGTATTGGCTCCGCCCATCGGGCCCAAAGGCGGCATCCAGCCCGACATGGTCAAATACACATGGTATCCCTCCAAGGCCCGGCAGGGCGACGAGGGCGTCGCGCCATTCCGCATGGAAGACCTCGAGCTGATTGAAACCGTCGATCTGTCCGATCCCAACAGCCCCTATGAGGTCTATGATCTCACGAACGATCCGATCATTTTGAATTGGAGAAAAAGCGGAAACAAATCCCTGCCTCAGCAATATGGCGCGATGAAGTATATCAACGAGCCGGACAAGGTGAAAGTGCCCCTGGGGACAGTGCTCGGCGAGAATTGCCGTGAGATCAGCAATCTGGATACCTGCTACTTCCGGGTTAATCTCAAGAAAACACACCTAGAACCCCATGTCCCCTACCTGATTGTGGTGGAGCATGCCTTTGACAAGGATCGCTTCGGGGAATTTCATGCGATCGCTCTGGACCCCTCGGGCCTCAACATTGTTGACAACAATCTGTGGCATGGACCCAATCCCTTGGGGGGAGTCTCCACGGGAGAGCCGCCTTACGAAGGGAAATTCAAGAAAGAGCCCACCCTGTTTTATCACAGCAAGCCCGTCCCGTATGGCAAGGATACCATGTTGTCGCTGTGTTTTTCCAACCGGGTCGGCATCGGGGATAGAAGCGATGCGGAACGTCCTTACGGACCCGCCGTGAAAAGCGTGAGCATTTACCGCGTGAAGAACATGCCCGAACTGCCCGATCTGAAGGGCCTCCTTCCTCCCGAAGGGCAGAGGAGGCATATCACCATGGGAACGGAATCCAGCGGCAGCCCCTGGGAGGTTTCCCAATATTCCAGGCTGGCCGGCTACGACTTCCTTTTCAGCAACCACCAGATGCCGAACCAGTTTCTCCATAGGACAACCTATGAGATTTCGCGTCCGGGATTTATGAGTTCCTGGCACGGAGCTACCTTGGAAGCCCAGAAATGGCTTTTCCAGAAAGCCGAGGAAAACCAGATCAGCTGCAAGATTCTGACACAGACCCTGCTGGCCTGCGGATTTGAGGGAACCGACCATTGCAGCTTCGAGGCTGCGAGCGGAACCAGTGGGGGATATTCCGTGCCCTTGAGCCCGACCCCTGAGGAAAAAGAGCTGCTGAAGGGGGCGTTCAGCAAGTCGCTGGCCGCGTTGGCTCCGTATAAATCTTTCGAGAACATCACGGTGATGACGAATCCCAGGTATTTGTTTAGCAAACGGAACCTGGATGATTTCAGCCGCGAGACCGGCATCTCCTTCGCATCCAGCCCGGTGGATCTTCAAAACCTGCAAACCCTGATGGATTCCGGAAAGGAAAGCGTCGAGGCGTGGAGCCGGTGGTCCAGCCAGAAACGCTTTGAGTATTACGATTGGGTGATCAAGCTGGCGCGGAGCTACAAGCCGGATATCTATCTGACGCTCAACCAACCGTGGGAGGGCAATCTCTTCCAGATCGCCTATCACAGCGCCAGCACCAAACAGGCGGCCCCTTATGTGTATTTCGACCCGGCCAAACTGAAGGCCCTAGGAATCGATACCTATGCGGACTTCCTGAGGCTCATCGCTCATGATCCCGCTTTGTATGCCAACAGCGACGGCATCACATTCGGTCTGGAGCGCGCGCGGATTCGCAACCACTCGGATCACTGGATCTGGCCGTCACCATACAAAGACAAGGGCTTTGAAACGATCCGGGATGGCTTCGGAGGAGGGATCTCCGTTTCGCTTCCGTTTTATGAGGAGGGTCCCAAGCCGCTGAAAGGCTGGTCCTGCAATTACGTGAGGGACCAACGGGGATACCGCCGGGACTTGGTGGAGGGTTTGCTCTACGCGAACGCGAGGGATTTCTTCATCGATACGTTCTACCAGTTTCCGTTCACATCGCGGCTCGCCGACACGCGGGATTTCGCGATTCCTTTCCGGTTGCTGCCGTCCGTCAAACCCGGGGAATACGAAGGGAAAATTTCCGACACGGCCGGTCAGGCTGTCATCCGAAAATACGGTGACCGCTACGGATTGATGAACGCCGGGCCTCTGGCATCATCCATTACTTTGGTTCTCCCCAAGGGGAAACAAAGCGTCACCGACCTATCAAACGGCATACGGCAGGAGCTTCCCATTTCGACAAACAGTTCGGGAGAACGCCAAGTGACGATCGCAATGGATCAGTGGTCTCTCAACACCCTCGAAATCAATTAAGCCCGTTGCATTGACGGGCGGGAGATCCTGATGAAGACCATATTAGCCGAAAAAATTATCCTGTTGGCGTTCATGGCGACGGCTTGTTCTGTCCGGGCCGGTGCTCCTGTGTGGTTTGAGGCCCCGGAGTTGCCAGAGGCTCCGAGGTTGGAATCAGGGCTGAAGGATCCCGCCTGGGCCAAGGCGTTGCGTGTGCCTTTGGAAAAATCGGACGGTGAGATCGGGCGGTTCACCACGGAGAGCTGCTGGCTTTATGCGGGCGGTTCGCTTTTTGTGGGCTTCAAGTGTGCCAACCCCGACTCCCCCCGGCTTCATGCGGTTCCTAATGTGCCGAGGGACCAACCCATCTATACCAAGGAAAGCATCGAACTCTTTCTGGGAAGCGCCGATGGTGATCTTTATTATCAGTTGATCGTCGATGCGCAGGGCAATGTCTTTGATGCCCGGACGGAAAAGCAAAAGGGGGGGACAGGTTGGGATGGGGAATGGAAGTCGGCGGTTTCTGTCGAACCGGGATACTGGACGCTGGTTTTTGAAATCCCCGCCCCCCTGCTGGAAACTCTGGGTGCGCCGAAGTCCTTTGTGAACATGGATGCCACCCGGCACGCGTTTACCCCGGACGGGGCACAGGGAGTGGCTGCGTCGATATTCCGGGCGGGAAATCAGAATCCCAGGAATCCGCTTCTATTAGGCCGGGTGGACCCGGCTATGCTGGGAAAAGAACTATTGCAGAGGGCGGAAGCGCTTGGCGGCGATGGCGGCCCCGAAATCGACCGACTCCTTGCGGCAGTGCGCTCATTTGCCGACGGATGCAATGGCGTGGGAACGGTGCCGCTTGCGCAATACCGTCCATATTTTGAGCGATTCACTGCCTTGAAACAAAAAATCCAATGCGCCAGGGAGGATCAGATTTTCCGCGTGATCTTCGGTCCCGGCCCGAAACGCTGACGCAATTTTTCGAGTTCAACCAACCAACAAAAACCAAATCCTATGTACGACATCTTTAGTCTGCCCGACTTCAAATTCCCTGAAAACTTCCTCTGGGGCAGCGCCACCGCCGGCCACCAGGTGGAAGGCGATAACATTCATTCCCAGCATTACCACCGGGAACTGCAGGGGATCTGCGATGAGCCATCCGGCAAGGCCTGCAACCACTATGAATTGTTCCGCGAGGATGTCCAATTGATCGCCGATCTCGGTCACCAGTCCTACCGGACCTCGATTGAGTGGAGCCGGATCGAACCCAGGGAGGGGGAGTGGGATCAGGCCGCTCTCGACCATTACAAGGAGCTGTTCGGTTTGCTGAAAGCCCGCGGGATCGTCACCTGGGTGACATTTTCCCATTTTACGGTGCCGCAGTGGTTCGAGGAGTTGGAAGGCTTTCGCAAGAAAGAGAACCTGCACTACTTCCTCCACTTTGTCGAAAAGGCGGGAAAATTCCTCGACGAATACGTGGACTTCTGGCTGGTGATCAACGAGCGGACCATGACCCTTCCCGGCTGGGAGCAGTATGGGTTCAATTCCATCCGCGCCCACGCGCAGAGTTACCATCTGCTGAAGACCTTTTCCAAATCCAAAGTGGGCTCGGCGCACATGGCGGTCCAACCCTACCCCAACCGCTACTACGACGAGTTGGACCGGGCCATGACTGCCATTCGCGACTTCCAGTATAACGGTGTTTTTCTGCACGCGATCCGGAACGGGGAGTTGATCTCACCCGGCGTCGATGCGGAGGACTGCCCCGAGGCGAAGGGGGCCAACGATTTCTGGGCGATCAATATTTACACCCGCGAGCTGGTGGACTCCCGTTCCAAGAACTTTTCCACGCACAGGTTCCCCCACAAATACCTCCGCATGGTGGACCAGAAGTTTTATCTGGAGGAGATGTATCCCGAGGGGACGACCGCGATGCTGGAGCGTCTGAAGGATTATCCGGTATATATCTCCGAAAACGGCTGCGCCTGCGACGATGACCGCTTCCGGATTGTCTATATCAGCCTCTATCTTTCCGCCATCCATGACGCCATTCTTCGCGGTGTGGATGTGAGGGGCTACCTCTATTGGTCGCTGATGGACAATTATGAGTGGTCGTCATTCAAGCCTCGCTTCGGGCTCGTGCATGTGGATTTTTCCACTTTTGTGCGCACGCCAAAACCCAGCGCCGCTTTCTTCAAGGAACTGATCGAAAACAACGGATTCAGCCAAGAGATCCTGCGCCGTTATCTCCATGAACTGCCGGTGCTTGCTCGGTAAGCTCGGACCCGCAGGAGGAGATCTTGATCTTGTCGATGAACTATTGACCCTTATACCATGATCAAACAACGGTGGCACATGTTTATTCCCGGCGAGTTTGACAGGCAGCCCCATCTCTATTGTGTGGGGTCGTCGTTGGAACGCAGCCCTGCCTATAGCAGCAAGGCCTGGGCGCTCCCTGACAGCGCCGCAGCTCGGCAGCGTTGCGTTTTACAGTATACGATCGAGGGGTGCGGCGCAATTTCCTACCAAGGGAATGTTTATAGAGTGGAGACGGGCAAAGCCTTCGTCTTTCCCAGGACGGTTTCCGATGCCTTCTATTATTATCCACTCCGGGAAAAGGCTCCATGGAGGTTTGTCTTCTGCGAGGTCTGCAACCTAAACGATGCCGTGGAGCAACTCAACGCCCGGCATGGTCCGGTTTACGAATTCGGGCAGGAGAGCTTTCTCATCCAAAAGCTTCTCGCATTGCTGGAGAGACAGACACAAAAGAATGCCATGCTCAGTTGCCGGGAAAGCTTCCGGATTTGCTCCGATATTCTCGAAGAGATGGACCGGATTGTGGAACTGAAGGATAGCGCGTGCAATGGGTCCCTGGCGACCGTTGCCCGCGATCTCATCTTCCGGCGGCGGGAGGAGGATTTTTCCCTGAGCGATCTGGCCGAAAAGCTTGGTGTCACCCCGGAGCACCTCTGCCGGGAATTCCGGCGGGAATTGGGCGTCCCTCCAAAACAATACCACAATCAGCTCCGTGCCAAGGCGATGCAGGAGTGGCTGGTCAACAGCAGCACGCCAACGAAGCAGATCGCACGGCAGTTCGGCTTCGAGAATACGACAAACTTCATCGCGTTCTTCAAAAAGCATACAGGCATCACTCCCGGAGAATTCCGGCAACGTTGATCAGCACTCCCATTATTCCAAATATGAAAACCAATACATTAGAAATTATCCGCACAGCGGCGTGTTGTGCTTTTGCTTACGGCGTCCTTTTATCCTCTTCGATGGCGGATCCTGTCATTTGGGGGGGCGGGGATGGAAACTATGACACGGCTGAGAATTGGGATGAAGGGGTTGCACCGAGGACTTGGGAAACGGATGCGTTGGCGGCCTCGGCCGTGATCAATTCCGGAAATGTCACCAAATCCACAGGGTTGGCGGTCAAAAATGGAAATTCATTGACGTTGAACGGCGGGAACTTCACATCGAGTGCACCCGGCAATGCGAACAGCTTCTGCGATGGCTCGCTCACCGTGAATGGCGGCTCATTGAGTGTTCTCGGGTTCGCGTTTGACGAGAAGAGTCATCTGACGCTCGCCGGAGGTTCCATCTCCGTGACGGGAGGAAATCTTCTGATTGCGGGAACGGTGTCCCTGCAGTCCGGGACATTCACTGCCAGCAATGATTTTCTCGTTAAAGAGGGAACGAAAATTTCGCTGAGCGGCGCGACCCTGAATGCCGACTATGTTGGCGTGGTTGGAAGCAATACTGTCTTCGATTTTTCCGCCGGAAAAATCAACTCGTCGCGGTTTGGTGCGGCACCCGACTCCTACCTCAATTTCACGGGAAAATCGACTGGAACTCTGGTCTTGAAATTTCCCGGTTACAAATTATCCGCCATCAACGATTTTTTAAAGAGCGGCCAAATCCGGTATGACGGAGCGATTGACAGCGGCCGTTTTGAGATTATTCAGGAGGACGATGGATTTACCATCACCGCAGTTCCCTGATTTGAACGGCTTTTCAAGCAGTTATGGCAACAGCCTCATGAAATATCTCACTCTATTTATCATCCTGACTATGTCTGCCAAAGAATGTCTATTTGCCAACCCGACGAATGGATCGCCTTCCACCGGAGGGATTGTGGAAGTGTCCCAATTTGGCGTGAAGCCCGATACCGGAGCCGACGTGACCGAAGGTGTGCGGGCGGCGCTGGACTATTGCCGGACATCGAAGGCGGCGAAGCTGATCTTTGCGCCCGGACGTTATGATTTTTGGCCGGACCGCGCCGCGGAGAAATATCTGTTCATCAGCAACAACGACGATGGGCTGAAGCGGATTGGATTTTCGTTGGTCGGGCAGGCTGGGCTTCAGATTGATGGGGGAGGGGCCGAGTTGTTGTTTCATGGTCCGATGGTGCCGTTTCTCATCGAGGGGGCGAGGGACATCCGCATCGAAAACCTGAAGGTCGATTTTACACGCCCCTTCCATTCCGAAGGGAAGGTTCTTGCGGTCAGTCCCGAGGCGGTGGATGTGGACATTCCCGAGGAGTTTCCGTTCGAGATCTGGAATGGTGTGATCGTTTTCACTGGCGGGGAAAAGGCGCCGGAAGAATCGATCCGCGGAAGAAAACCCACGATGGTCAAGCCTGTCGGAACGGCCCTGGCATTTGATCCGAAGCGTCGGGAGCCAGCCTACATGCTGAGCGACAAGGGTGGTTTGGAACATGGGGTTCCGGCGGAAAAGCTCGGCGACCGGCGTGTCCGGTTGCATTTGAAAGAGGTCAAAGCCAACGTCGGGGATGTGCTCGCTTTCGGCGCGGCGCGGCGGGATTACCCGGGCTTCGTGATCTCCGACAGCAGCGACATCCGCCTGGACCGGGTGACCTTGCATCATTCCGGCGGCATGGGGATCATCGCTCAGCGGAGCGGGAATCTCTTTCTGGATCATGTGAGGATCACGCCATCAGGAACCCGGATCATCAGCACGACCGCCGACGCCACGCATTTCACGAATTGTTTCGGCAAGCTGGAATTGCGGGATTGCCTGTTTGAGAACCAGCTCGACGACGCGACGAATATCCACGGTCTCTACGCGCGGATTGATGAGATCTTCGCACCGAACCGGTTCGTCGCACGACTGGTCCACCCGCAACAGGCCGGCGTCCAATTTTTGAAATCCGGCGTCCGTTTGGAACTCACCCACGGCCCAAGCCTCGAGACTTTCGGCGAAGTGACGGCGGAATCGGTCGAGCCGATCAACAAGGAACTCGCCGTGGTGACGACCCGGACGCCATTGCCCAAGGGTGTCGTGGTTGGTGATTCCGTGGCCGATGCGGATGCAAACACCGCAGATGTTCTCATCCAGAACTGCGTGATCCGGAACAACCGGGCGAGGGGGATTCTGCTGGGGTCGCGGGGGAAAATCCGGATCGAAGGGAACCAGTTTCATACGCCGGGATCGGCAATTCTTTTTGAGGGCGACGCCCGGCATTGGTTCGAGCAGGCGGGGGTCCGGGATGTCACGATTCACGGGAACACGTTTGACAACTGCAATTTCGGGGTTTGGGGGAATGCCTGCATCTCGGTCGGCTCCGGCATTGACAAGGAGTTCAGGAAATCCAGTCGATACAACCGAAACATTCTCATCGAAGACAACCTCTTCCGAACCTTCGATACCGGCCCGTTGGTCAAGATCTATTCCGTTTCGGGCCTGACCTTCCGCCGGAACCGGCTGGAAAAATCGACCGCGTATCCGCCCCGTCCAGATGCCGGATCCGAGTGGTTCATCCAGAGCGATTCGGACGGAATCAAGATCGAGGAACCGACGGCCGAGCGCCCACCCGAAAAATAACCCAACAAAGCAGCCAAAGAAATTCCATCCATGAAACGAACCCTTCTCTCAAACAGATTTTTCAGCGTGGCATTTGCCACGGTCATCCTGGCGGGACCGGCCTTCGCCGATGTCTATTTTGGCTGGGGGGGCGTCGCGGGCGCCAGTGCGCTCGGCGGTTACCGCGATTTCGGCAAGCAGGGCCGCTTCTTTTCCACTTCGGATTACGGCTTCGTGCCCGGCGAAGAGGATCAATTTTCGGCCGCAAAGCTCGGGCTCAAATGGGACAAGAGTCCTCCCGTGGTTCGGGGCCAGAACGCCGTGGCGGTTTCGCAGCTCGGTGAGGGTTTTTATGGGACGCCGTGGCTGAGCGGCGGCGGGGATTGCATCTTCGGCCTCGCGTTTGACGAGCCGCTCAAGCCGCGCTGGGAGAAAGATCCCGAGCAGCAATTTGCCGCCTTCCCCGACAAGACGCCCCGCTTCGAGCAAGCGGTGATCTACTGGGGCCGCGAGGTTCCCAAGCCCGGCACTTGGGGCGCGGGCCTCTTGAATGCCGAGGGCAAACTCCTGCGCGCCGAGGTGAACCATGAGCCGCTCTATCCTTACGACAAGAGCACCATCACGTTCCCGCCCACGACCGTGAAGAAGCTCTATTTTGGGGTCAAGGGCGGCGAAAAGGGCGACAATTTTGTCGAAGTCCGCAAAATCGCCCTGCTGATGCACAACGAGCCGCAGATCAAGAACTCGGTGCTCGTGGACCAGCCGGACGCCTACAGTGCCTATTATTCGACGGCCAAACCCGGCGAGATCGAGAAGCTGACCCTCAAATCGTTTTCTTTCCCCGGGCAGCAGCAGCACAATCTGTTTCTTCAGTCGCTCGCGCCTTTTATCGAAGTGGACGGCCAGCGGTTGCATCCCGAGCCGGGCGATCAACCCGCGAAAGTCACGCGCCAGGGAGACCTCGAAACCTTGACGTATCCGCTTGATTTCAAGCTCCCCGACGGGAAGACCGCGAAAGTGGAAGTCACGACGGCGTTCGGCGTCGATCCCAAGACGGCGATCAAGTTCGCGCTCAAGGGATCGGGCTTGCCCAAGGGGGCGCGGGTCGGCCTGGAAATGAAAGGCGAAGCACGGTATTTCCAGAACCTCGTTGATGATGGCGCGACGGTCGAGTCGGCGACCGGAATAATCGTCAGCACCCCCGCCGGGCCGGTTGCTCTTTCGTGGAAAGGCAACGGCAAGCTCTCCGCCACGCGAACGACCGAAACGGTGAATATCGACGTCCGCTCCGCCGGGGAAAACCTCGATGTGACGCTCGGCCTCCCCATCGGCGCGGAAGCCGGTGTCCAGCCCAGCATGATCAATTACACGACACGGCCCTCGCTCGCGGATCAGGGAGATCCGGGGGTCGCGCCGTTTACCTCGGATGACCTGGAACTGCTCGAAACGATCAACGTGGGCGATCCCAACGATCCCTACACGGTCTATGACATCACCAACGATCCGCTGGTCGCCAAATGGCGGCAAAGCGGCGAGGCGAAATTGCCCCGCAAATTCGGCAGCCTCGAGTTCATCAACGAACCCGAGAAGGCCAAGGTGCCCATCACCAAAATCGCCAACCAGCCGTGCCGCGACCTCGGCCCCAACGAGACCACCTATTTCCGCGTTAACATGAAGACCCATTTCGCGCCGCAGGTGCCGTATTTGGTGGTGGTCGAGCACGCCTTCGACAAGGAACGGCGCGGCGAGTTTCACAGTATCGCCGTGAACGGGGACGGCACGGACTGGCGCCAGGACGATTCACTCTGGCACAGCCCGTGTCCCTTCGGCGGCTTTGACACCGGCAAGGGACCGTATCCGGGCGGATTCCGCAATGAATCGGTCTTGGTTATGAGGCCTATAAAGAACGTCTGGGCGCCCGAGACCACGATTTCCCTCGTCTTTTCCAACACGCGAGTGAGCAGCTTCTTCAAGAATTTCGAGAAGAACCCGGACGGGCTCGCCATCAAGAGAATCTCCATCTACCGCGTCAAGCAGATCCCGCAGTTGCCCGATCTGCAACCGCTCTTGCCCAAGGAGCCGCGCCGCCACGTCACGATGGATGCCGAGAACTTCTCTCCGTGGTTCCTAACTGAAGCCCCTCGGATTTACGGGTTTGACGGCCTCTGGACACATCGCCAGCCTGCGGCGCAATTTCTCTACGGTGGAGGTTACGACATCTCCCGCCCGTCATGGGGAAACTGGGTGCATCCCAACTCGTTCCAGGCCAACCGTGCCCTATACGAAAAGGCCGCCCGCGAGGGGGTCAACGTCAAGACCACGCTCGGCTGGTTGCTCGACCTCGGCTTCGAGGGGACCGACCGTGGCAGCTTCCTCGGCTTCGGCTGGCTGCCCGGGCCGATCTGGGGCAGCATCCCGCTGAGCCCCACCTCCGAGGAATTGAAGCACCTCGGCTCCGCGCTGGACCGCTCGCTTGCGGCGTTGGCGAAATACCCGTCGCTGTCAGACATTGCTGTTGGCGATCTCCCGGTCTTTAGCCGTCGCAACCTCGAAGACTTCAGCAAGCAAACCGGCGTCGCCTTCAAGGCAGGGCCGCTGCCGGAGGACAACCTGAAACGCCTCCTCGAATCGCCGCAGCCGACGGTTGAAGCGTGGAGCCAATGGTCCAGCCAGAAACGGTTCGAGTTCCTCTCGTGGGTTCTGAAAAAGGCGCGCGCCTACCGCCCCGAAATCACCCTCTCTCTCAACCAGACGTGGTATTGCAACGGCACGCAGGGGATGTATTACGGCAACCAGTGGCCGTTTGACCCCGCCGGACTTCCGAACGCAGGCATCAAAACTTATGGCGATTTCCTGAAATTCGTCGGCATTGACCCCGCCCTCTACTCGAAGGATAACGGCTTCGTTTTTGGGGTCGATATGGAACCGCCGTTCCTGCTGCCAGGCCGGGGTTGCTGGCCGTTCGAAGGCTCTGCGGACGCGATCCGCGACGGCTTTGGCGGCGGGTTGAGCGTTTCGTTGAACAACTGGGATGAATCCCCAAAATCCCTGCAAGCCTGGGGGTGCAATTACATCAAAGACCAGAACGGCTTCCGCAAGGGGATCATCGACGCGCTGCTCCAGGCGAACGCTCGCGAGTATATCCTCCAAAGCTACTACTACGATTGCGCGCGGGGCCGCCTGGCCGATCTGCGCGAACTGGCCGTGCCGTTCCGGCTGCTGCCCTTCGCCAAGCCCGAGCCGTTCGCGGGCAAGCTCGAAGATTCCGCCAAGCAAGCCGTCATCCACAAATACGGCGACCGCTACGGACTGGTGAATCCCGGCGACAAGCCGACCGATGTGACGCTGACGTTGCCGGAGGGCGCGGCGACGGTGGCCGATCTTTCCAACGGCATCCGGCAGCCGCTGGCGGTCTCGGGGGACCGGACGGTCAAGCTCCGGATGAAGCCATGGAGCCTCAAAACCTTGGAGATCAAGAAAGCCCAGGAGAGCAAGTAATCCGATGAAAACGTTTCTCGCGATTTCATGGCTCTTCCTCGCGGCGTGCTCCGGCTGGGCCGCTCCCGGCGGGTGGTTCGACGCGCCCGTGCTGGAGCAGGCCCCCGATCTTTCTCTCGGGCTCGACGATCCCGCGTGGGCGAAGGCGCTCAAAATCACGTTCGCGAAACTGGAGGACGCGCCCGGCGACACCCAGAAATACCTGACCGAGGTTTACTGGCTCAAGTCGGGCGGCTCGCTCTTCATCGGCTTCAAATGCGTCAACCCGGCGTCGCCCAAACTGTGGGTGCTGCCCAAGCAACTGCGCGACTCCACGATCTACACCAAGGAGAGCGTGGAATTTTTTCTCGGCAACGCCACCGGCGAGCTGTTTTACCAGTTCATCGTGGACGCCGAGGGGAACATCTTCGACGGCAAGCTTGGTTCGCCCCAATGGGACGGCGACTGGAAATGCAAGACCGACCGCCGGGAGGGCTACTGGACCGCAGTCGTCGAAATTCCCGCGCCGCTGCTGGAGACCGTCTGGGCTCCCGGCTCGTTCGTGACGATGGACGCCACGCGGCACGCCTTCAACCCCGACGGCTCCGGGGCGGAAACGACCTCCATCACCTCTGCCGGGGTGCGTTCGCCCGAGAATAAAGTGTTCCTCGGGACGATCAACCCGGCGGCGCTGGGCAAGATCATTGAAAAAGGCGTCGCCGATTTCCGCGAGAACTTCAAGGGCGTCCCGCTGCCGGAATCGATCGCGGCGCGGATTCCCAAAATCGAAGCCTTCGCGGCAGAATGCCAAAATGCCGGCAACCTGACGCTGGAGCACTACCGGCAATTCTACGCGGACTTCATCCAAAAGGGACGGGAGATTCGCGGGCTCGAACAAGCGCTTGTCCTGGAAGTCGCCTTGAACCCGGGGAGGACGAATCCATGAAAACGATCTTCACGCTTTTGCTTTGCCTTGCCGCCTCGGTGGCATCCGCCTACGAGGGGACGTCTTTCCAGGCACTCATCGAGGTGGGCTACCCGGTAATCCAGCTTGCCAAGGAAAACTCCGCGGAAAAAGGTAATTGCCTGAATTACAGCGGGCCAAAACTCGACCAACAATGGAAGCCGTTCAGCTTCGTCTTCATACCGCAAGCGGATGGCACGGTCTTGCTCCGTTTCGGGCCGGCCGGCGTCGGCGACATACCATTTTATTATTCCGATATCAAGATCAATGGAACCCCTCTCGACAACAGCGTCTGGAATTTCTCTTTGCCCAGCGCGGAAGGACAACAAACGGGCTCTGTGGCCTCCAGTCCAGATGGCAAAGCTTGCCTTAAAATATACTTTGGATGCAGCGCATACTACTTCATCAAAGTCAAAAAAGGCGAGCGGATGGAGGTCTCGATGCGTGGCAAGTCCGGCTCGGTGCTCGATGCCTACATCAACAGGCTCTCCGACGTGGCGCGCAACCTCGACGACGCCGGCAAGATCGGTGTGCCCCTGCAAGGAGCGGCGCTCGACGTCGGCAAGAAACTGGCCGGAGAATTGAACCGCCTCTCGGCGCTTTCCGATACCAAGCTGCACGTCTCGGTGTCGCCGCTGGCGCCGGAGAACGCGACCTTGGAGAGCCTGAAGGCTAAGACGCTCGAATGGACGAACGCTTTTGAAGCGGAGAAAGCGAGAACCGCCAACGACGAGCGCCCCTGCCTATACGAGCAACCTGCCGACCGGACCGAACTCAAAAAACTCGTGGTTTCCGCCGTCCGGCAATCGGCGCAAGTTCAAACCGCCTGCCTTCTGGAATTCCTGCTCAAACGCTGATCACTCCCAGCCGCCCTTTTCCCGATGCCGATTCCTCCCCTTTCATCAACGGGGAATTCCGCAGGAAAATTGTCGCGGCGCGCGAGGCAGCAGTGTAAAACGCTCGCATTCCGCCAATGAACAAACTCGCAACGGCCCTCTCTCTCCTGGTGCTCGGGTTCGCCTCCTGCAAGAAAGCTCCGCCGCCGGCCGCCCGGCCACCGCGCCCGGTCACGGTCGCCTCGGCCGCAGCTAAAGACGTCCACCTCTACATTGACGAAATCGGCCGGTGCGTGGCGGTCGAACGCGTGATGATCCGCCCGCAGGTCTCCGGCCCCATCACCGCCATCCATTTCGCCGACGGGGCCGACGTGAAAAAAGGCGACCCGCTTTTTTCGATTGACCCGAAGCCATTTCAAGCGGCGCTTGACCAGGCGAATTCCGGCCTCACTCAGGAGGAGGCGAAGGCGGCGTTCGACGCGGCGCAACTCCAGCGCAGCCAGAAGCTGAGCGACCGACAGGTCGTTTCCCCGCAGGATCTGGACAGCGCGCGGAGCGCCAAACTCGCTTCCCAAGCCGGCCTCCTTACATCCCGCGCCCAGATCGAGCAGGCGGAAATCAACCTCGACTACTGCTCGATCAACTCCCCGATCGACGGCCGCGCCGGAAAACGCCTCGTCGATGCCGGCAACATCGTTACCGCCAACACGACCGACCTCTTGGAAATCCAGCGCCAGGATCCCATCTACGTGGAATTCATCATCCCCGAAAACCAGCTCAGCGAAGTCCGGCGCTACATCGCCAAGGGAACTCTCGAAATCGTCATCACGCTTCCCGATTACCCCGACAAGGCGCGCCGCGGGAAGCTGGACTTTCTGGACAGCGGCGTCCAATCCACCTCGGGCACGGTTTTGATGCGCGGCGTGTTCGATAACCAGGACCGCCTCTTCTGGCCGGGCCAGTTTGTGGAGGTCCGCATCCTTCTCGACAAGCTGCCGGGCGCGGTCCTCGTTCCGTTCGAGGCCGTCCAGACCGGCGCCAACGGCTCTTTTGTCTTTGTCGCCAACCCGGACCAGACCGTCTCGACACGGGAGGTGACCACAGGGCAGCGCCACGGGGCGGACATCGTGATCGCCAGCGGGATCAAGGAAGGGGAAACCGTGGTCGTCACCGGGCAGCTCGGGCTCTCGAACGGCGCCAAAATTTCCATCGTGGCGGACAAGCCGGTTTCCGGGAAATGAACGCCAATCTCACGGGGCCCTTCGTCCGGCGTCCGGTGATGACGACGCTGCTTGCTGCCAGCGTGCTGATCTTTGGCGTCCTGGCCTACCTGAACCTTCCTGTCAACGACCTGCCGGTGGTGGATTTTCCGGTCATCAACGTCACGGTGAATTACCCGGGAGCAACGCCCGAGGCCATGGCCAGCCTCGTGGCAACCCCGCTGGAAAAACAGTTCCTCCAGATCCCGGGCATCCGGCTCATCACCTCGACAAGCACCCAGGGGAACACGAACCTCACCCTCGAATTCGCCCTCGAAAAAAGCGTGGACGCCGCGGCGACCGATGTCCAGGCCGCGATCACCCAGGCGACAGGCAGCCTCCCGACCGACCTCCCCTCGCCACCCACATTCTCGAAGTTTAACCCGAACGACCAGCCGATCTTTTACATCGCCCTGACCAGCGACACGATGTCTGCCGGAAAGCTCTACGACTACGCTTCGACCCAAATCGCCCAGAAGATCAACACGATCCCCGGTGTCTCGAAGGTGGATATTTTCGCCTCCCGCACAGCGGTCCGCATCAAGGCTGACCCCTCGAAACTGGCATCCCGTGGGCTGACGTTTTCCGACCTGACAAGCGCGGTCGGCCAAGGCACGGCCTACGAGGGATCCGGCCAGCTCGATGGATCCTCCCGCACGCTCCTCCTGCAGCCCAAGGGGCAGCTCGAAAAAGCGGAGGACTACGCGAACATGATCCTCGCCGTCCGCAACGGTGCCCCGGTTTACGTCCGCGACGTCGCCACTGTTTATGACACCCTCCAAGACGAACGCCAGCACCGCGACATCTGGTTCCGGGGACACACCGTTCCCGCGGTAGCCATCGCGCTGGCCGTCTCCCGCCAGGCCGGGGCAAACGTGATCGAAACCTCGGACGCCATTAACGCGATGGTTCCCGAACTCCGCGCAAACCTCCCGAAGTCGATCAGCCTTTACGTCCTCTACGACCGGGCCCAGACGATCCGGGGCTCGGTGGAGGACGTCAAGGCGACGCTTTTCATCGCATTCCTCCTCGTGGTCGGTGTCATCTACCTGTTCCTCGGGCGGGCTACCGACACGCTTATCCCGGCGGTCGCGCTCCCGCTCTCGCTCTGCATCACGTTCATCGCCATGTCGGCGTGGCACTTCAGCATCGACAACCTCTCGCTCCTCGCCCTGACGCTCTCGATCGGGTTCCTCGTGGACGACGCCATCGTCTTTCTGGAAAATACGGTCCGGAGGATGGAAGCCGGCGAAAGCGTGCTGCAGGCCACGCTCGCGAGCGCCGGAGAGATCAGCTTCACGATTCTCTCGATGACGCTTTCGCTTGCGGCGGTCTTCCTCCCGCTCGTGTTCATGCCGGGGCTCCTTGGCAGGCAGCTCCAGGAGTTCGCCATCACGATCATCATCGCCGTCCTCGCCTCCGGGCTCGTTTCCCTGACACTCACCCCCCTGATGTGCGCGCGGATGCTTGGCGGGCATACCACCGGGAAGAAAACAAAAATGGAGCGACTGTCGGGAGCCGTGCTCACGCGCGTGGTTTCGGCTTACGGAAATTCCCTGCACTTCTTTTTGGAACACCGCTGGATTTCGCTTGTCGGCTGGGTGGTTTGCCTGGGGGGGACGATCCTTCTTTTTCTCGCGGTTCCGAAATCGCTGCTGCCGATCGGCGACAGCGGGTTTATCCGGGGCGTCTTTCAGACTCAGGAGGGGACTTCTCCCGCGCGGCTCCAAGAATACCAGAAGATCGTGGACGAGGCGCTCAAGGTGAACGAGGCGGTCGAGACCTCCATCTCTCTTACCGGTCTCTCCGGAAGGATTCCTTCGTCGCAAGGGATCGCTGTCGCCTTTTTGAAACCCGTCGGAAAACGCCCCCCGATCACCCAGGTGATCTCCGACATCACAAACAAGATTAACTCGGTTCCGGGCATCATGGCGTTTCTCCAGGCGAACCCGGTCCTCCAGATCAGCACCGGAGCCACTGCGACGACCCAAGGGAAATTTGCGTTCGCCGTCAGTGGAATCAGCTCCGCGCAGGTCAACAAAGCCGCCCAGGAACTCGTGGCCAAACTCCAGACCTACCCGGGCTTTCTCTTCGTCAATTCCGACCTCCGCCTCAACACCCCGAGCCTGCAAATTGACATCCTCCGCGACCAGGCGGCCAGCTACGGGGTCCCGGTTTCCGCCATCCTGGACACCATCCGCGGCGCCTACTCGCAGAACTATTCCTACCTCATCAAAAAGGCGAACGACCAATACCAGGTGATCGTCGAAACCGAAGACCAGCTCCGCAATGACGCGGCGGACCTCGGCAAACTCTACGTCCGCTCGCTCGGCGGAAATATCGTGCCCCTCCAGTCCGTCGTAAAGTGGAAGGAAATCATCGGCCCGCAATCGGTCAACCACATCAACCAGTTCCCGTCCGTCACCATCTTCTTCAACCTCACCCCGGGGACCTCCATCGGCGAAGCTGCCAAATTCGTGGAAAAAACCGCCGAGGAGACCCTCCCGCAGGGCGTCACAGGCAAGCTCCAAGGCGAAGCAAAAGTTTTTAAGGAGACCATTGCCAGCCTGGCCATCCTGATGATTTTCGCCGTCTTTTCGATGTATATCATCCTCGGCGTCCTCTACGAAAACTACTTCCATCCGGTCACGGTTTTAACCGCCCTGCCGGTCGCGGCTGTCGGCGGGCTGGCCTGCCTCTTCCTCCTCGGGCTCGAAGCCTCGCTCTACGCCTATGTCGGCATGTTCCTCCTCATCGGCATCGTCAAAAAGAACGGGATCATGATGGTCGATTTCGCCCTCCAGCGGAAGGCCGGCGGGATGGACAGCATTTCCGCCGTGCACGAGGCCTGCATCGAACGCTTCCGCCCGATCATGATGACCACCTGCGCCGCCCTGATGGGCGCCCTCCCGCTCGCCTTCGGATACGGGCAGGACGGAAGTTCGCGCCAACCGCTCGGCGCGATCATCGTCGGCGGCCTCATCGTCTCCCAGCTCATCACCCTCTTCGTCACCCCAGCCCTCTTCCTCGTCCTCGAGGACGTCCAGAAAAAAACCCGGGCGTTTTTCCCCTTGCCTTCCGGCCCAGCATAAGAAATTTTCCTTTTGCGCGACCGGGCGGACCACCTTTCTCATCGCCTTATGAAACGTTCCGAAATCAACTCCATCATGCGCGGCGCTATTGGTTTCCTGCGCGAACATCGGTTCTACCTCCCGCCATTCGCCTATTGGTCTCCGGAGGACTGGCGCGAGCGCGACACCTCCGAGATCGTAGCCCAGCAACTTGGCTGGGATATCACCGACTTCGGCTCAGGAGATTTTTCCAAGATAGGCCTCCTGATTTTTGCCCTGAGGAACGGCACCTACGAGGAACTCGCCAAGCCGCTCGGAAAGATCTACGGGGAAAAACTGCTGATTGTGGATCCGGGCCAGGTGACGCCCACGCATTTTCACCACCAGAAGATGGAGGACATCATCAATCGCGGCGGAGGCAATCTCGTGGTCCAGCTATGGAATTCCACGACTGACGATCAACTGGCGGACAGTCCCGTCACGGTGAGCTGCGATGGCATCCGGCGGACGGTGCCTGCCGGAGGGACGTTGACGCTGTCTCCGGGCGAATCGGTCTGCCTGTCGCAGCGGCTGTATCACAAGTTCTGGGGCGATGCGGGCAGGGTGCTGGTCGGAGAAGTCAACCGGGTCAACGACGACCGCATCGACAACCGCTTCTTCGAAACAGTGGGGCGCTTTCCGGAGATCGAAGAGGACGAGGCTCCGCTCCACTTTTTGACAAAGGATTACGCGACCTTCCTGCGAGGGTGATATGACCCTCATCACAGATCGGAAATCTTCTGATTTCTACTCGATGAAAACTGTTCTTGATTCCGCCTCGATGCGATTTTTCGCGGGCTTCACCGAAGCTTCCATTGAAGCCGCACGGGTCCGTCCGGGCGAACGGGTGAGCCGGGATCTCCCCGCCAACACCTCCGGCTGTACGCTCATCCGGCCGGGAGGGCGCGCCTGCTATCCCGCCGTCTGGATACAGGATTTCGCCATCGCGCTGGAAACGGGATTCGTCTCCCCCCATCCACCCGCTGCATGTGGAGTCCGTGGCGTGGATTTCCGAGCGCAAGGACATGCTCAGCGGGCTGTTCTTTATGCTCACTTTGGGGGCCTATCTCCGCTATGTTGAACGGCCGGCTTCCCTCAGCCGATATTTGGCCGTCATCCTCCTGTTTGCCTTGGGCTTGATGTGCAAACCGATGCTTGTGACGCTGCCCTTCGTGCTCTTGCTGCTCGATTACTGGCCCTTGCACCGGCTGTTTCAACCGCCACCAACTCCGGGCAATTCTACCGGAGGCTTATTTGTTAACTGGCGCGCGGTCGTGGAAAAATTCCCTTTGCTGGCGCTCTCATTCGCGTTGTGCGTGGCGACCATGCTGGCACCGAAGGAGACCGGTTACTCCGTCATCGAACAAATTCCGTTTGGGGTTCGGCTGGGCGAAATCCCCGTCTCGGTTGCAACTTATTTGGGGCAAATGGTCCGGCCAGCCGGGCTGGCTGTGATTTATCCGCATTCCGAACAAACTTTCGCGTGGTGGCCCGCTGCACTGGCGCTGTGCGGATTGCTTTCCGTGGGCATTTTTCTTTTGCGCAAGAATTACCCGTTTCTGTGGATGGGGTGGTTGTGGAATCTCGGGATGCTGGTGCCCGTGAGCGGGATCGTGCAGATTTCCCGGCACGCGAGGGCGGATCACTACAACTATTTGCCGCAGATCGGACTGTATGTCGGGGTGACATGGGCCGTGGCGGAGTGGTCCAAGGAATGGCGGCATCGGCGCTGGGTCTTGGGCGCACTCTCGACATGCGTGATTTTGGCCTTGCTTGTGTGCGCCCGAATCCAAACCGCCTGTTGGCGCAACAGCGAGTCGCTCTGGGCTCACGCGCTCGCCTGCACAAAGCGAAACCCGCTTGCCCACAACAACCTTGGAAATGCCTTCCTCCAGAAGGGTCAGACCGAGGAAGCAATCGTCCAATATCGCGAAGCGGCGCGGATCAACCCCGCTTACTCGGAGGCGATGAGTAACCTTGCCTACAGCCTGGCGACGGCCGGGGATGGACGGCTGAGGAATGGGAGGGAGGCATTGGAGGTGGCACAAAGGGCCAATGATCTGACCAAGGGAGGCGCCCCGATTCTTTTAGGGACGCTCGCGGCGGCGTATGCGGAGACAGGAAGATTTGGCGAAGCGGAGGAAACGGCGCGCCGGGCGATTGAATTGGCCAAGGCGCAGGGCAACCCCGCACTGGCCGGCACCTTTCAGGAACATCTGAAGCTTTACCAGGCACGGCAGCCGTTGAGGAGCGGGCCGGGGTTCTGACTTTTTTTACAACCTCTGAGTTCGCGCTTTGATTGCCCTGCACACGGCGGATGGAATCCACCGCGTCTTTCATACTGTGCCGTGTGGACGCACTCGTGCGCGATCAGTCGGCGGTCACCCCAGAAGTCTGATCGGACATAGATCCCATATCGCAGGGCCATCCCGGCTGTATGGAGTGAGAACAACCCGGAAATCCGAACCGCAAATCTCAAAACAGGATTTCCGGGAAGAGGAATGCCTTCTACCCTGAGCAAGCGAATTCGTTCAGGATGCTCCACACCCATCAACCTGGCATCCGAAAGGTGGGGTTCCCCGAGCGGCACTCCCTCGTGCAAGATCCTCTTTTCTGCTCGTTCTTTCGCCCACCTGACGGCAAATGACAGGAGCAGGGGGAACAGTTTCAGGAGGAATTTCATATTATAGCACTTGCCGTGGATATCACCGACGAAAAGCCTCACGAATAAAAAACTCGGGAAAACAGGACGCTGTTGCTATTGTCTTTTCCTTTTATGGGTTTTCATGCTACAGAGCATTCACCATGCGCAACATTCATATTATCCTGGCGGCAGTTTTTGGTTTGGCCTTCGCGGCATCTACGGTCAATGCTGCTCCGCAAACCTACAAGATCGATCCGGTTCATTCGACCATTGGATTCAAAGTCCGGCATCTTGTTGGAAATGTCACTGGGCGTTTTGGTGAGGTGTCTGGGATAATCCAGATCGATTCTGACCATCCCGAGACTTCGTCGGTTGAAGCCTCCATCCAGGCGCAGAGCATCGACACCGGTAATGCCAAGCGTGACGGCCATCTGAAGAGCGCCGATTTTTTTGATGCGGCCCAGTTTCCCGTCATCACGTTTAAAAGCAAAAAAGTGAATGTGGTGGACAAGGACAACGCGGACGTTGCCGGTGATCTCACCATTCATGGAGTGACGAAGGAAGTTGCGCTGCACGTTCAGTTTCTCGGGATGGCCAAAGGGCCGGACGGAACCCCGCAGACCGGCTGGGAGGCAACGACAAAAATCAACCGCTCCGATTTTGGCCTGAAGTGGAACAAACTCGTCGAGGGAACGGCTTTGATCGGGGAAGAAGTTGACATCGACTTGCAAATCGAATCCGACCTCGCGAAATAGACGCAGCAGCAGCCGTGCTACGGAATACAGCTCATCCTCTCCAGTTCTTCCAGGAACGCTGGAGTTCTGGGCGATTTGGGGTTACGGGCCTTGACCGGAAGGGTATGCGCTGATTCGATGAAGTCCATGAAATCGACAACCCCATGGATTCTCACGGCTGTTCTTTCAGCATTCCTGACCACTGTAATTGCCGCCGGTTGTCGTGCAGCAGAATCCACATATCACTTCCTCAAGGAAATATCCGTTCCGGGGGACGTGGGTTGGGATTACCTTTCCATTGATCAAGCGGCCCGGCGGCTGTATGTGACCCACGGAAGCAAGATTGTCGTCATTGATCTCGACGCCGAGAAGATCGTTGGAGAAATCGCCGACACCCCCGGAGTTCACGGCTTTGCCCTCGCAACGGATCTTGGCCTCGGCTTTTCCAGCAACGGGAAGGAATCCAAGTCTAGCATCGTCGATCTCAAAACGCTCGATACGCTCTCGAAAGTGCCCACGGGTGAAAACCCTGACGCCATTGCCTACGACGAAGGACACCACGAGGTTTACGCATTTAACGGACGGGGGAACTCGGCCACGGTTTTCGAGGCGAAGTCCGGCAAGGTTCTGGCGACCATTCCACTTTCTGGAAAGCCGGAGTTTGCAGTTGCTGATACAAGATCCGGCCGGGTTTATTGCAACATTGAAGACAAAAGCGAAGTTGCGGTCATCGACACGAAAACGCATGCTGTCGTTAATTCGTGGCCCATTGCGCCCGGCACGGAAGCCTCAGGGATGGCTCTCGATACGACGAACCACCGGCTCTTTATCGGCTGTCACAACCAGATGATGGTCATGATGGACAGCACGAATGGTAAAGTCATTGCCACGGTGCCCATCGGTCAGGGGGTTGATGCCAACATGTTTGATCCTGGAACTAAATTGGCCTTCAGCTCCAACGGCGAAGGCACGGTGACAATCGCGCATGAGGAGACTCCAGAAAAACTGATCCCCGTGCAGACTTTGGCGACGGAACGCAGCGCACGCACGATGGCACTCGATCCACTAACCCACAATATCTATCTGGCTTCCGCCAAGTTTGAACCTCCAGCAGAGCAGATGCCTGGATCGCCTCGTCAACGTCCAAAGATGATTCCGGGCACCATGAAAATTCTCGTCTATGGCATGAATTAGACAAGTCCTGTTTGATAGTGCCTCCCGATTTTCTATTGCCAACACCGTCAAACTGTTGCCTACTACCTCCAATATGGATATCAAACACATCACCAGCGACACCCTGCGCAGTTTGCTCAGCATCACCTCGAAGAAGGAGCAACTCATCAAAGCCGTGGCCGATATTGAAAACGAAATCGCCAAGGCACTCAAGAATGCCGCCACATCGGTTGTCGATGTTGCAGAGGCGGTCACTCCGTTCAAACCTGCCAAGAGGAAGAAACGCAGCAGGAAAGCCAAAGCAACCAAACCAGCCAAGAGGAAGAAGCGCAGCAAGAATGCCAAAGCAACCAAAGCTGCCAAGAAGCCAGCCAAGGCGAAAAAGAAGAGCGGCATCACCCCGGAAGGACGTGCCAGGCTCGCAGCCAACATGAAGGCACGCTGGGCAGCAAGGAAGGCTGGGAAACCTGCAGCCAGAGTCGGCAAGCCTGCCAAAAGGGGGTTCAAGTTGCCGAAGGCCGGTAAGAATCCGTTCTGACAAGAATTCCAGACGCACCAAAGGCCAGCTTGAATTGCTCCATGGCTGGCCTTTTCTGTTTCGGCGGCTCGGGCACAAGGGCGGACTGTCCAGGTCTGGATGGAAGTTTTTTTATGGCTTTTCGTTCATCACCAACTAGCATCGACTTCCTATGGCTATCATGACAGGTCTGTCTGGGAATGAGATGTATTGCCTCGCGCTCAAGAACCTTGGCGCAGGGGAATTGGTGGTAGGCAACAGCGTTCATTCGCTGGGTTTTCTCGGAGGAATCGGTGCCGGATTTCAGAATATGTTTGGCGGCGAGGTCACGCAGATCACGGGCATCATTCACGAGGGGCGACAGCAGTCTTTTAAAAAGATGCTGGCTGAGGCGATGCAACATGGGGCGAGCGGCATTACGGGGGTGACGAGCGAACTGCGCCAGTTCCAGTCCAATGTGGAGTTTCTCTCCGTGGCGTCATGCGTTCATGGGGAAGGCATCCGGGGACACGAAGGCTTGTTTTCGACAAGCGGCGATGGCCAAGAACTCTACTGTCAGATCGACGCTGGCTACGAACCGATTCAATTTGTGTTTGGCAATGTGGCTTATTCCACAGGCATCGGGGGTGGGTTGCTTGGCGGATTAAAAAGCATGGGAAGGGGTGAAATCAAGGAGTTCAGCGATATTTTCAACCATACCCGGCACCTCGCGCTACAACGTGTGGTCGATGGCGCAGTGACCGTGGGCGCGAATGCCGTAGTGGGAATTGAGACGAGGATCATGCCGTTCAAGGGGGTGCATGAGATGGTTATGATGGGCACGGCCTCGAAGCATGCAGGACTTTCCTCCGACTATTCGCGCCAGCCAATAACGAGCGACCTGACTTGCCAGGAAATGTGGAACCTGACAAACATGGGTTACATGCCTTTGAAGCTCGTGTTGGGCACGGCTGTCTATTCGCTCGGTGTGATTGGAGGCTTGAAGTCGATGTTCAAATCGTTTGTGCGGGGGGAAATCAGCGATTTGACGACGCTCGTCTATGATGCGCGAGAACACGCGATAGGGCTCTTGAAAGCCGAGGCGGAAGTGATCGGTGCCGATGATGTAGTGGGGATTAAAACGCACATTCATGAGCTGGGAAATCTCATCGAATTCATGGCTGTGGGCACAGCAGTCAAGCGGGTGCAGGGCCTCCAAACTGTAACGGATACTCTGCCGCCACAGGCGATTATTCAGGATAAAGATACTTGGGTGAACGACGACAACAGTCTATTCAGCATCGCTCGGACGCCAGCAACGGCTGGAGGTGGCAGCGGAGGAAACTAGGCTGAATCCGCATGTTCCGTTACACGATAAAAGGAATGAACATCTTTGTCCGCTCCATGTAGCGGACATATTCTCCGCCAAATTTGCCGAGCATTTCTCGTTCTTCGGTCTTCGCCGTCAAGACCAGCGCCACAAGATTGACCAACACGCAGACCGTGGTAGCCAACGTGATGTTTTTGAAAAAAACACCGGTGCCAAGGAGGACCAGCGACGCATAGAGGGGGTGACGGATATAGCGATAAACGCCGGTGGTAACGAGCCGAGTCGTGTTCTCCACCTGCCCCTCCGGATTGCCTTCCAAGCTGAGCGCACGGAATCCGTATATCGGCAGGAATGCTGCTACCGTTAGCAAGGCCCAGGATATAAGCTGATTCCAATCCCAGGGATCAGTGAACCATACCGGTGCACAGATCAGCACCATCACGAGGATGCTCTCGAACGAGAAGAACCGATATAGCCCGTGGTAGCGGTGAGCTTTGATGGAAAAAGACCACGAGAAAGCCAGATTGGCGACCGTTCCAATGACCAAGAGGATGATGATGTCGTTGGCACTCATAGCGGGCAACGTGCCAAAAGCGCAGGTCGATTCGTGCAGACTTTATCCACACCAATCGCCTTCCAGAAAGGCATCGTCGCTGGGTCGTCAACAGTCCAAACGTTCACGCTTATCGCCTGTTCGTGTGCTCGTGCGACCATTTCCCCGGTCATGGTCGTATGACTGCTGTGAATCCATGGCAGATGATGCTGTTCTGCGTGAGTCAGAATCTCAGGTCCATTCCCGATCAGCGCCAATGTCAGCTTGGAGTCAATCGCACGCACAGCGAGAAGTGACTTCAAGTCGAACGATGACACCACGTGCCTGCGCTGTTTGTCGAACCGGTGCAAGAGTTCTGTCACGGCCTGTGGCACATGGAAGCCAGGTGGGGATGCCTTAATCTCCACGTTAAGGCGCGTTGCACAGGACCCGATCTTTTGCAGGACATCGCTGAGCCGTGGTATCATTTCCCCAGTGTATGCCGGAGAGAACTGCACCCCAGCGTCAAGACGAAGCAGTTCATCGACCGACATCTCACAAACGACCCCGGAACCGTTTGTCGTTCGGTCCACTGTATCGTCGTGAATGACCATGAGAGTGCCATCCTTGGCGGGATGGACATCCAGCTCGATCCACGGCACGCCAAGTCTTTTGGCACGCTCAAAGGCCGCAAGAGTGTTCTCCGGGGCGTTGGAGCTGTCTCCCCGGTGCGCTTCGATCTGTGGTGTCATCTCAGTTTCGTCTTACCTGGACGAGGAGCTAAAGAAGAAGTCCCCAATTCGCGCTTCTTTTTCTCTGCCTCAGAACGCTGGCGTGAATAAAACATGCCAGCCGGAGTCAAAGGTTTTGACCATTTGTATCGCTCGAAGCCCGCCACCCTCAATGAACGCTGCATCTTTTCATGTTTGAGCTTCCAGATTTCCTTGATGTTCGATTGGAAGTCCGCTGCGTTGAGGACGGCAACTCCTTTCCAGTATGCTTTCATCCCAACACTCCTGCGGTCCAACATGGGACTGATGAGGTATCCTGGGCGCGGATCGTCTTCGTCTGAGATGACCAAATCAAACAGTTCTTGCAGGCTGAGGTGTGTGTGGGGCTCGTGATGTGAAAACGAGTGCGACGAACGGATTCGAAGTCCAAGGGCGCGAAGCATCTCTTCGGCTGGCCATTTCTCGTTGGGGTCGTTCGTGTTCAGAAGCTCGTCGAGCATATAGTAAATGGCGTGGAGCTGAACCTGATTCAGCTCTGCTCACTTTTTGCGGCACATGTTGATTCCATCCCCGACAGTCAGCAGGACAGAATCGACTCGTGGATCGCTTGCGAGCTTTTTATTGAGTGCGTTTAATGCCTGCGCATCGTCATCGTCCTTCCCCGGATTTACCACTTGCCCATTGCGGAGCATGTTGTCGAAGAGCATCACGCCGTTGGGACGCATGTGCGGCAAGAGCAGTTCGAAGTAGGCATCGTAGCCAGGCTTGTCTGCATCAATGAAAGCGAAGCCGAAAGTTTCATTCGGGGACAATTTTCCAAGCACCTCTCTTCCGTCACCCAACAGGAGTTCAATTTTTTCAGAAACACCCGCGCCTTTCCAATAACGACAAGCGATCCGTGTCCACTCCTCGCTCTGATCTACACAAAGCAGACGGCCATTCTCGGGAAGCCCCAATGCAATACATGTCGAGCTGTAGCCAGTGAATGTTCCGACCTCAATTGCCGAAGTCGCATTGATGGATCTCACCAACATGCTCATGAAGATCCCCTGATCTTTGCCGATCAGCATTTCGCATATTTCGCCAAGTTGCTCAGTTTCGGCACGCAATTGATCAAGAATCGGGATGTGGCCTCCTGAACTGTTGTCGCAAACGTAGTTAAAGATTTCAGGCGAGAGCGTTGTAAATTTCGGCTTCATGGGGCATCCGGTATCAAGGGATGCAATGAATATCACGGGATGAGACAGTTTGAAAATCCTGAAATCCATGATTCACGCAAGATGATTTGACCAGGGCAAGAGAAGACAGTGACCAACATCCCGTATGGCAATTTACGTCGACAGCCGCTCGATGTGGAAATACGAGCGCTGCACGAAATCGCATGCAACTTTTCTTCGTGGCCATTGTTCAATTTCCAGTTCATTCAACAGAACCCTGGACATCCTCATCCCATGAAAAAACTCATCACCACCACATTTCTGGTAGCAATCCTCATGCTGCCCGTGGTTTTCGCACCCGCCGTGCAGGCCGAGCCCTGGCACGAGCGGCATCCCGAAATCCACAAGGCCCTCCACGCACTTGAAAATGCCAAGCAAGACCTGCAACAAGCAAAGCACGACTTCGGCGGTCATCGTGACGCCGCGCTGCAAGCGTGCGATGCAGCCATTGTCCAACTTCGCGAGGTGTTGAAATACGACAGGTACTAGCGGGCAGATCCAGCAACAGGGAGAGCAATCAGCACGGGATCTTGCCGTGATGGAGGATCACAGGTCGGCTCAAGCTAAAAACTGTCGGTGTCCGGATTGATCCCTACTTTGCCGTCTCCGCTCCGGAATTGCCCTTGACCACCATGTGGCTGTGCATCTCGGACGTCAGTTGCGCGATGCGCTCGCTCAAGGTGTTGGTGAGTTCGGTGAGCCGCGTGTTCTGATTCAGAAGCCCCACGAGTTGTTCCGTCTGCTGGGCGGCAAGCGATTGCCTCTCTTCGCTTGCCTGGGCGAGCGCTTCACGGTGCTGGGCGTCGGCGTCGGCGTGGGCCTTGTCGCGGTCCGCCTGCCTCGTCTGAGGCAAGCAGGATCAGCGGAGCGGCGTAGGCGGCTTGCAAGCTGAAAGCAAGGTTCAACAGGATGAACGGATAGATGTCGAACGTGAAGACACCCACCACGTTCAGGCCGATCCAAGCCGCCACGACAACTGTCTGAGCGACCAGAAAAACCGGAGTCCCAAAGAACCTGGCAAACGACTCGGCTTTCAGTGCGAAAAAATCGTTGCCGAAAACCGAAGCCAGATGTGCGTGCGGAAGGTGGAATCGAAAATGGTTCGGTGGAGTTTCGGTTTTTTGCACGGGTGCGGAGGTTGGTGCTTCCATAGTTGTGTGGCAGGACGGTTGAACTGGCTTGCCGAAGAAGCAAACTCTCCCCGACATGAGCCGGGGAGACCAGCGATTTTTTGCGTTTTAACGCGCCGACTCAATTCGAGCAGAAATACTGGAGGGATCGAGGCCAATCAGCGCATTTCAATATTTTACAAAAATGCCAGCAACTTTTTCCGATCAGGAAAGTTAATTCTACTGCCATGAAATACATTCTTTCCTTCGTCGTCTTGCTGGCTTCATTTCCCTGCTTTGCTCAAACGGCGCCCCCTCCCGCAGGTGGCGGTTCCGGTTTGGAGCAGAAGCTCCAGCAAATGACCCCTGAGCAACGCGCGGAGTTCTTGAAAAATCATCCTGAACTTCGCGAGCGCCTTCGCCATCACCTCAAGAAAATACTGGAAAAGCTGCAAGCCATGACCCCCGAGCAACGGCAGCAGTTTTTGCAAAATCACCCGAAGCTTCAGCAATTCCTCAACAACCATCCGAAAATTGCTCAGAAAGTGGCCGCTGGAAAGAGTGCTAACTGACCACGTCCGCACGCCACAAGGAAGAAAAGTCGATCTTGTGGATTTTCGTGCGGGAAGCCAGAGGGGAGGGAGTTCACTTGGCCAAAAACGCCGGAAGTGTCTTTTTGTTGTAGTCCACACCGAGACTCTTGGTTCCATTTGCGACAACGGGGACCTTGAATGTTGATCCGGCGGCCAGCTCATCCTGTTTCGAGTATCCTGATATGAAAACCTTCTGCCCGTAATCCACGCGCATCGGAATACGGTCGTGGTTCACTGCGGAAATGCTCCCGCCTATATCGCGAGTTGGATCGGCAGCCGCCGAAACGTCTGGAACGCGTTTAATTTCCTCGCAGATGATCCCCTGTTTCAGAACTTTGATGACGCGATATTCTTTCGTTGCCGCCAGCAGTGCCCTGCTCGCGCGTTCCTCATTTCTGAATTTCTCGATTTCGTCCTGTATCCTTGGCGCAAGTTGAGGCATGTTCTCCGCAGCGGAAAACGGAACTTCGATGCGCTTGTTGTTCCTGCCGGTCACGGTGACCAACTCTTTCGTAACGCTGGTGATTTTCGCTCCAGCAATAAATTTCCCTTCGTAGGAAAAGAAACCAATCGGGCTTCCGTCAAAAGAGAATACCGTCTTGATAAAAGAGGAGCACAGAATTGCGATGAGAAATGGTTTCATTTGATCAATGCCCACCGATGGCGTGGCGTCCTCACTGACATGCTGCTTGAAAGATAGGCAGGATCAATTGCTGTCTTGGTAGGACCGGTCCTGCAACCGATCAATTGTCGTGTCGAGATTCTGATTCAGGCGCTTCCCTCCCTCAATGGGATCGAACTTTGTGCCCTGCGGCGTGCTGACACACCCCGTCAGGGAGAGGAGCGCGAGAACAAGAAGCAATGCCCGTTTTGAGATTGGTGTGGCAGTGCTCAAGTTCGTCTGTTTGGCGTCTGTTGCGAACACCTCCCCTCCTCTTGGCGGATCCTCTAGGCTAGTGAGAACTCCACCCACCTGCCCGCACTCGGGATGGGCTCTGGGAAGGCTATTTTTTGTGTTTCTCGGCGTGGATGCGGCGGCTTTGGCGGTTTTCTTCACTGTTCAGTTTGGCCTGCTCCGCAGGCGTCAGGTGCCCGTTGTTCTTTTGAAGATCCTGCGCCTCCTGCTGCTGGATGCGACTTTCCCCCTTCTCCAACTTCGCCGCTTCCTGCGGGGACAGGGTTCCGTTGCTGACGCCTTGAGCAATTCGGTCCTGCTGGTTTTCTTCCCGCTGGTTGACTTCATTCACGCGGGGATGCCCCGGATCTTTGATTCCTGCTCCAGCCTCCGAACCATTGGCCAGCTTGTTCGCAAATTCCGGATGGTTGGTGACGAATTGCTGGAGTTTGGGATGATTCTGCAAAAACTGTTGCCGTTGATCGGGCGTCATGCCTTCCAATTTGGCCAGCATTTCCTGCCGTTTTCCTTCTTCCCCGCCTGCGGCGGGCGTCGATGGGGTTGAGGTGGCGGGCTGAGCGCTTTCCGGTCCGGCCCCCGAGCCGGCGGCCAGCTTTTGCTCAAGTTTCGGATGATTGTTTATGAATTGTTGGAGCCTGGGGTGATTTTGCAAAAACTGCTGCCGCTGATCGGGGGTCATGCCCTCCAGTTTGCGCAGCAATTCCTGCCGGTTTCCTGCACCGTCGGGCGCGGGAGGTGTAGCGGGATTTGACGGGGCAGGAGTGGAGGAGGGTGAGGTCTGCGCCCAGCAGGGAAATGCTGCGGCCACAACCATGAAGGAGAGAACTTGTAGTGTTTTCATAGTAGAGGATTCAACTTTGCTGATCGAGATAAGTTGCGGGATTTCTCAACTGCTCCGGCAACGACAGCGAGTGGCTTGCCCTCCCCGGATTTATCAGGCTGCGGTGCGGTCCATACAAGCCTGCCCCAACTCGGCCAACGTTTCCGGCTTGAGCGTTTTTTCGATCAGTGGAAAAAGCAGTTTCTCCTCCCACTGGAAATGTTTTCTCGAAGCCGCCAACGCCGCTTTCAAAAACTGCCGCGCTGTGGCAACACCATCAGCCGAGTTGATCAGGGCCAGCAGCCGGGCAATTTCATGATGATCCTGATACAAGCTGGCGACTTCTCCCCGGTCTTCGAGAACGTGATCCAGCGCCACACAGGCCAGGTTTTCCTCTCTGCTCGCATGTTCCAGCAAACTCCCCTCCACCAACTCCGCCAACATCTTCACCTCTTCCATGTGGCTCAGCCGGGGGAGAAGACGTTCAATTTGATCGAACACGGTCAGAAAAGCGGAATGCTCGCCCGCCAAAGCGTTGGTAATCGTTTTCATGATACTGTCCCGGTAGCACGCCCCGGACGTTTTTCAACCGGTTTTCAACCCGGTATTTGACTCCTCGGTTTGAAACGGGAATTCCGAACTGGCTGTAAAATATCAGGTTGCGCGAATCTCCGAACGTGAGATATTTATACAGTTCGGATGAACTCCCATGGTTCCAGCCAAGGAAATCTTCCTGTTTTGCCAGATCCGGCAATTTGTCGGGTCAAGCGATTCGCGATTGGATATTGCGATTGCCTTGTGGGTAATCCAGCAAGCTGCAAATACGCTTTGCATTACGGGGAAGGACATTTTTGCCAGAATCCAGATCGGGAAAAAAATGCTCGCTGGCATGGTTCCAAAAAACTGAGGATTTCCAAAGAATCCGGAAATCTGAAATGGCTGGAAGATCGGTTGAAGATGGAATCAAACGAAAACGCCGAAAAACAACGCACGACAACCGTGGACAAGAAACCAAATGGGAGATTCCCGGTGGAATGAAAGCCACTCCACCGTTCGGAGGCTGGAGCCGCCGCCAGCAAAAGCCTTCCGCTTTATTGCATAGACTGGCGGGGCGTGCCGCGACCTCGTTTAACCGGATGCCGCATTATCATGCGTCAAGTTTGTCCCCGCCAGAGATGTCTCCCGCGTTGCGCGTCAGCAATATCGGGTCCGACCCTACCCCAAACCGTCACCGCTCCCCGCTCTCGCTGTTGCGCAGCAGGCGGCACGGAAAAGACCGGATCCTCCGCTATATCATCCTTCCCGTGATCGTGATCCTCACTGCGGTTGGGATATTTCTCCTTTTGAGAAACTGAAAAACCACCTCCGCTGCGACATCATCCCACCCACCAGCAGAGCCAGCAGCAGACCGACCGCACCGGCGATCAGGAGATGGCTGAGCGGGAGTTTCTTTCCACATTCACAGCAACCGCCCTCCCATTTTCCTGTGGTGAGGAGCGTTTTGACGGATTCGATGCAGGGGCAGGCGTTCATGGGGCAGCATACCAGAGTGCCTTTTTGGGGGCGAGATCAAAACGGAGGCATCACGGTCAGGCGATGCTTTTCTTGATTCAGAACGCCTGCCCGAATACACACTTGTCACTCAATGGCCGCCTCACTCAAAGCAGCACTCTTCCTCGGTGGATATTTTCTTTTGCCGTTCTTCGTCGGAGCCCTCCTTCTGGTTTGGGGGATCAAAAAACGGGGCGAACGGCCGCCCGTGGAATTTATCCTTCGCCGTGGTCCCGGCGAAACCCTCCGGCGTAAAATCGCTGAGATGGATGAGAACATGCCGATGAGATTGATACTGGTCGCCCTGCTTCCGCTTGTCGTGGGGTGGCTTGTGCTGTTTGCCGCAGGCAAGCTCGGAACTTCCTGTTCCTTGGCCGGACTCATTCTGGCCGGTCTGATTCTTCTTTTGGGAATGGCAAGCACTGGCTTTTGGAGCTACCGCTACTTCAGAAAGCGCCGAAATTATCTCCTTGGGTATCTCGGCGAGCGAGCTGTGGCAGAGGAACTGGAGCCGCTCTTGAGAGAGGGATACCATGTTTTTCACGACATCCCGGTGGATAAAGTTGAGGGCAGTTTCAATCTCGATCATGTGGTGGTCGGGCCAACCGGACTTTTTGCCATCGAGACAAAAACGCGCCGGAAGGGCCGTGCACGCGAGGGATTCGAGGATCACAAGGTCTTCTACGATGGACGGGAGCTCATCTGGCCGTGGGCAGAAGACACCCATGGCTTGAAACAAGCCCAAAACGAAGCCGACTGGCTGACAAAATGGGTGAAGCAGTTGACCGGAATCGAGATTGCCGCAAAGCCCATCCTTGCCCTGCCGGGTTGGTGGGTGGAAACCCGTGCGCTGGGGCCGATTTCCGTGCAGAACGCAAAGAATCTACCAGCCAATATCCGAGGGAAAGGCGTGCGAGTTCTCGACGAGGAACAAATCGACCTCATCGCCCGTCAGCTCAACGCACGATGCCGGGATGTGAAGGACTGACTCGCCGCTCGGCCCAAATCACCCCTTCCACCGCCTCTCCGGGAGATCCCGTTAAGCCCGCTCGATAAATTGCTTGAGCACGTGCCTGTGGCCTTGATGTTGGCGGTTTCCGAAATACTGGACGCTTTTCTTTCCACTCGTTAGGGTTGTGGATACATTGGCAACTCCACATCCCAAAATGCGCACGAACCACTTTGTTTTCCTGAAATCCTCTTTTAGACTCCCGACCATCGTCCTGGCAGCCGTCCTGCTGCTTGCACCCGGGGCGCAAGCCCAGTTTTACGAATGGAGTGCGGGGGCGCTGCAAGCCTCGAAACTCAGCACCGTTGCCTTCAAGGGATGGCTGCCCGAACGCAGCGAACCGTTGCGCGGCACTCTGATGCTCATACCGGGACGCCACGGAGACGGGCGAGGCATGGCTGGCGACGCCGCGTGGCAGGGGCTTGCGAACGAGATTGGTTTTGCAATCATCGCCTGCCAGTTCGCCGACGGAGACCCGTTCCTCTACCAGGGGGATCCGCAGGGGGAGGTCTCGAAGTGCATCAACAGCGCCGCTGAGCATCTGGCCACGGAAAGCAAACATCCCGAACTGGCAAAAGCGCCGCTTGCATTCTGGGGCTTGTCGGCGGGTTCAAATGTCTCCGAGTGTTATTGCAGCAAGTTTCCCCAACGGGTTGCCGCTTTTGTCAGCTCCTCGGGAACACGAGGTCCCGGTGGACTGGTTCCCGGCAAGGCTGAAATTCCGATGTTTTTTGCGGAAGGTGCCAAGGATAAGCCAGAGTGGATTAAAGATTCCCTCAAGAACATCGAGGCAGGGACAAAACTCCATGCGCCATGGACCCTGGCGTTTCAAAAAAATGAGGGGCACGGCACCCCGCTCAGCAAGGCGGCGGCCATCCAGTTCCTGAAGTCTGCGGTCAACATGAGGTTCACCCCACCGGCAGCAGGAGGAGCGACGCCCAGTATTTTCAAATCGCAGTTGCCGACATTTTCCCATCCCTCACCATCGACGGCTTCCGCCCCCGCGCAGCTTCACAAGATCGATCTCCAGGCTGGCTGGCTGGGCGACCCCGAAACCTATGAGGTTGCCAGCTACAGCAATTTCAAAGGCAACAAAGCGAAAGCCATCTGGCTGCCCGATGAGTCCACTGCCACCGCCTGGCGGGAATATCTCGCTCAATAATTTTTCCCCGCGTCCGGGCTTAAACCCCGGCAATCCGTTTCGTGACTGCCGGGGACGCCCAAATCGAAGCCATCCGAAGAGCAGATGCAATACCTTGCGAAGCTCCTTGTGTTCTACTGAACTACTGAACGCCACGGATGAGCATTTAACAGGTCTACCTCGGAATGGCGAGAAATCATCGAATAACCGCAGAACTTCAGATCCAGAAAATGGGACTCACGATTACAGCCCCCGAAGCGGTCGTCAGAGAGAAAAGGGCAAAAGACGAAGCGGAATCCAAGCGCAAGGCTGCGACCCCAAACTTCTGACCATAGCACGACAAGAAAAATGGCCGATCCAACCACTGGCCCGCAGGTAATTCCTCCTTCTCTACCCGTTCCGGTTGATGTTTCCAGGCGGGCTGTCACGCGAGAGCGGTTGCGGTTGCTCTCGATTGCCTACCGCATATCCGGCGTTCTCGGTGCGGGTTTTGTGTCGTTCCTCCTCATCCACCTCTGCGTTTTCACGGCAATTTCGTTCATACCGGAATCTGCCTTCCAGTCCTCCGGCAACCAGCATTCGACCACGCAGAACAGTCAGCAGACCATCCAGAAGAAGACCAACGCAGGACCACCTGTGATCATTTTTCGGATCGTGGCTGGCGTCATTGGGGTTGTCATCCTGTGCGGCTGGACCCTCGGGGGACTCACATTTTACGCTGGGCACTGCATCGCCAAGCGGCAGAAGCGGACTTTTGTCCTCGTGATGGCAGGCATCAATTGCATCTGGATTCCCTACGGCTTGCTTCTGGGGATTGCCACCTTCCTCGCGCTGGGATCGGAGGATGCGAAGCTGGAATACGGCGGCTGAAATTTATCGCGTTTTCCGATACGCCACCAAGCCGAAGAGATCAAAGCGGAGGTTGGCGTCCCAGTGGTCGATGTCCAGACCGTCGGCACCGAAGAAGCCAACGTGGACGCGGTGACCGTCAGAGACGAGATCGGAGCAACGAACGTAAAGCTTCTCGAACAAGCGCTCGCCGGTGGCGAGGAAGTGGCCAATCGTCGTGTAGACGACGACCTGCGCTTTGGGCGTTCCCTCATCTTTCGAGAGAAGCGCCTGCTGTTCGCACCAGTTTTTGCTCGTCGAACCAGTGACGGGTTCTTTGCGGACCAATTGCCATCCGATTTCGCCTTTGTCCTTGGCGAACGGTTCCTTGATATACCAATCTTGGGCGTAGAACAGGGTTTGGTTGCTCTGCTTCCTGTCGATTTCGCGGATGCCGAGGATCAACAGCGGAAACACTGCGACGAGAACGTGCGTGTCCTTGCAGGAACGGAGGACTTCCTCGGAGAACGGAACTTCGGCCAAGGCGGCGAGTTGCTGAACCGAGGGATTGACACCGAAGTGCCTGGCTGCTTCGGTGATGCCGAAGAAGTTCGTTCCCATGATCCCGTGTGCGAGCTTCTGTGACGTTGAGGGGAGAAATCCACCATCGGCCATGAATGGCACGACGTTCGAGACAAATTCAAGGTCAGCGTGAATGCGGGGCACGACTTCGTCGGCACGGGGCGATGCGGTAAATGTGACAGCTTTCCTCGTGATTTTTTCGTATTGCTTTTCCAGGTCGGCTACCACGGCCTTCGCTTCAGCGAGCTTTCTGGCAAGATCTGTTATGGCTTCTTGCCTCAATGTTTCGATTTCTTTGCTGGGCAACGTGGCGTCTCGCCCCCCAGCGAGAGCAGGGGCCTCCTGCCAATACGGGTATAAACGATACTTCTCCATACACTTTCAACTTCAGCAGAAAATATGCCAATCAATCTCAAGCGCAAATGAATCGTGAGGTCGCGTGATTCCTCAACTGCCTGGCGAAACCGGTCCGGCACCCGGGGTTTCACCGGCCCATCACAATCCGATCTGGGAAAGGGCGAACACGACAAGAGCGAACGCCAGGCAGTAGAACCCAAAGAATTTCCAGCGGCCCCGGTCCAACCATCGGGAAAGGAGCCAGAGGGCCAGGAGGCCCGCGACAAAGCTGCACAGCATTCCAAAAACACTGGGGAGGATCATCTGCGCCACTTGGAAATTGGCGGCGATGTCCGACCGAGATTTGGCAAACGGAGAAATTCCTTGGCGATGATCGGGGGCGTGAGAACGACGGCCAGCGCGAAGCTGAATTCCTCGCATTTGCGGCGTTCGATTCCTGCGAGCAAACCGGTGGAAATCGTGGCACCGGAGCGGGAGAATCCCCGGAACGGCAGGCACAATCCCTGCACGGCACCGATCCACGCGGACTTGCCGGGGGAAAGCGACCCCTGCTGGCGTCGCCGGTCATCACGGATTCCCGAAACAAGAATGAGTCCTCCGGCCAGGGCAAGTGCTGCCGCAATGAGGGGAAGTTGCCCAAACAGCATTTCCACTTCGGCTTTGGTTCCATCATGCCTGAGAAAGACTTTCTCGATGAGATATTGCAAGGCGAGCCCGACCACGCCTGTCACCACGGTGGCGACAACCACATTCACGGCGGCGGCGCCGAGCTTTTCCGCCGAGCCGAAGAAGTTTTCCCTCCAGGAATTCCAGAAATAGGCGATCACGGCGAACATCGTCCCCGTGTGCAGCATGACGAGAAGGAAGGTCATTTCCGGGGCAGACGGGTCGAGCCGCATGAGTTTTTCCGCCACAATGACGTGGGCCGAACTGGACACAGGAAGCAATTCAGCAGCCCCTTGGACAAAGCCAAGGATGAGGATTTGAATGAGAGTTGCAGTCATGAAGTGAAGATGGCTGGCTCTGGGGTGCTGGCTGGCTCTGGGGTGGGGACCGGCTCTGGGGTGGGGACCGGCTCTGGGGTGGGGACCGGCTCTGGGGTGGGGACCGGCTCTGGGGTGGGGACCGGCTTTTGGGCGATGACTGGCTTTCGTAGCATGCGGGTGCTCATCAGGGAAATTTCTCTACCAGAAAAGCGGAACTTTGGAAGGAAACCGGATTACGCAGGCTCCTTCTTTGGTGAGGCGGGGACGGCTTTCGATGGCGTTGCGGCATATCGAACCCGCTGAATCATTTTCTGTGCGTGTTCGTCTCGTAGGTGGCCGTAGGTCTTCATGGCGAGGGCTCCGCCGTCTTTGTGACCAAGAAGACGCGCGACGGTGGGAATGTCAATCCCAGCCTCAATGCAGGTTGTTGCAAAAAGGTGCCTGAGGTCGTGGTGGGTCAAACGGCGAACTCCCGCTTTTTTCGCGGCGCTGTCGAGGCTCTTTTGGGCTTCAAAAACCTTCGTGACGGTAGCGTCGGGCGGAATCGGAGACTGCTCCTTTTGCATTTTGAGCAAAAGGGCGGTGAGTTCTGGCATCATGGCCACAGTCCGGGGATCGCCGTTTTTTGTCACCCGCAGCCGGATCTGATTCCTGGAAAAGTCCACGTCAGACCAGAGGAGGTTCCTCGCTTCGTTTATTCGTGCCCCTGAGTAGGCCAGCAATTCCACCAGGTCGGCTGCGTGTTTGGCATTCCCCCCAATGCCTCGCATGGCGGCAACCAACTTTGGGAAGCCGGCTCGGTCGGGGAGGGTGAGGTCTTTTGGCTTTTGAGCAGGGCGTTGAATGGTTCGACCACGGGCGACATTGGAGAATGCAGCTCCAGAGTGAACCGCAAAATCCAAAGCCATCCTCAACATATCGAGCATCCCGTTGTGCTTGGAGGTCGAGCACCCTTTGGAGTTGCGCATCGGGGACTTCGCCTTGAAAGGCACGTGTGCCGAGGTGAGGTTGCGAACTCTGTTGGACCACTCCCGCACATCAAGCGCCGAGAGTCTTCGAGCGTCCATTTTTTGGAGTTCCGGCCAAGAAGCCAGAAGCGCCCTAGCTCCCTCCCTGCGGTTTCGTTTGGTGTTCGGCTTGATTTCGGCGTTTTCCTCCACCGCTTTGATCGCATGATCCAGAGCCTGCCCGACAGTGAGTGTTCCCATCGTGCCCCCTCTGGCGGTTTGGCGGTAGCTACGGACGGCTTTGCTTATTTCAGCAAGGCGGGATTCTGCCACGGATTTCATCTTTGTGTTCAGGGGCTCCCAAATTTGCTTGCCCTGGACTTTCGTTCGGTAGTAGAACCTTCCGCTCTTGTGAACGTAAAGACCTCGAACATTTGTGGATTTCCAAGTCTGGATTTTTTCGGGCGTTTTCATGGGTTTTCTGCCGCTTTTTCAAAAGGTGTGAAAAATGGTGTGAAAAGTCAAGCGTTGCAAGCGGGGCTACCCTCGTAAAAGCATCCCTAGCTCAATGGTAGAGCAGTTGACTCTTAATCAATTGGTTCCCGGTTCGAGTCCGGGGGGGTGCAGGTCTTCCGGCGACGCGGCACTTTTTCTCCGTGTGCTCCGCGGGTCATGCGGCTAAATTGCCGGTTTCCAAAATGGAGCAATACCATCGACTTCTCCGGCTGGTTCTCGACAAAGGACGGTTCAAATCCGACCGCACGGGCACAGGGACATATTCGGTTTTCGGCGCGCAGGAACGCTTCGATCTGCGGGGCGGGTTTCCGCTGGTCACGACGAAGAAGCTGCACCTGCGCTCGATCATCCATGAGCTCCTCTGGTTTCTCAAAGGCGACACGAATGTCGGCTACCTGTGTGAGAACAGAGTGACGATCTGGGACGAGTGGGCGGATGAACATGGCGACCTCGGGCGCGTGTATGGAGCGCAGTGGAGGTCCTGGCGGAAGCCGGACGGAACCTCGCTCGACCAGATTGCCGCGGTGGTCGCGCAGATCCGCGCGAACCCCGACAGCCGGCGGCTGGTGGTCAGCGCATGGAATCCCGGAGAGCTCGATCTGATGGCTCTCGCGCCCTGTCACGCGCTTTTTCAATTCTACGTGCAGGAGGGCGAACTGAGCTGCCAGCTCTACCAGCGGAGCGCGGATCTTTTTCTCGGGGTGCCATTCAATATCGCATCGTATGCCCTCCTCACCATGATGGTCGCGCAGGTGACCGGGCTGAAACCCGGAGAATTTGTCCACACGTTCGGCGACCTCCACCTCTATGCCAACCACCTCGACCAGGCGCGCGAACAACTATCCCGCGAATGCCGCCTGCTCCCGCGCATGGCCCTGAATCCATCGGTCCGTGCGCTCGAGGATTTCCGCTACGGGGACTTCGCGCTCGAAGGATACGACCCGCACCCGGCGATCAAGGCCGAGATTTCCGTATGAAGAAAAACCGGAGAGCGGAACGCGGAGACCGGAGAGAAAAAAACTCCCGCTCGTGGCGTGTCCCCCCCCCCTTTCCAATTTCCCACTTCCGCTTTTCACTTTTCCCATGATAGCCATTGCCGCGATGTCGGGGGAGCGGGTGATCGGGGCCGGGGGGAAGATCCCGTGGCACATCTCGGATGACCTGAAATATTTCAAGCGAACGACGCTGGGGCACGTGGTCGTGATGGGGAGAAAGACGTTCGAGTCGCTGGGGAAGCCGCTGCCGGGCCGCGAGAACTGGGTGCTTTCGAGGGCCGCTTCCTTCGAAGGGGCGAGGGTTTTCCGGCATCCTTCGGAAATCGTTCCGCCGGGAGACGGGCGCGAGCTGTTTGTGATCGGAGGCGCGGAGATTTATGCGGCCCTGCTTCCGCAGTGCCGGGAAATCCTCCTCACCCACGTCAACCTTCCCGTGATCGGTGACGCCTGGTTTCCGGTTTTCGAGCCGGAATTCGACAGCGGGGAAGTGATCGGGAGCGGCGCGGACTACGAGCGCCGGAGATACCTGCGCACAAGTTTTTCCTCCAGGCAGGGAGCCGGGGTGGTCCTTTGAGCGGATTTGTTCGCGCGGGCCATTGACATGCCGGGATTCGTGGTTACGTTGCGCCGCAATCCGATAATTACCATGAACAAACCCGAAATCACCACCTACCTGAAAACCCAATGCGGCTGGAGCAAAGGCGTCCGCGCCGTTCTCGCAAAATACGACATTCCCCACACGGAGAAGGACATCATCCAGAATCCCGATTACCGGTTCGAAATGGAGCAGCTCAGCGGGCAGCCGCTCTCGCCCTGCGTGGTCGTCAATGGCGTGATGTTGCCGGATTTCAGCGGCGAGGAACTGGAAACTTATTTGCTCTCGAACGGGCTGGTGGAGGAATCCTCTCTGGAGATCGACGTGCCGCTGAACTCTTGCTGCTCGCGTTGAGGGCGGGCTTCCCCGGCGAAGCTCCAGTGTTAGCGGTTTGACCGGCCGGCCTTCCACGCGAGGGGAGTCCGTCCGGTCTGCTTTTTGAATCAGCCAGCAGTCGCAGGGCGAGGGCCGCGCGCCCGATCTGATCCGGCATTCGTTTGTCGTCATTTAGCCGGGCCATGTCCCCGTGCTCGAAGCCTGAAAATTCAAGCCGCGATCTCGGAGGGCGGCTCGATGGGTTTGAAGCGGAAGCGGTCCTGGTAGGCCCCGCGATTGTGTTTGCGGCAACATCTCACGCAGGCGACCCTTCGGCGCAGCGGCCGGACGCGCGCGAGGACGGTTGAGCACTCGGGGCAGGCATAGAAAAATTTGCGGCCGACTTTGCGGCGTTTGAACGGCAGGTCGTGGCAGCGCGGCTCGTTGGGGATTCCCAGGTCTTCGCAGGCGGTCCGCCACTCCGGGCCGTGCGCCTCGATGCGGTGCCTTCCGGAGCGGTGCTGGGCCAGGAGATGCGCCAGCTCGTGCCGCAGCGTTTTCTGAACCTCTCCGGCCGAAAACTCCACGAGCTTAGGATTCAGGATAATTCTTCTCTCGCGCCAGCTGGCGAGGCCGGCGGTCGTCCGGAGCCCGGGGTTCCAGCAGACCGACACTTTGAGCCCGCGGCAATCGGCGGCGGTCAGAAGCTGGTTCGCAAAGTCTTCGAGCAGGGGATCCTGCCGGAGGCGCGAGCTTCTCCTCGGTTTCTTGAGATCGTCGGGCGAAGTCCTGACCCTCCGCATCACGGCCCTCCCGAAGTTCAAAAGCAGTTGCTGGTATTTCATCGGGCGGCGAGCGGTTGGAGTTCGAGCACGCGTTCGACGGCGCGGATCGTCCGCCGGATATCTTCCGGCGTGGTTTCGTGTCCGAGGGAAAAGCGCACGCTGGCCAAGACGGTTGGGGAGGGGACTCCCATGGCGATGAGGACATGGGACGGCCGGATGGATCCCACCATGCAGGCGGATCCGCTCGACACGCAAATCCCTTCGAGATCGAGCCCCATGAGCAGCGACTCGCCATCTGCGCCGGGGAAGCTGACATTGAGAGTGTTCGCGAGGCACAGCTCAGGATCCCCGTTGCGGACGGCTTCGGGGCACGCGGCTTCGATCCCGCTCCAGAGCATCTCGCGGAGCGGTCGAAGATTTGCGGGATCTTTCGAAACAGCCCATTCGGCGGCGGCGGCCATACCCGCGATCCCGGCGACGTTTTCCGTGCCGGGCCTGCGGGTGTTCTCGTGGGCTCCGCCGTGCGAGGTGCGGGAAATGGCAACGCCTGCCGAGAGAAACAGCGCGCCCACGCCTTTGGGCCCGTAAAACTTGTGCGCCGCGACGGATGCCGCCGTGAGCCCGTCCTCGTGGGGCTTCACCGGAATCTTTCCGAACGACTGCACGGCGTCGATGTGAAAAATGACCCCGCGCTTCCGGCAAATTGCCGCCAGTTCGCGGACCGGCTGGACGGCCCCGGTCTCGTTGTTCGCGTGCATGATCGAGGCGAGCGTGGTGTCGGGGCGGATCGCGTTTTCGAGGCGCTCCGGTTCAACCGTCCCGGACGGATCCACCGGCAGGATATCCACTTCAAAACCCTCGAAATGTTTCAGGTATTCAAAGGCGTGGAGGACGGCGTGATGCTCGATCGCCGAGGTGATGATGTGCTTCCCGCGGGGTGCGTGCGCGCGGGCGATCCCGATCACTCCCAGATTGCAGGACTCCGTCCCCCCTCCTGTAAAAATGATTTCGTGTGCCTTGGCCCCGATCACCGCCGCGAGCCGGTCACGGGCATCATCGACTGCCGCCCGGGCAAGCCGACCTTCGGCGTGGATCGAGGACGGGTTGCCGAAGCCGCCCTCCAAGAAAGGAAGCATCGCCTTCTTCGCCTCGGGGCACAGCGGAGTCGTGGCATTGTAATCTAGATAAACCATTCGAGTTGCCGGGAGGGCCCGGCTTTGTCCGCGATGCGCAGTTGCTTTTCCTCGTAGAAAACCAGCGAGTTTTCCGGGACGCCGTGCATGAGAAAAACATTCGCCCCGATCGTGGAACCGGCACCGATGACGGTCTCGCCCCCCAGGATCGTCGAGTTCGGGTAGATCGTGACCCGGTCTCCCACATCCGGGTGACGCTTCCCGCCCTTCACGATTTTCCCGGCATCATCTTTGGCGAAGCTCCGCGCCCCCAGCGTGACCCCATGGTAAAGCTTCACGTGGGCACCGATCCGGCAGGTTTCGCCGATCACCACCCCGGTCCCGTGATCGATGAAAAAATACGCGCCGATCTCCGCGCCCGGATGAATGTCGATCCCCGTCCGTGCATGCGCCCATTCGGTCATCATCCGCGGCAACAGTGGCACGCAGGCGAGATAAAGGATATGGGCCATCCGCTGGATCGCAATCGCTTCGATGCAGGGATAAGAAAGAATGATCTCCTCGTTGCTCAATGCCGCGGGATCCCCCTCGTAAGCCGCTTCGATATCCGTGCGGAGAAGGTTGCGCACCTCCGGCAGGATCTGGAGCAGGCGCAGGAGCACGTCCTTCGTTTTGGCTTTCGGGCAGGTCGGATCCGCCACTTGCAAGCTTTTCGAAATCTGGTCTTCCAGCCCCTTCGCCAGCTTCCTCACCCGATCATCCGTCAGTGCCCCCAATTCATTTTTGTGAATCGCATTCTCGTCGTGAAATCCCGGAAACAAAATCTGGAGCAACTGGCCGCAAATCTGCCCAAGCATACGCTTCGACGGGAGATTGTGCCCGTCCGTGTTGTTCAGCCCGCCCACTTCCTCATAAGAAACCAGTGTGTCGCGGATTACCTGCTTGAGTGCGTTTTCCATTCCGGGGAAAAATATCCCCCTCATAACCCCGATGTCGAGGAACAGGTTTTTTTTCTCTTTTCCCTGTCGGTAAAGCGCTGAATGCAAGCGGGGATCAAAAGGATACGCGAGCTACGCGAATATTGCAAACAGTCAGAGATTCAACAGACTTGCCTTTCCAGCAGCACCATTTCCCACGGTGCCAGCGCGGGCAGCTCCAGAACCGTGTAGTCGCCATCATGGGCGATGGTGACGATATCTTCCGTGCGGCCGTTAAGCCGCACCAGATGGAATGGGCAGGCATCCCGGACATGAAGACGCACACCGGAAACGGCATCGAGGGAGGCGTTGATCAATGGGATGACCGGCTGCCCTTCCCCGTCGCGCCGGCACCACAACGCGATCTTGTGGAAAGAGCTCACATAGGCTGGGAGCGTGTTGCGCGACAGCCAGCGGCAGAGGCTCTTCATCTGCGTGCTCTTCGACAGGTTCTGCAGCCCCATCCAGGGATAGTATCCCAGAACCGCGACCCGTCCGCCCAGCCGGTTTTCATAGACACCGCTGACCGGCCCGCTGACCTTGCCTCCGAAGTCGATCAGTTCGGACAATGGCCGGGCCTGATCGCTCAGCGGCCGAAGAACGAAGGCCTCCGCCCGCCAGAACGAGGGCCGGCAATCGCGCCACCAGCCCGCATGTGAACCGTTGAGCGGGTCGGATGTGAACCGTTCGATTGTGTCCCGATCCCGCGTTTCCGCCACCACGAAGCCGGCCAGTTCGGCGAGGTCGAGCTCCTGCAAATGCCGCAGCGCCTCTCCATCGACGATCACCGCTTCGGAAAAAAGGTTTTCGAGCTGCTCGCGGGCGAAGGCGCGGACGACATCGCCGGCGAGCAGGTGAACTTTCGCGCCGGCCCTCGAGTAGGCCGGTGGCAGGCCGATTTCGGCCAGTTCTGTGAGGCAAGACAGAGGGTCTGCATTTCCGGGGCTGATTTGAGCGGCCCAGATCATCGGGTTGCTGGCCGGCCAGAGGCCCTCGCACGGGCTGCGACCCGCGAGCGAAACTAGGCGGTCGAAGAATGGCTTCGCATTCCGGAGGCGGTCAAAATACGGCAGATATTCGTCGACAGGGTCAGGGGAAATCCCCATGAGATTGAGCGCCACCCCGGTGCAGCCTGCTGCCAGTGCAGCCGCGATTTCGGTGACAAAGACCGTTTCGCTCTTCTTGAGCTTCTGGTAGGGGAAACACTCGAGTTCATACTGGATATCCGTATCGGCGGCCGGGATGGCCTGTGCGGTGCGCCCGACATTGTGCGCCTTGCGCAGCAACTCCAGCGGTTGGGCATCGGAGTAGAATCCGCCGCCGGGCCGCCATTTGACCGGCAGACTGGCCGGCCCCGCAAGCGTCCGCCCCCACGTAGGACAGTCTATTCCTTCGTAGAGAAGACCGGGCGTCATATACCCGAGCACCAGGCGGGGGTTCACTTCATCCACCGCCGCGCGGATCAGCGCAAATAGCTCATCCACGATGCGCCTATTGTGGCCAACCCACTTGACGCGCACCTCGCGCGACACGGAAGCCCCTTTGCTGTCGATCACGGCAGCGGCGCGTTCACGCGTCCAGGTCTCGCCCGTCTCTTCGGCGAAACGCGCCAGGCACAGGTCGCAGAAGCAGGTGAGCTCGGCGGGCGGATGGTGCAACATGCGCACATCGTCGTCGATCCAGATGAAAGCGGGCCCCGCTTTGGCGAGCGACTGATAGCACTCACGGGTGAACGCTTGGAATCGGGAATCGAGCGGGCAGTAGCTGCCTTTGGCGGCAGTGCCATTGATGTCGGTCATCTTCTGCCAAGGCTCGTCGAGCGCATACTCCAGGTTTTCGTCGAGATGCCCAAGAGTCGCCAGGTGGTTGATCCCGACTCGGATCCCGAGTTCCTTGAACTCAGAAATAATCCCTGCCAGCAACCCGGCCCGCCGCGCAATTTCAGCATACGGCAGCACCGAGTGGGTGAATGAGGTGAAGAAGCAGACTTCCTCGATCGTGCCGCGGTAATCCCGCAGGAGGGCGAGGAGTTCGCCACGCCGGGCATCATCCATCCAAAGGTGAGATGAGACCCGTAGGGAAACGATGGAGTTGCCGCGACGTGGGGGCTGAGGTTCAAGCGTGGATTTCATAATTTTGGAGTTGTTTTCTACCCGCCATTCGTCTCCAGCATCCGCAACGCGGCCTCTGCTGCCGGGTCCAGGCCAACCGCGGGGATCTTCGGCGTGATCGGGCCTGGCGTGATCGGGCTTTCCAGCATCCGCACCGCGGCTTGTGCTGCCGGGCCCGTGCCAGGCCAGGTCAGGCGCAGATAGATGCCGTGTGCCAAACCATGGTTGGAATTCAGTCCGACCAGAATATGGTGCGCTCCCGGCCCGACCTTGACCGGGATAACGGCATCCCACACCGCCGCCGGATTGGTTCCCTGCGGGTCGGCAAACCGGGCTTTGCCGTCCACCCAGACCTTGACCGGCCCGTCATACCCGACGCAGACATTCAGGCGCAGCGCCGCGGCGCACATGAAATCCCACCGGAAATAAACGATGACGTCGGCTGGGGCTGCAGCCAGCAGTTCCGAGCGCATGCTGCAGAAGTAGCCGTTGAATGCCCGGGGTTTGAAATGCAGCGCCTTCAGGTCGCTTGGATACGGCCACCGGGCGGCATCTCCCACCGCTGGCAGGAGTTCGCTCACTTGCAGGTTGCGCGCAAAAGCGGAGGCGCTCTCGCAGGCCGGCCGGAAGATCTCCGCAGGCTGGCGCGGGCCGACCCGGGTCACATCGAATGGAATGAATCCCATCGCCAATGCCGGCGAATTCGGACGCAGCCGGAAATCGTGGCGGGCGGCGTCAACAAACAGCGGATCGACCGTGCGGCTGTGCCGGTCAAAGCCCAGGCGCCGCCAATCGGCAAAAGATCGGGCGCTGAATGCAAACGGTTTCCCGTCCGGGGCTGGATTGAAATAGATATTCCGATCGATCAGCAGGGTGTTTTCACCCAGCCAGTCCCCGGACAGTCCGCCTTTCTCACTGTAAAAGATATTATTGAGCAGGCAACCGCAACGTCCCGAGAACGTCACGCAGTTGGCGACAATATTGTTCCGGAAAATATCGTCGCGCCGATCACACCAGTATCCGTTACTGACGTTATACACGAGGTTGTTTTCGATCAGGATGTCGGAAGACCCCTCGTCCAGGTAGATGCCGGTGGCACCGTAGCCGTTCGGCGCATGCCGCACGTCATGAATGACGTTGTGCCGGATGCGGGTGCCCGGGGAAACGCCCAGCGTGTAAATGCCCCCCAGATCGCTGAGCCGCCCGCGCCCGACGTCATGGATGTGATTATACTCGATCAGATTCCCGTAGGCGTTCCCTTCTTCCGCCCCCCAGGTCCATCCGACGCTAATGCCGGAATAGTCAAAATCGTGAATGTGATTATGCCGCACCTTGTTGCCGGAACTCTTGCCGATCAGAACGCCCACCGCCTGGTTGTGCCGCAGGCCGCCGTCGCGGATGATGTTGTCTTCGATGGTGGTTCGCCGGGTGGTGTGCCAGGCTTTGATCCCGCCGCCGGCGAGGTCTTCCAGCACGTTATGCCGAATCTGCACGTCCATGCACTGGTCCAGCAATTCGATACCGTAGCTCCCCACCTGGGCAATGCGGCAGTTGGTGACGGCGCACTCGCGCGCATAACGCATCGTGATGGCCCCCGGCAAATGAAAGCCGGCCTGAACAGACGGCTGGATGAAATCCGCGCCCCGTGATCCCAGTTCCGTATGGGAGAAAGTCAGTCCGTCGAACGTCACATTCCTGACATAGCGTTCTCGTTTCGCATCGCCCGCCAGCCGCACGAGATCTTTCAACACCGGGGCATACACCTCGGCCGTGGCGGGGGTTTCGTTCTTCAAGGGAAGATAGCTGAGAATTCCCGTCGGGCGGTCCAGATACCACTGCCCCGGCGCGTCGAAGGCTTCCCAAACATTATCCATGAAATACGAGGCCCCCTCGTTCCCATGGCCGACCAGTGCCTTCACCGGTTGCCGCGCCAGAACAATGGTGCCGGTTCGCGGGTCCGTTTTCACCAGGGGGATACGGCTCTCGATCCAGTAGTGAAGCGCAACAAACTCGACGTCCGTGAGGTTCTTCCAATCCGCCACATCCCCTTTGGCGCAGGCGCAACGATACGGTTTCCTGGGACTTTTCCAGTCGTCCTTCGTGCAATCCCCCGGATGCGCGAAATCGTGCGGGAGCGTGTGAAAGAACCCTTTCCGGGGGAGGCGCGGCCGTTCCGCCCGGCGTCCGTTCACCCAGAGTTGGGTGAACTCCCACTCCCCGGCTTTGACTTCGGGAAGCACGACCTGCCACACGCTCCGGCCGTTCTGCTTCACCACCCGCCAGCCGGTGATGCGGCGTCCGCCGGAGAGAACGGGGTGTTCACCCACAAAAGCCTGGTAGCCGATATTTCTTCCGGTGGGCTCCCCTTTCTTGGCTTTGCCGGCGGCAGTGGGAAGGAACACCAGCGGCTCTTCCAGCGCATGCACGCCGTCGCGAAAAATCACCTGCACGTCACGGCTGCCGGACTGTGCCGCCCGATGCGCCCTTGCCGCCGTTTTGAACGGCCCATCGGTCCGCGCCCGGTGCGGTTCCGGCAGCGTGCCAGACCAGCGGTCATTGCCGTTGAGTGCGACGAAATACGTGTCGGTCGTGTGGTTCATGGGCTTGAGAGTGCGGAGTTCTCAAACTGGCATCAAGTCTGGTTGTCGTTAATTTGAAGCGCCGTTTCGACAATCTCAGGGACAGTTTTACGGGAAATCAATTCGAGGCGGCGAGAGCGCCGTCGCTGACGAGGCAGCGGAAGGCTTTTCCGGCGTGGCCGGTGGATAAGTGATACTCGGAAACGATGACTTCGGAGAGCCGGTCGATTTGCGAAAGTTCGACGAGAGCGACGATGGCGCCGCCGAATCCACCGCCCGTGAGCCGGGCACCGTGGCAGCCGGTTTGACGGATGGCGATTTCGACAAGGGCATCGAGTTCGGGGGTGCTGTTCTCGAAATTTTCCATCGAGCTGCGGTGGGAGTCGGTCATCAGGCGGCCGAAGTCCGCGCCCCTGCCGTCGCGGAGAAAGTCGAGGGCCTGGAAGACGCGTTCGTTTTCGCCGACGATATGGGCGGCGCGTTTTTTCACGAGCGGGGGAAGTTTGGCGGCGGCGAGTTCGGCGGAGCTCACGTCGCGGAGGGCGGGGACGCCCATTTTTTTCGCGGCCTCGAAGCACTGGTCGCGGCGCTCGTTGTATTCGCCGCCGGTGAGCGCGTGCTTGACGCCGGAATGCACGATGAGGAGCCCGAGGTTGTGGGGGAAGGGGATCAAATCGACCGTCTCCGCCCGGCAATCGAGATAAATCACATGATCCTTCTTTCCGAAAATCGACGAGACCTGGTCGAGGAGCCCGCAGCTTACCCCGACGAATTCATTTTCTGCCCGGCGGCAGACCTTGGCGAGATCCAGCGGGGAAATTTCGAACGGGTAAAGCTTGGTGAGCAGGACGGCTGTCGCGACCTCGATCGCGGCCGAGCTCGACAGCCCGGCCCCCAGCGGCAGGGTCGCAGAAAAATTGGCTTCGAATCCTCCGGGGGTTGCGCCTGCCTTGGCCAGCATCTCGGCGACGCCCAGCGGATAGTCTTCCCAACTGTCGCGGGGTTTGAGGCCGGCTTTCCGGTTGACCGCGACCACCCCGTTGATGCCCTCGCTCGTGAGCACGATTTTCCCGTCGTCCCGCCGCCGGCCGGTCGCGCTGATCCCCATTTGGATCGCCGCGGAGAGGACGACGCCCCCGTTGTAATCCGTGTGGTTGCCGAGAAGTTCGACCCGTCCGGGAGCAAAAGCTTTGATGTCCGACATACGCGGCCATCATTCCCGCCGCATCGGGGCTTGCCAAGCGGCAATTCTCTGTCAATCTGAAAGCCTTAAAACAACACGGAGAAAACCATGCCTGAATCCACTGAATCCAAAATCGCCGCCAAGAAGCTCGAGAGCAGCACCGAACACGCCAAGAAGGCGCTCGATGCGGCCACGGAAGCGACCAAAGCGGTCGGACAAACCGTCAAACAACACGCCCAGGTTGCCTACGAAGTCGGCAAGGAGCACATCACCGCAGCCGCCAAGGATCTCGGCGACGCGGCCAGCGCCACCTACGAAGACGTCCGCGGTCTGGCCAAGACCAAAGCCGACGAATACCAGAGCAAGGCCAAAGTCGCTTGGGGCGATGCCGCCTCCCGCGCCCAAACCTACCAGAGCGAAACCGAGGACTACATCCGCCAGAATCCCCTGAAAGCCGTGGGGATCGCGGTGGGCATAGGCTTCCTCCTCGGCGTCCTCTTCCGTCGCTGATCGCGTTTGGAAACGACCGGCCATACTGGCGGCACGGTTCCGGGCGGACGCCCGGTTGCCGCGCCGCGTGGTTTGATTGACGGGCTGCTCAGCCTGCTCGGTTCATTTGGCCGATATTTCGAGGCCATCGGTGCGCTCGCGGGCGAAGAAGCCCGCGAAGCCTCGGCGCTTTTCTTGCGCCTGGCCGTGATGCTCGCGGCGGCGCTTTTTTTTGTTGCCTTCGGTTACGTCCTGTTCCTGTTTTTTGCGGCGTTCCTGATCGCGGGCGTTTTTCACGTGGCGTGGATCTGGATCCTGCTCGGCCTCACGGTCCTCCATTTTCTCGCGGCTGTCATTTGTGCGCTGCATGTGAAAAACCACTGGAGGACGCCGGTTTTTCCGGCGACCAGAAGCGAGATCTCGCGTGATCTGGATGCCCTGAGAGGAGGCCGGAACCCATGAGCAGCAAGGCCGAACTTCTCGCCGCCGTCGCCAGCAGCCGGGCCGCGATCCGGCGGGACTCCTCCGCCGTTCGGGCGGAATTGGACGTCGCCGCAAAAATCCAGAACTCCGTCCGGTCCCGTCCTTTCGCATGGCTTGGCGGGGCGGCGGCGATCGGATATCTCCTCGCCGGCCCGAAAACCCGCACGAAGACCGTGACGAAATTCGTGCGGCAAAAACCCGGCGAGCCGGTGCGCGAAACGAAGAACAAACCGCGCGGATTTTTTGGTCTGCTCCTTTCGCTTTTCAAACTGGCCGTCCCGCTCGTCCGCCCGGCACTCAGCGCCTACGCGGCGAAACGGTTTGGCGATTTCGCGCAGAAGCTGGCGAAGTAGGCAAAGTGGGCGGTCGTCCACGACGGAAACATAAGCCGCCCACTGCGCGGGCCTGCCCGGACGTGGAGCGTTCATGAGACCGCCGCTACAGATCAACGTCTGCCACGGATCTCTGTCGGTTTGAGATCGAGTGCTTCCATGATTTTCAGGGCGGCGAAGGCGTCGTTGGCGGCGTAGCTGAGTTGTCGCGGAGTGAGTTCGGCGGCGGCCCAGTTGCTGGTGGTGACGGATTTTGATTTCGGGAAGCTCAGGTTGAGAATGGCTCCCATGGCCGCGCGCACGCCGATCTGCCCCTTGTAGCCCCTTTTTCTAAAAGTGTGGTCAAGGTCGAGAACGGCTTGGGGTTTGACCCCCAGACGGCTCCGGATTTGCCCGTGATCGTTTTTCAGCCCGAACCCCACTTTCAGCACGTGTTCGGAAGCGATGAGTTCGGCGGCGACCTTTTGGCAGGCAGGGCGATGAAGCTGGAAAATAAACGCTTTGTCCGTGAGGGCAAACTGGACGACATGCGGCCCGCCGCTTTTCTCGCCGGCCCGGAACGTCGGCTTGGCTTCGGTATCGAACCCGGCGACGCCCGCTGCCAAAATTTCCTTGGCGGCCGCCTCGCACTCGGCTTTCGTTTTCGGAACATAAATGCAATCCCGCGAAAGCCCTGCAAAAGGTCGCAGAAGCGCGGTCTCCGCTTTCGTTGGCGCGACTGGCCTGCCCTGTGAATGGGCGGGTTTTTGTGGAAAATTCGCAGGCTTGCCGAGCAGCCGCGCGAGCGACCGGTAAAGCCAAGATGACTTGGGGGGACGTTGTTTTGGAGGTTTTTGCGGCTTGGACTTGGGCATTCCAGGGAAGTTGGCACCATCATGGAGATCTCATCGCCCACAATCAACCCCCGCCTTCTCCCGGCGCAAGGGCTTGGGACCAACAGGGCTCAGAGGACCAATTATTTTCGGTGTTCGAGGTGGGCGCTGGTCATGCGTTCGCGGAGGCCGCCTTTTTCGACGAAGTCTTTTTCGAGGCGGCGAATTTGTTGGTCGAGGAGGTAGTTTGCCTGGTGGATGAGGCAGATCGCGATGTTGGCCAGGGTTTCGGGCGGGCGGTCATCGAAGAAAGGGCGGTAGGATTCGAAGGATTCGCGGGAGGATTTTCCGAGTTTTCGGACGTAGAGAGCTTCGCGGGAGTTGCCGGTTTTTGGAAGGAAACCGGGCTTGGTGATAGGTCTTATACGTCCCATAGGACCTATGCTTTCTGGTAAACCTCGGCGCCCTTTTCAACGAACTCGCGGCTTTTTTCTTTGAGGCCTTTTTCGAGGGCTTCTTCTTCGGAGATCGCTTGCTCTGCCGCGTATTTGCGGACGTCTTCGGTGATTTTCATCGAGCAGAAGTGTGGGCCGCACATCGAGCAGAAGTGGGCGGATTTCGCGCCTTCCTGCGGGAGGGTTTCGTCGTGGAAATCGCGTGCGGTTTCGGGGTCGAGGCCGAGGTTGAACTGGTCCTCCCAGCGGAACTCGAAGCGGGCTTTGCTCAGGGCGTTGTCGCGGTATTGGGCACCGGGGTGGCCTTTGGCGAGGTCGGCGGCGTGGGCGGCGATCTTGTAGGTGATGACGCCTTCCTTCACGTCCTGCTTGTTCGGGAGGCCGAGGTGTTCTTTCGGGGTGACGTAGCAGAGCATCGCGCAGCCATACCATCCGATCATGGCGGCCCCGATGCCGCTGGTGATGTGGTCGTAGCCGGGGGCGATGTCGGTCGTGAGCGGCCCGAGCGTGTAGAACGGGGCCTCGTGGCACCATTCGAGTTGCTTCGCCATGTTCTCCTCGATCATGTGCAGCGGCACATGGCCGGGGCCTTCGTTCATGACCTGCACGCCTTTCGCCCACGCGCGTTCGGTGAGCTCGCCCTGGGCTTTGAGTTCGCCGAACTGGGCTTCGTCGTTCGCGTCCGCAATCGAGCCCGGTCGGAGTCCGTCGCCGATGCTGAACGCGACATCGTAGGCGGCCATGATGTCGCAGATGTCATCCCAGTGCGTGTAGAGGAAATTTTCCTTGTGATGGGCGAGGCACCATTTGGCGAGGATGCTTCCGCCGCGCGAGACGATGCCGGTCATGCGCGAGGCGGTGAGCGGGATGAAGCGCAGGAGGACGCCCGCGTGGATCGTAAAATAGTCCACGCCCTGCTCGGCCTGCTCGATGAGCGTGTCGCGGTAGATTTCCCACGTGAGGTCCTCGGCGCGGCCGTTAACTTTTTCCAGGGCCTGATAAATCGGGACCGTGCCGATCGGGACCGGCGAGTTGCGCAGGATCCACTCGCGCGTGGCGTGGATGTTTTTTCCGGTCGAGAGGTCCATGACCGTGTCCGCGCCCCACTTTGTCGCCCACCGCATTTTTTCGACTTCTTCCTCGATGGACGACGCGACGGCGCTGTTGCCGATATTGGCGTTGATCTTCACGAGGAAATTGCGGCCGATGATCATCGGTTCGAGTTCTGGATGGTTGATGTTCGCGGGGATGATCGCTCGTCCGGCGGCGACTTCCGAGCGCACGAACTCGGGGGTGATTTCCTTCGGAATCCGCTGGGGGAACATGCGAAATACCGAAGGGACAAAATTTCCGCTTTCCGCTTTCCCATTTCCGCTTTGGGCGGAGCCCAGGTGCTGCTTGTGGAGGTCGTTGCGGGCGATGTCGGAGGATAGGTCTTCAACTCGCAGGCGGGACGCCTGCGCCACATTATGGTTTTCGCGGATCGCGATGAATTCCATTTCGGGCGTGATGATCCCCTGTTTGGCATACCAGAGCTGGGTGATCGGGTGGTTTGCGGAAGCCCGGAGAGGCTCGCGAAATGGGAAATGCGAAATGGGAAATGCGAAATGGCCGTTGTTGGAAGCCGCGTGGGCTTGCGACAGGAAGCCGTCATCCTGCGGGCGAATCATGCGGCCTTCGTATTCCTCGACATCGTGGCGGGATCGGATCCAGTCCGCGCGGAGGGAGGGAAGCCCTTCTTCGACCGAACCTTGATAACCGGGATCCCCCCATGGGCCGGAGCAGTCGTAAACGCGGACAGGCTCGTTGGCTTCCATGCGGCCTTGGAAATCTTTCGTGGGGGTGAGTTGGATTTCGCGCATGGGAACGCGGACGCCCGGATGCAGCGAGCCTTGCAGATAGATGCGGGAGGAGTTGGGGAGAATGTCGGAGCTCCCGGCGGCGGTTTTGGTCTTCATGCTTTCAGTCGATGGTGGAATCGCTGCGTGGCCCGAATCGCGGTTCGGGGCAAAGAGAGTGACTCGCTCCCTCCGCCGGTATGAGCCGGAATCAGGTTCAAAGGGTCTCGCAGGCATTTCACCCCGCGACTCTCAGCCCGTTCGGGCTCCCCCGCAGTGCCCTATCCATCGCGCGAGACGCCGGTCGCGTCAATGGGGAAATCTTCTTTCGTTCAGTGACGCGTGTGATGCAAGCCGGGTGAGTTTGGCTGAACACGCTCCGTTTGGAGACTGAGTATCCTAGTGAATGGCAGTGCCTCGAACGGGCGCACGCCTGTGCCCGCCGAGCATTGGGAGGAAGGCGAGGTTCGTATTGCTACCCCGCCCCGGCCAAACGGACCATGGTTTCGTAGTTGCACAGAGTCACCGGAGGTCGGTCGGCTCTCCCCGCAATGTTGCGATCAATCGTTCGCGTCGTGTCATGGCTGCTTTTCGATGTCCGCGATCTGGCATCCAATTAAATGGTCTGGAGCTTTTCCCGGATGACATGGAACGAGAGCTGGTCTTGAGCGTCGGCTTCTGCGCGGTGGACGACCGCGCGCCAGGCCTCGTCATTTTGGAGGAGATCCCGTGTGCGGGTGGCGAGTTCGTCGCGGCCAGCGGTGGCGAACTCCTCGAAGGCGATCCGTTCGATGGTGCCGTTTCCTCCGACGCACGGCATCCGGCAGAGGAGTGCGTCTCCCGCAACCTGGCCGGGAACCGCGCTGGAATCCAACTGCCAGACGACGCGGTGGAGAGCCATCACCCTGAGGTAATCGGGGTAGGGGAGCGGGGCCTCGATGATGAAGAGGAGGGGGTTCTTTTTCCGAAGGCTTTTGAGGATCATGCCGCCTTGGCGGCCATCGGTGTTGACGACCGCCAGAGGGCAGGAAAGGCCGCGCGAGATTTCATCCGCCATCGCAACCGCCGCGAGGTGGTTTCGCGAGGGGGTGTTGAACTCGCGGGTTCCGACAAAAATGCCGCGGCGCTTCGCGATCGGCTGGGCGAAGTTCCATGCGGGCGAATCGACCGGGTAGGGCGTGGGAATGAACTCGGCACACGCACAGCCCGCCGAGCGGTAGATTGGCGACAGCTCCGGCGTGCTGGAAACCGCGCCGTCCGCGGCCGCGCAGATTTCTTGAAAAAGCTCCCAGCGGCTGACATCTCCGAGCAGGTCGGCGACCTGGTGGCTGCCGGATTCTTTGCACGAGACAAAGACACGGGATCCGCGTTTCCGGAGCGCGGCGACTGACGCGAGCGCGGCGCGCAGGTTGCGCTTTCTCAGAAGCACGAGAACTTTCTCTGCCCCCTCGGGAACCGAATCCGCCGAGCGGAAAAACCCGCCCCGGCAGCAGGCCGCGTAGGCATGGTAGTTCACGGGCGGATGTCCGGGATCCCCCGGCTTTCCGGCACCGTTTGGAAAGACCTGGTCCGGATCGCGGCCGCCGGGGTTGAGGACGGCGAACTTCATGAGTGTTTGATCCTGTCCCAGATCCGGTCGAGTTCCTTGAGCGGCGTCTCGCCCATCTTCCGGTCGCGGAGTTCGCGCTCGACCGCCTGGACGCGCTTGATGAATCGGTTGGTCGCGGCCGCCAGCGTCGTCTCCGCATCCACGTGAAGCTTGCGGGCCAGATTCACCGCCGTAAACAGGATGTCCCCGACCTCGTCCTCGACAGCTTTTGCATCGCCGGCGGCAAGGGCGGCCCGAACCTCCGAAATCTCCTCCTGCATTTTTTCGAAAACCGGCTCCGCGTCGGGCCAGTCGAAGCCGACGCGCGCGGCCTTCTTCTGGGCGTTTTGTGCGCGCAGGAGAGCTGGCATCGAGGTGGGGAGAGCATCGAGGACACCGGTGGGCTTTCCTTTCTCGGCCCGCTTGATCTGATCCCACTGGCGCAGGACCGCCTCCGAATCCGTTGCGAGTTTGTCGCCGAAGACATGCGGGTGCCGCCGGATCATTTTTTCGCAGACTTCCGCCGCGACTTCCTCGAGCGTGAACGCCGAGCGTTCCCCGGCCATCTGCGCGTGCATGACCACGTGGAGGAGGAGGTCGCCGAGTTCCTCCTTCAGGTTGGCATCGTCCGCGCGCTCGATCGCGTCAATGACCTCGTAGCATTCCTCGATGAGCGCGCCGCGAAGGCTGGCGTGGGTCTGTTCCCGGTCCCACGGACACCCGTCCGGCGCCCGGAGCCTGGCGACAATTTCCCCAAGGCGGCTGATCGGAGATTCCTCGTCGCTCATAGATCCTCCACTTTCAAATCCGCCAGAGCGAGCTGTTCCCGGAGCCGAATTCGCTGACTTCCTCGCTGGTGGTGCGCGCGACAAAAAGCGTCAGCCCCGTGATGGCGACGATGGTTCCAAAAAAGACGATGCTGGCCAGCCAGGCCGGGAGTTCGCGCACCGCCAGCGCATTGTAAAAGTCCCCGAATGAATGGATCGGAACCTGGGTGTGGATGAAAATTTTCATCGTCCAAGCGACCATGATGACGGCGAATATGAAGGCGTAGTTCCGCTTCATTCTCCGCCCGATCGCCTCCAGGCGTGTGATTTTGAATGACGGCATGATCAGGTCCTCGCAGACGAGCCTGCGCCATTCCCCGTCGAGCAGCCTGGGGTTTTGCGAGACCATGGGCACGAGGAAATGCGACTCGAGCATCCGGACGCGCCCGCGGAAGGCGTCGTAGAACCGGTAGCGGCGCGCTTCGATCCAGAGCATGATCCAGACCAGGGCGAGGTTGAAAAAGAAAATGATGTGCGGGATGTCTTTGAAAGAAAAGGCGACGCCGATGATGGTTGTCGTGCTGGTGATGGCCCAGGTGGTGGTGACGTCCAGCCTCTGGCGCCAGATCATGATTCTCGCGAGTTCGCCGCGATAGAAGTGGGACATCGCGTTGACGTAGCACGGGTCTTTCAGGCTTGCGCGGGGAATCTCCGGGGCGGGTATGGAAGCTTCTTGTTCGGGCATTTCAATGGTTCCTGTCTTTTTCCAGGAGCTCCGCACGGGCCTTTTCGAGCTGCGCCCGTTCCTTGGGCGTGAGGCTGCCCATGCCGGATTTCGAGATCTTCTCCAAAATGGAGTCGATCGTGGTGAGGGAAACCCCGCGCTCGCCACCGTTTTTTCGTTCCACCACCCGCAGATGCGGCCGTTTCCGGGGAACCCTCAGATCGAATGACCAGCTTCCGCGCAAGATCTGGACCGCGACGAACGCTGCCACGGAATCCAGCAGGAGCACCAGCAGGCTGGTATGCATCGAGGAGGCCAGATATTGCAGCGCCGAGACCGCAAACAAAGCCAGCGCGATCCACCTGGCCTGGATGCTGAAAAAGATTTGCGCGGTCGGATACAGGGTTGCGAAGGCGATGAAGACGCCGAAATGCAGGGCGGAAGAACCCATGTAGATCGAGGGAAATCCCGCGAGGCCGGCCAGCAAAAGCACCAGCGGCGGCAGCAGGAGAAGCGCCGCGTAAAGCTTCAGGAAGGCATTTCGCCCCAGAAATCCTTCGATTTCCCGACCGAATGCGACAAGCAGATAAATCTCCAGCAGAAACAAAAGTTCGGGAGGGTGGACAAAAGCGTAGGTCACAAACTGCCAGAACGCGAAATAATCGAGAGCCGCATGGCTGGAGAATCCGAAGGTGGACAGGACGAATGTCTTGGCTCCAGCGGCAAAGGCGATCGCGGTCATCACCATCGTCGCCGCATGCACCGCGGCCAGAACGGTGCTGGCATAAACGGGAAACGACCCGACCCATGTCAGGGGGGAGGTGCTTCCGGAATTTCTGTCCGCAATCATGTCCCCGCCAGAATACGACGGCAAAAAAATCTCACAAGGCGGAACTCGTTTTGCTTGCCAGCGCGGGAGGCTCTGTCAATATTAGTTCCTCTAATACTTCTTTATGAGCAAACCAACCACACTCGGAACCCACAAGCCCTCCAACACACCCATCATGGCCTGGGTGGACGAAATTGCCGCACTGACAACGCCAGACGCCATTTTCTGGTGCGACGGGTCCGAAGCCGAGGACAAGCACATGCGCGAGCTGATCGTGGCATCGGGAGCCGCCCTCTGGCTCAACGAAAAACTCCGCCCGAACTGCATTCTCGTGCGCAGCGATGTCCGCGATGTCGCCCGCGTCGAGGAACGCACGTTCATTTGCTCGAAGGCGAAGAAGGACGCTGGCCCCACGAACAACTGGGAGGCTCCGGAAGCCATGAAGGCGAAGATGAACGGCCTCTTCAAAGGCTGCATGAAAGGGCGCACGCTCTATGTGATCCCGTTCAGCATGGGCCCGATCGGCTCGCCGATCGCCCAGTATGGCATCGAGATCTCCGACAGCCCGTATGTCGTCGCGAGCATGCGCATCATGACGCGCATGGGCTGTGGCGTCTATGAGCAGATTGCCAAGACCGGCGGCTACGTGAAGTGCCTCCACTCGGTCGGCGCGCCGCTCGCGGCTGGCGCAAAGGATGTCGCCTGGCCATGCAATCCGGAGAACACCTACATCACGCATTTCCCGGAGGAGCGCCTCATCATGAGCTTCGGCTCCGGCTACGGCGGCAACGCGCTGCTCGGCAAGAAGTGCTTCGCGCTGCGCATCGCCTCGGCGATGGCCCGCGACGAGGGCTGGATGGCCGAGCACATGCTGATTCTCGGCGTCAAGGATCCGGCCGGCAAAAAAACCTACGTGACGGCCGCGTTCCCGAGCGCCTGCGGCAAAACGAATTTCGCGATGCTGATCCCGCCGAAGCAACTCAAGGACGAGGGCTGGGAAGTTTCCTGCGTCGGCGACGACATCGCCTGGATCAAGCCGGGCCCCGACGGCCGCCTCCGCGCGATCAACCCGGAGGCCGGATTCTTCGGTGTCGCGCCGGGAACCGCCTACGACAGCAACCCGATGGCGATGGATTCGATCAAGCGCGACACCATCTTCACGAATGTCGCGCTCACCGATGACGGCGATGTCTGGTGGGAAGGCATGAGCAAGGAGAAGCCCAAGCACCTCATCGACTGGAAGGGCAAAGACTGGGCGCCGGACAAAAAAGACGCCGACGGCAAGCCGGTGCTCTCCAGCCATCCGAACAGCCGCTTTGCCGCCCCGGCCCGCAACTGTCCGATCATCGACCCCGACTGGGAAAACCCGGCCGGCGTTCCCGTGAGCGCGATGGTGTTCGGCGGACGCCGCGCGACGACGATGCCGCTCATCTTCCAGTCGTTCAACTGGGTCCACGGAGTCTATCTCGGCGCCACGGTCGGCTCCGAAATGACCGCCGCCGCCGCCGGGACAATCGGCCAGGTCCGCCGCGACCCGATGGCGATGCTCCCGTTCTGCGGATACAACATGGGCGACTATTTCTCCCACTGGCTCGAAATGCGCCACGAGGTCAAATATCTTCCCCGCATTTTCCATGTGAACTGGTTCCGCAAGAACGCCGAGGGCAAATTCCTCTGGCCGGGCTACGGCGACAACACGCGGGTCCTCAAGTGGATTGTCCAGCGTTGCCAGCTCGGCATGCGCGCTGTCGAGACATCGATCGGCTGGGTCCCGGAATACGGGGATCTCGACCTGCGCGGGATCGAAAAAACCATCACTCCCGAGAAGTTCGCCGAGGTGATGAAGATCGACACCGCCGAGTGGCACCGCGAACTCGTCATGCAAGACGAGCTTTTCATCAAGCTCTACAGCCAGCTCCCGAAGGAACTCGTCTTCCAGCGCGAACTTCTCATTTCGCGCCTGTAAAGGTTTCTCCCTAGCCGGAAAAATCCCCGCGGGAGCTTTTGGCTCCTCGCGGGGATTGTCATTGTAGCCGTGGAGAATTTCGCTTTCATACGGGCATGACGCCACGCCTGATCGCGCTTGCCTGCATGGCAATGCTTGCAGCCTGCGACGGGCCGTCGCGGCGGGCGGATCTGGTGTTCATCAACGGGGCCGAGCCCGAGACGCTGGATCCGGGGATCATCACCGGCCAGCCGGAGGGGCGGGTCGTAAACGCGCTCTTCGAAGGGCTTTGCGCCTACGACGAAGGCGGCAGGGCGGTGCCGGGAGTCGCGGAGTCGTGGGAAATCAGTCCCGATGGGAAGCACTACACGTTCCACCTCCGCCCGGATGCAAAATGGAGCGATGGGCGTCCGCTGGTCGCCGGGGATTTTGTTTCCTCGTGGAAGCGCACGCTCACGCCTGCCACCGGCGCCCAATACAACTACATGCTTTTCCCGATCAAAAATGCGGGGGCCTATGCCGATGGGAAAACCAAGGATTTCGGCGAGGTGGGGGTGAAGGCTCCCGATGATCGGACACTGCTCGTCGAACTCGAAAACCCGACGCCGTATTTTCTCGAGCTCTGCGCGTTTCCCACCCTGCAGCCGGTGCGCGTGGACCTGATCGACCGGGTTGGCGATGACTGGGTGAAGCCCGGGCACATCATCGGAAACGGCGCGTATGTCCTCGAATCCTGGAGGATCAACGACAAGATCCGGCTGAAAAAAAACCCGCACTACTGGAACAGGGGCAAGGTTTCGTTGGAGACCGTGGATGTCCTTCCGATCTCGGATGCGAACGTGGCCTTCAACTTTTATGCGAGCGGGCTCGCCGACCTCGTGATGGACAAGGGGCTCGCACCGCCAGCGCTGCTCGATGAGCTGAAGAGCAAGCCGTGGTTTCACGCGGCGCCATTCCTCGGCATCTATTTTCTCCGCTACAACTGCGAGCGTGGGCCATTCAAAGACGAGCGGGTCCGCCGCGCGTTCTCGCTCGCGGTTGACAAAAAGCGCATCGTCGAGAAGATCACGCGCGCCGGCGAACTGGCTGCGCCGGGGTTTGTCCCTCCCGGGATCCCGAACTACACGGGCACAGACGGGCTTCCCTTCGATCCGTCCGCAGCCAAAGCATTGCTCGCCGAGGCGGGTTTTCCCGAGGGGAGGGGATTTCCGCTCGTCAATTACCTCTACAGCAAGAGCGAGCTGAACGAGGCGATTGCCGTGGAATTGCAAAGCATGTGGCGCGAGGCGCTCGGCGTGAACGTCAACCTCGTCCGGCAAGAGTGGAAGGTCTATTTGAATTCGCTCTCCCTGCTCGACTACGACATCGCGCGTTCGAGCTGGGTCGGGGACTATCCTGATCCCAACACGTTCCTCGACATGTTCCTCACCGGTGGCGGCAACAACCGCACGGGCTGGAGCAGCCCGGAATATGACAGGCTGATCGCCGACGCGTCCCGCGAAGTTGACCCCGCCAAGCGCCTCGGGATTCTGCGGCAGGCGGAAGATCTCCTCGTCCAGAAGGCGGTTCCGGTCGCGCCGATTTATTATTACGTCGGCATCCAGCTCTACGATCCGCAGAAGGTGGGCGGAATTCGCGCCAATGTCTTGGACGAACACCCGATCCGCGCAACCTATCGGAAGTAGCTCGCATCCGGATATCGTGACATGAGTCACAAATCGCTGCGAATCGCCTTTCCCCGAAATGGAAACCCAACGCCATCCATTCGCCCATGGCTCGCAGGGCCTGCCTGGCCTCCGGATATTGTCCTCCGAAGTGCATGGTGTTGTTGCTCGTCACAATATTGTCTTCTGTTTATTTATCCTACTTCATCAGCCATCGTGTATATTCTGCATCGTCGAAGGGATCACTCGGGATAAACGAGGCGAATCGCGCATGTTTCCACTGCCAGAGACAACATTTCTCCCCGGCGCACGCGATGCTGGCGGACGGGTCATTTAGCGCGACGGCACAAGCAAAGTCGGTTCCGATCGACAGCGCGGCGCCCTTGGCTTTGATGAGCTGCGGCTGTTCAAGTTTGCGGAGCTCACTGACCCCGGTGAACTCCGAATGCGCGGCAAGCGACTTTCCATTGAAGCAAATGATCGACAGCGGGATTTTGGCTTCTGACAGTTCGGCGAGCGGCAATCCTTCGAGATCATCGACGCACAGAAAGACGCGGTGGTAGCGTTTCAGCACATTTGCCTGCAGGTCTTCCCGTTTGTAATATTCATAAATATCGTACGGTTCGTCTATGTCCAGGGTCAGCGCGCCCAGGAGGCGCTCGGTTAGAAAACGGTCATACGGGGAATGGCGTTCCAGATCGACCAGCGCCCGTTCAGCGTAGAAGCGCAGCACCGCAATCTCCCGAGGCGATTCCGGGCGGCCCAAATCTCGTGGGGCGCGCTTGTTGATATTTCCAATCGTTTTCCAGGTGTTCGGGCGCGCGTCAGGAATGGTTAAGGTCATGCCGAAGCCGTCTGCGGTATGGCCCGCACCATATCCCAGCCAAAATATCCCGTCCGGGTTCGCCTTGACGACCTGGTTATACAAGTGCAAAGCGTCGCTGGATGAGGAATGCGCGAGGTCTTTCATAAACGCATGCGCCTGTATCCACGGAAAGAGGGGCTTGCCCATACGCTTGCTCAGCCCCGAAAAGTATGCGCACTCCAGCGGGATGATCGATTCGATATAGCCCGGCCGCGGCTCCCGGTCGGGATTGGCGGATTGGGAATCGCCGGTCCGCGCGACAGAATAGGGGTCGGGGTGGATTATGTCGAATTGTTCCGCCAACAGCTGGGTGCTGCACCCGTCGTGATCGTTGGGCAGCGTCGCAAAATTCGTGGGGTTGAAACGCGTGATATTCCGGAAGACCCTGACGCCGGGAGCAAATTTGTGGACTTCGGACACCACGATCCGCGCCAATTCGGCCGTCGCCTGGTGGAACGAATAAAGCCAGTCGCGATAGGCATTGACGCCGTAAAACTCCGGAAACGCCCAGGTCCGGGGAAAATCATCCGCGGCATTCAGCGCTTGGAATCCCCGGATACCGCTTTCGGAATAATCATACAAAGGGATCGAGCACATGGGCGAATGGGCGAAGCCGGTGGCCAGGAACCCTTCGTCGCCGTATCGCATGGCGCAGACCACGTCATGGGGGAAAGTCCCCCCGTTTTCCCGGATCAAGCCGTCGAGGCTTTCCCTGACTGCGAGCGCCAGCGCCTGCCGGGTCGATTCGGCGCTGGGACTGTCACTTCCGGTCTTCCAGTAAACCGCGATCATGGTGTTCCGAAGGTCACCTTCCTCGCCGGTCAAGCGGAAGGATACAGTGACGTGATCCTTGTTGCGCCGGGTGATCTCCGCAGGGACGATGGTCAGGTGCTGGCGTCCATCAAATGGTTTCCGGGCAACGACCACTTCGGCCTTAACAACCATGGAAGTGTCGGAAAACAGATACTTGCCGAACGTCGTGTTATCGGTCAGATAACGTTTATTGCCCGCGTCATACGGGGCATAATGCACCGGCGGATAAACATCGATCGTGTGCGCGCCCGCCGCGAACGGGAACGTATGCGAATCGATGCTCAGGTCGTTGTAGGTGCCGCCGATGGCGACCGCACATTCGCGCTCAACGCCGTGGCGTTTTAAAACATCGGCCGGAAGACCATGCATAAAAGCCCATGCCAGTTTCAATCCATATTTTCGCGCCAGCTCCAGGTCATCCTTGACGATATTCCTGTGGAGATCCACCCCCTGCACGCCATGCGCTGCCAGGTCGGCATACGTTGCCGGGTTAGGGGGGACGCGTTTCCTTTTTGAATCAACGGGCCAATAAGTCATCCAGACTTTGGGAAAATTCTTGTTCATTTGTTTGTAGGTTTATTTTTTTGTTAATCGCTAAATTGATATGTTCGTTTCCAGGAAGTGGTTTTCCCCGGCGGCAAGCTGATCCGGCAAAACATTTCGGGCGAAACCGTATGGGCCAGGCCCCACAGCGCAAAGCGAAAAAGCGGAAAATCAGCGGTTTCGCTTATGGCGATCCCCGATGGATTGTGGCGCAATTCCCAGCGGCTCGTCGCATCGGCTGGAATGTTCCTGTTTTGATGATAGAATCCTTTGCCGGGCGCGACTGTTTCCGGCCAGCAAACTTGGTTGCCGGCGATTTCAATACCGGGCGAAGTGGCCGCGCCGTCTGCCAGTGGGAATGCTGTGGTGAGGGTGTATTCCGGTCCGATGGGATGATTGTCGATGGCGACAAAGTTGTGCGTGTATTCATCCGTCGCGATGGTTTTGCTGCCGGTATTTTCAAGGCGGTAGCTGAGGATCAGGCGGTTCTCCACGACGGCGATCTCCTTCGTCAGTCGAGCCGCGTAGCCGCCGCATGGCATCGGCTCACTGACAAAGAGCACCGCTTGGGGCGCAAGCGTGGTTTCTAACGGGAAGGGCGTGATCGCATAAGGTTGCCCGAACGAATACGGCTTGTCGTCCGGCCGCGCCAGAAGGCCCACGCCCAGCTTTGGAAAAAGCCCGCCCGGACCGGCCTCGTCAAATCCAATGGGCGTTTCAATGCCGAACTCGTTGCAGAGTCCGCGTCCACCGGTCCCCTTTGCCGGATCGGGCGACTCAGACTGGCAGAACGTGTGCCGTCCATCGAGCGTTACCTGGGTGATGAATCCGGTCCAGTCAAACCGGTTCCCCGTATAATGTTTTCCCGGTTCGGCAATCTCCACCCGCAACCGGTCGCTGTTTAATAGGATATTCAAAATGCCATCCAAGTTTCATGCCATGCAAACCTTCAGGAACCCGCCTGAAGACGTTTTTGCAGAAAAATGTCGCGCGACGATCTGCCGATCAGGATGTCAAACTCCCCCGGTTCCAACACCCATGCCTTGCGGGCCGGGTCATAGAAGGAGAAATCGCGCGCGTTCAATACAAACTCGATCCGCTGGCTCTCTCCCGGCTCTAGGAACACTTTCTTGAACGCTTTGAGTTCCTTGGGCGGCCGCGGCAACGAAGCCTGCGGGTCGCCGACATATAGTTGCACGACCTCGGCGCCGGCGCGGGTGCCAGCGTTGCGGACGTCCAGGGACACTTCCAGCCGTTGATCCGCGTCCAGCGCGGGTGGCACGCGCAGGTCGCTGTATTCGAAACGCGTGTAGGAAAGACCGAACCCAAACGGGAAGAGCGGTTCGATGGCACGCTTGTCATAGTGGCGGTATCCGACAAAGATGCCTTCCCCATACGGGACCTCCCGCTCGCCGGGGAAATATCCGAAGGCCGGAGTGTCCTCAAGGCGCTTGGGGAACGTGACCGGCAAGCGTCCGCCGGGTTCCGCTTCGCCTAACAGGATGCGGGCGATGGCGCGGCCGCCTTCCTGGTTCGGATACCAGGCCAGCACGACGGCAGGGACATCCTCGATCCATGGCATGGTCACCGGCGCGCCGCAGGTGAGCACCACGGTGGTGCGCGGATTGGCCTTCGCCACGGCGCGGATGAGTTCCGCCTGCGCCCCTGGCAGATCCATGTGCGGGCGGTCGCAACCTTCCGTCTCCAAAGCCTCGGGCAAGCCCACGAACACCAGGGCCGCGTCGCAACGCGCGGCGAGGTCGGCGGCCCGCTTCAGCCCCTCCTCGTAGCCTGCGTTGGCGAGCGGAATGAACCGCATCTTCGCGAAAGCCGCCTCCTGGGCAGGAAGCTTGATGTATTCGACGCGCAACTGGCACGGCTTGCCGGCTGCGAGGTCAAGATCCACGGCGAAACCCGACAACGTCGCGCTGCCCGGCTCCGGCTTGTAAGAGGCGATCATTTGCCCGTCGGCGAACAAGCGCAGCACGCAGTTGGGGGCGCAGGCGAAGTCGATCAGGTAGCGGCCCGTGTGGGGGACGGTCAACGTCGTGTTCCAGCGCGCGGAATACTGCTCCCACTTCTTGATGCCCTCGCAGGGGACGCTGCCGTGGCGCCAGAAATGCACCTTGGCTTCGACGCGGGTACCGACCGGCTCGCCGGACAAATCGAGATTGTCGAAATACTCGGCATACCAGCCAAAACCTTCCCCCTGCGGTGGCTTCACCCAGCCGACTTTGTTCAGCATGATCTCGTAGGAATGGTCCACGCCGGGCTCGTGCTCGATCTTCACCCGGTCCTTGAGGGCCTCGCGCAGCCCCTCGAGCGGGCCGACGCGATACGGGGTCTTGTTGCTCGCGCTGCTGATCGCCATGGAGGTGGCCTCGGCGGTCGGCCCGATGACGGCGAGGGTGTCCAGTTTCTCCATTGCCAGCGGCAACATCCCGCCCTCGTTCTTGAGCAACACGATGGCCTCCTCGGCCACGACGCGAGCTAACTGTTGGTGGGCGGGGGTGTTGGCTTCGCCGGCAGCGCGCGGGACGTCGTCCAGTTTTCCGGCCCGGGCGAGCAGGCGCAGCAGGCGGCGCGCGGCCTCGTCGACCGCCTCCGGCGCGATTTGCCAGTTGTTGACGGCCTCCACCAGCCACGACCCAAAAAACTTCGCGGGGCCGGGCATTTCCAAATCCAGACCGGCGCGCACGGAGGAGACCGTCGTGTGGTTGCCGCCCCAATCGGACACCACCACGCCGTCGAAGCCCCACTCCTCCTTTAATATCTCGTTGAGCAGGTGGTCGCACTCGCTGGCGTAGAGGCCGTTGACGCGGTTATAGGCGGCCATGACGGTCCATGGGTTGGCCCGCTTCACGATGGTCTCGAAATGGGCCAGGTAGATCTCGCGCAGGGTGCGCTCGTCCACGACGGAGCTGGCGCGGTCCCGGTTGGTCTCCTGGTTGTTGCAGGCGTAGTGCTTGAGCGAGGCCCCGACGCCGACGCTCTGGAGCCCTTCGACCCAAGCCACACCGATCTCCCCGGTCAGACAGGGATCCTCGGAATAGGTCTCGAAATTCCGGCCCGCCAGCGGGTGGCGCACGATGTTGACGCAGGGGCCGAGCAGCACGTCCTTTTCGTTGGCCAAGGTCTCGTTGCCCAACGCCACGCCGACGCTCCGGATCAAGTCCGGGTTCCAGGTGGCCCCCATGGCGATGCCGGTGGGAAAGCCGGTGCTAGGCTCGCCGCCGCCCACGCCATGCGGTCCGTCGCTCATCATTAGCTCGCGGACGCCCAGCCGCTCGATCGCCTGGGTGTGCCACATGTCACGTCCGGAAAGCAGCGAGACCTTCTCGGTCAAGGTCATTTGTCGCAGCAGGGCGTCGATCTTCTGCTCCATGTCGGGGTTCAGCAATTTCATCGTATGGGAATTTTCTCCCGCAACTCTTATGGGGTTTTTATTTCTCATGGCAATCTCTTTAATGGGATCTCGTTCTTAAGCAAATCTGTTCTCTTTCCGGCGCATGCGGGTTTCCCGTGCGGACGCCGCCAACTACGGCTTCACCAATTCCAGCTTGTATGCGTGGGGTTGGGGCCGGGCGGCGACGCGGATTTTTTCGGCGATATCGCCGAGCTTGGTAATATTCTCCGCCTCGCAGGACTTGTTTTTCAGGTAACGCGCGTAGTTGTCCACTCTGTATTGTTCCTTGGGGGCGTCCTTGAATTGCTCGGCGACCCGCGCCATGTCTGCTTCCACGCGCTCGCGGACGGTTTCCAAGGCGATCGGGTGCGGTACGTCGCTCAGGTTCCAGAACTCGAAGGTGGGAACCATGCGCACTTCCTGCACTTGCTTGCACCAAGCTTTCACCAACTCCAGCACTCCGGCGGCTTGCCGGGCCTGGGGTGTATTTTTCTCCAAGGCGAGGTTGACTCCCGTTTCCAGTTCTTCAGTTTTGAACCGGCGCACCGGCTCGCCATCGATGGAAAGCTGGTATTCGCCCGGAGCAAGCCCGCGGACCTTAAGCATTTCGCGGTTGAGCTCGTCATTGAACGGCACCCAGGCCAGCGCCGGTTCCTGCTCCTTGTCCACGGGATAAGGGAGCGCCTTTTCAATCAACGTGAAAGTCACCTCATTGTTGCGGGCCGCCAGTTTCTCCACGGTGGCGTTGTCGGTTTTGAGGACTTTGGAGCCGGTCGCGTCAAGTGAGACGCTGGAGACGATAGCAGGGGCTTGCTGCCCTTTGAGGAAGAGGTATGCCATCACAAAATGGCCGAGCGGACTGGCATGAACCCGGTCGGGCTTGATGAGGCTCACGGCGGGATCTTTGGCTTGGATTTTGGCGTTGAGCGCCCCCATCGAGTCGTGGAAATCAATCACGGAACATCCGGTTTCCCCTGCCAGATTTCGCAGAAACGCCGCGCATTCTCCCAATGCGCCGTTGACGCCGGTCAGCGGTTGGGCTGGGATTTGCGCTGTTTCATCGTAAATCGACGGAGTGATCAGTATGACCCGCGTCCCGTCGGCCTGGATCCGCTTCACCAGTTTGGTCATGAAACTGCGGTAGCCCTCAAGGATGTAGGTGCGCTGGTCGCGCAGTTGATTCGTCAGCGGCATATCACCGTAAATTTCCCGCCTCACATCGTTCATTCCTAACATGATGGAGGCGACCGTGGACTTGTGGGGTTGGATGTCCCAGTCGTATCGTTTCAGGGTGCCGTGGGCGTCGTCGCCGGAGTTGCCGGCATTGAAAAAATCAATCTTCCGATCAGGGAAACGGGTCGCGTAGTAAAGATAGATCCAAGCGTAATAGGTTCCCCCCTGCGTGATGCTGTCGCCCACTACGGTCCAGCGGTCGCCATTTTTAAACAGGGCAGCCTGTTGCGGGGCTGGCGCGGTTGCGGGGTTCGCCAAGGATGCGCCCCAAGGGACGGCGGTTAAGATCGCGGCGAGGACAGACAGAAGTTTTTTTGAATAATACATAAATGAAATAAGGGTGCGAATTATCGAGCTCGGATTGCCGCGTGAATGGAACCGGTGATCATGAAGGCGGGCAGGACGGACTTCAAATGAATTGTGCTCGCGGATGCCATGATGGTGTGTTACGTTCATTGACTGATTGTTAATTTCTCTTTTGCTGGTTTTGCAGCAGCTCCACACTTCGCAGGATGCCATAGAGTGTGCCGGAACCTGAGTTTTTTCCCACGAGAAATGTCCCCTTGTATGGCAGTGGCATCGCCCCCCCCTTCATGGCCTCCAACTTGCCGTTCAAGTAAAGCTTGGCCCCGGAAGCATCAAACACGATCGCCACCTCGTATGCCTTGCCAAGTTCCAATCCGGTCTTGCCTTTCAGGGTGGTCTTCTTGGCATCTGCCCGCGGCAAGTATTCCAGCCAGAAAGTCATGGTTCGTGCGTCCACCCCAATCCGAAAGGCAGAAGACTCGAACAGCCCATAGTTCTTCTGGGCACCCTCGGGCAAGGCCGCCAGGGAGAAGGACAGTTTGGTGGTGAAGGGCTTGTCCGGATCGAATGCGACTTTCCCCAAATCCCCGGAAAACCACTGGCCGTCGAGTTTCAGGGCCGCCTCGCCGTCCAACTCGGCCGCCACCGGATCCGGTGCGTCCTTGGGTTTGTTTAGGGGTAGGATGACGCTGCCGACGCTATCTGCCACCTTGCCGTCCTTGAACTCGGAGAAATCCCAGCGGGCCAGAGGTGCGGTGGCGTCCGCCTTCTTGACGCCCCCGGCGATACCGACCACTCCCAGTTGCGCTCCCGTGAGGGCGCCGACAATGTCGATGGACTGGATCGTTTTTGCCGGAAATGGGTTGGCCCATTCGGCCAAAAACAGTCCCACACTGCTCGCAACCCGGTTGTTGCCGGTCCAGCAGATTTTGGCCTTTTCCGGTTTCACAGGCACGCTCCAGTCATTGATTTCGATCCCGGAACGCAAGGGGAATTCCGCAACCGTTCCATCCTCATAATGAACCAAATACTTGGCGATGACCACGCCTTCTTCGTGCGGGACGTAGTTAGCAGCGTGGATGAACCAGAGCTTGTCGGCCTTGCGGCCCACCGGTACTCCCACGACCTTGTCCGGCAACTTCAGCGCGCGGTCGGTGGCACGCAGGGCGATCATGGCCTTGCCGTCGTTCTTTTTCGGGGCGGTGAGGTGGAACGGCACACCGCAGAAACGGGTGTTCTCCGGGAATGGCTCGGCGGCGATGGGCGCTCCCGTGCCGTTCAATCGTTCCGTGTGATTGGTCAGGAAAAAGCAGAGGTCAAACGGTCCCTGGTCGAGCCCGCCGCCCTGGCCGTCCTCGGCCACCTCGTCCACGTAGCCCATGTTGGCGAACTTGGCCAGGTCCACAGGGAAGTAGTCGTAAGCATCGCCCTGGGGCTTGGCGATTTTCGCGCCCAAATTCATTGCCAGGGCGGAGACGATCCGGGTGACGCGCTCGCCTTCGGTGGCGCAGGCCTCTTCCCAGGCAAGGGTGTCGAACAGCAACTGCCCCTTGCCCGCGGGAATGGCAACCAATAGTTCAGGCTCGACCAGCGGCTCGCCCGCATCTAGGCCCGGTAGGCGCAAGGTATGCGAGCCCAACTTGGCTGTGGGCACGGAACCGCCCAGAAAGCCGCCCCGATTCCACAGGTCGAGTTTGGCCCACATGAAGTCCGCGCTGGAAAGGTTGTCCATCAAGGAAGAGTCGGACATCCGGACCGCCGTGGTCAGATTCGGATCGATGGCCGTCAGTTCCGGCTTGAAGGGAAGAAGCGGCGCCACTGCGCCGACGGTCTCCGGCGTGAACCCGTGCAGCCAGACTTTGCCGCCGGCCGCCAAATAAGTTTTGAGCGTGGCTAGTTCGTCAGCCGACGCCTTGTAAGACGCATCCCACAAGACCGGCCCGTCGCCCGCCAGTCCTTTGGAGCAGACGATCCGGCAGAGCTCCAATGTCTCCTCGAGTTTGGCGTTTCCCTGAGCGAGCAACCTCATCTGCCGGGGCCGGTCAGGCGTGGCAGCGAGGCCATAACGGATCAGCCTGGACAGGATGTCACCGGCGACAGGCTCGACTCCGAGCCGGTCCACCAGGCTCAACTGCGAGAAGACCAGATGGCCATCGCCATAAGCGGTTTCGCAGAGCGGCGTCCATTCCATACCCCGCGTGCCCCCTGCATCGAGCAGGATCTTGCAGTCGCCATCATTGGGTTTGGAGTAGTTCAGCTTGCCGACCAGATTATCGGGGCGCCAGTAGGAGAGTTGGCCGTCGTCAAGCCCTTCAAGGGCCGGATGGCTGTGCGAGCGCTTCCAGACGCGACTGGCGACATGACGCCGGTCCAGTTCCGGGAAGCCCGCCCCCAAGTTCTCAACGTCGTCCCTTTGCAGCAAGACAACGCTTCCGCCCTTGGCGGCGAAGTCGAGGAGCGCGGCCTTGGCCGGGGCGAGGGGCGCATCCCCTGCCACCAGCAGCAATTTCTTGCACGACAGGGCGGCAGCGTCCAACGACGCGAGAGGCTTCAAGGTCAATTGAATTTTTGCGAGGGCCGCGGCCGTCTTTCCGACAGGGTCAAGCAGGGCGATCTTCGCCGCATCAACATCACCCAGGGAGGCCTCGGGCATAATGAAGACGGTCTCCGAGTGGCGGGTCTTCTCGGGAATGTAGCCACTCCGATCATAGCGAAGCCGCAGCGTCAGTTCCGCTTTCGTCGTCCTTTCCACAGTCGGAGGGGTGATGGGAACATCCACAACGTTGGCACCGCGCTTGAGCACCAGGGGAATGTTCGTCTCCCACACTTTGCGCCCGGCGACGGTAAGAAAGCATTGCAGTCTGGGGTTGCCCAACCCCGTTTCCGACTCATAGAACACGACCACTTTGCGAACCACGGTCTTGCCGCCTTGGAAGTTCGGATGAAAGTCCAGGGGATGGATCGCGAAGCGAGGAACGACGTTATTCCCGTCAAAGATCCAGGGTCCCAGGCAGGCCACGCTCTGAACGCGGTAAACGTCGGACATCTTGGCCATCAGGCTGACGTGCACCGCGGTTTCAGAGCCTCGACAATTCATGGATTCCTTGACCCAGTCATACGATTCCTCGCCCCCGTATCCGGAATAGCCGTCCGGTGAGGAAGGGAACATCGAATACTCGCCGACGGACAGCGGCTTGTCCCAGTCGAACTCGGACCGCCAGCCACCATTGCCCTTATCCTTGAGCCAATAAAGATCGTTGGGAACGACGCTGCCGGAGTTCGGGTATTGCTTCGAGAGATCCCCCGGTGCACCGGGGTAATGGATGCTGACGATGTCCAGCAACCCGTCCCACCCTACTTCGGCGTCACCGTCAAGCGGTCGCAGGGGATCGACGGAACGGACGGTCTCGACGAGTTCTTGGCAGACCGCCTTCATGTCGGGATTCGTCGGCACATTACCCCAATAGGTCTCATTGGCCATGTTCCAGATGACGATAGAAGGATGGTTCCTCAAGTTCTTAACCACCTTCCTCAGGTGCTCCTTCAGGTTGGGCAGCCAGAGCGGTCGCTTGGCGGGATCCAAAGGAAAGGGAGGTGGCCAGAAGTGCGCCAGCGTCGGCGCCACGGTTACGCCGATCTCGTCGGCCATCTGCGGCACCACAGGGCTGTTCCCCCAGATCCGCAAGTTGTTAAAAGTATTCCCCGCAAGTTGCTTCAAACTCCCACCACGTTGATCTTCCACGCCATAGACCTGCTGGTAGGTGTCATTGGCGTAAGACCCGGCTTCTCCACGGAAGAGAGTGATCGGCTTGCCGTTGAGCAGGAATTGCCGGCCTTTTACCGTGAACTCACGAAAGCCAAACCGCTGGTCGAGTTCGTCCAGCGCTGCGCCTTTTGGGGAGGCCAGGCGGCAGGACGCGACATAGAGGAACGGCGTTTCGGGAGACCACAAGACAGGATTGGGCCAGGCACTTGAGACGCTCACGGTCTTCGTCTCTCCGGCGGCCAGGGTCACCGGTTCCCCCGTGACGGTCAGACAGGGCAGGCGGTCGCTGTAGCGTTCGATGACGCAGGTGGGGACCACCGTCGCCGCCGCCTTACCGCTGTTGACGAGAGTCATCTCCGCCTCGATCTGTTTCTTCGCCACGCTGGTCTTGACGTAAACGTCGTCAACATGGACGAAGGACTTGATCTCCACGCGCACGTCGCCCTGGATTCCTGGGAGGTAGTGGAGGAATTGCCCGACGAACAACTCGTTCGTCAAGTCAATCAAAGCCTCAGGACCTGCCAGGCCGACCACCAACTCGTTCTCCCCACCCCATCGGACCTGGGCACCGATATCGTAGCTGGCCGGGGCGATGCCGAAGATGCACTCGCCGAGCTTCACGCCGTTGAGCCAGACGACACTCTTGGTCTGCATGCAGTCGAAGATCAAGGACGCGGTCTTCCCCTCGGCCTTGGCGGGCATGGAAAACTTCCGGCGATACCAGGCCGAAAGATTGGTCTTCGATGCAAAATCCGTCAGCCCCGCCTTTTTCAATTCCGCGACGGGCTTTCCGTAGCTCCAGGATATTTCGGTGGGTTTGATCAGCGATGACTGCGACTGCGGGACGGTCTCGGGCTTCCATCCGTCCTGGGGGGGAGGGAAGTTGAAGATCAGCCCCTGGTTGGGATGGGTCTCCCAAGTGCCGTTCAGGTTAATGACCGTCCGCGGGCCTGCCTGCGCCTGGACTTCTGCGGCGGATGCCGACGCAAGCAACAGCATGGTAACGCACACGCCCCTTGTAACCGCACATTTTATTTTCATGATTTTATTTTTATCATAAACGTTCTCATTTTGATGTTTTATTTCAAAATATTTCCATCTGCGAGCGCCGTATTATATGTCACACAACGTCAGTTTGTTACAATTAATATTTTCAAACACGTGAAGTCGTTTTCTGCAAGTAGTCCACGCAAAGGCATTTTCTCAAACGGGTGAACGCTCAAAAACCGCAAAGTTCTGTGAAGGTTGATTTAGCATTTACTATGAAACACTACCTGATAAGGACGCTATCTTATGAAAACACTATCTGATAAGGAGGCCGGCGAAGTCCCGGCTCAAATCACCATCCACGTGGATCAACCGCTCCATGCCATTTCCCCGTGGATTTACGGGCAGTTCCTCGAACATATCAACTACTCGATCGATCTCGGCATCCATGCGGAAATGCTTGCCGAACGCAGTTTCGAGTTGGCGACGATCGAACTCCCCAGCGCCCTCAAGGTGCCGCCCCACGCCGCCCGCCCGGCCGGTCACCGCGGCGGTCTCGATCCCGATTTCCCGGCCTTCCAGTGGTCTTCGACGCTCCCTCCGGCGGACCCGTTGGCTTACCGGAGGATCCCGGGGGTTTACAAGGATCCGGTCGATTACGTCCTGATCGGCAAAACGGCAAGCAAGGCGTTGGGCATTGTCGAAGGCCAGCGCGGAGAACTGACCGGCGAAGCCGACACCGAGGGCGCCCCCAATGGAGAGCGCTACCTGAGCATGACACTCCACAAGGATTTGCCGCAGCCGGAAGGCATCCGTCAGGAATTCGTCCCGGCGCGCGAAGGGGAAGAACTCGACGGCTTTGTTTTCCTGCGCACACCCAACGGCGGAGGATCGGTGGAGGTCGGCCTGCGCCCGCGCGGAGGCGGGCCGAGCCATGCCAAAGCGGTCATAGAGGGAATCGGCCAGGAATGGGCCAAATACACGTTCCGCCTGACGCCGGAGAAGACCGACCTGGATGCCGAATTCTACCTCGCGGCCACGCGGCGCGGCGCCTATCACATCGACTTCGTCTCGCTGATGCCCGCGGTCAAGAGAAACAGCGCCTCACCGTTCCGGGACGACCTCGTCGAGGCTTGCAAACGGCTCAAGCCGACGATCATCCGCTGGCCCGGAGGCTGTTTTGTAAACATTTACGACTGGAAGGCGGGCATCGGTGGCTATGAAGAGCGCCTGCCCGTGCGCTCTATCGACTGGGGCTACGGCGGCGAAACCGAACCATGCACCTTCGGCACGGACGAATTCATCACGTTTTGCCGGCTGGTCGGTGCGGAACCGCTGATCGTGTTCGACGTCCTCCGGGGCGTGCAGGACGCGCTCGACTGGATCGAGTATTGCAACGGTCCCGTCACTTCCCCCTGGGGAGCCCGGCGCGCAGCCAACGGGCACCCGGAGCCATACAACGTCATCTGCTGGTCGGTGGACAACGAGCGGTGGGCACTCGGTTACGACCAGTATTGCTCGCTAACCAACGAGTTCGTCGATGCCATCCGGGCCAGATATCCCGACTTCAAAATCTGGGTTGTCGGAACCGGGCAGCCTTTGGAAAAACCCGAAGACCCCGATTCGCGATCCAACTGGGGGCCCGAGGTGGTACGGCGCACGGGAGAGCGGTCCGACTTCGTCAGTTTCCATTGTTATTATGGCAACGGGTTGGCGGACAACCTCTCGATCGAGGAAGATTTCCGGCGCGAAGCCGAAGCCTACCGCAAGACCGTCCCGGGCAAGGGAATCCAGATCGCGTTCGACGAATGGATGCCTTACGACGCGGTGAATCAGAGCAGGCGGAGCGAACTTTGTGCGGCGCTGATGTTCAACAGCCTCGAGCGCTGCGGCGACATCGTGGGGATGGCTTCGCCCGCGCCATGGCTGTGGCACCAGCGCCTTGGCACTTCGGCGTCCGACACGCTGATTCATCACGATCACCGGGGCTGGTTCCCGACGCCCTTTTATCTTGCTAATGAACTATGGGCCACTCATCGCGCTCCGGTGTTGCTGAAGACGCAGTTCAGCGGCCCCACGCTGCCGTTGGAATTAAAAGTGCGGCGGGATAACCGGAAGACAACCGAAGTTCGCGCCGTCCCGGTGCTCGACATCTCCACGACGCACGATCCTGCGGACGCCCGGATCGTTCTCAAAGTCGTCAACCGGGATGGGGCCCGCGCCGTCCGCGCCCAGCTTCGGTTCGAGGGAGCGGAGCCTGCGGCCACGGCGCGGTTCCATCTCCTCCACGATCCCGACCCGGCGGTGGAGAATACTCTTGAGAATCCCGAGGCGATTCGAATCCAATCTTACGACTTGCAGCGGGCTTCCGGCGGATGGACGGTCACGTTTCCTCCGCGTTCGGCCAGCGTGATCGTGGTAAGAGTCACCGCTGCCGCATCAAGTCGATAGCGAGGCGGCCGGGGAAATTCTCCGGCATGAACGAGGAAATATCGACGCAGGTTCAAACTAGCCGAACGCCATGGTTTGCGGATTGAGATTTGCGTGATAATGATATTATTGCGTTCAAGTGCCTGCCAATGTTTTCGCGTCTCAAAGCTGGCGCCAATCGAACATGACCGTCAACTCATCCACCTTGCCATGCAGCAAATCCTGGTATTGCGGCTGGGGGTCGGCGGGCGAGACCTTGCGGTAGGCGCAAGGCTCGACCTTGAGCCGCCCCTCGGCCAGCCAGTGCAAGGCCATCTCATGCTCGAAGATTTCGCCATGCCCCTCTGGCGCCCGGGCCTCCCAGCCCGACTTCAAGTCAACAAAATTGTAGAAGACGCTGTGGAGCAGCTTCTGGGCGAGCAGGGAAGTCCGTGGCACCCAGGGCACCCCCACAATTGCGACCTCGCCCCAGGGCCGGACGACGTCGCAAAGGTCGAGGACCGCCTGCTCGTGCCCGGAGCAGTCGAGGCCGAAGCCGACGCGCTTGGCGTAGGCCGGATCACGGACCGGAACGGCCTCCGCTACCTCGGCGATCCCGTGACTGCGGGCGATCTTCCGGCGCGTGGCGCTCGGGTCGCAGGTCAGCGTCCGATAGCCATACAACTGCCCCACTTGCGCCGCCATCATGCCCACCGGCCCCAGCCCGGCGACAACGAGCAGCTCCGGAGGTCGCACCCCGGCGCGGACGAAAGCCGGCATCGAGATCTTCGCCATCCGGGCGAAAACTGCCTGCTCGGGAGCCAGCCCCGCCGGGACTTTGACGAACGAGTCCGCCTTCCCGCGCTGGACGCTCCGATGATTTCCGCCCAGCACCAGGTCGCCCACCACCAGCCCCGTCACCTCCGGCCCGACTTCCTCCACTCGCGACACCGACGCGTAGCCAGGAGATTGCGGATAAGACATCTGGTAATGAGTCCCGCTGTAACTACCTACCACCTCGGTTCCGCTGCTCACCAGCGATACCACCGTCCGGGCGCTGATCTCGTCCGGCTTCAACGCCGAACTGTCCAAGTCCAATGAAACCAGCTCCGCTTTCTCCTTCGCGGTGAACTGGACTGCGAATTCCTTCTTTGATTGCATGTTCTTCTTTTTCATAGTGATCCTAATGTTTCTAAAGTTTATTTTGGCTGCCCGTCCGGTTGGTTCTCGCGGACTTCTTTGATGCTCGCCACGGCACGCGCTCCGTCCGTGATTCCATCGAGCGCCAAAGAGACAGCGTCACGGTCGTAGAACGACGCCTTGACCCCATCCTCCGGCACGTCCACCCCGGCAGTCCAGGCGATGGCATTGAGAAATAAGGTGCGGTAGTCGTCCAAGCAAAAATTCTCATGGAAGTGATGGCATGAGGTGCCGAAGCCGCGGCCGCCGTCCTTCCGCTCCTGCGCCCAGGCCACGACGTTCCCGTCGGGCTCCCGACCTTCCAGGGCCGGCACGACCCGGAGCGGCTTCAGCGTTTTGCTGGATGGAGCGAAACGCAGATTGTAGTAGAACTCCTCCTGCATGCGGAATGGCTTGACGCCTCGAAGAGTCGGATGTCCCGGCGACGCGAGCTGAACGTCCGCCTCAAGCGTTTTGATCGCCGAGTACCATTTGCGCTCCTGATCCGTCCCCCAGTCATAATACCCGCCATACCAGTCGAACACGTATTTCTCGGCGTCGTGCGGGGCAAAGACGGCGAAGTGGATGACCGCGATGCCGCATCCGCGCTTCATCTGCCGGTCAACGAATGCCATGCGCTCGGCCGTCTCCAGATGCAGCGCCTCGACGCCGATATGGCCGTCACGGCCGTCCGAGATGATCACAATGCTGTCGGCATCTTCCAGGATGGATTGATCAGCTGGCCAGCCGGCCAGACGGTAATGGATTTCGACTTGTCCGGCGACATTCGAGTTATCGAACATCACCTTGAGCAGTTTGACGGCGCCAGGATAATCGTGGATGCCGTTGTCCTCCGGCCCGTGGCTTTTCCGTCCGGCGACGAGGACAATCTTCTTCTTTGTTTTCATAGTATCTCCTGTTTTGTTTGGGTTTAGCAACGGACGGGACGCCCCGTCTCGATTGATTCGTGAACTTTCAAGACCAAAGCCAGGGTCTTCCGGGCATCCCTGCCATTGGTCATGGGGGTGACGCCATCGGTGACGCAATCCTGGAAATACGGCCACATGAGCTCGAAAGCGTGGCCTTCGATCTTACCCAGGCGCTCAAACGGCTGGCCGAGGCGGCCAAGGCACCACTCGCCATCGCGAGCGCCGAGGTCGCCGGTGGAACCGTAAACCTCCCATTCGCCATTCATCGTGGTCGCGCCGGAACACACCCACAGACAACAGAAACTCACCACCAGCCCGCCCGCATAACGGAAGGAGATAGAGGCGGCGGCCTCGCCGTCCAATCGGGAGGGATCCTCAACGCCGTATGCGAAAACCTCCTCGGGCTCGCCCAGAAGCCAGCGCATGTAGTCGATGTTATGCACCCCGGAGCCGATGACGCAGCCGCCGCCGGTGGAGGCTTTGGATCGCCAATTGGAGTTGGGGGGCGGGTTGAAGTTCTGGTAATGCCGCGTCACGGCAAAGAGCGGACGTCCGATCAGCCCCTCGGCGACAGCTCGCGCAGCTTCGCGTAAAATGGTGTGAACCGGTAATTGAAAGCGACCATCAAGGTGACTTTGTTGGCGTCCGCCGCCGCGATGATTTTGTCGGCCTCTTCGAGCGTCCGGGCGATAGGCTTGTCGAGCATGATGTGCTTGCCCGCCTGGGCGGCCTCGACGCAGACTTTCTCGTGGAGGTGGTGGGGCATGCTCACCGCCACCGCCTGGACCTCGGGATCCTCCAGGGCAACCCGGTAGTCCCCGCCCAGCCGGAACCCCTCGGATACTTTGCCCTCACGATTTTCCATGCACTTGCGGCTCTGCGCCTCGTTTAGATCGCAGAGCCAACGCAAACGGAAGCGCTCCGGGTTGCTCAGGATGCCGCCGACATGCGCGGCACCGAAACCGGCGCCCAATACCGCTACATTCATGATTTCTGGTTTCTTTGACATGTTCAATTTCCTTTCATGTGTGTTGGAATCCGCGAAGGCTTTTCAGCCTGTCACTTCTTCGTGGGGTTTTTACTAATCGCGAAACAGCATTCTGACCATTCCGGAAAACAGTTTCCGCTTTCACTCAGGCGAAACTAGCCGACCGGCATGGCTTGCGCATTGAATGTTTGTGCAATTTAATGATGCTTTTACGCAAATCATTTTACCATAGAAACGGCGGTTGCACCACGAAAAACACGAAGCACGCGAAGATAACATGCTGTTAATCATGTGGTTGCGTGTGCGTTTGGCTCCGGCGATGAGTTCGCCCAGCGGGCGAGCAATAGAAGCGGCTATGAATCTTTGCAAGTTCCTCTCTTCGTGTTATTCGTGCGCTTCGTGGTGAACTCCTAATGCCGGATTTAGGTTTACCGTCCGAAGCGTGTCTTGCGACGGAACTCTCTGTGGGGAATCCGCCGTTTATGCTCCCGTGACTGCTAGGATTTTGCTTTTTGCCCGAGCGCGCCCGCTCGGCCACCGCCGGGCCGGGGTCGGTTAAGCCCGGTCAGGTCCGACTCGGCGACGATGGTTCCTTCGCCGGGGATGATTCGAGCCGAAAACTCATCCCCGAGTTCGACGCTGGCCGTTGTCTTCAGCGCCACCACCTTGTTCGCGACCTCGTTGACGACCAGATCCATCGCTCCCGGATGGCGGAACACACACCCGATCAGGTTCAGCTTGCTCGTCCCGTAGTCGGGCATCGCCTGGTTGCCGCGGAAATGGATCCGGCTGTTGCGGAAGCTCGAGTTCACGATTGTCACAACGTCCACCGGCGTGTTGATGGACAGAAAATCCGTCTTCTCGTCGTAAAGGACGCGGACGTTGTCCAGGACGAGCTGCTCCTGACTGGGGATCGGTGCGCCGGGATAATACGAACGGCTGAAGTGATCGTTGTCGAAGTGGATGGAAAAACCGATGCGCGGTTTTTTCAGGAAAATGTCCCGGAAGACAACATTGCGCACGCCGGCGGTGTGCGTCACGTCTGCTTGTATCATGACCCAGTCGATCCCGTCGAGAGTCACCTGACCGCTCGCGTGCGATGGTTGAGTCGTCGAACGATAGACCGTGCCATCCGCCTTGGCAAAAACGCGATACAGACGACCGTTCGTGACCACGGTGTCGGACTTCTGCACCTTCATGCCCGGCGTCCAGTCAACCCATGCGCCCGCCAGGATGCGGCAGAAGAAGCCGACAGGGGGCTTCTCGTCGGCGAGGTCGTGACAGTTCTCGACCACGCCATCCTCAATCCAGCCCAGCTCCGGGTTGCCGACATCGTAGTCGTGCGCATTCAGCGCCACGGCATCGTCATACGTCTGGAAAACGCCGTTGCGGATAGTGAAGCGCTTGCCCCTGCCGAAATGCACCCCATCCTTGTCACCTTTGACAATGACGTCGTCGATAACGACATCCTCGAAGGTACACACATGGATGCCATACTGCGCCTTGCCGATGTCAAGGCAGCGGAAACGTTCGATCCGCAGATCCTTCACGTAAAAAAAGGCGAGATGACCGTGCAGGCCATAAACATCCTTGAAGGCGCGCGCATCCACCCCGTTGACGATGATGTGCAGGCCGGCAACGGTGATGTGCTCGTCATAGGTCTTGGTCAAGGCGCCTTTGTTCAGCAAAACATGAGAGAACAGGCCGCTCTCGACCGTCTTCTTTAGGAATACACCATTGCCGAACACCAGCGAGGTGTGGCTGCCGACATAGACTGTTGCCGCAATCTTGTAGGTGCCCGGCCTGGAGACGGCGATGGTGCCGTGCTGGTCGACGGCGCGCTGCAAGGCTTGGGTGTTTTCCAATCCGCTTGCAGCGGGAGAGAACCCGAACGTCGCGGCATCCGTGAATCCCTGGCCAACGCCCGCGCTGGCGGTGGACGACGACACTGATTTTTTAGTTGTCACCATGGTCATTTAGTTAGTTTCCCATAAAGGCGATGCGGTGCAGCGCGCCATTGAAGTTGAAGTTGAGGTCGAGCGCCACCGGGGTTTTGCCCCCCGGCTCCACGGCGCAGGTGATGGCGACGAGCACATATTGCGAATCGGCCAGCCCGGCTTTGATCGAGAGCGATTTGATGGTCTTTTCGGGATGCGGATTTTTCCACGGCATGGCGTTGAGTCCGACCGGCGAGGTGACCAGATTTCTTCCGGTCCAGGCAATCGAGGCGTTGGAGAACATCGACGGGTTGTGCCAGTCGCCAATGTCCATAAAGCGGCGGATGGGGATCGTCGTCGTGCTGCCGTCCTCATATTCGACCGTGTATTCCGCGACCACGTCTCCGGGATTTCCTCCGGCCCAGCCGAGGACGTGCAGGAACCAGAGTTTGTTGGCCTTGGCGTTGACCGGGATGGGGCCGCTCTGGCGCATTAGTTTCGGGGCGTGAAGGTCGCTGCCGAAGCTCAACACGGCTTTCCCCTGGTTTGCCTTGGGGTCGATGAGCTTGTAGGGAATGCGGTCGAACTCGACCTTGGTGGGGAAGGGGGGCACAGGGACTTCCATGCCGTCTTCCTCGCCGTTGCCTTTGCCGGAATGGTTGATCAAAAAGAATCGCATGTCGTTGCGCCCTTGGTCGGTCCAGCCGCCGACGCCGTCGTCCGCCTTGCTGTCGATGAAGCCCATGTTGGCGAACTTCTCAAGACCGACAAAGGAATACTGGTAGTCGACTTTCTTGGGGAATTTGAATTCGCACCCGAGGTTGGTCAGGATCGCCGATGCGATGCGCAGCACTTTGCCGGATTCGTTGGCGAGGGCTTTATCCCATTGGAGCGTATCGAAGAGGATCGTCCCTTTGCCCGCGCTGATTTTCACCAGGAACGCCGGGTCGGTGAGCGGCTTGACGTTTTGGGTGAACAGGTTCGTGTCGAGCGTCCAGTCCCCGGTTTTGGCGACGACGCTGGCGTCCTCGAAGAGGGGCCCGGTGTGGTAGATCTTCGGGATATACCAGGCGAAGTCGAAATTCGACAGCCCTTGGATCAACGGGTCCTGAACGACCGGCATGGTTCCGATCAACTCCTTGGGAACCTGCGCGAGCTTGGATTGCTCGGGCAGGAGCGCGGCGATTTTGGAGAAGGTCTCGGGGGTGAAGTCGTGGAGCCAGAGGGTGCGCCCTTGGTCGAGGGCTTTCTTGAGCGCCTTGGTGTCAATCGTGGCCGAGGCATCCACCAAGACCGGGCCAGAGGAGCCAATCCCATCCGCGCTTTGGACGCCAGTGAGCTTGAGCACTTCGCTGAGCGCCTCGTTTTTACCCGCGAGAAGGTTCAATTTCGTGACGCTCTCCGGTTTGCGGGCGCATCCATATTCGATCAGGTTGGCGAGGAGTTGCCGGGCGGCGGGTTCCGGGCGGGTCAGCTCAAGGGTGGTCATGAGGAACGTCCCTTTGCCAATCGGAATATCGAGGAGCGGGCTCCAGATGAGGCCGAAGGTGCCCCCGGCATCCAGAACAACCTTGAGCGGTCCCTGTTGCGGCTTTTTGAAAGTCTCGTAGCTGACGACATTGTCGTCGTTCCAGTAGCTGAGCTGCGCTTGGTCGAGGTTTTTGAGAGCGGGATGCCCCGGGGTGCGGACCCAGGCTTGCGTCGCGGCATGGCGTGGGTCGCGTTCGGGCAACTCGACCCGGTAGGGTTTCCAATCTTTTTGCGGCAGCATGAGGACGGACCCTCCGTTCTCGACGAAGGCGTCCAACGCTTTGCCCATCCCATCTTTGTAACCGTCAACGCCGATGATGAGCAGCTTTTTGTCTGCGGGGATCGCGGTGTCCTCGACGCTTTGCAAGGTGTCGAGTTTAAGTCCCTTGAGGACGCTATCCAGGCTCTTCTGGGGATCGATGAGAGCGATCTGCTTTGTCAGTAAGGAGAGGTCGATCGGCGGAACGATGAAGACGTTCTCGACGTGGCGATCCACTTCGATGTCCTGGTTGTTTCGGTGCCAGATGAGCCGGGCCACGAATTCGGCCTTGGCGGAGTGATCGAGTTGGGGGATCGGGATTTCGACGACTCCGTCCCACTTTTGCCCCGGCGCCACATAGAATGCGATCTCCTTGTCGCACTCGAGCATGCCATCCACGGTGAGGTAGTATTTGATTTTGCTGAGGGGGCGTTGTTTGTCGTCGTTGAACACGGCGAGATGGCGTTTGAAGACTCCGCCCGCATCGACGTTGGGATGGAAGTCGAGCGGCGCGACCACCATCGCTTTGAGCAGTTCATTGTCGTCTCCCGACCAAGGATTCAGCCCGGCGACGCCCACATAACGATAGTTGTTGATCGCTTTGCGCAACGGCTCAAAAAAGAAGCTCTTGTTTTGTTTGTTGGAAGCACCGCTGTCCCGTCCGGAGTGGGCGAGTTTGCGCCACTTGATCCAGTTATAACCCTCGTCCCCGCCGCTGCTGGAGCCGATGTCTTCGTTGACACCGTTGTCGAACTCGCCGAGAAAGAGCGGGCGGTCCCACTTGAATTTCGTGTTCCAGCCCTCGCCGCCCTCCTGTGTGAGCCATTCCAGGTCGTTCGGGAAGATGAGACCGGAGTTGGGGTATTTGACGCGCAGGGTTCCCGCACGGCCCTCGGGATAATGGATGTTGATGACATCCAGGAGACCGTTCCAACTGTTTTCGCCGTCGCCTTGGAGGGGCCGGGTTGGGTCTTCCTTGCGCATCACGTCAACGATCTGTTTGGCAACGGCCATTTCATCAGGGAGATTGCGGTCCCAGTAGGTTTCATTCACGAGGCTGTAGATCATTACCGAGGGCTCGTTGCGCAGGTGGCGCGCCCAGCGTTTGTAATAGTCGAGCACGCCCGGCAGCCACACCCTGGATTTATCAGGGTTTTGCGGATAGATGTTCGTCCAGGAGTAGGCCGATTCCGGCATGACCATGATCCCTTGCTGGTTGGCCCGATGGATGAGGTCCGAGTTGTAGCTGCCAAGGTGCTGCCGGAAGGTGTTGATGGGCGAGGGCTTTCCGGTGATGGAGGATTCGTCGGGGTTGTCTTCCAGGGTTTTGAGGGCGTTGAGCGAGGACTCCCGCAGCATGACGACGCGATTGCCGTTGAGTAGAAAATCTTTGCCCTTGATCGAGAATTCGCGGAACCCGAAAGTCTGCTGATAGTTGTCCGCGAGCTTGCCGCCGCTGAAGAGCGAGACGTCGGCGATGTAGATTTCCGGGGTCGTGAGCGACCAGAGGATCGGGGCTACCCAGCTTTCTTGGATATTCGTGACGGCTTCCGCGCCCGGAGCGAGCTGGACGGGCTGGCCCGTGAACTCGCCGACCACCTGCTTGGGATCGCGGGCGGAGCGCACTTTGATGCTCGCGGTGACATTGGAGGGTGTCGCGGCGCTGTTTTTGAGGGTGATCTGGAAATCGATGGATTTGGTTTTGACGCTGGTTTTGACAAACACGTCGTTGATGGCGGTCGTGGGCCGGAATTCCAGCCGGATCGGTCCCCGGATGCTGCTCGATGTGCCGTTGCTCGGCGCGATATAGACTTGCGCCTTCGGGTCGATGATCCCTTCGCGTGGGGTGACTGCCAGCGTGAGTTCATTTTTGCCCGGTTTGATATATGGGGTGAGATCGAAATCGAGCGGCAAGGAGGCCTGGATCGATTCCCCGGCGTGCTGGCCATTCACAAAAACGGCGGAACGGTAGGACATCCCCGCAACGGCGAGGTGAACGGTGTGGTTTTGAAGAAACTCCGCTGGAATCTCAACCGTTTTTTTATACCACGCGCTCTGCTTCTCTTTGACTTTGAACGAGCCGTCCTTGTCGAAATATTTCTCGGGCGGGACGGTGCAATACATATACCCGGGATCGCTCGATTTCAGCTTGTTGAAGAGGGCGGTGGTGGGCACCTTGGCCGCTGCCCACGCCAGGCTCTCCGGGACTTTGTCCAGATCGAGGGTGTCGGCGATGCCCTCCTGCCAGTCTGGCCCGGCGAGATTGATTTCCTCACGCGGCCCGTTGGCATAAGCGGGGGCGGCAGGGGCGGCGCTTGGGAAATACGACGCCAAGACGAGGGAAAACAGGATTCTTTTCATGGGAATTATAGCGGTTGGATCCTCTGGCGGGACCGTTGGTTGGTCAAGTGTTTGTTGAGGGCAAAAGCCTCACCTTGTTGCCTTTCGAGATGCCAATTTCGATCGTCTCGCAACTTGCAAGATCTTGTTTGCCGGACGAATGGGTGATCGTCAGCAGATGAGTTCCCCAGATTGGGACGGCACGGCTGCCAACCCTCCAGTGCTCAACGTGTCATAGACCCCAAAGCTCAGCACGCCCTCGGTCCAATCTTTTGGGAAGCTGGCTTGAAAGCCGGTGGGGGGTTTCAACGCCCCCGCCCCGGCGGCGGTCTGTGTCGTCTCCAACACCGCCGAAAGATCATTGATTTTCGAATCGAACTGCGGGATTTCCTCCGGCGAATCGAAGTGGTAGGCGATCGTTTCCCCCTTGACCGGCAGGGCCAGAATTGAGGCTGACAGAAGAATAGAGAAAATTTTCCAGCAATGTCTCGATTTGATTGTCAATTGTTGTTTGAGCTTCATTTGTCGATTGAACGGAGATTTGCGACGGAATTTAAAGTTGTTCGCGGGGGAGTCTGCCGGCTAGCTCAATTCGATCTCCATGACTTGCCCAAGCAACAGGGGGACTTTCCTTTTTATGCTTTTGGTGACCTGTCCCAATAATCCGCTCAATTGTCCGTCCGGAAAGGTGCTGCGGGGAATCCCGCTTGGATATGCAGATTGCAGATGGGGTTGTCGGCCCAGGCGTAGCGGGCCGATTTGGGGACAGGAACTTCGGGCGCCTCCAACACGACCGTCTCGCCGTCGATGCTGGCTTTGGCAGGGTGGAAGACGCCGTCAGCCCCGGCTAGGACGAAGCCTTGCAGGGGATCTCCGCCAGTGGCTACCAAGCCGCCGGAGGGGTTGTCGAAATTCACGACGGCGCGGCTGCCTTCGAACTTGGCGGCCTTGAATACCGGGCCTTGGCAGGGGACGTCCTTCATGCCGTAGTCCTTGGCTAGGGCGCTGGCGGCGAGGCGTTGTCCGACGGCCTGCTTGTTCTTGAAATGACAGTCAACTTCGCCGAGGTCGATCGTCACCGTCATCGCCGTGTTGGGGACGCGCAGTGCAAGGGATTGGGCCTCACGCAACGTGGCAATTTTACTCCCGGCCTGGAATGGGGCGGGCTGCTCCCAGTTGGCGAGCTGGACGATGTGGAATGGAAAATCTCCCTGGTTCCAGCTCGATCGCCAGTCGGCTATGAGCGCCGGGAGCAGCCTTTTGTAGAGTTCCGAGTTTGTGGTGTTGCTCTCACCCTGATACCAGATGACGCCGCGGATGGCCAAGGGGAGCAACGGCTGGATCATGCCGTTGAAAAGCTCGGTGGGCATGCCGGGGTGGCAGAACCCGTAGTTGCTTTCCATGGCGTAACGCCAAATCCCAGCGAGCGGCTTCGCCGGAACGTTGAGTGAAGGGCAGCTGATCTGCATGAAGTCCGCAGGGCCAGTCATGCCGCCGTCGAAGAAGTCGCTGCGGACTCGGACGGCTATGACATTGCGCCCGGCCTTGACGAGATTGCCAGGGACATCGTAGACGCGTTTGAAACTATAGGATAACCGGTTGTCCGCCTCACAGACGGACCCCACTTTTTCGCCGTTGAAATAGGTGATGTCTTCCTTGTCGGTAGCGCCAATGGCGAGCTTGAGGGGACGGTTCGCCCATTCGGCGGGGACATCTACTTCTTTGCGGAACCAAAAAACTCCGCTGACATCCTGGCCGCGTTGCTGCCAGGTCGCTGGCAATTCCATATCGCGCCAGTCGCCATCGGCGGGCGTCTGAAAGCCGGCCCAGCCATGTTGTAAGCCGACGTTTTCTACGCTGTCCTGGTTGATGCCGGGGTGCCAGGTGGCCCGCGCCGCCGCTGCCCTAGTCTGGAAGCCTTCCAGGGGCCTAACCATCTCTGGGATCGCCGCGAGGGCAGAGGCAGTCATCCAGCGCTCGGCAGAGCTGCCGCCCCAGGAAGTGTTTATCAGGCCGACAGGGACACCGAGCTTGCTATTCAACTCGCGTCCGAAGAAATAGCTTACGGCTGAGAACTTGGCAGCACTCTCCGGTGAGCAGACGGCCCAGCGGGCACCGCGCAGATTTTCCATGGGCAGGTCGGAGGGTGTCCGGGGAACCTGGAAGAGGCGGAGGGTGGGGTGCGCCGCCGCCGCCACTTCCTGCTCGGCATTGAGCGACTTGTTCAGCGGCCATTCCATGTTGGACTGCCCGGAGCAGACCCAAACTTCGCCGACCAGCACGTCCTCGAGTTTGATGGGAGTCGATCCCTTGCCTCCAGTGACCGTCAAGGTGTAAGGCCCCCCCGCAGCCATCGCCGGAAACACTGCGGCCCACTTGCCGGAGCTGTCGGCCATTGCAGCGACCTTCTGCCCCGCGAACTCGACATGCACGGCTTTGCCTGCCGCCGCAGTCCCTGAGATGCTTATCGGGCGTTCCCGCTGCAATACCATGTGAGAACTGAAGACGCTCTGAACGGTGAACTCCTGCGCCATATCTTCAGCGCAGAGGTTTCCAGCCGCGAGCGACATCACTGCAAAAGAAACAATCATTTTCTTCATTTTACTCCTTGGGTTAATCCTGGTTTCATGGCGGTTTTTCAGCCCTTCACTTTGTTGGTGCTTCATCATTTTAAGCTGGTTTTTACTGGAAGATAAGATTTTTTATCTCCCCTTTTCCCCCTTGGTTTCCGTGCAGAATCTCGACGACATCGTCTTGTTCCTCCTTGGGGAAGCCTTCTAGGACGAGGTTCTCAACCATGCAGTCAAGTTCGGAGGCGAATTTCAGGGTGTAGCCTGGCGCAGCGTCGGCACGAGAGGCGAAGGCGGTAGGACCCACCGTGATGTTCGGCCTGCCGCCACGGATATTCTTGAGGTAGAGGTGGCCGATGTTCGTGTGCACCTGGATGCAACCGTTCCATTTGTTATAGCCATTCTGTACCCAGCTGTCCAGGAAGTCGATGTTCTCCAGGAAGATCCAATCCATAAAGCCGACGTCGCCGCCTCCCTTGGTGCCGGGTGGCGTCCCGCATGGAGTGATTTTGCAGTCACGCGTGCCGGTGACGTCCTGGACGACGACGTTGGTGAGCGGGTAGTCGGCCAGGACGCCGTTGCTGGAGAGCAGGCGCATGCCGCGCATGCCGCCTTCCATGCGCAGGCCTTTGATCCAGACGTGGTCGATAGGGCCCTCGCTCACCTCGTCGCGGTAACTGTTCATGGTGACGAAGTCGTCGCCGGTGCAGCCAGCCATGTTCTTGACCACGATGTTTTTGCTCGGGCCTTGCATGTGCACGCCATCGCTGAAGCATTCCTCGTAATAGATGTCGCGGAACAGCAAGTTCTCGCCGTTGCCAGCCAGGAACGCATAGGCGGGAGAACGCATGATCCGCAGATTGGTGAGGGAGACGTCCTTGACATTTAGGAACAGGAAATTCCCCCAGGCATTGAATAGGGTCGGGTTGGCTGCCTCCTCGCGCACGTCCTCGTGGCTGCGTTTGCTGCTTGCATGGTCCCACGTCCCGCCGGTGACAGAGATGTCATGGTCGCGGGGGCCGGATGGCGGCACGGCTCCGGGAGCGAGTCCGCGGACGACCGCCAAGTTCCGGTTGCGCACCATGCAAACCCTCGCGCCGTCAACCAGACGGATCGTGGCACCGGCGTCGGCCTTGACGTGCATGCCGCTGTCCAGGATGATCGGCCGATCGATGTAATACGCCTCGTCGGATGCCGGAAAAAAGACGCCGCCGGTCTCGGCCAGCGCGGCGTCAATCGCATCCGACCAGATGGCGATGTTCCGTCCAAGCTGCTGCCGCCGGACGACATTGGACGCGTAGTTGGTGACCGGCGCGTATTCGAGTTTCTTGTTTTGCTGGTCGAGACGTTTTTCCATGGCTCCGAGAGCCTGGGTAATTTCAGTCCGTTTTTTGCCGTAATTTGCGGTCTGATCCACTGGGCGCTTCCCGAGATCCGAGGGCTTGGGATCTTGGGATTGCGCGTGGGCAGTGACATTGAGCGCCAGAGCGAGGGCGGGACAGATTGCTTTTTTCATAGATGAGGTAACGAGTATCCGGGTTGCAGATTGGTTGGATTTTGTTTCCGTCAAGCGATCCTTACCGGCCCTTTGGTTTCCGCGCTTTGATAAACCGCATCAAGGATTTTGTTGATGACCAGTCCTTGCTCCGGGGTACACGGCACTTCCGTGTCATTGAGGATGGAGTCAAGAAAATGCTGGCGGATGGTTGGCACCGGTTTGATCGAGCGCGGGTCGAGTTGGACATTATGCTGTCGGCCATTGACGTCCAAATACAGCTCATGATATTCGGTGCCACCCCCGATGTAGCGGAGGAAGGCGCCGCCTTTGGAGCCATACAACTGCGTGGTGATTTCCTCGTCCTTGCGGTTGGCGGCCCATGAGGCCTCCAATTCCAGCATGGCCCCATTTTTCATGCGAATCATGGCGATGCCCATGTCTTCGAGTTCGAATCCAGGCAGGCCCCGCTTTTTGGCCTCATCTCCTGAGATCTTGCAGAAGGTGTTTCCCAGCACCCATTCGGGTTCCGGGAACCCGCACAGCCACATGGTGCGGTCAAGGACATGGACGCCAAGATCGATCAACGGTCCGCCACCACACATCTCCTTGCCTTTGGCCAGCGGATACCACCACGGCACGCCACGACGGCGATGCCAGAGAGTCCGGGCAAAATAGATCTCCCCCAGGTCCCCGTCGTCAATCATGCCTTTCAGGACTTGGCGGAATGGCTCGAAACGCTGGTTGAAGTTGATCATCAGTTTCTTGCCGTGCTTTCGGGCGGCATTCAACATTTGCTCAGCTTCCTCAGCGTTTCTTGCCATCGGCTTTTCACAAAGGACATGGCACCCGGCTTCGATGGCCTGAATGGTCATCGGCATGTGCAACTTGTTCGGCAGGCAGATGCTGACCGCGTCGAGTTTCTCCGTGGCCAGCATCGCCGCGAGATCGGTGTAGCGCTTTTTGACGCCATGCCTGTCGCCGACTTCGGCGAGCTGCCGCTCATCGAGATCACAAATGACCACCTCTTCAACGGAAGCGCTGGCTTTATAATCCGCGACGTGGCCATCGCCGACTCTTAACCCGACAACGCCGACTCGGAGTCTGCCCTTTTTCATGTGAAATTATCCTTGTTTGATCGGGCTGGCGTAGATGACCAGCAGCCGGATATCCTCATTCCCTGTGTTTTTGAGTGCATGGAACCCATTGCCGTAGCAGACGGAAATGTCCCCCGGGCCCATGTCGTAATCCTTGCCGTCGAGAGTCATCACCCCGTGCCCCGAAATACAGATATACCATTCCTCCTCGGGGGGAGCGTCGTGCTGGTGATATCCGAACGATGATCCCGGGGGAATAATGTCGCTATGGATGTATTTGATGAACAGCCTGTCTTTTCTGTCCACCGCCCACATCATATCTCTGAAATACCATAGCCCCTCCCCTCCATGGCATGGTGTTTCGCAGAGCTCGTGATCTTTATGCGCTATAAACTTTGTCTTTTCCATATTCAATTTCCTTTCCTGTTTGTTTGAATCCGCGAAGGCAATTCTGCCCGTCACTTCTTCGTTGGTTTTTTACTTTGTTTTACTTAATCCCAAAACTGCATTCTTGCCATTACGGCTTGCAGTTTCCGATTTCACTCCGGATACACTACCCGAACGCCACGGCTTGCGCATTGAATTATTGCGTATTAAAATGATACTTTTGCGCGAATCATTTACCGTCCGAAGCGGGTCGTGCGACGGAACTCCCCGGGGGGCATCCCCGCTTTTTTCCCGAAGAAACGCACGAGATATTCCTGGTATTGGAACCCGGTCAGCTCGGCAATTTTTGGCAGGGCGTAATCGGTTTCCAACAGGAGCTGCCGGATCCGGCGGAATCGCGCCTCTTGGATTTCTTCCAGCGGGGTTCTTCCAATATGCTCGGCAAACCGGCTTTCGAGCGTCCTCCGGGACAAGCCCGCCGCACGAGCGACATCGGCGACATTCACTCCCTTGCAGGCGTTTTCCCTCACAAACCGGATGGCCCTGGCCACGGATTCATCGGCCACGGCGATCACATCGGAGGACTGCCGGACGACGATGTCGCCCGGTTCGGTGAAGTAGTTTTTGGCTTTGATCTTCCCGCCCCGCATCATGCGATCGAGGAGTTCCGCCGCGCGAAACCCCACCGTCTGCACCTGCTGGTCCAGGCTCGACAGGGGCACGGCCGCGATATCGCAAAGCACGGAGTCGTTGTCCACGCTGACCACCGCCACCTCGTCCGGGACGCGGATGCCGCCCCTGCGAGCGGCATCCAGGAGTTGGATGCCCTGGGTGTCGTGATTGACCATCACGCCGACAGGCTTCGGAAGCGTGTGAAGCCATTGCGCGAGGTGTTCCTCCTCCTCCTCCCATCCCATTCCTGTTTCCCCCAAGAAAGGCCGCACGGCGATACTGGATCCGCTGCTTTTGACGAGACTGACGAAGGCCTTGCGGCGCAACCGCTCCCAGCCCTTGTCACCCCTCACTCCCATGTAGGCAAAGTGGCGGAACCCTCGTTCCAGGAAATGGTCAACAAGGCGCTTGGCGACCAGATGCTGATCAGGAAAGATTGTGGGGAAATCCGGCTTGTTGAGCAGGTGGCGCAGGCTCACCACGCGAATGCCCCGCGCCCTCGCGGCCAGACAACCTTTGCGGGAGAGGCTGCGCGTGATAATCCCGTCGCCCTGCCAATTCGCAAGCCAGGGGGGATCCGGATCATCCTCTCCCCGTTCGCTGGCATAAATCGACCACGGCCCGTGCAATCGGACATAGCTGCTGATTCCACGCAGGATTTCTCGCCCGTAGATTTTCGAGGTCTCGACGATCAGCGCCACATGGGGCGGATTGGAAACGTGGCGGGATGGCATCGGAAACGCAAAAATATCATTTTATTGCGCAATTGTTCAATGGCAAAATGAGAATTCCCTGTTAAAAGTCCGCCAGATCCTGCGCTCGGAACCCTTAAAATCCATCCTATGAGCACTATGAAAATCGGCATCGACAGCTACTGTTACCATCGTTTTTTTGGGAAGCCCCCTGAGAGAAGTGTAGCGCCGCTTGTTTGATGTTGCCGATTGTCTGAACGCTACAAGGAGCTGGAGGGCGGAGCGAATGGAGAGCCGGAAAACGCGAGGGTGAGGGCGTCCATGGCACTCAAGTGAGCGATTCGTTCAATAAGGATAATGCGAATCACCTCATTTAGAACCGGACTTTCATCCCGACGATCTTGTAGATCTCCGGGCGCAGATTGTGCGGATTGTTTTCATCCGAGCATGTGTAGGCGACGGAGATCTGGTTCTTGACGTCAACGATCGCCTCAGAGCCACCCATTCCGCCATGTCCGAAGACCTGTCCGAAATCGTCCTTCGGCCCGTATAGCACGTAGCCGAGTCCGAACACAAGCCAGCGGCCCTCGGGGTCGTCGGGAAGCGGGTCTCCCTCCCAGCGGCAAAGGGCCGTGGATTTCTTGAGAGTGTCGGGCTTCAGCATCGGCTCGCCGAGTTGGCCGGTGAGGCGGGCATAGAACTTGGCGAGGCCGCGGGCGCTGGCCACGCAGTTTGTAGAGGGAATGCAGGCTCGGTGCATGACTTCCTGGTTCATGGCGTAATAGCTGGGCGTCTGGTCGGCCCGCATGCCGGGCATGTAGAGCGGAAGCGTTCCAGGATAAAGCGTGGCTACGCGCTTTTCGGCTTCGTCGTCCGTCCCATAGTAGATCAGTTTCTCGACGCCAGCCGGAACAAGCACCGTCTCCATGATAACTTCCCGGAGCGGTTTCTTCATGACTCGGCTCATCGGTTCGCCCAAGAACCATGCGTAGGACCTCGACTGGTAGTCGGTCTTTTCCCCTGGGGCGTCCAAGGGTTTGGCGGCGGCGGCCGTTTTCGTCATGGCGTTCCAATCGCAGTATTCCTCGAACGTCGCATAGGGGAAGTTGGTCGGAAGGCCCGATCTGTGGCTGAGGACGTGCCAGAATTTGATGTCCTCCTTGCCGTTACAGCCGAACTCTGGCCAGAGGTCGGCTATTTTCGTGTCGAGGCCGATCTTCCCCATCTCCACCAGCCGGAGCGCCGTGGAAGCGAACATCCCTTTTCCGGTTGAATACCCCGGGAACAGCGTGCCGCCGTCGATTTTGCGATCTCCGCCTTTCTCATAGGTGCCGGCCCAGGCGTCAACGACTTTCTCGCCTTTGATATAGACACAGCACTGGATGCTGTTCTGGTAACCCTTGGCAACGGCTGCGTCGAGAACCTTCTGGACGGCGGCGTTCATCTCGCTTTTCTGATATTCGGCGCGAAGGCCAACTGCACTGTGCTTGAATGTCTTGTTAGATTGATTTTTCATGGGGCTAACTGGGGAGCGAGTGGAGATTGGTGTTGTCCATCGGGGAACCACGCAAACCATCGCTTTTCGTCATCTTCATATTGATACGGATTTTTGCGATGGAATGGGGGTATGCGGGCGGCGGACAAGAACGTTTACAGGTTTTTGATTTTGGGACTTGTGCCAAAGTAGACGATCTTTGCCCATTCGACCTTATCGACAGGCTCATATCCGCTGCGTTCGCCAACGAATGTCACCACAATTTTTGCGCGTCCGTCCGGCAAAGCGGTGACTTCGACGCCGGGGGTCGCCCAATGGTTGTTGCAGACGGCCGCTTCGGTCGCGTAGCAAACGGTTCCGGGTGCGGTCGCAAAGAGGACGACGGCACCCCGGCCTGTGGAGGGGTTGATTTTTTCGTGAATTTCGGAAGCGCCGCCGATGAGTCCGCGCCGGACAGCGGGAGCCGCGGCAATGTCGTCCCGAACACGCTTGTAATGGTCCAGGAGCGTGCGGAGGGTTGCGACGCCTTCGGGAGAAACCGAGAGGAGGTCGCCCCAGATGCCGTTCTGGCCCAGGATGAGCGAGGCGGCGCAGTTGACTTGGAAGTTTACACCGTCATCGGGGAGGAAGTGCGTCAGAAAGAGGTTCATCGGAACCCATTTATCGAAGGTCAGGGGCTGACGGCAAATCCATGTGCGCGCCGGACCGGGGTGGAAGAAGAGGTTGGGGTTGCCATTGGGCCAACCCGCTTTCGGCAGGTCGTAGCTGGCGCAATAGGGGCCATTGTTGATGAGGAAGAACTTCCCGGCGGAGAGGAATGCCAGCCCGAAGGCGCGGCGGGTCTCCGTGACGTCGAAATCGACGATGATTTCCGGGCAGGCGCGCGAGATTTTCTCCACAATCTTTGCCATGTAGAGCGGCAGTTGGAATGCGCAGCTGTCGGCGCGTTCCTGCTCGCTGTTGGTTCCCGATCCATGAGAATGGTTCGGGTCGGCGCAGCCGTATTGCCCGATGGCGTCCCATTTGAAGTAGCTCACGCCGAGCTCCTCGTGCACCCGGATCAACTCATCGGCGAAGGCTTCCCAGTAGCGGCTGACGAGGCACATCCGGTGGGCCGGTTCGGTTTCCCAGACGGTCTCCGCAGACCAAACTCCACCGTTTTCCGAGGATACCCGGCAATCCATGTGCCGATGGAGAACGTCGCTGGCGATGCCTGCGGAGTTGTCGAACCAAAGGCCGAGCTTCATCCCATTTTTGTCCAGGGCTTGTTTGATACCCTTGAGCCCATCGGGAAACCGGTCAAGGTTGACCTGCCAGTCACCAGTGCGGTGGAACCAACCGGTGTCGATCACAAAGACGTCGATACCCATCTGATGCGCGGCTTCGATTTCCTGGAGCATCCGCATCTGGTTCATATCGGCGAGATACGGTTTGCCGTGCCAATGTTTGTTCCGCTCCTGGTGGTTCCAGGTGTTGTAGAAAATATACGGCTTGCGGCTTTCCTGGTTGAGCGCCTGTCGGGTGCGGAGGAATTGCCGGAAGGTGGCGGCGAGGTCGTCGAGCGTTCCCGCTACGCTTCCGAGGTGGAACCAGACGGTGGCAAAATGGTCGGCGGGCTGTCCGTCGAAGGTGTTGCCGTGAACGGCTTTGAGGGCAACTTGCCGATCCTGGGCGAGCTCGAAGGCGAGGAATGCGTCGGGCCAAGTGGAGCCGTGTTCGTAAGCCAGCGCAAGGGATTGAGCGCCGGTCGAGGCGGCGAGGATGGGCCCCATGATCTGCTGGCGGGCCTCAAAGTCGCGCTCGGCGACAGGAACTTCATTGAGTTCGTAGCAGTGATGCGCTTCGACAAACTCACTCAAGCGAACTTCTGTGACCGTCGGGTAGCCGGCCAAGGAAATGCGGCCATAGGTGATGGCATCAGCGCCCTGGGAACGGGTCATTTTCATGCCGGGTCGGGCGGAGAGTTCGTAGCGAAAACGGACGATGGGAGAATCGGGGGAGATGCGCAGAAGCAGTGTCAGGTCGAGCCCTTCGGAAATCGGGCTTGTGCGGCGGGATTCAACGCACTCGTTGGCAAGGGTTGTTTCCGAAGGTTCGGACCATTGGAGCCCGGTGGAGGCGGTGGGGCGACCGTCAATTTCAAAGACGGGCCAGGTGAGCGCCACCGGCAATTGGCCCTCGCCGCCGTGGTATATCCATCCGTCGGCATGGATGATGACCCCGATCTCCGCATCCGCCCATGCCGCCTGCGACGGCGTTGGCAATACTAATGTTTTGTGTGACATAATTCCGTTGTGGTTTAAGAGTGTCATTCCTCCAGCAAACAGAGTTTCAAACGGTGAACGTCTCCGAAAAAACCCGACTCGATGCCGGACAGCACCCCCACCCGGACATGGCCGCCCTCTCCGCCCAGGATGGCGCAGGGCTTGGCGGCATCCACCTTGCCATCGAGGAGCAGGATGATCTTGCTTCCGTCGAATTTGAGGTCGACATGATAACGCCGCCCCGGCTCCAGGGCGGTGGGACTTTCAAGCCATGGCCCCTGTCCGATGCTCAGTTCGACGGAGAGCTTGAGCCTGTCGGAACCCGAGCGTAATACTAAGAGCCGGAAACCCAGCCCTTGGAAAACCCCGCCCCAAATGCTGTCGAGCTTGCCCGACGGGGTGAAGTCGGCGCTGAGCATGAACGGCTTGCCTTTGAGCTCCGGGAGCTTCAGGTCACCTTCCAGCGAGGTGCCGTCGGCGAAGCGCAGGCCGCCCGCCACCGGCTCCGGCGGCAGCTTCCCTGCGGCGAGCGCGCCTGCGGCACTGGCGACCTTGCCGTCCTTGTAAGCCGACATGTCCCAGTCAGCCAGGCTCTTGACGACCCCGGCGGGACGGTCTGCCAGTTTGCCGCCAGTGATCGCCAGCAGCATCAATTGGATTCCACTGAGATTCCCCTTGACCGTGATGGACTTGATGGTTTTCTCCGGGAACGGGTTTTCCCAAGGCATCGTCCAGACACCCACGATGTGGCCGCCAAGAGTCTTACAGGTATAGGCCACAGAAGCTTTGGGAAGCGGGACGGGGGTGAACCAGTCCCCAACCTCCATCTGGTTGCGTACCGGGATGACCTGCTTTGATCCGTCGTCGTATTCCACAACGTATTCTGCGGCGAGCTCCAACGGCGTCGAGCACCAAGTCGCGCTGTGCAGGAACCAGAGCATGTCCGCCTTGGCGTTCACCGGGATGGGGCCGGCCTCGGCGGACAATGTGGCACCGTGCTTACCACCTCGGAGACAGACCACCGCCTTGTCGTTGTTGGCCTTCGGGTCAACCAGTTGGTAGAGGCGTTTCCCCATCCGAACTTTGGTCGGGAAGGGCTCGCCCGGAACATCCGGTGCGGTATCGACACCGCCGGCCTTGCCGGTGTGGTTAATCAGGAAGAAACGCATGTCGTCGGTTCCCTGGTCATGCCAGCCGCCTTGGCCGTCGTTGGCTGTTTTGTCGTAATAGCCGCGGGTGGCGAATGGGGTGAGATCGAGATGGAAGAGGTCGTAGGAGGGCTCGGGCTGGAGCTTGAGTTCGCCGCCCAAATTGCCCAAGAGAGTGGCGGCGATCCGTCCGGCCTTGTCCGCCTCGACGCTCATGGCGGTTTCCCACTGGAGGGTATCGAAGAGGATATGGCCTTTCCCGGCCGGGACGTCCACCAGGAAGGCGGGCGAGGTCAGTGGCCGCGCCTGCTTGGGTCCGGCGACTTTCAAGACCCAGTCACCGAGTTTGGCGGTGGGCTTGGAGCCGGCAAAATACCCTCCCATGCCGGTGATGGGACCCAGCTCCGCCCATTTGAAGTCGAAGTTGGCCAGCCCGGCGGCCAGCGGTTCCTTGGGACGGACGGCGCAGGAGAGTATGGGGCCTGGCTTGCTGTAGACGCCGTGCATGTCCACGGGAGCCGGAGCAAGCTCGGGGACGAAGGAGAAGAGGCTTTGGATTCTCTTCAAGGACTCGGGCGTGAAGTTGTGCGCCCAGACTGTCCGACCCGCGTCCAGCGCCGCCTTCAAGGCATCCACCTCGCTTGGGGACAAGTCGGCGGAGCCGTCGGCCAAGACCGGGCCTGAGGCTCCGATGCCATCGATCGTCGCCGCACCGATCTGCTTCAAGGCGTCGCTCAACGCGGTGTTCTTTCCGGCCAGCAGGTTGAGCGGAGCACCCGCCTTCGGCTGGCGCTCCACGGCGTATTTGATGACATTAGCAAGCAGTTGCCGGGCGACGGGTTCCTGGGCGTTGTCCAGTTCCAGAGTGGTCATGACGTATTCGCCCTTGCCAGCGCCGACCGTCAATAGAGGCGACCAACACATGCCGAAAGTTCCGCCGCAGTCCAGGATGTTGGTGAAACGCCCGCCATTGGGCTTGTTGAAGGTTTTGTAACTGACAACGTTGTTTGGCAGCCAGTAGCTGAGCTGGCCTTCGGACACGCCTTCAAGCAGCGGGTGCGACGGGGCGCGGAACCACGCCTGGGTGGCGGCGTGCTGGGCGTCACGCTCGGGAAGGTCGGGACGGAACGGCCGCCAGTCATCCTGCGGAAGCAGCGCTACCACCCCGCCGTCTTCGACAAAGCGGTCGAGCGCCTTGGCCATCTCGGGCTGGAAGGCATCGCGTCCAAGTATCAGCGCCTTCTTCCCTTGCAGAGATGTGGCGTCCAACACCGCAAGCGGGGTGTTGTCGATCTTCAAGGCGGCGAGGGCGGTTTTGAGGCTGCCCTTTGGATCAAACACGGCGAGGGAGCCTGACAGCTTCGAGAGGTCGTAGTCCGGGACGATGTATAGCGTCTCCGAATACCGCCAAAGTTCGTGCAGGGCGTGCCCGGCTTCGTAGCGGAGGCGGACGGTCAATTGCGCCGGCGTGGGGGCATCGACCAATGGGGCGGGGATATCCAGAACAAGCTCCTCCTTGCTGCCCGGCGCGAACTTGAGCGGCGTGATGTTTTCCCAGACGGTGGCCCCGTCAACGGTCAGGAAACTTTGAAGTTGTGGTGTATAGCAGCCCCCCGGGCCATCGCTGTCATTGAAGACAACCACTTTACGGTGACCGACGCCACCGGAGGTCAGGTTCGGGTGATAGTCCAGCGGCGTCACCTGGATCGGCGGCAGGCATTGGGATATGTCGGCTGTGAGCGGATTAAATCCCGCCACCCCAGCCGCACGCATGGTCACGCAGTATTTGATCAAGGCCTCGTAGCAGAGGTCTCCGACGTGGAGAAGCTCCCCGGCGTTATTGGCCGCCATCAGCGACTGGTGCGACCATTTCTCCCAGTCGTAGAGGGAGTCACCCATGAAGCTGCTAAGGCTGTTGGGTGTCCCTTCATGGATGCACCACATCTCGCCCAACACCAGCGGGCGGTCCCACTTGACCTTGGCACGCCAGCTTGAGTTCTCCGCTTTCGGGTCGGGGTTGAGCCATTGCAGGTCGTTCGGGATAGCCGTGCCGGCGTTTGGGTATTGCAGGCGCAGCGTCCCTGCCGTGCCCTCAGGATAGTGCAGATTGATGATCGGCAGAAGGCCGTTCCAAGTGACCTCGCCGTCGCCCTCCATCGGCCGGGTGGGGTCGAGTTTAGCGACATGCTCGGCGATGGCTTTGGCCGAAAGCATCTCTTCCGGCAGGTCCCGCCCCCAGTAAGTCTCGTTGGTCAGGTTCCACATCACCACCGAGGGGTGGTTGCGGTATTGCTTGACGAAACGGGTGAAGCTCTCCAGCACGTTCGGCAGCCAGACCTCCCGGGCCTGCGCCGGGTAGGAGCCGCTGTTATGCCAGCCCAGTTCCGGCATGACCACGAACCCCATGCGGTCGGCGGCGCGGACGTTCTCCTCGTTGCAGAGCCCGTAAACCCCCCGGAAGCTGTTGCCGCCGAACACCCGATTATAGGTCTTGTCCCGCTGGCCGGCGACACCGCCAATGCCGTTGGTGCCCAGCTTGCGGAACAATGTCACTTTGCGGCCGTTCAGCAGGAAGTCGCGGCCTTTGATCTCAAACTCCCGGAAGCCAAAGCTTTGGACTTGCTCGTCTTTCAATTTGCCATCGGCAAAAAGCTGCGCCACAGCGTCGTAGAGCACAGGGCTGCCAAAGTCCCACAACTGCGAGGCGAGCCAGTCTATGCCCAACTTGGCGACTACCGTTCCGCCGGGCGGGACCTTCAGTGCCCCGCCTTCAACTTTCACAAGAACCTGCCGCGGCTCCTCCTGCCCTCGGATCAAAATACGCGGCGTAACCTCGGCTTCCTTCTTGCCGCGGTTGACGACCGTCAGTTCGAAATCGATGCGTTTCTTCTTGACGCTGGTGGTGACAAAGATGTCGTCAAGCGAGACTGGCGGCAGGAATGCAAGCTGGACGGGCTCGCGGATACCGGCACCCGCTCCGCTGCACGGCGAAATGAAACATTTGCGGGCGATGTCCACCAAACCTTCGCGACCGGTGACGGCAATGACCAACTCGTTCTTCCCTGGGTGAATGAAGCCGCTCAGATCGATATCAAGCGGTGTCAGGCACTGGATCGATTCGCCGGCCTTTTTCCCGTTCACCCAGAGTGCCATACGGTAGGACGCTCCCCCAAGCCGCAGCATCGGGATTTTGCCATCCAGCGCCGCTGCGGGCACCTCGACCTCACGCTTGAACCAGGCGGACAACCCCTCTGTGTTGGCAAAACTCTTGCCATCCTTGGACAGCAGGGATGCCACACCGGGAGCGTAGGGAGTGTTGCCCTTGATCAGCTTTGTCCCCCCGGGCACGGTCTCCTTGCCCCATGTGAGGCCGGCGGGGATTTGAGTCAAATCCAAGGTGCCGGATACGGCTGCGTCCCATTCCCCGGCGAGGTTGATGCTGCCACGCGCCCCATCTTGGATGAACCCGTTTCCGTCCGCCCTCGAGCATAATGCGGCGCAGAGCAGCGCGGCCGCCAGCAATCTTATTTTTATCATGTCATTATTTCCTTCCTGATTCCGTGAAGGCTTTTCAGCCCATCACTTTTTGTGTATTTCTATTTTATTCCCAACAACTCAGTTACAGTTAATAGAGGGAGTTTTGCCCCCATAAATCCCTTAACACTTGCTTGGAGGCGTGCGAGAGACGAAAGCGTAGTCCCCCGACAAGACCTGGAAAACCGCATGTCCAGCCTCCATTTTTACGAATTTGACTCCTTCGGCCTTCTCGGCAGGGAGGATGCCCTCGCTCACTTGCTGGGGGGTGTCGGCCCGCACATGCACCATGGCTTCGACGCCAACGGGAATCCGGACTTTCAGTTCGATGCCCTCCTGGCTTTGGGTCCATTCCGAGCGGAATTCCCCCTTGACCGTCTTTATCGAGACCTTCGCCCACGGCAAACCTGCGGGCATGAAAGGCTTGACGAGCACTCTCGCATACCCTGGTGCGCGCTCATCGACTTGTCCGCCTCCCAATTCCTTATAAAACCAGGAATCGACGCTGCCGCGCATGATGTGGTTCCCCGACCATCCCGTGCCCTCCACGCTCCACTTCTCGGCTAAGGTCGTCCTGCCCTTGAGCATATGAAGCCAGCTGGGATGGCTTTTCTGGGTGGCGAGAAGCCATGCCACATCGCCGCGTCCCTCGCTAGATAACAGCTCCATCACATATTTTATGCCGAAAATGCCAGTGGTCAGATGCCCGCCCTGTTTGTTCACAATATCATCGACCAGATTGGCGAAGACGCCCGCTCGCTCTTCTGCTGGAACCAGACCGAGAAACAAGGGGAAGCCGTTCGCGAACTGGCTGCCGTCCTCATAGCAGTGCCCGGCAGGGTTGAGGAAACGCCGGTTGAAGGCGTCTTTTACGCGACCGCCGAGCGCCTCATATTTTTCGACGTCATCGCCACGTCCTAGGATCTTGGCGGTTTTCGCGGTGATCTCGATCATGTAATAGTAGAAACCTGTCGAACTCAGCGCCGACACAAACTTCTTACCCTCGTGGACTTCGTCAAGCCAGTCGCCATATTGGTCTTTCGGCAGGATATGGCCATCCGCCCTTGAGGAGAGGAAATCCACATGCCGCTTGAGGCCCTCGAAATTGTCCTCCAGCACGCTAATATCTCCATAATACAGGTAATGATACCAGGCTATAAGGTGATAGCCGCTACTGAATGAGGGGGCAGAGCCTTCTGTTAACGGCCACGGCGCGATATGCGGAACATTGCCGTTGGACTCCTGGTTCCTTTTGATGTCACGCAACCATTTGGCGTAGAACATCTCCATGTCGAAGTTGTGGATCGCCTCCTCGGCAGTGACATGGGCGTCGCCAAGCCACCCCAGCCGCTCGGCTCGCTGTGGACAGTCAGTAGGAAAGCCCATCAGGTTATTCAACTGTGTTCGGAGGACGGCGGCATGAATTCCGACAATCCGCTCATCGCCGCAGTCAAGCGTCCCGGCCGGCTCCACCGCTGAATGAACGACCACGCCCTCAATATCCTCTACCTGCAAAGGATCATCCAAACCGCTCACCTCCACATACTGGAAACCATGTTGAGTGAAGCGGGGCTCGAAAAGCTCCAGCCCCGCGCCTTTGGCGATGTAGCGGTCCGTCGCCTCCGCGTCGTGGTTCTTGGTGATGTCCAGCATCCCGTCTTTGATGTCCTCCGCATGCCGGAACACGACACATTGTCCCTTCTTCGCCCTCAGCCGTACCCGGATCCAACCAGCAAAATTCTGCCCGAAATCGACAAGCGATATGCCGCCGTCGAGTTGGGTCACCGAGACTGGCTTCAAGAATCCCGTGCGCTCGATAGCAGGCATCGCCTGGGCGAACAGTTCCCCTCTCGGAGGCTTGACGGTCTTGGCGCTTGCCCAAGCGGAGTCG
>Ga0316232_1000185_pt1 | contig 106597 bp, 96 predicted proteins | sample TBHtaG_FD_206006 | JGI IMG/M metagenome (GOLD analysis project Ga0316232, IMG submission 206006) | Freshwater microbial communities from Trout Bog Lake, Wisconsin, USA - TBH18025_13 | ecosystem: Environmental > Aquatic > Freshwater > Lake > Hypolimnion/Profundal zone | place: USA: Wisconsin...
ATGACGATAAGAGATCGTCCGGCTCGCGTTGCGTTTTTCTCCCGCCGCACCGGACTTGTGTGACCTGGGTCACCGACCGGGTGCAGCGGCCCGGCATAGCATCAGGCCACACCGAACACGATAAGAGTGCCGCCCTGCGCGGTGCCCACCGGGAGTGAACCGATGCGCCGCCTCGCCCTGAGCTTCATGCTCGCTGCCCTTGCCGCAGGCCCAGCCGCGGCCGAACAGGATCTCCTGCTCGGGGCCGACATGTCCTCGCCGGCCATGACCAAGGCCGAGATGAGCCGCGCCGACGTCGAGGCGATGATCAAGGCCGCGGACGGCAAGCCGGTCGATCTGCACGACAAGTCCCTGTCCGGCCTCGACCTCTCCGGGCTGAACCTCCGGGAGGGCAACCTGCGGACCGCGCGCCTGAACAAGGCCAACCTGCGCGGCGCCGACCTCAGCGGCGCAAACCTCGAACAGGCGTGATTCCTGAAGGCCGACCTGTCGGGCGCCAAGCTCGCGGATGCGAAGATGTTCGGGATCACCGCGCGGGATGCCAATCTCAGCGGGGCCGACCTCAGCCGCTCCATGCCGATTGGCGACTTCAAGGGTGCCAACATGAGCGGAGCCACGCTCGTGGACCTCAGGGGCGGGGCCGACATCAGGAACCAGTCCATGGGCTTGATGCGGGCGGTGTTCACTTCGGTGAACCTCTCCGGCGCCAACCTGAAGGGCGCCAACCTCGGCCGGTCGCGGCTGGAATACGCCGACCTCAAGGACGCTGATCTGACCGACGTGGTGCTGATGGGCTCGGATTTGTCGGGGGCCAACCTGACCGGCGCCACGGTGGCGGGGGCGGACTTCAAGAACGTCGATGTCAGCGGCGCCCGGCTGATCGACCTTAAAGGCCAGGACAGCGCCAAGGACTGGTCGGCCCGCGTGAATGCCGACCGCGCCATCACCCAGGTGTCGAACTAACGCCCGTCCCCTTCATCCCGCATCAGATCAGGGAGATCTACGTCCATGACCACCCGCCGCATTGTGCTTGCCGCCTTCGCCGTCGCACCCATGCTGTTCGGCACCGGGGCCATCGCCGCCGAGATGGCCTACACGCCCGCCGCGTTTGAGGCGGCCCAGAAGGCCGGCAAGCCGATCTTGGTCCACATTACCGCCCCGTGGTGCACGACCTGCGCGGCGCAGAAGCCGATCCTGGCGAAGCTGGAGGCGGATCCGAAGTTCAAAGACCTGCAGGTGTTCGATGTCGACTTCGACAGCCGTAAGGACGTGGTGAAGCAGTTCGGCGCGACGATGCAGAGCACCCTCATCACCTACAAGGGCTCCAAGGAGACCGGCCGCTCTGCCGGCGAGACCAAGCCTGAGGCGATCTCGTCGCTCCTCGACAAGGCAATCTGAGACTACGCCATGGTCACAAGCCTGGGTCTCGCCTTCCTCGCCGGCATCCTCTCGGTGCTGTCCCCCTGCGTGCTGCCATTGCTGCCGCTGGTGCTCGGCGCGGCTGCCTCGGAGCATAGGTTCGGCCCGGCGGCCCTCGCCATTGGCCTTGCCCTGTCCTTCGTGGTCATTGGGCTGTTCGTGGCCACTGTAGGGTTTGCCATCGGCCTCGACGGCGATGTCTTCCGCACCGGCGCGGCCATCATGCTGGTCCTGATCGGGCTCGTCCTGATGGTTCCGGCGGCCCAAACCCGGCTTGCCGTCGCCGCCGGCCCGGTGAGCAACTGGACCGAGAGCCGGTTCGGTGGCTTCTCGACTGCCGGGCTTCTGGGACAGTTCGGGGTCGGGCTGCTGCTCGGCGCGGTCTGGAGCCCTTGCGTCGGACCAACCCTCGGGGCCGCGTCCCTCCTCGCATCGCAGGGGCGAGACCTGGGTACGGTGGCGGCGACGATGCTTCTGTTCGGCCTCGGCGCCGCCCTGCCTCTCCTGCTCCTCGGCACGCTATCCCGCGAGGTGCTGATGCGCTGGCGCGACCGGATGATGGGGCTCGGCAAGGGGCTGAAGGTCACCCTGGGCGCCATCCTCGTGGCCACTGGCCTGATGATCGCCACGGGTTACGACAAGGCTGCGGAGACCGTTCTGGTCAACGCCTCGCCGGCTTGGCTCACCGACCTGACGACCCGCCTCTGACCTCGATAGCGTCTGCCTCCGGAGCCCGCCCCATGAGACCCCACCTGCTCAAGGCCTGCCTGTTCTGTGCCGCCGTCTTCCTGGGCGCAGTAGGTCCAGCGCATGCCTGGGAGATGGTCGGCACGAAGCAGCTTGAGCTACGCACCCGCGACGGTACGTCCATCCCAATCGGCACCGTAACGTTCACCCCGGGGCCGGACGCCACGCGGTTCGCCGTCACCCTCGACCGGGCGAAGTTCAAGGACTTCTTCCTGTCAATGCGCGAGTTCAAATGCGTCGAGGGGCCCGAGGTGCAGTGCCACGTCCCCTATCCCTACGCGAACCTGGGAACGGTCCGGCCGGGCGATTATGCGTGGCTGGAGCACGCACTTGTCTTCCTCTACAAGGCGCCAGCCGACTACGGGGCCAAGCTGAGCAACGGGTTGTACTACGTCCTCCAGGCGACGGACGACGGGCTCGTCGGGACGCCGATGGCGGTGGACCTGAACGACATTGCGGCGCCCCCGCAGCATCCTTCCGTGCCGCCTTTCGACCAAGCGGCCCGTGCAGACATCATCCCGGGCACCCGCTGGATTGATGCTTTGATCATCCGTTGACGGGCGTCGTGACGGCGCCCACTGCGGTAGAAGTTGGAGTGGCTAGAGCAGCCGCTTAGCGAGCAATTCCGCCGAAAGCGGACAGGCAGAAATCCACCCTCAGCGGCCATTCTGGTGCCGACCCAACCCGGTCGCCTGCATCGCCATGTAGGCTTCCCATAAGCAGCCACTCGACGCTCATCCGGCGACTTAGGCTTCTTGTGGCAAGCGGTCCGCTGCCTAGCAGGATCAGTGAGCTTGGGCCGTAGCTGGCGGCTGCATGAACTCGATCGTCGCGCCGTCAGGACCAACGGCGTAGATCACCCGCGTTCCAGCCCGCGCGCCGCTCGCGATCGGTTGCGGAATGCCTTGTGCCTTCCAGCCGTAGGCGGCGATCCGCACCAGGAGCGCGTCGATGTCATCGACTACAAGGGCCAGATGCGCGAAGCCAGGGTCGAACGGCTTGGCTGGCGCGCTTGGTCGGTCCGGCCCCTGATACTCCAGGAATTCGATCGTCTGGTCCGCCAGCGAAACGACTGCCATGCGCACCTTCGCCCCATGCGCTCCGGTCACTTGACCAAGGAACTCTCCCCCCATCTCGCCCGTCCGCACAAGCCGTGCGCCGAGCCCATCGACCCAGAACCGAAGCGCCTCGTCGAGGGACGCGACCGCGAAGCCGACATGATCGGCGCGCCGTACGTGGATACCTGTGTGTTCTGTCATGAGGGATGATCTAGCGGCAACCGGCCCATTCGTCCGCAACGGAGCGTGGTCGGTCCTTCGGCTATGTCCGCTTCGATGCTGGCGCTGCTCGAAAGCGGATCGACGGAAATCCACCCTGAGCCGCCAGCCTGCTTGCGACCCAACCCAGCTTTAGGGGGTATCCTAAGGCATGTCCCGAAAGCAGCCATTCATCGGGTACGGCGCCGACATTGATCCAGGTTGGAGAAGTGCCCCACCGCGTTGATGCGAAAGCCGCAGTGACGGCGTGATAGCGCTTCGCTATCAGCCTCTTCTAGAAGCGACCTCGGTCGCTGGGGGGCAGGCTCACGTCTCGATGGAAAGCGTTCTGCAAGCCCTCTCGCGCGAGGAACTTGAGGCAGAGGTCCTGCGCCTGCGGTCGAAGCTCGCCGAGCACCCCGATCATGGTTCGGAGGCACTAAGTCGGCGACCTCGCGCGCATGGAAGCGACGCCGATGTGCTGTTCTCCGCCGTCGACAAAACCGGCCTGCCGATGATCCTGACGGATCCCAACCAAGACGACGACCCGATCGTCTTCACCAATCGCGCTTTCCTCGACCTCACGGGCTACGGCATTGAGGAGGTCGTCGGGCGCAACTGCCGCTTCCTCCAGGGACCGGACACCGAGACCGATCGCGTCGAGGCCATCCGCGCTGCCCTCAGGGACAACCGCGATCTCACCATCGAGATCACCAATCACCGCAGCGATGGAACGCCCTTCGTCAACGCCTTGTTCGTCGGACCCGTTTTCGATGGGCAGGGACGGCTGCGCTATCGCTTCGGCAGCCAGATCGACGTCACTGAGGCGCACCGGAACCGAGAGCGCCTCGCCGAGAGCGAGGCACGCCAGCGCGCGATCTTCAACAGCGCCAGCGAGATGGCGATCATCGTCACCGACACTGCCGGCACGGTGACCGACTGGAACGTCGGTGCCACGCGCATCCTGGGCTGGTCGGCCGAGGAAATGCACGGGCGGTCCATTGAACGGATCTTCATCCCCGAGGATCGAACGACCAATCAGATGCGCAAGGAGATGGACGGCGTTCTGCGCGACGGCCATGCCGAGGATATGCGCTGGCATCTGCGCAAGGATGGCGGCCGATTCTATGCGGTCGGCGACATGACCTCCCTGCGGGGGCTCGACGGAGCACACCGGGGGTTCGTGAAGGCGTTCAGCGACCGCACGCAGGAGCGCAACGCCGCCACCAAGGAACAGGCCGATGCCGAGTTCATGCGCAGTGTTTTCGCCTCTTCGGCCGACTGCATCAAGGTGCTCGACCTCGACGGTGGCCTCACCTTCATGAGTGAGGGCGGCATGCAGGTGATGGAGGTCAGCGACTTTAATCACGTCAAGGGCTGCCCATGGCCGGACTTCTGGCAAGACCAAGGGCATGCTGACGCCCTCGCGGCGCTCGACGCGGCCAAGGCCGGCGGCGTCGGCCATTTCCAGGGAGCAGCCAACACCTACCTTGGCACGCCGAAGTGGTGGGATGTGCAGGTCACGCCGATCCTGGGCGCGGAGGGGCGACCGGAGAAGATCCTTTCGATCTCCCGCGACATCACCCTTCAGAAGTCCGTCGAGGGGCGTCTTGCGGCCAGCGAGGAGCGCTGGCGCGGCCTGTTCACCGGCATGCACGAGGGCTTCTTCAACGCCGAACTCTTGCGCGATGCGTGTGGGAAGCCGGAGGATTTCCGGTTCCTTGAAGTGAATCCAGCCTTCGCCGGATTGACCGGGCTCCCAGCCGATACCGCCGGGCAGACCATGCGCGAGCTCGTGCCGGACATCCCGCAGTGGCTGATCGACACCTACGCCCGCGTCGTCGAAACCGGCCAGCCCGAGAACTTCGAAATCCACGTTCCGGAGTTGCACCGGACGTTCGAAGTGCGCGCGAACAGGCAGGACGACCGGCGGTTCTCCGCGCTGTTCCTGGAGATATCGGAACGCAAACGGACCGAAGCGCGTCGCGCGGCGGCGGCCGAACTCGGCGACCGGTTACGCGATGTGGCCGACAAGGGGGAGATCAGCCGGATCGCCGCCGAGATCATGGGGCGCACGCTCGGGTTGAGTCACGCGGGCTATGGTCAGGTCGATCCGGACGCGGAAACGATCCTGGTGGACCAGGACTGGACAGGGCCGCACCTCGTTAGCCTCACCGGGCTGCACCACTTCCGCACCTACGGGTCGTACATTCAAGACCTGAAGGCCGGGCACGATGTCGTCATCGCCGATATCAGCCGCGATCCCCGGACGGCGCGGGACGCCGATGCCCTGGCCGCCATCAACGCACGCAGCCTCTTCAATCTGCCCGTGCTGGAGCACGGCCGGTTCGTGGCGCTGTTCTACGGCTTGAGAGCGGAGCCTGGAACCTGGGAGCAGGAGGACATCGCCTTCGTGCGCAACGTCGTCGATCGTACCCGATCGGCCATCGCGCGTATCGAGGCCGAGGAGCAGCAGCGGCTCCTCAACCACGAACTGAGCCATCGGATGAAGAACATGCTGGCGATGGTGCAGTCCATCGCCACGCAGACGATGCGCGGCGCTGCCGATTTGGACACCGCTCGAAACGTGCTGGCCAACCGCCTGATCGCGCTCGGCAAGTCGCACGATCTGCTGCTGGGTGGTTCCTTATCGAAGGCTCCCCTGAAGAGCGTGATCGAGAACGCCGTGGAAATTCATCAGGACCGGCTGGACCGGTTCGTGATCGACGGACCTCTGATCATGATCGGCTCCAGGGCGGCGCTGTCGCTTGCGCTGATGCTGCACGAACTGGCGACCAATGCCGCCAAGTATGGCGCGCTCTCGAACGCGAGCGGTCGCGTCACCATCGATTGGCAGATTGACGGCGACGGCGAGGATGCGTCGGTCACATTGCAGTGGGCCGAGGCGGGCGGTCCGCCGGTCGAAGCACCAACCCGGACTGGGTTCGGCACGCGGCTGATCGCGCGCGGTCTCGCGGGGAGTTTCGATGGGGAGGTGGATTTGCGTTACCCGCCCACGGGGGTCGTCTGCACGATCGTTGCTCCGCAGCGCGGGCTGATGACAAGCTAGGCGGAGTTCCCATGCACCGAATCGGTCCGAGCGATTGCCCGGGCTTACTCATCCGAGGCGCGTCGATCGCCATCATCGAGCGTGCACGCGTGGACGCGTAACGCCGCCAGAACGTCCATCTCGCGCTGGAGTGCTCGATAGGCTCCGTCGATTGCAGATCGGGACATAGACTGTTCGAGCAGCGCGTGCGCATGGGCCCCCGCCCGTGCTTCCGCGGCGATGATGGCCACCGTGATAGCGAGTCGCTGCTGTCGGGATATCGCCATGGAGGCCGCGGGAGGGTACGAGGGACGCCGCCGATAGACGGACGATTGCGCGCGTTCAATCCCCGTCCATGCCGCAGACTTCGACGGGAACAACCGTCATGAATCGTGCATTTGTCCGTCCACGTCGCGAGCTGGGCGGTGGTATTTTATAAACACGATCCGACCCGGCGGTTCGTCGGGGCCATCTTCCGAAGCCCGGACCAAACCTACCTCCAAGGGTCGCTTCAGTGTCGAATTCGCGGCAGCCGCTTCAATCTGCCCCCGCCGCCAGCACCCCTCTCGCGAGCCTCAGGCGCGGTGCCGACCAGCTCTTCGAGACTGAACGGCGCCTCAATGCCGTTCTCGATAACGCGTCGGTCTCAATTTTTTTGATGGATGACCGTCAGCACTGCATCTACATGAACCGCGCCGCTGAGCTGCTGACCGGCTGGACACTGGGCGAGGTCCTCGCACGCGACTGTCCACTGCACGACATCGTCCATCACACCTATCCGGACGGCCGGCCGTTCCCGGTGGCGGAGTGCGCGATCGATCGTGCTTTCCCCGAGAACAACCAGGAGCGCGGCGAGGAAGTGTTCGTTCACCGGAACGGGCATTTCTATCCCGTTGGCTTCACCGCCAGCCCGATCCGGGACGATGCGGCCAACATTATCGGCACGATCATCGAGGTGCGGGACATCAGTGAGGAGAAGGCCGCGGCCCAGCGTCAGCACCTGCTGATCAACGAGCTGAATCACCGCGTCAAAAATACACTGGCGACGGTGCAGTCGATCGCCGCGCAGACCTTCCGCGGGCAGACCGATCAGGCCGCCCGCGCCGTGTTTGATGCCCGTATGGTCGCCTTGTCGACCGCCCATAATGTGCTGGTCGAGGACAACTGGGAAAGCGCCAGCCTTCGCAGCGTGGCCGAGCGTGCGCTGGCGCCCCACCGTCTGGCCGAGATCGATGGCAACCGCTTCCGTCTGGAGGGACCGGACACGCGGTTGCATCCGAAGGTGGCGGTGACATTGGCGATGGCGTTGCACGAGCTGATGACGAATGCCACCAAGTACGGAGCCCTGTCGGCGGCTGCGGGTCGCGTGGTCGTGACATGGTCTCTGCACGACCGGGAGGACAGCCGTCAGCAACTCGACCTGCGCTGGGAGGAGCTGGGCGGCCCGTCCGTAGCGCCGCCGACACGCAAGGGGTTCGGCTCTCGTCTGATCGAACGGCAGTTGCCGATGGAGTTCGACGGCAGCGCCACGATCACCTATGCGCCGGGTGGAGTGATTTGCGTTCTCCATATTCCACTCACGCCTTTGGGCTGGATCGGTCAGGAGACGGTGAAAGAGCAGGCCGCCCGATGAGTTCGTTGGCGGGACGCCGGGTGTTGCTCGTCGAGGACGAGAGCCTCGTCGCTATGAATGTCGAGGATATGCTGCTCAATCTCGGATGTGAGGTCGTGCTGGCGATGCGCCTCGACAAGGCACTCGCGTATGCCTCCAGCGAGCCGTTCGATCTGGCCGTTCTGGACGTCAACCTGGGCGACGCGCGCAGCTATCCCGTTGCCGACCTGCTATTCGCGCGTTGTACGCCATTCCTGTTCGCCACCGGCTACGGTCGGCAGGGGCTGGAAGTGGCCTACCGGAATGTGCCGGTGTTGCAGAAACCCTATCAGACTGGACCGCTGGAGCATCTGTTGATCCATTTGCTAACCTGCGAAGTGCCGGCCCGAAAGGGTAATCTGGAGCTGCGCGTGGCGTGTGCATGTCAGGCTTCTGGATGTCCTGAAGGCAGTGGATCGTTCCGAGCGGATCCAGGACGGTGAGCGGCGCGAACATCCTGCTGCACCCGGGACAATCCCTCATCGCTCGGAAGACGGATCTGAGATCGCGAGATCCGCCTTGATGCTCTGCCGTCTGAAAGCGGACCGCTGGAAATCCACCCCGAGGAATCACCGTGGCTAGTAGGACCTGCGCAATCTTGTGATGTGCATCGACTAGTCGGTTGTGCCAAATCGATTTTGCCGATTTTGTCAGCGACGCCTGCGCTGGCGCCTCTCAACCCCTCGATCCGCTGGCGTAGGCGCCTGCAATTTTCTGAGGCGATCATCCACATGATCCCGCCCGCACTGGACCAACCATCGCGTGTCAGGCTCGCCAACCAGTATCGATGAGCCTGCACAGGGTGCGCGAATGTACCGTGTATTCAGCCTCAGCGCAGATGGGAGGGTGGGAGAGAGCTACACGATCCAGGCGCAAAGTGATGATGAAGCGAAAGCCATCGCCTCGACGCTCCCCAATGGCCATGGCATCGATCTATGGGAGCGCGCCCGTTACTTGGCCAGCTACCCCCCTCAAACCGCGTCATATCCCAAGCAATAGCCGCCGAGACCTTCGGCCTGGAGCTGCGTTCGAACTCCACCCGGCATCATGAAAGTTGACCTTGCCCCCTGTTTGCCCCCGCTCATAACCAGAGTCCGTTCTGGTTCTGGTCCTGTTTGGACCGGGTTGCAAACGCGTTCGGGGTGAGCCCGCCGAGGCTCGTGTGCGGGCGGCAGGTGTTGTAGTCGACCCGCCACGCCTCGATGATGGTCCGGGCCGCCGGCAGGCTCCGGAACAGATGCTCGTTCAGGCACGCGTCGCGCAAGCGCCCATTCAGGCTTTCGGCAAAACCGTTCTGCTGCGGCTTGCCGGGGGCGATGTAGTGCCACTCGACCGCACGCTCTTCCTGCCAGCGCAGGATCGCGTGCGAAGTCAGTTCGGTGCCGTTGTCCGAGACGATCATCAGCGGCTTGCCCCGGTCCGTGATGATCCCGTCGAGTTCGCGCGCGACGCGCTAGCCGGACAGCGACGTGTCGACCACCAGCGCCAGGCATTCCCGCGTGCAGTCGTCGACCACGACGAGGATGCGGAAGCGCCGCCCGTCGTCGAGCGTGTCGGAGACGAAGTCGAGGCTCCAGCGCTGGTTCGGCTCCTGGGGCACGGCGGCCGGAGCCCGCGTGCCAAGGGCGCGTTTGCGCCCACCCCGCCTGCGCACTGACAGGCGCTCCTCTCGATAGAGGCGGAAGAGCTTCTTGTGGTTCAGGGTGAGGCCCTCCCGCCGCAGGAGAATGAGCAGGCGCCGGTAGCCGAACCGGCGGCGCTCGCCGGCCAAGCTGCACAGGCGTACCCGCACAGCCACATCATCACCACGTGTCGAGGCGTAGCGGTATGTCTTCGGCTCCAGGCCGATCAGCCTGCAGGCGCGACGCTGGGAATAGCCCTTGTCCTCGATGGCCCAGCTCACGGCTGTTCTCCGCGCGCCGGGCGTCAGAAGTTTTTTCCCAGCGCCTCACGCAGCGTCGCCACGTCGAGCATCGCTTCGGCCAGGAGTTTCTTGAGCTTACGGTTCTCCTCGTCGAGCGCTTTCAGGCGGCGCGCCTCCGAGACCTCCATGCCGCCGTAGCGCGAGCGCCACGTATAGAACGTCGCATCGCTGATGCCGTGGCGGCGGCAGATCTCAGCCACCGGCAGCCCGGCTTGCTGCTCCTTCAGGATGCCGATGATCTGCTCTTCGCTGAACCGGCTCTTCTTCATCGTCCGTCTCCTCACCGACGGACCCTAGCTTCAGAACGAGGGCAGGCCAGGGGGCAAGGTCAAACAGGGGGCAAGGTCAGCCCCTACGGTCCCAACGATATGAGCGAGGCTGAGATCTTGGCTGCGCTCAGCAAGCTGCACGGCGGCCATAGCGGCGCTGGGCCGTTCGCCTCAAAGGTGGTGGGCGTCAGAACCAAAGCCTGCCGTCGAGGCAATCGTCCGAGGAGGTTCAGTATGGTCCGCTACAAGCCGCCCGAAAATGTGGGCTAAACTGAGGGCTAGCTAAGCGCGTCAGCACAAAAAGCGCTTCGATTTCAGATATTTAAGCCACGTTAGTGGCGGAGACGGAGGGATTTCACGAGCCGCGGCGCTAAGTCATTGTTAACTAAATAAGTGTTTGCCTGAAAACGCGATTTCGGGACACATCCCGGGACAAATCGGGGACAAACTGCCCCTCGGACCCGCGGACACGACATGCCCCGCAAGCCGGACCCCAGGAACGCATATCTCGAACTCCACGACGGCTACTATCGCGTCACGATGGGCGTTCCCGCGGTCCTGCGGCCGCAACTCGGCACCCGCCTGAAGCGTACCCTCGGCACCAAGAGTCTGCTCTCGGCCAACGTCCTCAAGGTACCCGTGGTGCGCGAGTTCAAGGCGCGTATCGATAAGGCATGGGTGAACCTGGGCGGGAAGAGCCGGTCGGAGCTCCATGAGGCGGTGGCCTGGGCGAACATCCTGCAGGATGCCGCCGACCGGCGCGACCCCGCGCACGGCGCCTTGCTGGAGGCCCTCCGTGAACGCGAGGCCGAGATCGCCTCGGTCGGGTCGACATGGAAGACCGACGTCGACGAGGACGGCGACACCTACGACTATGAGATTACCACGCACGAGGCACGCGAGAAGGCCGACACCTTCGGTGCCATCGCCCGCCGGCAATCGACGCCCATCGCCCTGCATCACGACGCGTTCATGAAGACGCTTCGCGTCAAGCCGCGCTCATTGACCGACGATGTGCGCGCGTTGCGGATCCTGCTGGACTGGTGCCGGGTCAACGGGGTGGACCCCTACTTGGAACGCATCGACGTCCGGACCGCAGTGCGGTTCATGGACGACATCGGTAGCTTCGCGGACCTCGGCTGGGCGTCCTCGACGAAGTACCTCGGGCGGCTGAAGCGCTATTGGGGCTACCTCGTTCTTCGGACGCATGTCGCCGACAACCCCTGGACCCATTGCCAATTGGAGAAGCCCGAGGAGAACGCTGACATGGAGGAGCGGTCCTTCACCGACGGCGAGGTGCAGAAGCTGCTGATGGGATCTCCGCCCGCGGGGATCATGGACGTGATGCTCGTCGCGGCGTTGACCGGAGCCCGGCTCGACGCCGTCATCGACCTCAGGGTTGGGGAATGTGCCGACGGCTGGTTCACGTTCAAGCCGCAGAAGAAGGAACGACGCGAACGCGACGTACCGATCCACCCGGTCTTGCAGCAGCTCGTGGCGAACCGGGTGAGGGGCAAGTCCGCGGACGACGACCTCTTCCCTGAATGGCCGCTGCCCAAGGCCGAGGGTTCGATGCGCGAGCGAAGTTCCTATTTCTCGAAGCGCTTCACGGTGTATCGCAGGGCAATCGGGGTCGACGACCAGGTCGAAGGCAAGCGGCGCAGCCTGGTCAACTTCCACTCCTGGCGTCGCTGGTTCATCACCAAGATGGAGCGGGCCGCCGTTGACGGCGACCTTATCGCCGCCATCGTCGGCCACAAGCGGTCTGGGCTGACCCTGGGCCGGTATAGCGAGGGCCCCGAGATGGAGGCAGCAAAGGCCGCCATTGCCAAGGTGCGGCTACCTCCTCTTGACGGTTCGCCCATCGTTGAGGCGCAACCGCTGAGCCGACGGCGGAAGAAGTAGGGCTAAAGCTTCTTGCGGCCCGAACTCACCATAATCCCCGCATTAGGACTTAGGTCTTGGCCGAGCGGACCGCGGCAGGTTTTTGGGCTGCTCGTTATATACCTAACGATACGTGCTCCAAAGGCATGACGTTCGTTGATAAGGGCTCATCGGTTTACCGTGTCACAACGATATGACGCAGGAGGTCTGTGGCGCCGGCAGTCGGCCTGCGATGGATCTTACGAACCTCGTGGACTCGGAACGGCACGCGAAATTCGCTCTATCAAGGCTGATCAGGCCACACGAGACCCGAACAAAAATGGTTAACGTGAAGGTAACCGAAGGGGAGTTCGACTACGAGAAAATCCCGCCCTTGAGCCGCGCCCCACCAGATGGGCCCCGCTCCCAAAGCGAGCTAGGTCGCGCATCGACGCCGGATGTTCTGGCATTCCGCCGTCAAAGGGATCGCCCACCGGATTTGCCCTCAGGCTACTCGTGCCATTGAGAGGCGGTCTTCGGACCTTGGTAACCTGTCAGCCGATCACTGACTCATGGCGCCAGGGACGGTGCGGCCAATCCGGTCCCGGTAATCCTCGCTTCATCGGTCACTGCAGCATCAACGCATCGCGCCCGGCTCGTGGATCGGGCAGCGGTTGAACCGCTCGCGGAACCCGGCCGAATGCCGGTAAGGGGCGTTGCGGGCGCGGTTGATGTTACCGAGCGGCCGGTGGGCGGCGAGCCCGGTCCAGACGCTGAAGCGCATCTCCTCGTCCACGGCCTGGACGCGGGCAGGGTCCCAACTGTCCTGCGGCTGGACCCGGACAAGGCCGACCCGCTGGAACGGTGCCTCGTCCTCTTTCCACTCCACCGTGGGGTCCTCGACCGGCTGGCGTTCGAGGTCACGGCATAGCTGGACGCGGAACTCCCATTCCCCGGTGATGCCGGCCATCTCGGACCGTACCGTCTCGCGTATGGCGTTCGGGCGGCCGGAGGCGTCGATCTCGGTGCCGGTCAGCGCGGTCAGGGCCGCGGCGATGGGAGCCAGCGAGAACTTGGCGATGTAATCGCCGTACCGGAACGGGGTCAGGCTGTAGTAGGTCTCGCCAAGCGGATCGACATTAGGCGCGCCGCCCAGGGAGCCGATGGTGGGGCTGTCGATGCCCACCGCATGCAGAGCCTTGTTGACGCCGCGCAGGACCGTAGAAGCGGCGACCTTCAGCCCCTCGGCGCGGTCCGTGGTGCCGGCCAACAACTTCAGGCTACCCAGGAACTTCTCAGCGTTCGGCGCTTGGAACACTTTGCCGTTGACCATGATGAAGTTCTGGGTCGTCCCCTCCGCATCCGGAAGGCGCTCGCCCTCGACGTCGAGGACCTTGAGTGCGAGGCCACGGGGCAGGGAAACGGCATCGGGGAGGATGTCGCCGGCGTTGGTCGAGAGCCGCATGTAGACCTTGTGCTCGCCGGCCTTCGCGAAGAGACCCTGGGCCAGTTCCGGCGGAAGGTCTGCGTCGACCGTCAGCGTCCCTTCAAGGATGCCGTGTGACTTGGCGTGGACAGAGCGGGCGGCGTGTCCGGAGTCCTCCGCGACCTTGTTCAGGATCTTGTCGAAGGTCTGACTGAGCTGCTCGATGGTCAGCCCTTCGTCCGGCAGCACCGCCTCGACGTCGGGACTGTAGGGCACCGGTGCTTGCACGGTTCGTCTCCTGCTGGCGGCCAGAGCACAACATCACCGGACGGGCGGCGTTCCGGATTGCGCAACATTCAATCGCCCGTAAACGAATTTGGGAACGTCCCCCGGATAGGCGGCTTGTCGACGTATCGGCCTTGCGGTTCGCGCCGGCGTTGACCGGCTTCGCCGGACTGCGGACCTCGCGCCACGACCCCGGCCTCCATCAAATCGACCCTAAGCGAAAGCCGCACCCGGGAGGCATCAATGACCTATCTCCGTTACGCGCCCGACATCGAGACACCCGCCCCGGACGAGCAGAAGTCCATCGACGGCATCATCCAGGGCATGACCCAGCAGTCCCAGGTCGTGGAGAAGCGCGAGCAGCACGCGGTGCGCGCGAGCCACGCCAAGAGTTCGGCTTGCGTCATCGGGGAGTTGGTCGTCCCGGAGGGTTTGCCGCCCGAGCTCGCGCAGGGACTGTTCGCCAAGCCGGGGACGCACAAGGTGGCCGTGCGCTTCGCCCAGGGCCCGGGCGAGACCCTCGGCGACCGGGTGTCGACCCATCGCGGCATGTCGATCAAGGTTTTTGGGGTGTCCGGTGAAAAGTTGCCGGGCCACGACGTCGAAACCCAGGATTTCGTGCTCGCCACGGGCACGACCTTCCCGTCAGGGACGGCGGCGGGGTTCCTGCGCGACGGCACCGTGATCGGCAAGGCGACCGGGTTGCCCGAGGGCGTGAAGAGCGCGGTCGCCGCTACCGCGCGCAACCTCAACCGGGTGTTGCACGCTTTCGGCACGGAGAGCGCCATGGCTGATTTCCTCGGTCACCCCTACAGCCATCCGCTCGCCGACAGCTACTTCAGCCAGGCGCCGATGCGTTTCGGTGATTACGTCGCCAAGCTCGGGGCGGTCCCGTCCTCCCAGGCGCAATCGGACCTGGCCGAATGGCGGCTCGACCCGCACGGTGACGAGGACGGTTTCCGCCACGCGGCGGCGGCCTTCTTCCGCGACAACGACGTGGTCTACGACCTAAAGGCGCAGCTCTGGGCGGATGCCGAGCGCCAGCCCATCGAGGATGCCTCGGTCGACTGGCCGGTCGCGATCAGCCCTTACCGTACGGTGGCGACGATCCGCCTCCCGCGCCAGGATGCCTATTCCCCCGAGCGGGTCCGCTACTTCGACGAGGTGATGACCTTCCGCCCGGCGCATAGCCTCTCAGGACACCGACCGCTTGGTTCAGTGATGCGAGCGCGGCTCCAGGTCTACCGGGCCCTGAGCGATTTCCGCCACCGGGAGAACGGCGTGACCGCCGAGAACACCGCCTCGCCCGAGAGCATCCCGGCTTGAGCCAACCCCTTCCCACATCACGCAGAGAGGATCGACCCATGTCGCTTCAGGGAAAGACCATCGCCATCCTGATCGCACCCCGCGGGACGGAGGAGCCGGAGTTCACCAAGCCGCGGGATGCGCTGCTCGCGGCCGGCGCGACCGTCACGGTGGTCGGGCTTGAGGCAGGCGAGGCGGAGACGGTCAACAACGACCTCGACCCAGCCGGGAAGTACCCGGTCGACAAGACCATCGACGCCGTGTCCGCCTCGTCCTTCGACGGGCTCGTCATCCCCGGCGGCAGCGTCGGCGCCGACAAGCTCCGGGGCAGCGAGGCCGTGGTCGACTTCGTCCGGGATTTCTTCCAGCAGGCTAAGCCGGTCGGCGTCATCTGCCACGGGCCCTGGACGCTGGTGGAAGCCGACGTGGTGAAGGGGCGCAAGCTCACCTCGTTCCCGACGGTGAAGACCGACATCCGCAACGCGGGCGGGGAATGGGTCGACGCGGAGGTGGTGGTCGACAAGGGGCTCGTGACCAGCCGCAACCCGAAGGACCTGCCGGCGTTCTGCGCGAAGATCGTCGAGGAGTTCGCCGAGGGCCGCCATTCCGACCAGGCCCGGAGCGCCTGAGGGCTCGGGCAGCTAGCAGTTGGTTCCCGGGTGCCCGGGGCGGCCCATTAGCCACCCCGGATCAGGCCTACACGACGTCCTGTGCCGGCTGGCACTCGCGGAGGTCTCCATTATCCCTCGATGGCGCCGATCTGCTTCAGGATGCCGAGTTCGTCGGAGGAGCCCCACCGTTCGACCATCTTGCCGTCGATGAAGCGGCCGATCTGCATGCCGCGGACCTTGATGGCCTTCCCGGTCGGCTTATGGCCGTTGAAGTCGCCCTGGTGCGTGCCGGTGAGCGTGTAGGCGAAGGCGACGCTGTCCCCTTCAGCGACGAGCTTCTTCACTTCGACATGCATGTCGGGAAAGGCGGAGCGAAGCTGGGTGAAGAACGCTTGGTATCCCTCGGGACCCATGTGCTGGCCCGGCGCCGGGTCATGATCGTGGCAATCCGGGGCGACGACTTCCGGGAAAGCATCGAACCGGCCGCCGTTGACGAGTTCCCCAAATTTCTCGGTGGCCTGGATGCTGGTCTCACGGGACATGGTGTTCCTTGGGGCTTGAAGGCGGCGAACCGGCGCCGGATTCTTCGACATACGGCAAACTCCCGCCACGGTCGGACGTTGCCGTGGCCGCGCACGACCGGGTCGAGGCAAGCGCAAGGCACGACTTCGGACCGTGGCACGGTACTCGGTCGGCCGGTGGCTTGGACGTCGTGCACGAGGGCGGGGCGGCCGACATGCCAGGTCGCCCGTCCCTAGGCGACGTTCACCCGGACCCGATGCCAACAGGCGCACAGGTAGCCCTTGTGGTTCCAGGTGTCGTCCGGCAGTGCCGGCTGCGTCTGGCCCGCTTCGTCCCAGGCGCGCACGGCGAGCTCATGCTCGCCGGGAGGCAGGTCGAGGTCCGTGCTCCAGAACGTCCAGGCGAACGGAGCGTCGGCCTCACGTTCCAGTTCGGCCTGCACCCAGGATCGGCCGCCGTTCCCGGAGACGTCGACGCGTACGACGGTTCGGCCGCTGCTTACCGCGTAGCCGCGGACCCTGTTGCCCCCCGGCTTGAGTGTGGCTCCGCGGGCCGGTTCGCAGATCGCCGCGTTCAGCGGCATCGTATCGATGGTGTGCCCCTTGGCCGGATCGGCGGTCTCCGCGGTCACGTTCGCCGGATAAAGCTTGTAGTCGTCGGCTTGGATTGGGTTGTTTGATGGGTGGTCCTGGACGCTAAGGCGCCGGAGCCATTTGGGGCTGCGTACGCCGGCGAAGCCCGGCACCACCGCACGGACCGGAAAACCATGCTCCGGGAGCAAGTCTTCGCCGTTCATCGCGTAGGCCAGCAAGGTCTCGGGCGCCATGGCCTTAGTGAGCGGGATCGAAGCGCCGTAGGGGTGGCCTTCCACCGTGTCGTGGCTCTCGAAGGCGACATGGAGGCCCGAGCCCTCCGCGCGCCCGGCTGCGCGCAGCACGTCGCCGAGACGTACCCCCGTCCAATCAGCGGTGCCGATGGCTCCGGCGTCCCATGGGTCGCCCGATACCGGGGCGACCGCCCTCATGTCGGCGCGGCGATTGCCGGCGCACTGCATCGTGGCCGTCACCGTGGTTTCCGGGAAGCCGGCACGCAGTTCGGATAGCGAAAATTCAAGCGTGGTGCCGGTTCCGCCATCGACGGTGAGGCGCCAGGTTGCCTCGTCGAGGTTAGGTAGGTTGCCATGCGAGCGGACGTAGAAATCCTTCGCTGGTGTCCGGTAGGAGGCCCGCAATCGGTCGAGGGGCGGTTCGGCGTTGTAGGGCCGGTCGCCGTGGACGATCAGGAGTGTCTTGCGCTCGGTCAGGCTCGACATCGCGACTCCCGTCTGGGTGGGGTAACGGGAGTGAACGCCCCGGCGGCGGTAAGGGTCATTCAGCGGCCAAGGGACCAGAACGGCGGGAAGGGGCATGACCGCTTTCGGAGGGCCAACCGGCCTTGGTGCTCGTTCGCCCGGACGGTCACATCGCATCCCGTAGGCCCGCCGATCAGCCCGAGCGCCTCACATCTTACTGGGCACGCCTGTTCGGCGACCCGATCCAGCCGTGGGTCACCGTCCACCACGCGGCCGAGAAGCGGATCTTCCCAGGGGCCGCGAAGGATGGGGAGCGAGAGTGGGGTTGGCGCCCGCTTCAGACCTCTGCCGCCCCAACATCCGTGGGTGCCGGAACCTGGGGTGCCCTCCGTCCGAGCGGGTACTGAGGGGCAGACCTTCCTCAGTTGCGGGCGTTGCCGTCCCGCATCTGGCCCGTCGGCTCCTGGACGTGGGCTTCGAGGAACCAGAGATGCTTGTCGACGGCGCGGGACACCTCGGTGAACAGGTCCGCCGTGCCGGGGTCGCCCGCTTCGTCCGTCTCGTCGATGTTCTCACGGACAGCGTTGGCGTAGGCGGCGTAGCTGTCGATCAGCGCGGCGATGTGGTCGGCGATGGCGTAGATGCCGGTCGGGTAGGCGGGCAGCTTGGTCGATCCCGCCACGACCTGCGCCGTTCCCAGGGCCGTGCCGCCTAGCTGAACCGCTCGCTCGGCCACCTTGTCGTTGAGGTCGCTGATCTCGGCACGGAAACCGTCCAGCATCAAGTGGATGCCGATGAACTGCGGCCCCTTGAGGTTCCAATGGGCCTGCTTGATCGCCAGCGCGAGGTCGATGCCATCGGCCAGCCGCGAGTTCAGGGCCTCGACGGACACCCTCTTGGCGTTGGAATTGGTGTTGTTACGGGTCTGGTGAGTACGCGAGGTGCCGCTCGTAGCCATGCTTCTGCTCCACTATGTCGAGGCGGCAATAAAGGAGCGTAGATGAGGTTCCCTGTAGTCGGAGGCCGACGCAGTGGGGCAGCCTCCCGGCCGCACCGGTCCGTCGTGGGGGCGTTACGACGGACCGAGGTGGCTGTCAGGACGAGGGGGAACGAACCCATCGACAGCCAGAGACCATCCTGCGCTTGGCCTACGAAGCGTTTCGCTCGCCGGACGCTTGGTGGCGTTTGCTTTCTCCGGACTGGGTCGAATTCATCTCGCCGCAGTGACCGCTTCCTCGAAAGGTGAGGCAGGATCACGTTGGGGTGCCGTGAAGCCAGAGCAGCGCCGTAACGAAGAAGGGTAACGCTATGCGTGGGCGTTACGAGCCGTCACGCCGCCTTTGAGGCACCTGAGAACGGGCATTAGACCCGGCAAATCACTCGTAGAGCCGTTCAGGTTCGCCCATTCCGGCTTCTGCTCGGCGCGTTGCGAGGTCGTCCAGGCTTTTCCACACGCTACTTCTGCGGGGACAAATCGGGGACAAATCAGATTTGGGGGCGCGCCAACCCGTTGTGATAAAACACGTTTTTCGGGTTGGGGGTAGATGGCGGAGACGGAGGCCGCCAAACTAATTACATAAACCTTTGATTCAAAATACGATTTTTATAGCTATTAGACAAATACCCAAGCAGTTACCCCATCGCCTAATCGCACAACAGATTAGGCTGCGATGAAGCGTAGCGGCATGAGGGCAACGAATGACCCGTCGCGGACCTCCCGCCCCGCCTATCCGAATGTCCGCTCGGAAGGCGAAGCGGTCCTGGAAGCTGACGCTACGCCTCGGACCAGACGGTCCTGGTCTGGAACCGCGGACGGGACTATGAGGCCACGGGCATGTGCATCACGCGCGCCGGCGTGTTCTCGTCGGCTAGCTTGCGCAGGGCCCGCGTGTCCTCGGGCGTCCAGCGTTGCCCGGACTTCGGCGTTGTATTCGCCATCATGCTCTCCTGCTTTTCCTCACGCCGCAGCCTTCACGGCTGGCAGCCGGTGGAAGGGTTCGAACTCCGGGGCGACCTCCCCGAAGAAGTGACGGCGTAGGTCGGGAAGCTGCTCGCGCGCCTCGACGACGGCCCGGTTCTTCATCTCGGCGATGCGCGAGACGTCATCGAGCGTGTAACGGTCCAGCGGGACGGTCTGGTCGATCCGCCAGATCGCCTTACGGTCGTGCACGTCGCCCGTGATGATCTTCGCGGCGCCGAGGGCACTGTGGGACTGACCGGCCATGAAGAGCCGGACGAGGTTCGGCGCTGCACCGAGCTTGCCTCCGATCCGGCTCGGCGCCTTCACGTCGTTGGTCGTTCCGATGCTCAGGATCTTCAGTCGGTCACCCGGCCACTGCAGCACACCCACCGCCTCGACCGCCGCGACGCCTATAGGATTATTGGCCCAAACGCCGCCATCGACCAGTTCGATCTCCTCCTTCGTGAGATAGGGGTCGAGGAAGGTCGGCGCCGCGGCGCTCGCCATTGCGGCATCGACCGCCGGCTGGCGGTAGTCGGTCTCGAAGCGTGGGTGATGGGCGGTCTTGTAGAGGTAGACGCGCTCCAGAATCGGATGCCAGGCCGGGATGACGAGGCGGGTATGGCTTTCACCGATCAGGCGACCGCCAATCACCTCGTCCAGCGCCTCCCGAAGGCTGGCGTTGGAGTATTTCGTGCCCATCCAGTGGCGAGCCGACCGCGCCCGCCTCGTGAACCAGTTCGCGACCGGGCCGCGGTGCTGGTCGAAGATGGCGGGACCCTTTTCCTCGTAGAAGCGAAGGATCTCCCCGGCGCTGAGGCCGAGGCTCAGTCCGGCCGCGATGATGGCGCCGGTGCTCGTACCGACGATCAGGTCGAAGTATTGGCCGATGGGCTGGTCGAGATGCTCTTCGAGCTTGGCGAGGAAGGCGGCCGGGAAGACGCCACGGATGCCGCCGCCGTCGAGCGTCAGGATCTTCCGGAATTCGGGACCGTTGATGCCGGGTTCCATCACGCGGCCTCCTTTCCAGAATGAAGGACCTCACTGAGGCCGGGGCTGTTGGCCATGATCTCAGCCTCGATGTCGGGAGAGACATGGACGCCTCCGCCTCGCCACTCTCCGGTTGCCAGCCAGTCTTCAAAGAACCAGAGCCAGAGGATTGCCCAGGGCACGATGGTGCGGCCCAACAGCATGGACGACCGCCACTCGTAGGCGCTAGGCAGGTACAGGCAGAGCCGCGCGGGCTGCTCGGAGTAGAGGTGCGGAATCCTCGCCCCATTCGCGAGCGAGGTCAGATCGGGCTGATCGATGAAGGTGGCCGGCACCCCGTTGACCCGATACGTCAGGCGTAAATCGTACGTGCGCGAGATCGGGGATGGCGAGGCCTGGAAACGCCATGTCAGCGCGCTGCCCGCGATGCCGCCATCGCCCCGAGTAATGGGACTGGCCCTGAGGTTGACGTGCTGCTGGGCGAGCGTGAGGCGCCGCGGACGGAAGGGGGGGCTCATCCGCAGTCCCGCCCGTAGAAGGTGTTGCTCCTGACGGGGACCACGGCCGCGACGGCCGGCGCGGCGGTCAGCCCTACGAGCGGCGCCACCCCCAGCAGACCGGAGCCGCGGGCGCTGGCGATCTCGTTATCCAGCGCGGTGAAGGCGGCGCCGACCGGACGGGGGCCGAACGATTTCTCCATCCGCTTCCGCACCTGATCGGTGCCATCGACGCGCGCGAGGTTCTCCATGTCGGACACCGCCTTGGCGTGCCAGTTGAAGAAGGCCATCGCCTTGTCCGGATCGTCGTTCCAGCGCTCCGCGAAGTTCTCGTCGATGGTGGTCTCGTTCGGGATGTGCCAGCCCGGGGATCCATCCGGCAGCGTCCGGCGGATAAAGTCCGGCATGCCGCGCAGCACGGCGATCATGAGGTCGAACTCGGTGTTGTAGACCCCCGCCTTAACGCAGCGCTCGTAACTCCATGCGATCAGCGTGGTGAGGATGACCGAGATCGGCCAAAGGGCGAGATCCTGCCCCTCGAAGTGGACGTCCCGGTGCCGCTTGGCCACCTGGACGATGTTGCAGAGGATGCTGCGGCCGCTGGAGGCGACGGGGAACGGCTCGATGTCGGCGCGGCTCTGGATCGACCCGTCGAAGGCCTTCGTGAGCTTGATGACCGGCGCCAGCGCAGCGCGGGCCTCGAAAGCCTTGCGGTATCCGCGCGGGTTGCTGCCCTTCCACTCCCGCAGGCTCTTGTCCGGGACGAGCTCGCCCTGGTTGCGGCAGGCGAGGTTCAGGATGGAGGGTGTGATGTCGAGGTGGAACTCGTTCGCGTAAACCAGCCGCCAGCACCGGATCTTTTCCTCCAGCAGCCGGGCGTAAGTCGCGTGCGCCTTGAGGCGGTCGCCGATCACCTTCTTGATGTAGGCGGGCGTCCACGCGGTGGTCCCCGCGGGCATGAACGCGACGAGATCGACGTCGTGTTCGTTCTTGCCGATGGGGCGCACCGACGTCCCGAGGGCAGTGGAGCCCTGCAGGTAGATGGACAGGTCGTGCAGCAGGAAGTGCTCGCCGGCGGCCAGCCACCGGGCGACGCCCTCGTAGCGCTCTTTCGCCTGCTGAAGCCGGCTCTCGGTGATGTCGAGCTCGGCGCACATGCGCACGAGCAGGTTGATAAGGTAGGCCTTGCGGTATGCCAGGCGGTGATCGACGAACATGCGCATCTCCATCGAGATGGGCAGCACGCCAATCTCCATAATTGAAGCCATTTATGGGGGTGCGGCCGAACAGCGTCAAGGGCCCGGCTACCACGGTCCTCGATGGCTTAGGCGATGCGCTGGTAGACGAACTCGACGCCGCCCGTATCGGCGACGCTTTCCCGCCGCAGCAGGAAGCCGCTCGACCAGAGCTGCTTGAGCTTCATGGAGGCGTTAGCCACCGTGACGTGGATGGCGTCCGCAATTTCCGCGGCACGTGCGTGCGACCGTGCCACTACGAAATCGAGGGCGGCCTTCGATCCCGCACTGGGTTCGGAACCGATGAACCGATGGCCCTTCGCGTCGGCGATGACCAGCGGCTGCTCGACACGCCGGGCGGCCGCGTCGACGTTTTCCTCAATGTAGGGTGTGGCGATCTCGAATAGGTAGAACCCCTTCTCACCCTTGTAGCGGCGGGCGAGCTGAACGACTGTCTCGGACGCGAAGGAGTAGTCGACCTGCTTCACGCCCTTGAAGGAGATCGGGAAGATCGTCTGATCGGGATTGCGTTCGACATGCTCGACGAGCTTTGAGAATACCGGTCGACCCATTTCCCGGCCCCAGCCCTCGGACTTGGGCATCATATCGCGAAGCACGATCATCGGAGCACCTGGTTCATGTCCGTCATTTAAGCGGTGATGATGGCGTCAGACAAGAGACAGCTCGAAAGCGATGTGAGTTCCGGCGAGCTTCGGTAACTCCGATGATAGGATGGCGGTGTTTGGAATGTACGCCTCCCCCGAGGGCACCAGCGTCACCGCTTGCGACCTCAGCCGCACATCGAGCGTAGCTCGATATCTGATTGCTTTGGTCGCGCACCCCTTCAGGCCATTTCCATGAGAGGGGTCGTCGAAACGCGACAAGCCATCGCGGAACATCTCCACGAGCAGGTCTACGTCCCGGACGTGGCGATAGCTCGGGTCTCGATCTTCCAAGGGGGGCCGGATGGTTTGCATTAGCCCGCGCCCATTATCAGAGACCACGACACGCGCCTTGTTGGAGGCAGGGTACGATTGGAAGGCTGCATGCCCGGTCGCACCGTCGCCACCGTGCAGGTACACATTCTCGATAAGCTCCGAGAGGATTGTCGTCATCGCATCCTCGAATTGCGGAAAATCGGTCCTGGCCCCGCAGGTCGCGCCAATGGTCTCCTTCAGTTTAGAGATCAGGTCGTGGGCATCCATCCCCGGGCGGATGGCACAGATTTCGACGAGGCCCCGATTGTTGCCTCCGAAGACATACGCGCCGGACACGACAGGACGATCCGGCGACACCTCAACCTCCGGCGTGAGGTGATCGAAAAACCCCATCCGGTCGAGGTACCCCATCGCAAGGCCGTCTTCGAACACGAGCCGGACTGGGATGCCTTCCGCGATAATCTGGTTCGAGTAGGCAAGGAGGCGGACGCAAGCGTCGAGCAGCATCTTGGTCCCGCTCGTCACCTGGAAGGTGACCGGCGCAGGCGAGGCGAAGGGATTTCCCCTCGAACGTACCGCCCTGTCGACATCACTCGCCCTGAGCCAATTCCCCCACAGTCGGATCAACATGCTCGACGGCGCTCTTGGAGACGAATCGGCGATGATGCCTGGGCGGCCGGGATACCGGCCTCTGACCCACGCCACAGCTACAACTAGGCGCTCAACCCAAGGTTCGTTAGGCTTTGGTCGATCACAAGCCCCTTCTCGGCCGCCCACTTACCAGCGGCCTCGCGCTGCCGGCGGAGGCTGTCGCCGCGCATCTGCGCCGGTCGCAGGAAGCGGATGTATGAGTATGCCATGGCCATGACGGCGACCATGTCGACGCCCAAAGGTCAGGGTCAACTTTATGGGGCACAACATGAGGACGTTGTGGTCGCCGGACCGACCATTCCATCTCAAAGGCAGCTGTCGGACTCCAAGCGGCCATTCAGGTGGTCTTGCCCGAAGGTCCGCTGATGGCGCCAAGGCGTCATTCAGAGGCCTTCGAGCATCTGACGCTTAGCGGTTGCAAACTCGGTTTCGCCCAAGTGTCCGCTTGCATGCAGCTGTCCGAGGCGCTCGATCTCTGTGAGCGCAACAGCCATCGACAAACGCCCGCCCGGCGTCGTAGCCGGACCATGCGCCTGTGAGGCCGCCAGCGGCAGAGTTGACTAGTCGGCCACGCGATGACTCGCATCGTCGACATCCGGGCCTATGAGCCTACCAAGGCGAAGCAGAGGGTACACCGCCAAAGCCAGTGCCACGACCCAGCCGACCAAGCTCGCGTTGATCGTCAGGATCAGCCAGCGGTTTGGATCGCGCCGCCGGAAGGCAATAACCAACGGCAGGGCAAAGCCCGTCAGCACGATGAGCCAGACGTAGGCGACGAACAGGACGAGTTGATTTTCGGGGTTCATGCGCCGCTTCGCATCAACGCAATGCTCTCATCAACGTGGCAGGTAGGCAGCGTTACGCGCATCCGCCTTATGGCTTTGGGCGGTTCGGCGTCGGCACGGTTACGACCACGTCGCCCTTCTCTGTCGCTTCGGCATAGAAGGTGATCGCAGTGTCTTCCTGCTGTTTGGAGCCGGCGAAGGTGACGCTGATGCGGGTCACCGCTTTGCAGACCGACCTACGCGGGGTTTGTTCAACCGCAACTAGGTCGCGAATTTCCCACTCGACGTCGGCAACCTGCCGGAACTCGGCATAAAGTTGGTCGAGCGACCGGTGGAGCGCATCAATGACTCTTTGATCGCTGCACCGGATGTCGCGTGAGCAGCCCCCGAGCATCGCTGCGGGAGCGAGCGAGCCTAACATCAGCGCCCGAAACGCAAGACGTCTACGGTGATGACGGGCCACGTCAGTACTCCTCGGCCAACATGATAGTCAGGACGCGCGTCGTCACCGCAGGGTCAGCCGGATCGGGTGAATGCCCGCGCAGTTCGCAGTCGTAGGCGTCGATCTTCCAAAAGCAGCGCCGCCCGCCGACCTCGACCGCGCCGAAGTCGTGCTCGCCGTGGGGATCGTTGTCGCCGTCGAAGCCGTCGAAGCGGCGCACAGCCAATAGGACGGCGATGCGCTCAGCCTCCGGCAGCGTGAGTACACCGGCCGTCTCGACCACACGACCGCCGACGAAGCTCCGACGGAACGCATCATTGAACTGCGCGATGGGCGCGGTACTAGCGGTCTCCCCGAGCCGCGAGCGGTGCCCGGGATGAGGTTGCGTATTCTTGTTCATGTTTTGTTCTGACGCTAGCTGGACGTTCGTCATCGGCTGTTTCACTCCGCTGATGCGCGATGAGCTGCCAAACGGTCGGCCGCGGCAAAGGCGCGCCGCGAGAGTTCGGCGAAACGATGCGCCTCGGCCTCGAAGGCGGCACCCAGCGCCTGCCGCACGCCGGGCCGCTGGGCCTCGGCGGCGCGCAGCACCTCCTCCAGGTCATCACCTTCCAAGCTAGCGACGGCTTCAAGGGCTGATGTTAAGACGGCGTCGGCAGCCGCACAGGGGCGAACTCGCTGCGGTGCCTTAGCGGTAGGCAGCAAGGCCGGTAGGCTCGCGGCGGGTGGAATCTGATCGGCACGGTTGGTCATTTCGTTCTCCTTCGATGCAGCGATGCGGGACGCGGGTGCTCAGCCCTGCGGGTCGGTAGCGGGGTGCAACAGGGCGAGTTCGTCGCGGCGGCGGGTGAACTCGGGCAGCTCGGGCCAATCACGCCACCGTAGGAGGAAGCGGTCGTCGGCGCGGGTGGCAACGACGAGGGTCTCAAACCAGCCCTCGGCATGCCCTTCGGTGGCGAGCACGAGCGAACCCGGCTTGATCGCGTCCCAGCTGCCGGGCACGCGGGCATCGCCAGCTGGCGGCTTGGGTGGTCCTGAAGCGGCCTGAGCGAGCGCGGCGGCGGCTGTACTGCCTGTCGGGGTCACCGGAGCCGTAGGCTTGGGCGCGGGTGACACAGCTGAGGCAGCACTTGCAACTGGCTGCGAGCCGCTCGTGGGCTCACCGAGGAGCCTGACGGTTTTGAGTGGCTGACCCCGACCACCGCTGGTGCTGGTCGACTTAAGCTGCTGATTCGACATGCTATGGCTCCAGAAACGACGAAGGCGGCCCGGAGGCCGCCTTGCGAGGGGAAGATGCTTTGCGCTGAGGCCGCGCTGATCGCGGTGGTGGGGCGCGCCAAGCGGGCGGCCGGGGCAGGAACTGAAGCGGCGTCATCGCAGGTGCTTTCAGTCGCGCAGGGTAAGCGACGAAAGTATCAATATCAGATAATTATCCTAATGTCAAGGCTGCGGCCGTCGTCTAGCTTGTTACCGCATTTGCCGCGTACAAAACGGCATGGCAAAATCTGCGGTTATATTTCAATTTGGACGACACGACTGGATCTAATAGGCGTAACAACACCGAACATTTTGATTGCGTCCTGAGATGCTGACATCAAAGCGTATGCATTTACGGTCGCTGCAGCAGACGAAGGGGCCGCTGAAATTTCTTCCAATGGCGCCAGTTGGTTCGATATCGAAAAGCGGACCTTCCGCTTTGCGCCCATCCCGGTCATACAACCGCATCATCACGATGCCTGAAAGCAGACATGCAAGCTTGGCATCGATTGTTCGGCAGCAGCAACGCTTCGATCAGCACTGCTGTGATGTTAGGCCTTCGGACGTCCACGGTCACCGACGAACGTTGCGCGTCGGTGTGCCATGTATCGCTGTGCTACGTCCTACGTAGCGAGATAGGACGGCTAGCTAGACAACAGGTCTCTGTCCGCGATATGCGCCCGCGGTCTGTTTGTCGTCAACGTTGATCCAGGTGGCTCCTGCCGATCCGGAAGAACTCTCGGCCTGAGCTCACACAGGATACAGCCGATACGCGCGGCACCTTGGTCCTCACCGTTCTCAACACGAGATGTCAATTCGGGCAGAAGACCCGAGCATTATCTGCAGGGTCGTGGTTCTCACGCCCTCACGGTTCTGTTGAGAGGGGCACTCCCACCTGGTACCAACCCCTCGACGAAGGGCCGGTAGTCGGCATTGGTCTTGATGACGGCGTGCACCACGCGCGCCATCGCGGCGGTGATCGCGGTCCACGCCTTGCGCCGCAGGTCGGCATCGTGCCAATCGCGGGCGATGTAGCGCTCGAACTTGTCGCGGAAGCCGTTCTCCCGCTGCCGGATGGCCACCTGACCAGCCAACCAAAGCGTACACCGGAGCCGAGTGTTGCTATACTTTGACAGTTTGGTCTGGCCGCGGAGGGTGCCGGATTGCTGGGTGGCCAGATCGAGGCCATAGAACTTCAGGAACTGGCGGTGATGACGGCCTCCTTGCTCAACGCGGTGATGGTGGCGGGCGTGGGGAAGCGATCGAGGAAGGCGAAGAACCAGTTCGGCCGACTGCTGTGGCGGAAGTGGTCCATCTCCGGGGAGTACAGCGGCAGGTAGTGGGTTAGGATGCGATGCAGCACCTCGGTCCTGGCCCGCAAGACGGCGTCGTGCGTCGTGGACTGTTCCTGCACGTCGTTGATGCCGGCGGCGAGCGGGTCGTGGCAGACCTGCGAGGCGTCGATGCGAATTATGTGCAGCATGACTTGGGCGGCCTTCCGGTCGTTCTTGTCCCCACCCGTTGTGCAAGGCCTCGCGGGTGCGGGCGAGCCGTACGGACGAGATCAGGCGCACAGTAAAGCCAGCCTACAGCAGGCGACAGGCGATCGGGCGGTGATAATTGCAGGTAGCCTCGAAGCCGCAGGTCACCGGCTGACCTAGGTCCGACAGCAGCGCGATCAGACGGTCGTGCTCGGCGCGGATGTTCAGGACGCTCAGCCGGCGACAGCGACGGGAGCCTGGTATCTCGACGAGGACCTCGTTGCGGGCCTTGGCGCCGTCGATGGCTACGAGAACGCCGGCCGGCGGCGTAAGCTGTGGTCTGGTCATGGTCGATCCGTCTCCGGAATGAGGCTTCGAACACCGTCACTCTAGAGATCTGTCGATCGGCCAGGACCGCCCAGGGCGGCGCGCTGCGCTCAGCATGGCTTCGCGCGCCGCCCGGGAACCGTCGAGCCATCTTCCCGATGGTTACCAACACCGACCTCGGGGGCAACCGCGACACCTTGATCGCCACCGCCAGCACGATCAGCCACGGCTCCGTGGTGGCGGCCGGGGACCACTTCACCGTGCTGGCCGGCGGCGCGCTCTCGGTGCTCGGCTCCACTGGCACAGCCAGCAGCCAGAAGGTCGGGCAGCGTTCCGATGTCCAGGGGTGAATCCCGGTCGCAAGCGGGTGGAAACCGCCGTCGCCACGCGGGCCATGCGGCTTCAGGGCTCGCGCTCCGCATATCGACCCTCCCGAACCCGGCACTTGGGAGCGGGTTCCCCAAGACGTGTGAGTTGCGGGATACCCCTGTCAACGCAGATGGATCATGGGGCCGCGGCGGACATCATGGCCCCGGCGGCCAGGTCGCGCTGTCCGGCCGTTCGGAACATTCGTCCCTGATGCCCCCCTCGCCCCCGCCGACGCCCGCGAGGGCGCCGTGCATCCGACGCACCGGCCGGGCAGCGTCACGCAGGGACCCAAACCCACTTTGTCGAATTCCCGCACCGGGAGATGGCGACCGATTGACCCTCGGTCGTTTCCATTTCGGGTAGCACGGCTTGAATTATCTACACTTCTGATTGTATTACACGCGTGGCGCCTAAGGAGGGGGAGCGGAGCATCGTATTATCGCCCATAGCGAATGATCTTGCCCTCCAGGCCGCCGGCTTGGTCGGCACATGGAGCACGGACGTTCCAACGCAACTCTCGGTCCTCGACGATGGCGCGGCCGCGCTGCTGGCAGGGGATGCGGGTCTCGCCGGCCAGCCCCTACCGTCGGGAATTGCACTCCGGAGCACGCAACCGGATGACCGCGATTGGGTATTCATGCACATCCGCCGGATGCGCAGTACGGGCGGCCCGTTCGCCGCTGAATTCCGCGTCGAGACCGCGACCAAGGATGTGCGCTGGGTGCTCACGCTCGGCAGTCTCGCGCCCGAGCGGGACGGCACGATGCGGGGCCGCGGCTGCTACATCGACACGACCGGCACCCTTCGAAAGATACTCCAGCAAAGCCGGCGCAGCGGCACGACCGGGCGGACGGACGGACCTAGATCGCGATGACCCGCTGATCATCGCAAGCGATCGCTCCATCGAAGCACACGCAGAAATCGTTCGCACCAACAACAACGCACTTCGACAGGCCTCCGAAATGGTGCTCTGGCTGCTCGGCCGCGGGATTGCGCAGCGTACACACCTGTGACCGGTTCAACGGCCGTGATGCGTTCGATCCTCACGAATCAGCAGGGGCATCCTCCGACCAGGGCCAGGGATCGCACAGCACCGCCCTATCGTTCCGTCACGCATGCTTTAAACTGAAGCGCGATGCGAATTCCCTGGGCGCCATGGCGTGCCCGAACAGGTAACCTTGCGCTTCCTCGCACCCTTTCGACAGCAGGCGTCGACGCTGTTCCTCCGTCTCCACGCCTTCAGCAATCACTTTCAGACCGAAGCTCCGGCCGAGCAGCAGGATTGCTTTTACGATCGCCGCATCCTGTCGATCGTTGCAGAAATTCTTGATGAATGTTTGATCGATCTTCAAGCGATCGATCGGAAAATTCTTTAGCAGACTGAGCGACGCGTACCCGGTACCATAATCGTCGAACGCTATGCTTACGCCCATAGTCCGAAGCTGAAGCAGATTCTCCATCACGATCTCGTCATGGCGGAGGATCGTATTCTCTGTGATCTCCAGTTCTAGGCTCGAAGCCGACAGGCCCGTCATCTGTAGGCTCTGCTGAACCGCGCGGGCCAGATCGTCCCGCATGAACTGCGCGGCGAACAGATTCACGCCAACCCGAAACCCGGAGCCGCAGTCTTTCGACCATTTCGCCGCCTGAGCACAGGCGGTCAGGAGGACCCACTCGCCGATCTCGGCGGCGTACTGACCCTTTTCGAGCGTCGCCAGAAACGTCGCCGGCCCCATCAATCCACGTTGCGGATGTCGCCAGCGGATCAGCGCTTCGGCGCCGACCAGCGAACCGTCGGAGAGCCGCACTTGCGGTTGATAATAGAGCTCGAATTCATCGCGCTCCACGGCGCGGCGCAAGTCCTCGCGATAGGTCCGCTCGCGATGAGCCGCCTCGCGGATATCCGGCGAGAACAGGCGGCAGCGCCCGCGTCCCTCGCATTTTGCCCGGTCCAAGGCCGCATCGGCACAGGCTAGCAGATCCGTCGCCCCGTCGCCGTGGCTCGCGCTGAGCACCAAGCCGATGCTGGCGCTGAGACGCAGCGAAACGCCCTCAATATCGAACGGTTCCGCCAGCGTCTGCCGGATGGCTTCGGCCATCGAAAGCGCCGCCGGCGGATCGCTCACGCCCCGCAGGATCACCGCGAACTCGTCGCCGCCCACCCGGGCCGCGATCCCCTTCGATCCGATGCAGAATCGCAGCCGCTCGGCCGTAAGCCGAAGGACGGTGTCGCCGGCAGCGTGACCGTGGTCCTCGTTCACGTCCTTGAAGGCATCCAGATTCAGGATGAGGACCGCAACGGGTTGGCTTGCCGCATAATCGGACGCGAGGATGCCGCGCAGGACATCGCGATTGAGGAGGCCGGTCAGCGTGTCGTGACGCGACAGATTGAACAGGCGCTCCTCGAACGCGCGTCGCTCGCTTACGTCACGCAGGATGGCGCCGAAGGCTGTCTTCCCGCCCTCGAGCCACGTCGAGAGCGACAGCTCGACTGGGAATTCCGCGCCATCCCGATGCCGCCCCGGCAGTTCGACCGTGCGCCCGACTAAATTCCGTGCGGCGCGCGTCCCGAACCGACGAAAGCCGCTCCGCTTCTCGTAGGACTCGCCCTCCGCGACGAGGAGATTGATCGGTTGCCCAAGCGCCTCCGACGCGGGGTAGCCAAACATCCGTTCCGCGGCCTCATTCCAGAACGTGATGCGACCGCGCTCGTTAGCGCAGATGATGCCGTCGGGTGACGTGCCGGCGATGTGATCGAAGCGGGACCGGGTCGCGTCGCGTTCCACCTCGATCAAACGCAACGCCATCCAATCCATGGCGAGACGCGCGAGATGTCGGAGCGTTCGGCGTCCCGCCTCCGAGAAGTCAATGCGTGGTTCCGTATCGAGGAGACAGAGCGTGACGCGCGTCGTGCTGTCCGGCATGCGCAGCCGCGCCCCAGCGTAGAAGCGTATGCCCGGCGCCTGGGTGGCGAGGATATAGCCGCCGAGGCGGGAATCGACGGACGTATCGGGAATGACCAGCAGATCGTCCTTCTGGATGGTGATGGCAACGGTCGCCAGGTCATCGGAGCCGTCGCACGCGTCCAACCCGACCGATGCGTGAAGGACCTGCTTTCCCACGGCCGTGAAACCCGCGACGGCGATCGGGATGTCGAGCAGATGCTGAGCCAGCTCGAGGATATGTATCAACAGTGGATCCGCCGTATGGGCGGAGCGTATGCTGGAGTGGGAGATTTTGACGGCTGGCGACCGCTGATGAGACATCGTGTCTATCCGGTGGATCGTGACGATGACGAAGATCGACTATCCATCAGAGCTTTTCATCCAATGGTTCGATCTCGTGCAATATATTCAGCCGGACCAATACGCTGCTGCACTGGCCCGAGCCTTTCATTAATCGCCGGTCAGGCGTATTGCTTGATCCGGGGATTCTCGAACCAGCCTGAGCTTAATCGCCTGATGTCGGCGTCGACCATCTCGGTGATCAGCGCTTCCAGGCTGGTCTGTGCCTCCCAGCCGAAGGTCGCCTTCGCTTTGCCCGGGTTGCCCAGAAGGACCTCCACCTCCGCCGGCCGGAACAGGGCCGGGTCGATGATGAGGTGATCGTCGATGTTCAAGCCGACATGCTTGAACGCGATCGCGCACATGTCCCGCACCGTCGTGGTCCGCCCCGTGGCGATCACGTAGTCATCCGGCTGATCCTGCTGCAGCATCAGCCACATCGCCTCGACGTAGTCCCTAGCATGGCCCCAGTCGCGCTTGGCGTCGATGTTGCCCAAACGCAGTTCCTTCTGCTTGCCAAGCTTGATCCGCGCCACCGCGTCCGTGACCTTGCGGGTGACGAACTCGACGCCGCGCAGTGGGCTCTCGTGATTGAACAGGATGCCGTTCGAGGCATGCAGCCCGAAGCTCTCCCGGTAATTGATCGTCATCCAGTGGGCGTAGAGCTTGGCCACGCCGTAGGGCGAGCGCGGGTAGAACGGCGTCGTCTCGCTCTGTCGCTCCTCCTGGATCAGGCCGAACATCTCCGAGGTCGAGGCCTGGTAGTAGCGCGCGTTCGGAGCGACCGAGCGCAGGCATTCCAGCATGTGCGCGGCGCCCAAGCCCGTCACCTGCCCGGTGAGCAGCGGCTGCTGCCAGGACGAGGTCACGAAGGACTGGGCGGCCAGGTTGTAGATCTCGTCGGGCTTGGCAGTCTGAACGATCCGCAACAGGGCGGACTGATCGAGCAGGTTGCCGTCGACCAGCTCCACATCGTCGAGGATGCCCAGCCACTTGAGCCGGTGATCGAACACGCCGGCATGGCTGGACCGGCGCACGATGCCGGTGACCGCGTAGCCCTTCTGCAGCAGGAACTGCGCCAGATACGCCCCGTCCTGGCCCGTCACACCCGTGATCAGCGCGCGCTTGGTCATGCCTTCCTGTCCCCATTCCCTTCCACTACCGCTCGATCTGGACCCGAACGCCGCGTGGCGCGCGTGATACCGTCAGTGAATCCGGCGGGGTCCGCATCCGCGCAGGGTGCACCCAGGGCGGCCGGGGATGCGGGCCCGACAGATAGCGTCCCCGTACCGCCCGGGCGCACAGATGCAGGCCGGTCGCGGTTATTGACCGAAGTTCAGCGCGCGAATGCGGTCGAACGACCGTTTGGACCGCGTCACGCGTCGAAGTGTCGAGGCCGGCACGGGTGTCAACGTCATCCGCATGATCCGGCAACCCAGAGCCCGCTCGTCGGCAACGCCCGTCCGCGTCTGGGGCTGAAACAGTTTCTGTACTTCGATATACACCTCGAAGACGTCTCTCTGCGTCAGCTCGGCATGACGGATAGTGAACGTGACAGTCTGCCTTCGCCCCTTGAAGCTGCATCGTCTCGAAAAATGCTGGTCGGTCGCCGAATAGATGCTGAGCGTATTGCTCAGGCCTCTTCGACTCATCACCTCGACCTCGACGGTGACGTTGACCGAGGCGCCCGCGTAGGGGTTCGGTATCCGCAGCGTCGCGATCCGAGATTTGCTCCACGTGCCCTGCACCTCGAATGTGTGCCAGCCTTCGTGCAGCATCGGTTTCAGCAGCAACCCCTCCACCGTGACGGCTTTCGGGCTCCGCGGGCCGGGTACGGTCGGCGTGCGCAGGCCCGCCGCCAGCTGTGGGACCGTCCGGACCTTGACCGCCAGCGTCCTGATCCAGCGCGCCACCTCCGCCGTGCTGCGTGACCAGAGAAGCTGTTCGAGGGCCTCGGTCTGCGCATCCGTCCAGACGGCCTCATCGTCCGGGGCCCGCAGCTGCTGCTTCAGCAAGGCGCGGAACTCGTGCGGATCGTCGCTGATCCGCACGTTCGGGAAGTCGATAAAGGCCTCGTAACCGCGAAACGCGCATGTCGTGGCCACGATCGGCTTCCGGCTGAACAGTGCCTCGGCGGTCTTCAAATTGGTCCCGCCCCCCGAGACGATCGGGAGAAGAACGACCTTCGACAGTCCGAGCAACGTTGCGAGGCCGCCCGGATCCTGCTGGCGGAGAAGATCGACGCGCGGCAAGATCAGGCTGCGATTCTTCCGGAAGGCCGGTCGCTCTTGAAGAAGATCACAGACGCCCCCCAGAACGACGATCTTCTCGTCGGGCGCGAGATAGCTCATGTCCCATCCGAGCATCGCCTCGAAACCCTGCGCGTTGGGCGGATGAGCCGATCCGACGAACAGGGCCGTCGTAGTATGGCGATAGACGGCCTTCCAGTAATCCAGGCCCCCCGGAGCAGCCGGAGGCGATACGCCGTTCGGTGCCAGAAGTGCCGGCTTCTTGTAACGATGGAACGTCTTCGCGTCGGTTGGACAGACGGAAACAATCCCGTCCGCCGCACGGCAGAGATCATCCTCCAACGCCTTGACGTCCGCAGCGAGTTTCGCCCGCGCCGCCGCATCCCAGTCCAGTTCCGCGGTCGCGACGAGCTCAGCCTCGACGTTCTGCGAGCCGTACACGATGACGCTGTGCGGACGCCGGCTCCGCGCCACGTACGCCTTGACCAGGGGCCAGAGCCAGGGTTGCTCGAGCCAAAGGACATCCGGATCGAAGGCGTCGAGGCCGCTTTCGACGACGTGATAGCGGTCGGGATGACGATCGAAGACCGTGCAGGCGTGAACATCGGCGCGCATCTGATTCCGACGCAGATCGCCCTGTGTCGCAGCATCAAGTGCGATGGAGATCTCGTTACTTGTGAGATCGTCTTCGTGTCCCGTGTGCACGGCGACATGACAGATCGCAAGGCCGTCGCGGATCAAGGTTTCGTGGAGCGCCCGGAGCCGGATCTGCCCGCCGTGCCGCGCCGTCACCGCCCGATAGGTCGCAAACGTGGCGATTCTCATGCCCGACCGACCATGCGGTTGGAGATCATCGTGAGATCGGCGATGAACGCGCGGATCGCCTCGTCCCAGGTCACGGTCCTGTAGCTGGACCCGATCGTCTCGCGTGCCTCCGCGACGAGGTGCGGCTGTGTGAGGTACGCTTCGATAGCCGTTTTCCAGCCCACGAAGTCGTACGGGTCGATGAGTTGGCAAAACGTATCCGCCGCCTCCGGCATCGACGACGAGGCGGACGCAATGCAGGGCGTGCCGCGCGCCAGACTTTCCGCGATCGGAAGCCCCCACCCTTCGTGGAGCGATGGATAGACCGTAAAATACGCGTTCGAATACATCCAGTTTAATTCTTCGTCTGTCACGGACTCGAGAATGGCAATCTTGTCCGGGTAGAGCGCGAGGCAAGCTTCGGCATTGGCGATAAAATTTTCAGTGTTCCAACCCTTGTTTCCGACCAGTACAAGCTTCGGCAACTTGTCACCAAGTGTTTTCGATAGTAATCGCCAAATGTCGAACAGCATACGATGATTTTTGCGCGGCTCGATGGTGCTCACGTAAAGGACGAACCGGCCGGGCTGGAGGCCTCCGAAACCGCGATCCGGCGTGGCTTGCTGCGGGATGTCACAGCCGAGCCGGATTCGCCGAACGGGCGGGATGCGCGCCGCCTTGAGGGTCTTCGCGTATTCGACGAAGGCGGTCTTCGTGCTCTCGGAAATGGCATAGACCACATCTGCCGTCCAGACCGTATCCATGATGAACCGTGGGAACAGGACGTCCATGCCTGGTGCGCAATATTCCGGCATTTCGATAGGTATCAGGTCGTATATCAGCTGAATAACCTTGAAGCTCAAGGATTTTTTCGCCCGATAGACGACGTTGAGAAATTCTATATCCCATTGGAGGCCCGCACTCACGAGAATGTCGTTATCTCGGAAGAGGAACAGCGCATTGTAGTTTGGCAAAGCCGATCTTTTTCGGGTGTATATCCGGATTTCTGGCAGTAAATCTGCCCATTGCTGCTCGGTCAGGACACGAAATTCGAGATTATCGCGATCATAATAGACGAGCTCGACATCATGCCCGCTGGTGACTAAGTGCTTAGCGATCTCGCGCTCGGTCCGAACGATCCCGACGGCGTTGCGGCCGATCCAACGCATCGCGGTAGAGACGTCCATGACGAGACGCAGGCCGGGGGCACTCGGGGCTGCGAAGTAATCTTTGATGCGATGAAAGGCGCGGTCCGGGGTGAAGTCGGCGCCCCGAGGCGTCCGGAAGAGATTCGGCATCATGGCAGGGCGCTCCGGTGGCGTTGACTGCGACGCAGAGATTGCGCGTCGTGCGGCGGGCTCGTTCTAATCTTCAGCGATGACGGTGCCGGCGATCGCCTCACATCCGACAGGCGACAATGGTGGCCCGGGATCACCCCTGCCAGCTGTGCTCGCCGCATCCACGGACAGCGTAGAAAATTCGCGCTCTTCTATATGATTGATCGTAAAAATATAGATCTCAAGTACGTTCCTGTAATTTTCTACAGTATAATACCAGAAGATATAGGTGCAATCCGGATGCTCCGGGTCATCCTTGAATTGGGCGATGGGTTCGTGGCCGGCGATGAGATCCGTGTTGATCACGATCCGCCTTGCGGCGACCTTGGCGATGGCGCCGATAGCACGGATCGGATCGCCGAGTTGCTCCAGGATGGCGCCCAGGATCACGACGTCGAATTGTCCGATCGCGCGGGGCAGATCGTAGACATAACCATAGACTGCCCGGGCCTGCGATTCCCGGTCCTGATGGGTGAACCAGTGGGCGTTCTTCCGGCTTTCGAACGCCCGGGTCTGGATCTGCGTCCAGGCCGCGTGATCCGTGACGTAGAGACTTCGGTGGAAGGGAAGCAGATGTTGGTGTGCCGCCGTGTCCAGATCGAACGAGACGGCCTCGCGGGCGCCGGCCTCCTCGGCGGAAAAGCTTAGGAAGTTCAGGGCGGTGCCGACATCAAGCACGCGGGCGCGCCGCAGATCCACGTGACCGATATGATCGGCGTAGCAGCCGCGCAGGTCCCATTGCTCATAGGCCGTCGAGCCGTCCGAGAGGTCGGCGGTGTGATAGAAGAAGCACGCATCCTTCGATAGGTTCCTGCGCGGCGGAACCCAGATCGGGCTGGTTGGATCTGTACTCATGATCTAAAGATCCAGTCTTGGGCGCGGAGGCGATAGGCTCCGCGAAGCTGTCGCGGCGTTGCTTCGGCCGCTTCGTGCCCCGACAGCGTGGCGACGATCTCGCCGGTGAAATGCATGTCGCCCACAGCCGGTCGGCGCCCCCGGATCAGGGCCTGGTGGAAGATCGGGAGCATCGCGGGGCCTGCCTCACCGGCGGAGGGATCGACGGGGCTTGCCCAGGTCGGCCGAGACGCGGTCGCGAGCACGACCTCGGGCGGCGCCCCCTCTACGTCCTGGGAGCGGCGCCCCGCCTGGAAATGCAGGGCCAGAAACGCGTCCAGGCTCATCGCCCCGAGCGGCTGGGTTTCGCAGCGCCACGACGTATCGGTGAACGCGAGATCCGTCTCGGCCGCGATCCGCGGCAGGATCGGCGTGCGCTCTTCGGGCTGCATTTCAGGCATGTCCGGAGACCAAGAGGGAATCAGCCGGCGACCGAGCAACGCCTCGATCTGTTCGACGACGCAGCGGTAGAGTTCGGCCGTCGGATGGTCGGGGGTCAGGAACAGCCTTCGCCGCCTAAAATTCTCGCTGATGAACCCGGACACGCGCACGTGGCAGTCCGTCTCGATCTCCTGCGCCGCTAGACGCTGTGTGGTGACGTCAAACAGATGCCGGATCGTCTGCGCGCTTGGAAACTCGTGGATGGCCGTGCGTGCGAAGGATCGTTCATCCTCGAAGTCGCGGCTCAACGCGACGAGGTCGGGGAAATGCCAGCCGTAGTGTCCCCAGAACTGACCCTTGTCCGCGCTCATGGCGTAGCCGTGCCACTCCAGCCAAGGAAAGCGGATCGCCTGGATCCCGCCGGAGGCACACGCCTCATCGAGATGACTTGTGTTGTAGATCCCCTTGTTCTGGATCGGAGAGTAGATCACGGCGTCGTAATCCTTCAAAATCTCGTAGTTGAAGGGTTGACTCGACGCGATTAACTCGTAGTTGATGAGAATATCAACGTGGATCCGATGGGAATATCCCAGCTCATTAATCATACGACCCAAGATTCGCGCATGGCACCCACCGTATATCAGCAATTTCATAGGGTGTTCCGTGGTTTTAGCGCTGCATATAAACAACGAGTTATATAAATTATTTTCTTTCAGATACTAATGACGTGCTTTAGCATGAATCCGAGCGGCCTCAGATCGTCCGATAAGTTCAGATCTGCCGGCGAGGAGCAGTCTGTGCTGTCAATCGCGATATGAAGGACCCGGTCGACTGAAAGGTCGTTCGCGGGCGACAGGCTGAGTTCGAAGTGAACAGTGCCTCCGGTCTGCGATCGTACTCCCTCGAGGAGGCCGGACCGCGTCTGGGCCGAGACCGCCACCTGCGTCTGGTCACTGAGGATCTCGCCGGCCAGCACGATCCGGTGCACGGCGCGATCGGGTGCGAGACGGAGCAGCGCGATGTGAGGCTTACTCCAGACGTGGTCGCCTTGGATGTCGTAGAACCCCTCGAGTTGGACGAAGCGGTCCTGATCGCGGGCGCCGATTCGGATCGACCGCCCGACGGGCAGGGGATCGAGCGAGAAATCCACCTCGGAGGGCTCCCCCTGCCGCAGCCGCCAGACAAGGAACTGCCGGTCCTCCGGCGTTACCCGCAGGTCGCTCGGCTCCGACCGTGCCAGGACGCTGGCTAGGCGGATGCGGCGCAGACCGGATGGCACGGAGGTGCGCGCACGTTTCCAGGCGTCCGGGTGTCGTGCCCCGAAACAGGTGCCTGCGATCACGTCGATGAGGGTCTCCTCCCCGAGGGCGGCCACGACATCCCAGAAGGCCACATCCCGCGTGGGCACGATCTCCGGCAACAGGGCGGCGGCCTCGTCGTCGCCGGCGGACGCGATCGCGTTCACCGCGTGCAGGATGCGCGCCTTGCCGACCGCATCCCGACCGTCTCCGAAGAAGGCCCGCAGGGTGGCGGTAAGGCGGAGGTCTGTGCTGCGGCGCAGTCGGGCGGCCTGCACAAAATCGACGATCTGCTCGGGGCCGAGGTCGGTAAGGATAGTGGGATCATCCGCGAGAATGCCCATCTCCAGGCGGCTCATTGTCCCTCGGGCGACCGCCAAGGCCTCCCGCCACGCGGCGTCGTGCTCGCATTCGGCCGCGCCCGGACGCGCCGCATCGAGCGATTGGATGGCGACGGCATCGGAGCGTCGACGCAGCAGGTCCTTCTGGCGGGAGACGAAGGTCAGAAGCTGCGCCGCGTAGCCGCGCGAATCAAGGCGCATTGCGTGGGCGCGGCCGCGGGAACCGATGGCCGCCAGCGTCGCCCGGTCGCCGAGCAGCCGGTGCATCGCGTCCGCAACCGCATCCGCGTCGCGCCGTCCGACGACCTTAATGACGGCGTCATCGGGAACCTCGGCATAACAACCCGAATCGAACACCACGACCGGCTTGCCGGTTATGAGCTGCTCGATCAAGGAGACGGACGCCCCCTCGGTGTTGGGAAAACGCAAGTTGATGAACGCGTCGGCCTGCGCGCTAAGATCCGCCAGATCTTCGTCTTCGAGATCGAGGGCGAAGCGGACGCAAGTCCCGAGCGCGTGCTCGGCCACAAGGCCGCGTAGCCGCTCGAGATAGGCCGCGTTGCTTGAGAAGCCCGAGACGACGTAGACGAGCCCTTCGCGGAGGCGGGGCGACTCGGCCATGGCCAGGAGCACGTCGTGAATGCATTTCTGCGGCTGCACATGACCGAAGGACACCACGACGCCGCGTCGCCCGATGCGTCCGGTATCGGCATCCGCGACCCGCACCGGCCGCTGATCGTACGGCATGCCGAGGCGTAGAATGGGACCGTCGAAGGACGGCTTTGCCTGGTCTTCCGCATAGCGTGAATGGACGACGAGCGCCGAGCCGAGCTGGAACAGCGGCGCACCGAGGGGCATGTCGGCGCAGAAATCCGAGTCCCACACGGCGTAGTGCAGGCCCGTCAGACGCGTGATGTTCGACTCGCGCACGCGGCGCAGACCCTCCGGCGAGCCATATCGGGCCGCAAGGGCTATGTAATCGGCAAAATCGCTGCCGCCTTCCTGGGCCATTTTAGCTAGGACGTGCTGATACACGTAGTCATGGCAGATAACGATCCCGGGATAATTTCGGAGAACAGAAATAATCGCTCCGTGATGCTCGTCGTTATTGCCGATATTGTACAGCAAGATGTCGAACATTTCATAGATCCGACTCTTAAAGTCGATCGTGTTAATGTTGAGAATCCGGTGTCGACTGCTGTACATACCAGCCGTCACGGGCGCGAAGATCGTTACGTCGAGCGTCCGACCGTCAAACGAGTCGGGAAGCGCGTCGGTGACGGCTTTGCTGAAGGTCCCAACGCCGGTCCTATTGTTGAATGGGGTCAGCCAGCCCATCCGGAACGTCATGCCGCCAGATCCCTAGCCAGATCGTCCCAAGTTCGAGCGGACGGTGCCGCGGACGCACGGCCATGGGCCACAAGCTGCCGGTACAAGTTGGGTGTACTGAGCAAAAGCGCAATGAAATCGCAGGCCTGATTGTAGGACCGGCACAGCATAACGTTGTGATTGTCTCGAACGTCCTGCAGTATCGTCTGAAGACAATCGTCGTCCCTGCCGTCAAAACATAGCACCGGCACGCGGCTCTGCCAGCTATCCACGATCCGGATGCGTTCGTTGCTGCGACAGGGGACGCCGATATGGATGTGGATGCTCGATGCCTGCTCACTGACCTCGTCATCGCCGAGATATCGGACGCGGTTGTGGACCGGTCCCGTCAGGCCGAACGCGTCGATGGCGAAGTCGGTGCATTCGAGGAATCGGCACAGGACCGATCGCGCCAAGCGATCGTCGCTCGCATGGTTGATCATCGTCAGCCGCGATCGATCCGCCGGAGCCGGACCGACCAGATCGACGGGCGGCAGTTCATAGCAGGCGGCCTTGTTCCGGGATAGAAAGACCGATGCCTTCCGGGCGCGGGGGCCAAGGAAGCTGATGCGGGTCGATGCTTGGTCCGACCCGACGCAACCGACCATCTGGGCCACCGCGGGATCCTCCGACAGCGGCGCCCGGCTCGGGTTCAGATAGAAGACGCTGGTCGATACGACATCCAGAAAATGTCGATGCGCCGTCATTCCCAACGCCACTATACTGTGAGAACTTATGTATGTCGTTCCCTTGCGGGGCGTCGACAGCGGAAAGGGATCATAATCCGCTTGAAAATCCCGCCCTTCAGCGCGCGCCAGTCTTTCGAGAGCGGATTCGATGTTGCGGTAGACGGCGTTCGATTTCGACAGACCATCTCCGGGGTCACTGCGAAACAGAATGGCCTTTGACATATCGTAGATCTCTTGCCGGCTGCGGTGCACATCGCACCCATGAGACAATTCACACTCGAGCCCGTGCGATCAGCGATTTAAACCATGTGCTAATTACAACCGCAAGTAGAAATTTGGGGTTGCAGGCTTCGCCGCCGCCCAATCGCCGGCGTCTGGCCTGCTCCCTGAAAAGTGGTCCTCCCTAAGGTATGACTTAGCGCCATGTGGAGGATGTTTAGAGGCGTCGGAAGAAGCATACGGCTGAAGAGATCGTCGCCAAGCTGCGCCAAGTTGATGTCTTGGTCTCGCAAGGGCGCAAGGTCTCTGATGCAATTTGATCCATCGAGGTGGCGGAGGTTACGTACTATCGTTGGCGATCCGAGTACGGCGGCTTGAAGGGAGATCAGGTCAAGCAACTGAAGTCTCTGGACACTGAGAACCAGCGCCTCCGCCGAGCGATCTCCGACCTGACCCTGGAGAAGCTCATCCTGAAGGAGGCGGCTTCGGGAAACTTCTGAGCCCGGCTCGCCGCCGGGCTTGTGTCGACTACGTCGTGGCCGAGCCTGGCGTGTCGGAACGGTTCGCTTGCCGCGTTCTGGGGCAGCACCGCTCGACACAGCGCAAGTGCGCCGTGGTGGCCGTGGACGAGGCCGCTCTGACGGCTGCCATCGTCGCCTTGGCTCTCCAGTATGGGCGCTACGGCTACCGTCGGATAACGGCGATGCTGCATCGGGATGGCTGGACGGTCAACTTGAAGCGGGTCGAACGCATCTGGCGGCGGGAGGGGCTCAAGGTTCCAGCCCGACAGCCGAAGCGAGCCCGCCTCTGGCTTAACGACGGTTCGTGTGTGCGCCTGCGGCCGGAGCGGCCTGATTACGTCTGGCCCTACGACCTCGTCGAGCACCGGACGCATAACGGTCGCCAGTACCGGATGCTGAATGTCCGCGACGAGTTCACCCGTGAGTGCCTGGCCATCCGCGTATCTCGTAAGCTGAAGGCGCACGATGTGATGGATATCCTCTCGGATCTATTCAGCCTGCGCGGCGTGCCAGGCCATATCCGCTCGGACAATGGACTTGAGTTCATCGCGCGATCTGTCCGGGACTGGATCGCGGCAGTCAGCTCAGAGACCGCCTACATCGAGCCAGGCAGTCCGTGGGAGAACGGGTATTGCCAGAGCTTCAACGCGAAGCTGCGCGATGAACTGCTTAACGGCGAGGTGTTCGACACCCTTAAGGAAGCCAGCGTCGTGATCAAGCAATGGCGGACGCACTACAACAGCATCCGACCGCACTCGTCACTTGGCTACTGCCCGCCTGCGCCAGAGTTCGTCATCTGGCCCACCGAACCGAGCGGCTCAGTACCGTCCGCTCGCCTTACCATCGTCACGCGACCGTCGATGCACTAACTTCGAACATGAGCCACCAGATGGGGGCAGGCCACGTCAACGCCCTAAACGCCGCTCCGTCGCAATGTCCGCGGGAACGGCTCATAGTCGCGCAGCACCGGACTATTTTTCGCGTGTCAGGCTCACCTACTAGTATTGATAGACTCGACTCTGACCGCGGACGTACCGAATAATCTGCCCGGGCGCCGACGGAACAGTAAGGTAAAGCCGTTCGATCCAATTCTAAATCTACGATGAGTCCAAATACATCCCCGCGACTCTGCTTAATGGCCACGGCATCAACGTCTGTGAGTGTACCCTTTATCTGGCAGGTCACCATCCTCGCAGCGCATCATACCCTGAACAGCGCCATAGAATTCTATTGCACGGTGCTTCTCTAGGGAGTTTATCAGTGTCGCAAAAAAAGGATAAGGTATGTCCGCTTTGAACCCTTGGCTGCCCTAAGCGAAGGGTTCTAAAACGGCCATATCTGCTCCCGACGGTAGGCCCGTCTTAATGGCTGGGTTGGGCGGATATCCGACGGTTTGCTTTTGAGTGACAAACGCAGCGAACCGACTCCGCGCGATATGGAAGCATCAGATGGCGAGGCTCCGGCTCTGGTCGATCGCTGCAATCAATGTCCGGTCTCGGACTCACTGGCCGCTAAAGCACGGCCGATGGCGAACAGAAGCACATCGGTGGCGGCGCGCACATCCGCGGGGGCGTCTGCAGTCAACATCCGTTTCAACTCCATGGCGAGATCTGCCGCCCGATCCAGAATATCGGGCGTCGCAGCCAAGCTGCTGGTGACGACGTAGCGCTCGCCACCATCACCACGCAGTTCGGTGATGTCGATGATGATCCCACGCGAGCGTACTGGCTGCTCCGTCGCATCGTGGTAGGTTCGTCCACGGCTCAGCAACCAACGCACGTGGCCGTCGGCATCGATGACGCGATACTCGGCCAGGACAAGGCCGCCCGCCCGCACCGCTGTCTGCACATGCTCAATCAACCAAGAGTGGTCGGCGGGATGGACGGCCGCGACGGCGTCTACTCCGTCTAGTTCCTGTTCGGCCAGCGACGCATCGCCAGTGAGAAGCCGGGCGGCCCCCCCGTCGTATACCATCGTGCGACGCACGATGTCCCAGTCCCAGGTGCCGACAACGCACGAGGCGTTCAGTGCGGCACGCAGGCGATCGAGCGGCTCGGTGAACCCGTCGATCGCATTGACCCGCGTCGTCGATCGCTGTCCCATTCGCGCCCATTTCCAACCCAGATTAGTATATCCTGCCTCAGGTTGATCTACAATTACTAGATGCAACCGCGGAAAAAATCTTGCTTTGGTTGTGCGGCATCTGCGGTATGAACTGGCGGGCGTACCCTCGTGGCCACCGCCAAGCAGATGCGTCACGTCTAGATCGGAAAACAAGCATGCAAGATGACCTCAAACCGTCACTGTCAGTCCCGCAAAGGGCCTCGTCCGACCGGACGCTGCGACGCGTTGCCGACTTGCTCGGCGTTCCTGTGTCGAGCTTCGGGGGCGTGGATACCGAGATGACGCCATTGCATGGCCCGGCTAGCCCGGAGGAGGTAGCGTTGCTCGCGATGGTCCATTCTTACTTGAAGCGGGCGGAGCCTACAGCGCGCGCTCGGTTCGTGGCGGCGGTTCAGACGATAGTGAAGCTTCCTACCGCCTGAGTAGACCAAGGGAAGACGCAGCTTAATACATCTGGTTACCTGTGAGCGGTTGCCGCTCCGAGCCGCAACGATCACACCGACGAGAAAGGGTAGCTCTGTGGAAGTGCCGATAGCTTTCGGTAAGTGGCACGGGAAGCCCCGGTTGCACCACATGCCGGCGCCCGCTGCTCTGGTGTCACGACCAGTGGGCTTCGGCTTCGACCGCCGATCACATCGGGTGACATCGCACCGTCAACGCCTCGGTGTCGAACAGTTCGATGTGGCTGGGAACGGGGGACGCATCGGTCACCGCGCAAACCCACCCCTCGTCCGTCGAAACGAAACCGAGCCGCTCATACAGATCCTGGCACGGAAGATTGCGATTGGTCTTTCGAATGATCCCGGTTGCGTTCGAGAAGCCGTTTCGCTCAATCTCGCGAATCGCAACATAAATGGCCGCGGACTCGGCGCCGATGCCCACCACGCGGCAGCTCATCACAAACTGATCGATTGTGCCGCCCGTCACAACCGCGACTGCGACTAGACCATATGACGTATAACGGTCGCGGATTTCGAAGGCCACGAAACGTGTTCCGTTCTCAAAGTGGCTTGCGGTGAGTGCCTCTGTGCGCCGGAAGCCAGACGTGTTGAACTGGTTGGTCTTGTTGATCAGCTCCAGCGCGCGGCCGAAACGGGGGTGCCCGATGTTCTCGATGATGATTGGCTGAACCTTGACATCCAGCTGCGCCAGAAAGGTCTCATGGTCCATAGTCCGGCGCCCCTTGTCGCGAAGTACTTGCGCCTGGACCATAGCAGTGCGTTCCGCCGATTCTCTGCTGACCTCGGCGACCTGCAATTCGGAGCTCCACAATAGGATGCGCCGCCACGCCACGGGATTACCGCCGAGAATCCGCAAATCCGGGAATGCCTCCCCGACAGCCGCGCGCTCCAGCGGATTGTCATCGATGTAGACGGCGCTCTCCGGGAGGATGTTTACCGCCGCCAACACCTCTGCAATGTTTTTCGCCTTAGGCTCCCAGTTGATTCGCCTCACCGCGAAATCATCGAGTTCCAGCGACCCGCCCAAGACGTCCGCCCATAATCCTCTGATCGTTTCCTCGCTGTTCTTGCTGACGATCGCCAGCATGACCCCCCGGCGTTTGAGGAACAGACACGTCTCCCACAGCGCCTTCGGCCAACCTTCAGCTGTTGCATAGGCTTGATTGACGACCTCCGCCGCTACACCGCGCCAAAGCGTATCATCGAGGTCAAAAATAACCAGCTTGACCGCGTCGCTTTGCCGAGCGGTGCGATACATGGACGTGAGTTCGCGCCATGCAGAACGCAAGACCAGTTCGACTTCAGATCCGAACAGATGCGTCGCCTGCTGCACCGACTCCATACGGTTCTGATCTGGTAGGAAATCGCAATCGAAGATGAATGACCCATGGTTGAATGCCGCGACATGGTCCTCGAAGATATACCTCTTTCCATGGCTTGCAGCAATCGCATTGAAGTCAAAGTAAAAACACTTTCGGTATTGCGCCATCTCCTGCTCGAGGACTTCATTGAGCCTCTCAACGAAATGGACGGGATTCCGCAGGTCGAATCGCGGCATCAAACGCCCAACCGGATTCTGTTGGGGAACGATGAACGGCATCACAAAAGTTAGCAGGCTGAATTCCTTGTTCCACCGCATGGCATGCGCAAAACTTGTCCGCAGCTTACTACAGGCCATCATGAAGAGCGCCTCATGCCCTTCGAGGTCTGATTGCGCTAAGCGTGCGAAAGACTCGTCTGGCAGGACATACCGAAGTGGCAACTGTACGAGGAGAAAATCGTATTCTTGTATGGGCCGCTCGGGTGCTGCGGGAAGCGCATTACCAATCGGATACACCGACGTTCGGCAGGTCGGATCGAATTGCTTGAAGTGCAGGCTCCACGCCTCGGCGAAGCATGAGCCAACGATGATGATGTCATGGAACGACAGTGATGTTTGAGTTAAATCCTCTGGAACGCGAAACGACTCGGCGGCGATGACAGTTTGCATTATAGGCCCCCATCAAAGCATGCGCTCGATTAAGTACTGCAAGCGCCTCGCCGCGCCGATGATATGCAGAACATTGCAAGAACTGTCTGATCAAGGATAGTTTTAGAAATTAATATTCATAGAATGCGCACGCACACGTGCTGATATTGTGGCGATATGCCTATATACTCGTATGAAATTGACCTATATTTAACAAGTTCCTGAAATGCGAGATACTCATGCATTCGCCAGCCTGGATAATTGAAATATTCATCGAAGACGATAATTGTTCCAGATCTTACGCGATCACCGAGGACGCGAAAGACTGTTTTCGTCGATGAGTATAGATCGCAGTCGATGTGTAGAAGCGGTACCTGATCAATTTCGTGCGTCCTTAAGAATTTGGGCAGCGTTTCGTCAAACCAACCCACCACGAGCTCGACGTTGGGTTGAACGAACGGAAGATTCTTTTTCGTCGAGAAGTGTCCCTTATCGAGGCCGGCCCACGACTCGGGCAGCCCCTCGAAGGAGTCGAACCCGAAAGCCTGCCGACCGGGCAGAGCGGTCGCCAAGGTGTTGATCGTTTCCCCAGAAAATACGCCGAACTCCAAGATCGGCCCGGACACTATGATCTGCGTCGCAGCAAACTGAAGCAATTCGATTCTATTGGCAAATCTCTGAGCTTTGCCCATATGTGTCTGCGCGTATTGTTGTGATTCAATTCCACCCACCAGTACGTTGAGACTGTCGATATCGAAGGAGCCCTCGGTCGCACCAAAACCGCTCGATCGCATCGCGAGCCGAACCGCCTCGTTGAAGACTTCGCGCGTTCGAGGGTCTTGTAGGGCGACAGTAAGGGTTTCGCTGGAGATCGAAGTCATCGAATATTCTCTCCATCCAGACGTAGTACCGGCGTCCCGCCAGCACGCCTCTGGCAGATCGATATTGTCGCGGTCCCCCGACATGAAAATTTGCCGAGGCGCTCTTGCGAGAGGCGAGTTCCAAGCGCCGAGCAGCACCACTCGCTCTGGTTGTACTCTACGGTTGTATCACCTAGAAGTGGTTAACCTGTCAACAGCCCGGTGTGGCGCCTGCAACTGTGGAGCTAGTCCGGCGGCGCGGTCCGAGGAATGGGGCTAGCGAGCTGGAAGCGGCGGTGATGCCTCCGATGTCTGATCGCCCGAGCCTCGCAGCGTCCACCGCCGGACGGGGTCGGTTGTGCATTCGATGATGGACCATTTAGTCCTGTGATTGCACGGATGCCTCTAAGCCGATGACAGTGACAGATACGTTCGCCGGCGGCGATATCGCAGGAGCTTTCACGGAGTCTTTGGGTCGTTGTGGACGGAATCACGGTGGACGTCTTAGTCCAGCAACCCCTCATGCTTGCCGGTCTGGAAATCTAATCACGGGGAGCAGATCATGTGTCTGCTTCGAAGCATCTACAGAGGGTCCCTGAATGGCAATGTTGGGTCGGTAGGAAGCCGTCTGCTTTTCCGGCACACCCGCTCCGTAGCAGCCATTCCGCTTACGGCCAGATCCGGCCCCGTAGGCGCCCCCTGAATGACCGAGGTGGGTGGATTTCTGCCGGTCCGCTTCGGGACGGGCCGTGCATGGAAGCGGACGTCGCCGTCGCTCCCGCTTCCGACCCTTCTCGGAAATTCGGCAATCACGCGAGACAGTTTTCTTACTCATGTAAATGCGGCCACCGCCCATACGGAATAGGGCCACCCATCGCTGGCTTCGACCTGAGCCGTCAGCGACTGTGGGAGGCTTGCGCTCCCGGCTCATCGCCAGGCTGAGCGTACCTCGTGCCCCGCTACTTCTTCGACGTTCAAGACGGTGGCTCGACTCGAGACGACACCGGCACCGAGTGCGCCGGCGACGATGCAGCTCGCAAGTTCGCGATCCACACACTGCCGAACATCGCCAGCGACGAGATCCCCGAGGACGGCGATCGGCGCCACTTCATCGTCCTCGTGCGTGACGAGGATGGGCAGCCGGTCTTCTCAGCGACGCTGAGCTACACAGGGGCATGGCTGAACCGCTGAGGACGCAGCCATGACATCCGGTACCCAGCTCGGGTCAGACCCGCTGATCCGCAAGCTGTCGGAAGCCGGGCCACTCACCTACCATGACCATACGGTGCTGACTTCGATATGCAGCCGTCCGCGGTATATCGGGGCGGATCACGACATCATCCGGGCCGGTGATCCGCCGAGCGACGTCCATCTCGTGCTGGCTGGCTTCGCCTACCGCTACAAAATTCTACCGGACGGCAATCGCCAGATCTTGGCTGTGCTGGTGCCGGGCGACTTTTGCGACCTGCACGTGGCCATCCTCGGACAGATGGATCACTCGATCGCCAGCGCCTGCCCGTGCGTGATCGTGGATATTCCGGACTCGACTATCTGCGACCTGACGCAGAACCATCCGCGCATCACCCGGGCCCTGAGGTGGGCGACGCTGGTCGACGAGGCGGTCCTGAGGGAGTGGCTATGCAATATGGGCCAGCGCGAGGCCTCCCAGCGCATGGCGCACCTATTCTGCGAGTTGCTGTTACGCCTGCGCTTGGTCGGCTTTGCCGACGAGGATGGCTATGATCTGCCTCTAACGCAGACTGAACTGGCCGATATACTGGGCATGACCTCGGTGCACGTGAACCGCGTGCTGCGAGACTTGCGCGAGGCTGGATTAGTCGTGTTCAAGCACCGGCGGCTGACCATCCTGGATGTGGAACGGCTGAAGGCATACTGCAGCTTCGATCCGATGTACCTACATCTTGGGCTGAAGCGATCTGATGCCGACGGATAAGAAGTTGGTGATCCGCCGGAGCAATGGCCGCGGCAGACCAACGCGGCGGCATGAAAACTAATCTAGCTAATAGCGCGCTCAATCACCGAGTGTAGAGCTTCAAAGCACTCGTTGGCTTCACCTGGGCCTGCCACGAGGGAGGATTCCAATCCCCGCCTGAACGGCGGAGATGTATGTGCCGAGGTTTTTCTTTAACGTATACGACGGTGTCAGTTCGCTGGATGACAGCGGCACTATACTGCTGGACTGGCAGCAGGCTCGTATAGAGGCGATCCGCTTGACCGGTGCGATCTTCCTGGATCAAGCCAAGCAGGTTGCACTCGGCGAGGACTGGCGCATCGAGGTGACAGATGAGGGCGGACTGGTGCTGTTCCGCTTCGACTTCATCTCGATCATGAGCCCAGCAACGGAGGGGCGACAAACGAGGTCTGCAAACCACTGTGAGCTGAAACTGCCGGAGGGCTGATGGTTGGCCGCTTTGGAGAAGCGCCGGCGGCACTTCCGGCGACAGGGTGTGGTCGCAACCAGCCCGTCTGCTTAGGCTGGCCTCACCTCATAGGTATCGACTTGGGTGTCTTTTCGCCTCGTCGGCATTGGCCGGCGAGGAGATAAACGATGGGACACTCCGCATACGATCCGGCCACGAAAGGGCGGCCGGCCTGGAACGCCGGTCGCAAGCTCGGCGCCAAGCGCGCCCTCAAACCCCAGCAGGTCTGGGCCATCCGGTTCTGGCTCGACCGCGAACGGCGAACGCGCGACCGGGCCATGTTCGACCTCGCCATCGACAGCAAGCTGCGCGGCTGCGACATCGTCAAGCTCAAGATCGGCGATCTCGTCAGCGGTGGTCGCGTCCGTAGCCGGGCCATCGTCATCCAGCGCAAGACCAGCCGGCCGGTCCAGTTCGAGCTACTCGAACCTGCCCGCACCAGCATCCTGGCATGGCTGGAAGCCAGGGGTGGAACGCTCGACGACTATGCCTTCCCGAGTCGACTCGACGGCGTCACGCACATCAGCACCCGGCAGTATGCGCGCCTGGTCGATGAGTGGGTCACAGGCATCGGGCTGCGCAGCGAGGACTACGGGACCCATTCCCTGCGTCGCACGAAGGCGTCGTTGATTTACAAGCGGACTGGCAACCTGCGTGCCGTCCAGATTCTACTCGGCCATACGAAGATCGAGAGTACGGTCAGGTACCTCGGCGTCGACGTCGAGGATGCTCTGACCCTGGCAGAGGGTACTGAGATTTGAGCGTTTGGCCCCTCGGCTACAGTGTCGAGGGGCTTCGAAACCAGCCCAGCAGCAAAGCGCCCAACCCGGTCATCTGGGTCGAAACGCCGACATGTCGAAAGCAGACTTGCGGCTTGAGCGGACATGCGACTTGACGACCGCGCTGCAGGCCGCCGGGGAGGGCTTCGTAGGCACCTCTCCGGTCCCGATGCGCATCGGCATTCAGTGGACGATGCCGTGCTCGCAAATCCCAGCAGACGTCTGGGCGAGCGTCGGATATTGCTTACGCGCTTCGGCAGGAGGCAGAGAGGCATCTGGGCGCACCTTACTGCACCTGCTCCGCGAGCTTGAGAAGCTCGGCGCAGGAGGCATTCTTACCGGCGAAATCCTTCCACGCAGTATCGCGGGCCGCCTCCCGCCATGTTTGGATGTGATCAGCCGTGAGATCGTGAATTTTAGCGCCGCGGGCGGCGTAGATCTTGGTGATCTCCTCGTCATCCCGCTTGGCGGCCTCGAAGGAGAATGCCTCCAGCTCCTGGCCGATCTCCTGAACAGCCCTCTGCTGCTCCGGCGTCAGGGACTGGAACGTTGCCTTGGAGATGATCAGCGGCTCCAGGATGAACCAGAACGACCGGCCCCGGCCGGCGGTGAGGTTCTTGGTCAACTCGTCGAGGCGAAATGAGATCAGGCTCGTCGAGGCGCTGACCGCCGCCTCCAGCGCACCTGTCTGCATGCCGATATACATCTCGCTCGACGGCATGGTGGAGACGATGGCGCCGGAGGCCTGGAACACAAGATCCATCTCGCGGCCGCCGCCCCGGATCTTTACGCCCTTCACGTCGGAGGGCACGAGGATCGGGTGGACGCGCGACGCGACCGCTCCCGATTGCCAGACCCAGGTCACGATCATTACGCCCTTGTCGTTGAGCGTCTTGGCGAGCCGCTCTCCGACCGGGGCGGTGCGCCACCGGGCGGCCTGATCGTAGTTTGTCACCAGAGCCGGCATCAGGGCGATGTTGGCCTCCGGCAGTTCGCCGCCCGCGTAGGAGAGGGGCACGAGGCTCATGTCGACGGCCCCTTTGCGCACCGCGCTGAACTGCGCGAGCGTCTTCACCAGTGAGGAACCCGGATAGACCTGCACCGTCAGGCTGCCGCCGGTGCGCTTCTCGAGCTCCTGTCCGAAGCGGCGGCAGATGCGGTCGCGGGCGTCGCCCTGCTCCAGGGTGCCGCCGGGGAACTGGTGCGAGATGCGCAGCACCTTCGGCGCCTGTGCCCGCAGCACGGTCGGGCTTGTTATCAGACCGGCGCCGAGCGCCGCCGATCCGAGCAGGTTGCGGCGTGTGACGATCATGCTGAATCCTCCATCGTCCCGCGACGGTGAGGCCTGTCATCGACAGGCGTATTCGATCTCGGGTTCTGGGATGACGACCGGGCGGCGGAACCAGACCCCGGCCGGGTGCCAACGTCTGTGGCCTGGCCGACGGATCTCAGGCGACGGTGCGGGCGGGCTCGGCCTGGATGCGCCCGCGCAGCCAGTTGATCACCCCGCCCGCGAGCAGGACCTCGATCTGGCGCGGCGACAGGTCGTGCCGCATCCGGATCGTCGCCTGGCCGCCGCGGACCGTCGCGGTGATCTCCCGGCCCGCCGCCAGCGCGTCGGCGACGCCGGCGATCTCCACCGTGTCGCCGAGTTCCAGCCGGTCGTAATCCGACGGGTCCTGGAAGGTCAGCGGCAGGACGCCGAAATTCACGAGGTTCTGCCAGTGGATCCGGGCGAAGCTCTTGGCCAGCACGACCTCCAGCCCGAGGTAGCGCGGGGCGAGCGCGGCGTTCTCGCGGCTCGAGCCCTGGCCGTAGTTCAGGCCGCCGACGATGGCGTGGCCGGCGCGCTCCTTGCCGCCCTGCTTCGCCCGTTTCGGATAGGTGTCGTCGATCGGCTCGAAGGTGAATTCGCTGGTCTTCGGGATGTTCGACCAGTAGGGCATCACCCGGGCGCCCGCCGGCATGATGTCGTCGGTCGAGATGTCGTCGCCGGTCTTGAGCATCACCGGCACGCGGATGTCGGCGCCGAGCTTGCCGAGCTCGGGCAGCGTCGTGATGTTCTCGGACTTCTCCAGCCGCACCGCGCGGGCCTCAGCCTCGGCCAGGGGCGCCACCAGCATCGTGGTGTTGCCCGGCACCATCGCGGGCGGCACGATCCGCGGATAGGGCATGTCGAGCGTGCGCGGATCGGTGATCACGCCGGTGAGCGCCGAGGCCGCGGCCGTCTCCGGGGAGCATAGGAACACGCTGTCCTCCCGGGTGCCGGAGCGGCCGGGGAAGTTGCGCGGCACCGTCCGCAGGGAGTTGCGCCCCGAGGCAGGGGCTTGGCCCATGCCGATGCAGCCGTTGCAGCCGGCCTGATGGACCCGGGCGCCGGCGTGGATCAGGTCGGAGAGCTGGCCGTCCCGGATCAGCGTCTCCAGCACGACCCGGGTCGAGGGGTTGATGTCGAAGGACACCCGGTCGTGGGCGGTGCGACCCTTCACGATCGCGGCCGCTACGGCGAAGTCACGGAACCCCGGGTTGGCCGAGGAGCCGATGTAAGCCTGGTAGATCTCGGTGCCGGCGACCTCCGAGACGGGCACGACGTTGCCGGGGCTCGACGGCTTGGCGATCATCGGCACGAGGGAGGACAGGTCGACCTCCTCGTGATCGTCGTAGGTGCAGCCTTCGTCCGCCGCCAGCGGCATCCAGTCGCCGCCGCGCCCGACGCCGTCGAGGAAGGCCTTCGTCGACGCGTCAGAGGGGAACACGCTCGTAGTGGCGCCCATCTCGGCGCCCATGTTGGCGATGACGTGCCGGTCCATGGCGGTCAGGCCATCCAGGCCCGGGCCGTAATACTCGATGATGCGGCCGAACCCGCCCTCGACCCCGTGGCGGCCGAGCAGCGTCAGGATCACGTCCTTGGCGCTGACCCAGTCGGGCAGCGCGCCGGTCAGCTTCACGCCCCAGACCCGGGGCATGCGCAGCTGCAGCGGCTCGCCCGCCATGGCGAGCGCCACCTCGACGCCGCCCGCCCCGAAGGCCAGCATGCCGAGCGAGCCGGCCGCGGGGGTGTGGCTGTCGGAGCCGACCAGCGTCTGGCCGGGCTTGCCGAAGCTTTGCATATGGACGGGGTGGCTGATGCCGTTACCGGGTCTCGAGTACCAGACGCCGAAGCGGCGGCAGGCCGAGCGCAGGAACATGTGCTCGTCGGCGTTGAGCTGGTCGTTCTGGACGAGGTTGTGGTCGATGTACTGCGCGGCAAGCCCGACCTTGACGCGCTCGACGCCCATCGCCTCCAGCTCGAGCATCACGAGGCCGCCGAGCACGTCCTGCAGGAGCGTCTGATCGATTCTGAGAGCGATCTCGCCGCCCGGCGTGAGGTCGCCCTCGGCAAGGTGGGACTGGACGAGCTTCTGCGTCAGGTTCAACGCCATCTGGGGCCTCCCTCGTGATCGGTATCGCGGGGCGCCGGGCGCGGACCCGGGCTCCTGGTCTTGCCGTCGTGTCCGGGCGCCCAAATCCAATAGTATTGTTCAGCCTGGACCGGCTCGCCGTACCTCTAGTTATCTTATTGCAGAGTGAACGGGTTCGTGATGGACGATTTTGGATTGATAAAGACGCTCTTTGTCTCAAGATACTCGTGGATCGCCGCGAGCCCGTTCTCCCGGCCGATGCCGGAGTTCTTGAACCCGCCGAAGGGGGCGAGGTAGCTGACCACCCGGTAGGCGTTCACCCAGACGGTACCCGCACGCAGGCGCCTGGGCAGGCTCAGGGCCCGCCCGAGATCCGTCGTCCAGAACCCGGCGGCGAGGCCGTAGGGCGTGTCGTTGGCGATCGCCACGGCTTCGTCGTCGGTCTCGAACGTCATGATCGACAGCAGCGGGCCGAACACCTCCTCGCGGGCGATCCGCATCTGGTTGGTCACGCCCGTGAAGATCGTCGGCTCGACGAACCAGCCCTCGCCGAGCCGGGGATCGCTCGCCCGCTGGCCGCCGAGCACGCAGCGGGCGCCCTCGGCCTTGGCGATCGCGATGTAGTCCAGGACCTTGGCGAGCTGCGGCTCGGTGGCGATCGGGCCGACATCGGTGTCGGCCGCGCGGGGATCGCCGAGCCGGGCCTCCCGCATGCGCGCCACGAGCTTCTCGACGAAGGCGTCGTGGATCGAGGCGTGCAGCAGCAGCCGCGATCCCGCCATGCAGGTCTGGCCGGCGGCGGCGAAGATGCCGGAGATGACGCCCTTGACCGCCGCGTCGATGTCGGCGTCCGCGAACACGATGTGCGGGGACTTGCCCCCGAGCTCCAGCGACACGCGCTTGAACTGGCGGCCCGCTGCCTCCGAGATTTTGGCCCCGCCGAGGTCGGAGCCCGTGAAGGCGATGCGCTCCACCAGCGGGTGCTCGACCAGCGCGCGGCCGGCTTCGGCCCCGTAGCCAGTGACCACGTTGAGGACGCCCTTCGGGAAGCCCGCTTCCTCGAACAGCCGCGCCAGCCCGAGCATGGAAGCCGACGCGAACTCGGACGGCTTGACCACCACGGTGTTGCCCGCCGCCAGCGCCGGCGCGAGCTTCCACACCGTCAAGAGCAGGGGTGAGTTCCAGGGCGTGATCGCCCCGACCACGCCGATCGGCTCGTGCACGACGTAGTTGAACATGCCGACCTTGTCGGTCGGCGGCACCGATCCCTCGATCTTGTCGGCGAGACCGCCGTAGTATTGGAACCAGCGCGGCAGGTACTTCATCTGGCCGAGCATCTCGACCATGAGCTTGCCGTTATCGCGGACCTCCAGATCGGCGAGCTCCTGCGCGTTCGCGGCGATCACGTCGCCGAGACGGTGCAGCAGCAGCCCGCGGTCGCTGGCGGTCATGCGCGCCCACGGGCCGTCGGAGAACGCTGCGTGCGCCGCGCGGACGGCCGCGTCGACATCCTCGGCGCTGGCCTCGGGGATCCGCGCCCAGACACGATTGGTGTAGGGATCCTTGGTCTCGATCCAGCGCCCGGTGGTAGAGGCACGCCAGCCGCCATCGACGTACATCTCGAGGTCGCGTACGCCGTCGTCCGGCCCGCGCTCCGGCGCGATGCCCGACTCCGTCCGGCCTTGGGTCGAGGACTCGTCCATCCCTGATCTCCTGATCTGTCTTTGGTTCCCGCGCGTTCCCCCCGGGCCTCAGCGGCCGAGGCAGCGCTCGTAGATCCGCGTCGCCTGCGCGACCGTCATCGGCCGGGCCGCCGGCGCAACGATAAGGGTGTCCGCGTCGATGCGCGGGGGCGTCTGCGGCGCGTAGAGGCCCGGCACCGCGAGGCGGGCCATCTCGGCGCAGCGCTCCGGCGGCAGGTGATCCGGTGTCAGGTGGCGGGCAAAGCCGATGTCGTCGTAGAGGCGAAACAAAGCCTCGACGCCAGCCTCGACGGCCTCCGCATCGCTGAGGCCTGCGATGTCGGCCCCGAGGGCCTCGGCGAGCCGTCGGCCCTTAGCGGGCGCCGCCGCGGCGTTATGGGCCATGGTCCAGGGCACGAGCGTCCCGACGCCGAGCGGGTGCGCGAGGTCGAGATGGCCTTCGAGGGGCAGCGACAGGGCGTGCGCGTGGCTGAGCCGGGCGTTGCCACAGGCGATGTTGGACATGGCCGAGGCGAGCAGGTTGTCGGCCCGCGCGGCCTCGTCGCCGTCGAGGATCGAGGCGCGCATCGAGGCGGCCTGCAACCGGGCCGATTCCAACGCCAGCGCGTCGGTGAGCGGCGAAGCGAGATCCGACAAGTAGGCCTCGATCGCATGCGTCAGCGCGTCGACCGCGGGCAAGACCGCCGCGCTCCGCGGCAGCGTCGCCAGCACCGCGGGATCGAGGACGGCGACCGCCGGGAAGCTCAGCGGCCCACCGGCGAGGAGCTTCAGGTGCCGTTCCTCGTCCTTGACGATGGTGAACTGCGAGACCTCCGACCCCGAACCCGCCGTGGTCGGCACCATTACCATTGGCAGCGCCGGCCGGTCGAAATTTCCGGCGCCCAGGTGATCGCGCAGGGTGGTGCCGTTGGCTGCGACGATCGCCACACCCTTGCCGGTGCACATCACCGAGCCGCCGCCGACGCAGACGATGCCGTCGATCCGCTCCGCACGGCAGCGGGCCGCCTGCTCGTCGATATGCGCGAGCCGCGCGTCGATCCCGCAGGCGTCGAACAGCGCGGTCTCGAGCCCCGCCGCTCTCAGGCTGTCGAGGACGCGGGCGAAGAAGGCCTGCGTGCCGATCACCGGATCGGTGACGACCAGAACCCTGCGGCAGCCCAGGCCGTGGGTTGCCGGCCCGACGCCGTCGAGGGAACCGGGACCCCAGACGATCCGGGTCGGCATGAAATAGGTCAGGCTCATGGCACGCTCCGCTGTGGCCGCCGGCGTCAGGACGCGGACCGGGTCAGGCCCGGGAGATATCCGTCCCGCGCGTCTCGCGCGCGAACAGGAGGCTGAGGATCGCCGCGGCGACGGCGACGCCGATCGGGTAGTAGAGGCCGGAATAGACGTTGCCGGTGGCCGCCACGATCGAGAAGGCGGTGGCCGGCAGGAACCCCCCGAACCACGCCGAGCTGAGATTGTAGGGGAACGACATCGCCGTGTAGCGGATGCGCGACGGGAACATCTCCAGCAGCGCGGTGGTGGAGGCCGAGAAGGTCATGGTGCCGAAGCTCAGGAGGACGAACAGCAGCAGCACGATCATCGGCTTGTTGATGGCGTTCGGGTCCGCGTCGCCGAGCGGGTAGCCGGCGGCAGCCAGCGCGGCCTTCAGCTCGCGCTCGAACCGCGCCTTCTGGGTGGCCGCGTCGGCCCCGTCGCCGGCGTAGCCCGCGACGCTCGCCGAACCGACCTGCACCGTCGCCGGTCCCGTGCCACCGCGCCGGTCGTAGCTGAGGCCGAGCTTGGCGACCGCGTCCGTCACCACGTCGCAGGACGAGGTAAACGTGGCGGTCCCGACCGGATTGAACTGCACCGCGCACTCGGCGGGATCGGCCACCACGGTGATCGGCGACGTCTCCTGCGCCCGCGCCAGCGCAGGGTTCGCGTAGGTGGTCAGGGCGTGGAAGATCGGCAGGGTCAGTACGGCGGCCAGCACGAAGCCCATCAGGAAGACCGGCTTGCGCCCGATCCGGTCGGCCAGGGCGCCGAACACCACGTAGAGCGGCGCCGAGAGCGTTGTGGCGATGATCAGAAGCAGGTTGGCCGTCAGCCCCTCGACCTTGAGGACCTTGGTTAGGAAGAAGAACGAGTAGAATTGGCCCGTGTACCAGACCACCGCTTGGCCGGGGACGATGCACAGGGCCGCGATGAGGATCAAGCGCAGGTTGCGCCACTGACCGAAGGCCTCGGCCACGGGGGCCTTCGAGCCCTTGCCCTCTGCCTTCATGCGCCGGAACTCCGGGCTCTCGTCGAGCATCAGCCGGATCCAGACAGAGATGGCCAGCAGGATCACCGAGACCAGGAACGGGATGCGCCATCCCCAATCCGTGAACGGGCCCGCCCCAAGGCTCAGACGGAGCGGGATGATCACCCCGACGGCCAGCAGGAAGCCGAGCGCCGCGGTCAGGACCACGTAGCCGTTCCAGGCCGCACGACGGTCGGCCGGGGCGTGCTCGGCTACGTAGATGATGGCGCCGCCGAACTCGCCGCCGAGGGCGAGCCCCTGGATCATGCGCAGGGTGATGAAGGCGATCGGCGCCGTGATACCGATGGTCGCGTAGGTCGGCACGAGGCCGACCACGAAGGTCGAGAGGCCCATCAGCAGGATGGTGACGAGGAAGGTGTACTTCCGGCCGACGAGGTCGCCGAGGCGGCCGAACACGACGGCGCCGAACGGGAGCAGCAGGAAGCCCGCGGCGAAACCCAGAAGCGTGAAGATGAAGCCCGCCGTCGGGTTCACCCCGGAGAAGAAGGCCTTAGCGATCTCGGAGGCCAGCAGCCCGATCAGGAAGAAATCGTAGAACTCGAACACCGTGCCGAGTGACGCGGCCACGATGACGCGCTTCTCCTTGGCTGTCATGCTCGCGGCACGACCCAACACACCGGCTGTCGCCATCCCACATCCCCCCGGACGCTGAGGACCGTACGGTGAGACCGCCCGTCCTGTTCTGAATTTCGACAGTCGAACACAGAGGTCCGGCCCTCGAGCGATCAGTTTCCGGGGCAGAATCGAGGGGCGTGTAGAGGCGTGAGACACCAATCGGGGCGCGGATCCACGCAGTGCACACGGAGTCGGAATCCTAGGATCCCAAGCTCAGGGGCATTTTCAGCGTTCCCTACCCAAACGGCCGTCTCGGCCTTGTTCACCCCGCCCGCATTTCCGCAGCCGGAAGCCGTGATTCGCGATCACATTTTTCTTCTATAGAAGAATTTCTCGAATTGATAGAGCATACGGCCGGGACAGTCGGATGTGGCGGTCCGGGGTCCGTTGGATCGCAGAGACAAAGCCCTGTATGGCGGCCATGCCGTCGGCATCCCGTCATGTGACCCGCCTCTGATGAAGTCCTCGCCCGACCCCGACCGCGCTTCGGTAGGTGATATCGGCTCCCCGCCGCCCGGCGGCGAGAGAGTCGACCGGCATCGGGCCACTGAGTCGCAGGAGGGTCTGGGCGCGACGCTTTCGGAGAACTTAGGTGGGCGTATCCGCGACCTGCGCAAGCGGCGTGGCTTGACGCTCAACGCCTTGTCGGGACATTCTCAGGTAAGCCGTGCGTTCCTGTCCGCGATCGAGCGGAGCGAGAAGTCGCCGACGCTGCCGATCATCGTGCGCATCGCACGGGGGCTGAACGTTTCGATGTCGGCCCTGCTCGGCGTAGAGCCGGCAGCATCAGGGGTGGCTTTGAATCGGAGTGCCGACCAAATCACGTTCCAAGACCCGCAAAGCGGCTTCGAGCGAACGGTGCTGTCGCCTCTGCGCGAGGGCGGGAAGGCCGAGATCGTCAAGCACTGCATTCCGCCTGGACAATCCTCCGGGCTCCTCTCAGTCTACGCGACCGCGATTGAGAAACATATTCTGGTGCAGGACGGTGAATTGACCGCCCAGATTAATGGCCGAGAATACAAAATCTCATCCGGAGACACCCTCTCCTTCGCGATCGAGACCCCTTACCGTTTGTGCAATGAGGGGTCTGTGCCCTGTGTGTACATCGTCGTCATGGTGGAGAGGGGCTAGCGTGGGCGGCCGGGCGGGTCAGACTGCCTATGGGTCGCGGCGGCCAACGCCGCAGCCAATTCTTCGGCCGCGCCGGCCCGCGGGGCGCGGGCGCGCCCGTGAAGCTAATGGCCACGATGGGGGTGCCGTTCGGTATTCGGCTTACGGCCGGATGGATCTGGTCTGCTTTCGTGGCGTGCCTCCTCTGGAGCGGACCAGCTTTCAGCCAGCAACTGCCATCACGAAGCGCCCGCTTGAATATCTCAGATGAGTGAATTTCTGCCTGTTCGCTTTCGAGCGGTTTAGCGATGAAGCAGACATCGCCGTTGCGCTCGATCTGAGACCTGCAGCATTTGCAACTTCAGGATGTCGCTTCAGCGCACCGCACCCGGCTCGCGAATCGGGCAGCGGTTGAACCGCTCACGGAACTCGGCCGAATGCCGATAGGGGGCGTTGCGGGCCCGGTTGATGTTGCCGAGAGGTCGATGCGCTGCGAGGCCGGTCCACACGCTGAAGCGCATCTCCTCGTCCACCGCCTGGACCCGTGCAGGATCCCAACTGTCCTGCGGCTGAACCCGGACAATCCCGACCCGCTGGAACGGTGCCTCGTCCTCCTTCCACTCCACCGTCGGGTCCTCGACCGGCTGCCGTTCGAGGTCACGGCAGAGTTGCACGCGGAATTCCCACTCGCCGGCGATGCCGGTCATCTCGGATTGGACGGTTTCGCGGATGGCGTTCGGGCGGCCGGAGGCATCGATCTCGGTGCCGGTCAGGGCGGTCAGAGCTGGCGCGACGGGGGCCAGCGAGAACTTGGCGATGTAATCGCCGTACCGGAACGGGGTCAGGCTGTAGTAGGTCTCGCCGAGCGGGTCGACATTGGGCGCACCGCCCAGAGTGCCGATGGTGGGGCTGTCGATGCCCACCGCATGCAGAGCCTTGTTGACGCCGCGCAGGACCGTGGAGGCGGCGACCTTCAGCCCCTCGGCGCGGTCCGTGGTGCCGGCCAGCAGCTTGAGGCTGCCCAGAAACTTCTCGGCGTTCGGCGCCTGGAACACCTTGCCGTTGACCATGATGAAGTTCTGGGTCGTCCCCTCCGCATCCGGCAGGCGCTCGCCCTCGACGTCCAGCACCTTGAGGGCGAGGCCTCGGGGCAGGGAGACCGCATCGGGGAGGATGTCGCCGGCGTTGGTCGACAACCGCATGTAGACCTTGTGCTGGCCGGGAGTGGCGAACAGGCCTTGGGCCAGTTCCGGCGGAAGGCCAGCATCAATGATGAGCACCCCTTCGAGGATGCCGTGGGACTTGGCGTGAACCGAGCGCACGGCGTGCCCAGAATCCTCCGCGACCCGGTTCAGGATCTTATCGAAGGTCTGGTTGAGCTGCTCGATGGTCTGTCCTTCGTCCGGCAGCACCGCCTCAACGTCGGGAGTGTATCGCACCGGTGATCGCAAGGCCTGTCTCCCGCTGGCGGCCAGGACAGAACACCCGCTCACCCGGCGACGTTCCGGGTTGTGCGGCATTCAATCGCCCATGAACGAGGCGTGGAACGGCAGGGGGCCGGCGCGGCTTGTCGGCGGTGCGGTCTTTCTCTCTGCCCAGGCGCGGCCGCGATCCGGCGGCCTTCGGACCCCGCGTCCCGAACCCAGCCTTCGTGAAATCACCCCGCAGGCGGACGACACGTCGAGGATACGTCGATGACATTCCTTCGCTACGCCGCCGACATCGAGACGCCCGCCCCGGACGAGCAGAAGTCCATCGACGGCATCATCCAGGGCATGACCCAGCAGTCGCAGGTCGTGGAGAAGCGCGAGCACCGCGCGGTACGCGCGAGCCACGCCAAGAGCTCGGCCTGCGTCGTCGGGGAGCTGGTCGTTCCGGAGAACCTGCCCCCGGAACTCGCGCAAGGCCTGTTTGCCAGGCCGGGTACGCACAAGGTGGCCGTGCGCTTCGCGCAAGGGCCCGGGGAGATCCTGGGCGACCGGGTGTCGACCCACCGCGGCATGTCGATCAAGGTCTTCGGAGTGCCGGGCGAGAAGCTCCCCGGGCACGACGTCGACACTCAGGACTTCGTGCTCGCCACAGGCACGACCTTCCCTTCGGGCACCGCGGCTGGCTTCCTGCGCGACGGCACGGTCATCGGGAAATCGACGGGCCTTCCGGAGGGCGTGAAGAGCGCCGTCGCGGCCACGGCTCGCAACCTCAACCGAGTGCTGCACGCGTTCGGCACCGAGAGCGCCATGGCCGATTTCCTCGGCCATCCCTACAGCCACCCGCTCGCCGACAGCTACTTTAGTCAGGCCCCGATGCGGTTCGGCGACTACGTCGCCAAGCTCGGGGCGGTCCCGGCTTCGCCTGCCCAACGGGACCTCGCCGAATGGCGGCTTGATCCGCACGGGGACGAGGATGGTTTCCGCCACGCGGCCGCGGCCTTCTTCCGCGACAACGAGGTGGTCTACGACCTAAAGGCGCAGCTCTGGGCCGATGCCGAGCGCCAGCCCATCGAGGACGCTTCGATCGACTGGCCAGTCGCGATCAGCCCGTACCGCACGGTGGCGACGCTGTACCTGCCCCGGCAGGACGCCTACTCCCCCGAGCGTGTTCGCTACTTCGACGAGGTGATGACCTTCCGGCCCGCGCACAGCCTCGCGGAACACCGTCCGCTCGGCTCGGTCATGCGGGCGCGGCTCCAGGTCTACCGGGCGCTGAGCGACTTCCGCCATCGAGAGAATGGCGTGACCGCCGAGAACACCGCCTCTCCGGAGAGCATCCCGGCCTGACGCCACCCATCCGCATCATCACGCAGAGAGGAACAAGCCATGACCCTCCAGGGAAAGACCATCGCCATCCTGATCGCCCCCCGGGGGACAGAGGAGCCCGAGTTCACCAAGCCACGCGAGGCGCTGCTCGCGGCCGGCGCGACGGTCACGGTGGTCGGACTTGAGGCCGGTGAGGCCGAGACGGTGAACAACGACCTCGACCCGGCTGGAAAGTATCCGGTCGACAAGGTCATCGATGGCGTGTCCGCCTCAGACTTTGACGGTCTCGTCATCCCCGGCGGCAGCGTCGGAGCCGACAAGCTCCGCGGCAGCGAGGTCGTGGTCGGCTTCGTCCGCGACTTCTTCCAGCAGGCCAAGCCGGTTGGCGTCATCTGCCACGGGCCCTGGACGCTGGTGGAGGCAGACGTCGTGAAGGGCCGCAAGCTGACGTCGTTCCCAACCGTGAAGACCGACATCCGCAACGCGGGCGGGGAATGGGTCGACGCGGAGGTTGTGGTCGACAAGGGTCTCGTCACCAGCCGCAACCCGAAGGACCTGCCCGCCTTCTGCGCTAAGATCGTCGAGGAGTTCGCCAAAGGGCACCATCCTGACCAGGCTCGCAGCGCCTGAGGCCGCCCTTCGTCAAGGCGTCGGGCTTGTTGCCCGGCGCCCAATTTCAGGAATCGATATCTCACGTTTTTCGACCAAGGTCGTCCTGGTCGCCGGTGTCGCGTCCCGCATCGGTGACGCCACTGCATGCCGCTTCGACAAGGAGGCGGCGAGCCTTGCCCTCGCCGACCTGAACGGCAAGGGCCAGGATCGGGGCGTCGCCGGGATCGGGGACGGACCGGACGCTCGCCCATGTCGCCGACCTCTCGGACGCCGACCGGTGCCGGGAGGTCGTCTTAACCCCCTGGTCGGCATCGTGCCGTACCACCGCTGGTGAACCTCGTGTCGGCCAAGAAGCCTCGGCCGACACGACCATATGAATTGATGGCCGTTGGCCGCCCCTCCGTTGGGTCGGACATGGAGAGGCGGGGCTTTCCTTAGTTGCGAGCGTCGCCATCCCGCATCTGGCCCGTCGGCTCCTGGACGTGGGCTTCGAGGAACCAGAGCTGCTTGTCGACGGCGCGGGAGACCTCGGTAAACAGGTCCGCCGTGTCGGGGTCGCCTGCCTCATCCGTCTCGTCGATGTTCTCGCGTACGGCGTTGGCGTAGGCGGCGTAGCTGTCGATCAGCGCGGCGACGTGATCGGCGATGGCGTAGATGCCGGTCGGGTAGGCCGGCAGTTTCGTCGCGTCCGCAACGACCTGCGCCGTCCCCAACGCCGTGCCGCCGAGCTGAACCGCCCGCTCCGCGACCTTGTCGTTGAGGTCGCTGATCTCAGTGCGAAAGCTGTCCAGCATCAGGTGGATGCCGATGAACTGCGGTCCCTTGAGGTTCCAGTGGGCTTGCTTGATCGCGAGCGCGAGGTCGATGCCGTCGGCCAGCCGCGCGTTCAGGGCGTCGATGGACACCCTCTTGGCGTTGGAATTGGTGTTGTTGCGGGTCTGGTGAGTTTGCGGGGTGCTGCTTGTTGCCATGCTTCTGCTCCGTGATGTCGAGGCGGCAATTGTGGAGCGTAGGGGAGGTTCCTTCCGCCAAGTTTAGGCCTCGAAGGTTCCTGGCCCCGATTCTTAGGTGGGATGGCGCCGGTCCGTCGTGGCTCGCGGCGGCGCAGGCATGTGGCTGTCCGGGGGCGGGAACGCCCGAACGTCGGACATGCATCATGTCGGCACGTCGGTGGATGCCCAAGGGCCCCAAGAACCCTACGGGTACCGAACTCCCCATTCATCGCTCCCACCTGCCGAGATGCGGTCCTCCCCCACGCTGGCGAAGCGGCACAAATGGATCTCGGCATCGGCGGACGGGTGGCCGTCGTGACCAGCCGAGTCGATCCCGTCCGAGGGGATCGTACGAATATCACCTCGGGAACGGTCCCGCGGACTCCCCAGCGCAGGTCAGGTAGCACGGACGCGTCAACATTGCCGTGCCGGTTGCGTAGGGACATCGAACGGCTCGGCGTCATCCTCGACCCATGGCCTTCGACGGCCACGTGTCCATCCCGCCGTACCCGATGAGTAAGCCGGGGATGGCGGGAGAACGACATCGACCGAACGGGATTAGCTGTCCGAGACATGCCTCACTCGGGGGCCTCACCGATTTCGTTCCGAGAGGGATCATGAACGCCGAACCCGCGTCGAACCTGCTGCGGCGCCCCGGCCCGCCCGAGCCCGTCCCCCACGTCGATCCACCCCGGGCGTCCGACCCGCGCTTCACCAAGGTCCTGCCCCACCATGCCCGCCTCGTCTCGCTCTACGACCAGGCAGTATTCAGCGAAGGGCCGACCTGGTGGCCCGCGCGGGACATCCTGGCTTGGTCGGACGTCGAGGGGCGCCGGGTGCTCGGCTGGCACGCAGACGGCTGCGTGCGGGTCGTCATCGACGCCACCCCGTTCATCAACGGCAACACGGTCGACCGCGACGGCAACCTAGTCCATTGCGAGCACGGCAATCGCCGCCTGTCGCGCACGAGCCCCGACGGACGCTACGAGGCCCTCATTGAGACCTACGAGGGCCGCCGCTTCAACGCGCCGAACGACGTGGTCTGCGCCGCCGACGGCGCCCTCTGGTTCACCGATCCGGCCTATGGCCTGCGCCTACCCAGGCAGGGGGTGTTGGCCGCGTCCGACCTGGGCCACCACAGCGTCTACCGCTTCGATCCGACGGATGGATCCGTTCGGCGCATGGCCGACCTCGGCCAGCCGAACGGGCTCGCCTTCGCGCCGGACGGGCGCACCCTGTACGTCAGCGACACCTCCCGGACCGAGGGCGGCGACGGGCATACCATCCACGCCTATCCGGTCCTCGCTGACCGAACCCTGGGCGAACCGCGGGTCTTCGCCGAGATCGAGCCCGGCGTGCCGGACGGTTTCCGTGTGGACCATCGAGGCTGGATCTGGACGAGTTCCGAGGCAGGGGTTCAGGTTCTCTCGGCGGAGGGACACCGGCTCGGACTGATCCCGACACCCCAGGTGTGCTCCAACCTCTGCTTCTCCCCGGAGGAGCGACGGCTTTTCATCACAGCCAAACAGCACCTCTACGCCCTGGACCTCGCCGCCCTGTAGATTGGGGTAAGATCACGGCATCGTCAGAACGCTCCGGAAACTCCTAGGAACCCGGGTTCTCACGCGAGGTTGGCCTCGGACGAAGGGAGCCGTGTGCCGGTACACGCAGGCTCCGTCCTATGCCGCCCCCGACGACGTGCGCCAAGCGGGCGGCACCGATACCCATCGCCGAGGACCCGACATGGCTGAAGCCGTCGCAGACTTTTTCTGGAAGCGCCTGGCCGAGTGGGGGGTGAAGAAGATCTTCGGCTATCCCGGCGACGGCATCAACGGCCTGCTCGGCGCCCTCCAGCGCAACGACCTGCCCTTCGAGTTCATCCAGGTCCGGCACGAGGAGATGGCCGCTTTCATGGCGGCGGCCTACGCCAAGTTCACCGGCGAGGTCGGGGTGTGCATGGCCACGTCTGGCCCTGGTGCGACGCACCTGCTCACCGGGATGTACGACGCCCATCTTGACCACGTGCCGCTTCTCGCCATCGCCGGGCAGCAGGCACGCAACGTCAACGGCGCCCACTACCAGCAGGAATTCGACCTCACGAGCGTCTTCAAGGACGTCTCGGCCTACGTGCAGCAGGCGTCCTCGCCCGCGCAGGTCCGCCACATCGTCGACCGCGCCATGCGGATCGCCAAGGCCGAACGAAAGGTCTCGGCGATCATCCTGCCAAACGACCTGCAGGACGTTCCCTACGAGGAGCCGGTACGCAAGCACGGCAACACCTTCTCCGGTGTCGGCTACACCGCCCCGAAGGTCGTGCCGTTCGACGCCGATCTGCGCCGCGCCGCCGACGTGCTGAACGCCGGCAAGAAGGTCGCGATCCTGGTCGGCGCAGGCGCGCTGCATGCCACCGACGAGGTGATCGCGGTCGCCAACAAGCTTCAGGCCGGCGTCGCCAAGGCGCTGCTCGGCAAGGCAGCCCTGCCCGACGACCTGCCGTTCGTGACCGGCACCATCGGCCTCCTTGGGACTAAGCCGTCCTCCGACATGATGGAGGATTGCGACACCCTGCTGATGATCGGCTCCGGCTTCCCCTGGGCCGAGTTCCTGCCGAAGGAGGGGCAGGCGCGCGGGGTACAGATCGACATCTCGCCGGAGATGCTGTCGCTGCGCTATCCGATGGAGGTGCCGCTGTGCGGCGAGTCCGCCGAGACCTTGCGCGCCCTCCTGCCACTGCTCGACCAGAAGAAGGAGGGCGGCTCCTGGCGCACCGGCATCGAGAAGGGGATGGTCTCCTGGTGGAAGGAGGCTGAGGATCGGGCGATGGCCAAGGCCAACCCGGTCAACCCGCAGCGCGTGACCTGGGAGCTCTCGCCGCGCATGCCCGAGCGGGCGATCATCACCTCGGATTCCGGCTCCTGCGCCAACTGGTTCGCCCGCGACCTGAAGATGCGCCGCGGCCAGATGTGCTCGCTCTCCGGCGGCCTCGCCTCCATGGGTGCCGCGGTCCCCTATGCCATCGCGGCGAAGGTAGCCCATCCCGACCGGCCGGTGATCGCGCTGGTCGGGGACGGAGCGATGCAGATGAACAACATGGCCGAGTTGATCACCGTCTCGAAGTACATGCACCGCTGGTCGAACAAGACCTGGATCTGCTGCGTGTTCAACAACGAGGACCTGAACCAGGTCACCTGGGAGCAGCGGGTGATGGAGGGCAACCCGAAGTTCGAGGCGAGCCAGACCATCCCGAACGTGCCCTACCACAAGTTTGCAGAGCTGATCGGCCTGAAGGGCATCTACGTCGACGATCCCCAGCGCATGGGGGCCGCTTGGGACGAGGCCCTCGCTAGCTCCGTGCCGGTGGTGCTGGAGGTGAAGACCGACCCCGAGGTGCCGCCGCTGCCGCCGTTCTTCACTTTCCAGCAAGTGCAGAACTTCATGTCGATGCTCGGCAAGGGCGATCCGAAGGAGCGCCATCTCCTCGTCGACACCGCGCGTCAGGTGCTGAGTTCCGTCCTACCCGGCAGCAAGTAGGACGGCTTCCACGGCATGCGTGACGATCCGGGGATCGGAACGGTGCGGGCGCGAGCCTACACTGTTCCCACCGACGCGCCGGAGGCGGACGGTACCTTCGCCTGGGACAAGACGACGATTGTCGTCGTCCATGTCGAGGCCGGTGGTGAGACCGGCCTCGGCTACAGCTACACCGACGCCAGTGTCGCGCGCTTGATTGTAGGCACGCTCGCATCGCGTCTTACCGGGTTGTCCGCCTTCGACATCCCGCGGGCCAATGCCGTGCTGTGGGGCGCTGTGCGGAACCTCGGGCGCTCCGGGCTCGCTGCCACGGCGATCTCGGCATTGGACACCGCCTTGTGGGACCTCAAGGCACGCCTCCTCGACGTATCCCTGGCAAGCCTGTTCGGGCAGACGCGGGAACACGCGGAAATCTACGGAAGCGGCGGCTTCACGAGCTACGACGACCGGCAGTTGCGCGAGCAGCTTGCCGGGTGGGTCGAGCGGGATGGCTGCCGGGCGGTGAAGATGAAGGTCGGCAGCGCTCCCGAGCGTGACCCGGTACGCATGGCGGTCGCGAAGGCGGCCATCGGCGATGCACGTCTGTTCATCGACGCCAACGGCGTCTTTACCCCGCAACGCGCCATCGGCGCCGCGCTGGTGGCGGAGCGGTTCGGCGTCACGTGGTTCGAGGAGCCCGTGTCCAGCGACGATCCCGCCGGTATGGCTTCCGTCCGGGCCTCTGCGCCTGCCGGCATGGAAGTCGCCGCGGGCGAGTACGTCTATACCCTGGACGATTTGCGTGGGCTGCTCGACGTGGGGGCGGTCGATGTGGCCCAGGCGGACGTGACCCGCTGCGGCGGTTACAGCGGGTTCCTGAAAGTAGCGGCCCTATGCGAGGCGGCGCATTCAGACCTGTCCGGCCATTGCGCCCCCGCCCTGCACCTCCCGGTGGCCGTTGCCGCCCCCCGCTTCCGACACCTCGAATGGTTCCACGACCACGTCCGCATCGAGCGGATGCTGTTCGACGGGGCACCCGTGCCGCGCGATGGCGTGATCACCCCCGACCTGACCCGGCCGGGCCACGGCCTGATCCTCAAGACTCGGGACGCCGATGCCCATGCCGTCTGACCGCGCCTCCCATTCGCCGAGACGACGCGCCGCCAGCGTCAAGCGTCGTGTCGCACCCGTACATGTCGAGGCGGCCGTCCACCCAGTGGTGGTCCTCGCGGCGGCGGCAGCGGGGGCCGGTCTGCTGACCTGGTTCGCCGCGGGGCGCTCCAAGCCTCTGGGGCTCGCTTCCGACGGCCGCCGATACAGTCCGCGCGGGCGCGATGTCACCGCGAGCGCGGCACAGCGCCTGAACCACGCCTCGACGATGCTCGCCGCCTCGGTACTGTTCGATTCCGGCCTGGAGCATTACCGCGGCCAGTTCTTCAACCGGGCGATGTACACCCCCATCGTCGTGTCCAGCGTCACTCTGGCGGCGTCCCTGCACGGGGCCGGCGACACCGATACCGGCAGCTCCCGCGTCCGGCACGGGGTGCAGGCGCTGGCAGGGCTGACAGGGCTGATCGGCTTCGGCTTCCACGCCTACAACGTCGGCAAGCGCGAGGGCGGCTACTCCTTCCAGAACCTGTTCTATTCCGCCCCCATCGGCGCGCCGATGGCGTTGACGCTGGCCGGCGTCCTCGGGGTCGTCGCCGAGCGCGTACGTGACGCCGACCCCGCCGAGCCTCGCCTCGCCGGTTTGCCGGCCGGCCGTTCCCTGGCAGTCGCCACGGCGGGCATGCTCGCCGGCACGACCCTGGAGGCTGGGCTGCTTCACTTCCGGGGTGCTTTTCAGAACCCAGCGATGTTCGTTCCCATCACCCTGCCGCCGCTCGCCGCCGCCCTTCTCGTTCGGGCCGCGACCAAGCCGGAGGGAGCGAGCCAGGCGGGCGCCAAGTGGGGGATGTGGGCGGTGTCGGCGATGGGTGTCGGCGGCGTCGCCTTCCACGCCTACGGCGTCGCCCGGATGATGGGCGGCTGGGCCAATTGGCGCCAGAACCTCATCGACGGACCGCCGCTGCCAGCCCCGCCCTCCTTCTCTGGGGTGGCGCTCGGGGGGCTCGCGGCCCTCGAACTCATCGAACGCAGCCGAATCCGCTTTTGAGCCGAGAGATCATCATGCGTTCGAGACTGGACCTTTATCCGGGCTACGACGTGCTCGCGAAGCGCGACGGCCCGTCCTGGAACGCCAAGACCCGCGAGATCCTAGAGGAACGGCTCGCCATCGGACCGGAGACGCGCCGGTTCTTCGACGCGGTCGAATGGTCGACGATGAAGGCGCTGGCCGAGAGGATCGTGCCTCAACCTGTCGACCGGGCGGATCCTGTTCCGGTGGCCGCACTCGTGGACCATAAACTTGCGACCGATACCCGCGACGGCTACCGCAACGCCGAACTGCCCGGGGAGCGTGATGCGTGGCGCCTGGGGCTGAAGGCCCTCGATGCCGAGGCACGGGCACGGTTCGGTGCACGCTTCCACGAACTCGGCGCCTGGGCGCAGGACGAGCTCCTGAAGCTTGCCGAGAAGGGGGACCTGACCGGTGCGGTTTGGGAGGGCATGCCCTCGAAGCTGTTCTTCCACCAGCGCATCCTCGCCGACGTGGTGAAGGCGTATTACGCCCACCCCACGGCCTGGAACGAGATCGGCTGGGGCGGCCCGGCGAGCCCGCGCGGCTACGTCCGCATGGATTTCGACCGCCGCGACCCCTGGGAGGCCGCCGAGGCCAAGCCCGGCCGCGAGGACGAGGCCTACCAAGAGAACCTCCGGGTCGGCCGATAAGGATACCCCCGTCGATGCGCATCCCCGGCCTCGGCAACGCCGCCGACAACCCCCAGCACGCCACGCCCGGCGACGACCCGGAGCACCATCCCCGCGCCCGCGACGGTCGCGCCCCCAACGTCATGCGGATCGGCGAATGGGTGCCGATGCGCCAGCACCGGGACGAGGAAAAGGTCGACTTCGCCATCGTCGGCACCGGGGCCGGCGGCGGAACCCTGGCCTGTCGGCTCGCGGAGGGTGGCCTCTCTGTGGTGGCCTTCGATGCCGGTCCATATTTCCGGCCGCTGGAGGACTTCGCCTCGGACGAGAGCCATCAATCCAAGCTCTATTGGACGGACGAACGCATCGTCGACGGCGAGAACCCGCTGCAGATGGGCTCGAACAATTCCGGCAAGGCGGTGGGCGGTTCGACCGTCCACTACGCCATGGTGGCCCTGCGCTTTCGACCGGAATGGTTCAAGACACGCACCCTGATGGGCTACGGGGCCGACTGGCCGCTCGATTGGCGGGAGATGTGGCGCTACTACGATCAGGTCGAGGACGACCTGAAGATCTCCGGTCCGGTTTCCTACCCCTGGGGACCGCACCGGCGGCGCTACCACCGCCGGGCGCACGAGATCAACGCCGCCGCCAAGGTGCTGGCCCGGGGCGCGGAGGCGATGGGCATCGGCTGGACGCCGACGCCGCTCGCCACGGTCTCGGCCCCGCATGGTGACGCTCCACCATGCGTGTACCGGGGTTTCTGCACGCTGGGCTGCTCCACCAACGCCAAGCAGAGCGTGCTCGTGAGCTACCTGCCCCGCGCCCTGAAGGCCGGCGCCGAGATCCGCGACCTCGCCATGGTCGGGCGGATCGAGACGAGCAACGGGCGCGCCACCGGCGTCCATTACTTCCGCGAGGGGCGCTGGCGCTTCCAGCGGGCCAAGAACGTCGTGGTGGCGGGCTACGCCATCGAGACGCCGCGGCTCCTCCTGAACTCGGCGAACCAGGAGTTTCCGGACGGGCTCGCCAACTCCTCGGGCCTCGTCGGCAAGAACCTCATGGTTCAGGGTAACCAAGCGGTCTGGGGCGTCTTCGACGAGGAGATCCGCAGCTACAAGGGCCCGCCCTCCCTGGCGATCAGCGAACATTGGAACTACGACGACAAGGGCTACGGCCCCTTCGCCAAGGACTTCTTCGGCGGATACTCATACATGAGCCAGGGGCCGCTGCCCCAGCTCTGGGCCAACACCCAGGCCTCCGCGCACGGTCTGTGGGGTGAGGCGCTCGTCTCGGAGATGCAGCGCTACAACCACGTCGCCGGGCTCAAGGTCGTCTCCGAATACATGCCGCAGGAGCGCAACCGGGTGACGCTTGCGGACGTGAAGGATCAGTACGGGTTGCCAGTGGCCCGCATCACATACTCCTGGTGCGACAACGACAAGGCGCTGAACCGCCACGCCCTCAAGTTCATGCGCGAGGCCCTGTCAGCCGCGGGCGGGCGCGAGGTCTGGGATCAGGGCGACGACACCTGCCACCTCAACGGCACGGCTCGCATGGGCGCCGATCCGCGCACCTCGGTGGTGGATGCCGATTGCCGGTCCTGGGACATCCCGAACCTGTACGTTTGCGATGGTTCGGTCTTCCCGACGGTTGGCGGCGTGAATCCCTCGCTCACGATCCAAGCGGTCGCGTTACGTACGGCGGACCGGATACTCGCGGGAAGGCGGTGACCGGCATCGCGGGTTGGTGACATGACGGCCGGGTCGGAATGGCTGGCTATCGTGACAGCGGATCGTCACACCGTCTGGGGCGCTGCCAGTCACCGGTTGGCGTCTACGTTACGGGTCACGCTCGATATCGAACGCATGACCGGGGCTGGGTCGACCGCCGTCAGGGACGTCGTCAAGGAGGGCGGAGCCGGTCGACATCCCGGGACGCCCGTCCCTAGGTGACGTTCACCCGTACCCGATGCCAGCAGGCGCACAGGTAGCCCTTGTGGTTCCACGTCTCGTCCGGCAGCGCCGGCTGCGTCTGGCCGGCCTCGTCCCAGGCGCGCACGGCAAGCTCATGCTCGCCCGGGCACAGGTCGAGGTTCGTGCTCCAGAACGCCCACGCGAACGGCGCGTCGGCCTCGTGTTCGAGCTCGGCTTGCACCCAGGACCGGCCGCCGTTCCCGGAGACGTCGACGCGCACGATGGCTCGATCCCCGCTCACGGCGTAACCGCGGACTTGGTTGCCCCCTGGCTGGAGAATGGCCCCGCGTGCCGGCTCACAGATCGCCGCGTTCAGCGGCATCGTATCGATGGTGTGCCCATTGGCCGGATCGGCGGTCTCGGCGGTCACGTCTGCCGGGTACAGCTTGTAATCGCCGGCCTGAATTGGGTTATCCGAGGGGTGGTCCTGGACGCTCAGTCGCCGGAGCCATTTGGGGCTGCGTACGCCGGCAAAGCCCGGCACCACCGCGCGGACCGGGAAGCCATGCTCCGGGAGCAAGGCTTCACCGTTCATGGCGTAGGCCAGCAGGGTCTCGGGCGCCATGGCCTTGGCGAGTGGAACCGAGACGCCGTAGGGATGGCCTTCCACCGTGTCGTGGCTCTCGAAGGCAACATGGAGGCCCTTGCGCTCGGCGACCCCTGCCTCTCGCAGGACGTCAACCAGTCGCACCCCGGTCCATTCGGCGGTGCCGATGGCTCCGGCGTCCCACGGGTCACCGGATACCGGGGCGACTGCCCGCATGTCGGCACGGCGATTGCCGGCGCACTGCATCGTGGCCGTGACCGTGGTTTCCGGGAAGCAAGCCTGCAATTCGGATAGCGACAACTCAAGCGCGGTGCCGGTTCCGCCATCGACGGTGAGGCGCCAGGTTGCCTCGTCGAGGTCCGGTAGGTTGCCATGTGAGCGGACGTAAAAATCCTTCGCCGCCGTCCTGTAGGAGGCCCGCAATCGGTCGAGGGGCGGTTCGGCGTTGTAAGGTTGGTCGCCGTGGACGATCAGGCGTGCCTTGCGCTCGGTCAGGCTCGACATCGGAGTTCCCGTAAGGATTAGGCCACGGGTGTGAACGCACCGGCGACGGTAAGGGTCATTCAGCGGCCCAGGGGAGAGGGTTCGAACGTGGGCCGCAATCATCGCGGCACGTGGACGGGCGCTACGGACTCGACCGCTCAGTTTCCTCAAGTCATAGGCCGCATCCATTACCAACGCCATCGCCCCCGTATATGGCGATTCGCTAAGCGGGATGAGGTCGTAACGCTCGGCGATCTCCCAAGCCCAGTCGGGTATGTCATCGAAATTAAGGAGAGTCTTGTCGTTCATCGGCGTGGCTCCGTAGTGCACAACGCCCGTCGCCATGCCTGACCCTTTACGCGACCAAGTTGGGGAACAGCGCGATCATTCGAAGGCTCTGCATCCGCAATACTTAGGAAGTAAAATTTCCAAGCTTGATGCAGTAGACGCGACCCTCCTGACAGATGGCCTTTGGGGTTTTGATCGTTAGCTTCGGGGTGCGACCGCCCTCGGTCTGCGCCAAACCTGCATCACGCAGCCTCCGCATTAACGCCGCATGATCTTGGAAGGTGGACTGAAAGCGTGTTGCTGGAACCAGCAGTTCGACATCGTCGCCGTTCCGTCGGAGAAAACCAGCGACGTCTTCAAAATTGGCCGTCGACAAAGGGACGGCCAGATCAGAGACCTCGACTAGGGCAGCCCGATGAGCCTCAACGTAGGCAAGTATCGCAGCGTGTGGATCTGCAACCCGCGGCGCTTCCTTGCTTGCCGCAGCGCGCGCCACATCCTGGATCAGATGCAACGGCGAGCCCCACTCCTTCGGTAGGACGCCGAAGCGTTGAGCCAATGCGGCCGCAACCGTCGCGAGGGCGAAGCTCTTCTGCACCCGCGCCGAGCCTACCGGCACCCTGTCCTGCCGTATGTAGCTTTTAAGGCCATCTTCGATGACCTGTCTCAAGTGCGCCTCGTCACGCTCGGCTGCCCGCACGAGATGCCTGACGAATGCGCGACCGACCGTCCCCCAGCAATCGTCTGCGACTGCAACCATCGCCTCGCTTGCGGTGCGTGCGCTTTCATACCCCGGCGGCAAGAAAGCAAACCCCCCATGTGGCGCTCCCGGCGCAATGCGGATGGTAATGCGTCGAGATTGAAGGGCGCTTCGTACCTGTACGCTGCCGTTCACAAGGTCGGCGAGCGCCGTGTTCGTCGTGCTGAGCATGGCCAAGCGTGTGTGCTCGCCCTGTGCTGCGTCGCCTAATCGCCGCCGACTTCCCGTCGCAGCAACTTTGAACACCATCTGATGCGCAAAGTCCTCTCGATCCTTCTGCGATGCGCCCGCCAAATTGGCCTCGTCAAGGAAGAGGAGGCTGTCACCGTGGATGAGTTTCAGCGTATCGAGAAAATTGACCGTTAGGTCCAAGCTCTCACCGCCGCCACAGTCGCTGTCGGGATTGCCAGCCCACACCGAGGCGGCGAGCACGCCCATGCTGCTCTTGCCGGTTTCAGGATCGCCGACGATCTCCGCCTGCGAATTGATATAGCCGCGTGGTGCGAAGCGTAGCAGAGGCCCGATAAGCGCGAACGCGATGACGAAAAAGGGAAGCGGCTGCCGCGTAGCGAAGGGCGCTACGGCGATCTGCCAGTCTTCGAGCGAACCGCGCGGCGTGAACTTGGGATGCGACTCGAAGGCGACGATGACCTCACGCGTGTCGAAGCGTGGCGACGCTCGCGTTCCATCGTCGAACACGTAGAAGCCTTGCAGCCAACCCGGCCGTGCGGCGACGAGCGCCTCGCGATATTCGATACGCTCTTCGATCTGGCGCTTTAGCGCGTTCTGCGTGCCGGGCGTGAGGTGTTGAGCGCCGACCTTGGACAAGCGTGCAAATACCTCGCGCGGATCGGCGATCAGGTCGGCGACGGCGAACCAGATTGCACGTTGAGAGGTGCCGAAGCGGATCCAATGACCGCCCTGCTGATCGCGCACGGCATCGAGGATGCGCGGTGTAGCAGGAGGTATTGGCCGGTCGCGACTTAGAGGTATCGCTCGCCGGTTGGACTCCGGATTGGATCGGCGGCTCGGCGCGGCAGCCGAAAGGCGCTTCTTCGTACTCATGATGAAGTTCTCCGTGCGGATTACAACCGGTGGGTCGACGGCCGTGCTTCCCACCTTCCCACCCTTCCCACCTTGCTGAGCAACAACCAGCAATTAGCACGCAGTGTTGTTACCCCTAGGCGCAGTGTTGTTACCCCCTCGCCCATGTTCTGGCCGTTCGACCCCATCGAAGAGCCGAAACATGGCCTCTTCCACCCTGTAGATGGCACCCGTTCAGCTCACGCCCTTCACGAATAAATACAACCGCTTCATCGCTGCCGAACCGCCTTTACGCCGCGACCAGCAGTCGTGGATTACGACCAGATCGGTGAATTTCTGCCGGTCGAGCCAGAGCAGAACCTGGGTTGCGTAGGGTTCAGGGATACGCCGGGGACCACGCACGCGCTTCAGTTTCCCACCGATCTGGATGACGGGGCGGCTCGGCCAGTAGCTTTTTGCGAGGTAGCTGAGCTGGGCGACTCGGTCGCCGATACGGGAGCGCCGCACCGGTGCGGCGCCGGTCGGGGTGACCGTGTAGCCTTTGATGGTTTTCGCCCTCAGACCCTCTTGCAACGCCGCCGCCTTCGCTGCCGTCGTCACGAGGTGGAAGTGCAACTGGTAGCGGCCGGAGCTCGGTTCGAACTCGCCGTGCAACACCGCGAACAGCGGCCCTGGGACCTTAAAAACCCCCGCCCGGTTCAGATGCTGCCGGAACTGCGCCTTCAGCTTCGCCGCGTTCGTCCCATCAAGTTCGGCGGGAGTGAGCCCCCAGCCGGCGTAGATCACCGTCACGGTGCGCAGCTCAGCATCTGGGTATTCGGCGAAAGCGTCGAGCAGCGCGCCATTCAGACCTTCCCGGATCGCCCGCATCCGTAGCGATGATGCAAGGGTCGGGGGCGGGACGCTCTGCGCAACTCCACGCTCCAGGCGTTCGGCGAGACTGTCGAGAGCTACTGTGTCGAGCGTCGGGTGACCGACCCGCGGCGAGAGCTGCTTGGCCAGCCACAGGCGCGCCGCGATGTTCAACCAGTTCGTCGGGCCCGGCCGGTTCAGCACCCGGCGCATTCGTCGTGCTCGGCGCCCGTCTTCCCCAGCAGCCTTGGCCGCGGTTTCGAAGCCCTCAGGCAACCCTGCGGGCGCCGCCACGAACTGCGAAGCCGTAGTGGCCTCCTCACGATGCGGCGTGATGGGGCCTGCTCGCGTGCGCGTCGTGGCACCTATGCCCGACTGCCGCACGGCACGCCTCGCAAAATTTGAGGGCAGTATTGGCCTCGCCATCGCTGATGTCCTGATCGGAAGGCGCCGTGGTGCTCAGCACTTGAGCGTGTGCTTACGGCGCGCCGGTGTCTGCCGGTTCGGCTCAGCGATGACACGCACGTCGACGGAGGCTGCCCCAACCCGCACCTGCACCGCGTAACCTTTACCGGCTGCCGGAAGCGCGACGTTGATGCTGAGATCTGCCGCGTCTTGCTCGGCTCCGACGGGAGAGATCTCACGCGCCTCGCCAAGGCTTTTCCTGGGCTTGGAGGTCGGCGGTCCTGGCTTAGAGGTCTGCCCTGGCCCCCTGGTCGAACGAATTGCGATTGGGGCGATGTCTGATGATGCGTCTGTCGCCTCGACCCACCACGCCTCGCTCGCTCGGTTCACCGCTTCAGGTAGGTCGAACTTCCACCCCCGCTGGCTGACTCGTTGCAGACCCTCCAATGCCCGGTTCAGCACCCCTGAGCGTTCCGTTTCCCAAATGCGGGGAAAGAGCGTCCGGTCAGCTTCCTCGCTCGTGAATTGCCGCTCGAAGGGAATGACGGTGAGGCGGCGGCGGAAGCCGTACGAGGTATCGCGCAGGTAAGGTACGTCATTGCACAGGAGCAGCGGCGGCGCCCCAACTCGGAACTCGAACGCGTCCCGATGCTTCGGCTCGCCGGTGACGATCTTGGCCTCGCTGATCGTTTTCAGCATTCCATCGGGCAGGATTGTCCCGACCGCCACGTCGTCGTCGAGGAACAGAGCCTTGTCGGCCAGATGGCTGCGCATGAATCTATTGCTGGCTAGTTCACCCACCGGCATCGCTGCCACGCGCTCGCGACCGAGCAGGCGGACAAGCAAGCCGGCGAGGGCAGTTTTGCCGTCGCTACCGGCGCCCCAACCGACGAAGATCCGCGCGTCAGGTCGGGCGGGCTGCAGCAAGTAGCCGGCAAACTCGTGCCAAAAGTCGACCAGGGCGGCCGGCGCTGTCGAAGCTGAGAAGATTTCGCGTAGGGTGCGGTCGTAAAGGGGGCAGGCCGCCTTCGGGTCGTAGGCCACGTCGAGGCAGTAACACAGGCGCGAAGCCGGATTATGCGGCCGGCGTTCGACTGAACCATCGGGGGTGATCCATAATTCCCCGTTGGCGACGTTGATGATGGGGAGAGGCTCGTTAAGGCGCGAGCGATCCGGGCCGGTCGCCTGCCGCATTTTCATGAGTTCGATCACTTCACGGGTGACCGCACGAGGCCGCTGCGGGCCCTGGCCTGTCTCCACATATAAATGCCGGAGAACCATCCCGCCGAGTTCAGCTTCGGACAGGGGGATCCAGTGCGTGCCGTTGAACCGAAGAAATCCACTGTCGCTGCAGGTCAGGTGCGCGCCACGTGCAAAAATATCATCAATTACCAGCTGCCCAATGCTCAGTGCATCTAGCAGTTTATATTCTCGAACTGCCGGTCGTGTGACTGAGTAAAGCAAGGAATTGTCGCTCATGGCGCGACACCCTTCGTAGACGCAATTTGTATCGTCTCTAACGCTTCAATAAAACGCTCAAGCTCGTCCGAGCGGACAAAGGTCCGGCATCCAAGCTTCACAGCGCTTAGTTGGTGGCCCTTCAGAAGTTCATAGAAACGCGTTCGCTTGATGCCGAGGAGCGCGCAAGCCTCCGATACAGAGAGAAGCCGCACGGTAAGCGGCGGAGGAAAGCTGACGGGAGTGGCCGATAGCGAACGCATCCGGATGGTAGAGCATGCATTCGAACACTATGCCGTCTGATAGAGAAAAATCAGCTATGGCGCGCCTGTCAGACACGGCGGCGTGTTCGCGGGTTCCCTGTCACCAGCACAGACGTACTCAGATTGGCGTCTTCCAATTGTTGGAGGACGGACCTCGCCATTTCCTGGAGAGTGGCGCTTCGCGCATTGAGCTTTTCTTGGTCGGCTGGAGATACGAGTCCTTGGCTTCTCAAATAATCCTGGGCTATCTCAGACAGCTTTTTTGCTGTAGGTGGATTGCCTTTATTGTGTCCAGTTAATGAAATGTAGCGCCACATGACGGCCGGGATTTCTGCGCGTCCTTTCTCGCGATATATTTTGTAGCGGTCCAACCATTCCTGGCCTGGTATATCTTCGTAGGCAATAAGTTTGCGCAGGGCTGTTTGTGGAAAAGAAATATACAGTGGTATTGCAATTTGTCTGTCACCTATCTGATAAATCTTTTCGAGGGGCGAATCGCGTCTCAGTGGCCACGAATTATCCTCAAGATACTCGCTGGCAATGGATATTGTTGAGTCGATCCAGTCAACTCTAGAATCTGCCTCCGCTAATGTCCAGTATTCAGGCTTGATGCTAAGTTGACGTAGTCTTGGGAGGCCATCTTCGCTCCAGAGCGGATCGATCTCATCCTCTTCCGGAGCCTCTAGGCTCACATCCTCTATATCTTCCTGGCCCAACAGCGAGTGCGGAGAGGTGCGGGCCTCCAGCAATGCGGGAGCCATTATATAAACAGTTGCCCTGAACAATTGACGCTGTAGGCCTGACAGAACCTGACTTCGAACAGTCGAGGCAAGATCCTCTCCGCTACCCGCGCGATACGAAACTTCGCGATGATTCAGTTTGATGCGATCACTTTCCGTCCAATCAGTGTCATACAACAACTTTCCGACGCGATCTATGAATATTGACGCCCGTTCATGCGATTGCTCAGCAAGTACAGATTTGGGTGATAATCTGCTTCGGAAAACTGCGCGTCGTGCCATCGGCCGATCTACCCTACAATTATCTCGGGGAACTATGCATTCGGAAAAATTAGTTTCGCGCCACAGATTTTTTGCAGTTCTAGCTTAGTTGACGGTCTTGCTGGCCTGGAGCGAGAAACGCGCACCACGCTGCCATAAGCGCACGACGCTTCGCCAAGGCGTCGCCTCGTCGGTACGCCTGTTCCGCCTTGTCGCCCACGGCATGCGCAAGTGCCGCTTCCGCGACCTCTCGAGGGAACTCAGTGCAATCACCTGCCCAATCTCGGAAGGACGAGCGGAACCCGTGCGTTGTCGCTTTGACTTTCATGCGTTCAAGGAGCGCATCGAACGCACCCGTCGAGAGGTGTCGGTCGCTTCGGTGACCTTCGAATACGTAGGCCCCGCGGCGAGCCTGTCCCATCTCAGCAAGGATCGCTAGGGCACGGTCGCTGAGGGGTACGCGGTGGTCGCGCTCAGCCTTCATCCGTGCGGCGGGCACCGTCCATAGCTTGGCCGTTACATCGATTTCATCCCATCGCGCACCGACAACTTCACCAACACGGGCTGCGGTTAAGATCGCAAGCTCCAGCGCGCGCGCCGCAATCCCATCCCGGCAACGTAGATCCGCGACGAACGCCGGGACTGTCTCGTAAGCGAGCGCAGTGTGGTGCCCGCGGGTGAGCTTGCGCCGTTTAGGGAGGAGCTGATCCAAATGACCGCGCCACCGGGCCGGGTTTTCGCCTGTGCGCAGCCCCTTCGCCTTGGCGGCGTCCAACACCTTTTCAATGCGCCCGCGAACGCGCGAGGCGGTTTCTGCTTTCGTGGTCCAGATTGGTTGCAGCACGGCAAGCAGGTCGTCGGTGGTAATCGCATTGAGAGGCTTGGAGCGGAGGCTGGCAGCGTAGGTGTTAAGCGTGCTCGTCCACTGAGCGGCGTGCTTCGTGTTGCGGAAGCCCTTGGCTAACTCGGGCACGAGCTGATCCGCAAAGGCACCGAACGTCATGATTGGAGCCGCAGGTGCCCCGTTCTCTTGGCGCGCAACAATCGGGTTGAGTCCGTCGGCGAGAAGTCGCCGGGCCTCGTCGCGTTTGCGGCGGGCATCCGCAAGGGTGACGACATGTGCGCCGCCGAGCCCCATTTCGCGCTGCTTGCCGTCAAAACGAAAGAGGAAGATCCAGCGACGGGCTCCGCTGGGATCGACAATGAGGTAGAGGCCGTCGCCGTCGCCGAATCGGCCAGGACCGACCGTTTGCACAGTGCGGGCTGTGAGCTTGTTGACCGCGCGCGCCATAGTGTCCGCCAAACCCCCAGCGAATACCCTAGCAGTTGCCGCGGATCGTAGCGAACGTGGGCGGACGTCGACGAACAGCGCAGCCGCTTAACGCCTTGGTTGTAAGGCGTTTTCGCACAGGGGTGAACAGGGGCGAACAATGAGCTGGCGGAGACGGAGGGATTCGAACCCTCGATACCCATTTCTGGGTATGCTCATTTAGCAAACGAGTGCCTTCAGCCGCTCGGCCACGTCTCCGGCGTTCTGGCTCTAGAAGGTCGGCCCCGGCGGGTCAACCCGATCCTGGCGTGCCGCGGCGCGGCGGCGGCGTTCGACATGCTTGGCGATGCGCAGATGCCGCGAGATCGCGTAGTTCATCGCCGTCAGAAAGCCGTAGGTGCCCCGCACGAAATGGCGGCGGCCGAGATAGGCCTTCAGGAAGTTGCCCGGCAGCTCGACGAAGACCCGCCAGCTCGGAATCACCACCCCCCTTGCCTCCAGGTCGTCCGCCTGCTGATCCGAGTAGCGGTTGAGCTTGTCGAGCTGGTCGCCCAGCGAGCGCACCGAGAAATGGTGGATCACGCCCCTGAGCCGCCCCGCCGTCACCCCCGGTTCCAGCGCCACCCGGTCGTGGACCGGGGAGGCGGCGTAGCGGCCCCGGTCCTTCCGGTAGAGCCGCACCGGGGTCAGCGTGTAGGCGAGCGGGTGCGGGCGCGCCTCGCCCGGAAAAACCTCGGCGATGCCGATCCGCCAGGCCGGCCGACGCGGCTCTCCGGCCGCGAACAGGACGCGGATCTCCCGGGCGAGCGCCTCCGGCACCACCTCGTCGGCGTCGAGGTTCAGGAGCCAGACGTGGCGGCACTGATCCTCGGCGAAGCGCTTCTGCGGCCCGTAGCCCGGCCACGGATTGTGGATCACCCGCGCGCCGAGCGATTCCGCCAGAGCCGGGGTGCCGTCGGTCGAACCCGAATCGACCACCACGAGATCGTCGGTCAGGTCGCGCACCGCCCGGATCGTCGCGCCGATCCGGTCCGCCTCGTTGTGGGCGATCAGGAAGATCGACAGGGGGAGGGGCCCCGCAGCCCCCGCAGCCGGCAGGCCCCGTAACGGGCCGCTCACGCCAGCCAGTCCGGGACCCGGTCGAGGGCAATCAGCGCGTCGACGTCGAGGCGCGGCCGCACTACGGCCGCCCGCTCGCCCCGCACCAGAACCTCCGGCACCAGGGGCCGCGTGTTGTAGGTGCAGGACTGGACCGCCCCATAGGCGCCCGCGCTCATCACGGCGATCAGGTCGCCGGCCTTCACCTCCGGCATCTCGCGGTTGAGGGCGAGGTAGTCGCCGCTCTCGCAGACCGGACCGACCACATCGGCCACGATCCGTTTGGCGTCCGGCCCCGGCTCGGCCGCGGGGCGCAGGCCGTGATAGGCCTCGTACAGGGTCGGGCGGATCAGGTCGTTCATCGCCGCATCGACGATCACGAAGGTGCGCCCCGCGCTGTGCTTCACGTACAGCACCCGGGTCATCAGGATCCCGGCATTGCCGACGATCATCCGGCCGATCTCGAACACTGGCCGCAGGCCGAGCGGCGCGAAATGCGGCCGCAGGGTCGCCGCCAGGGCGGCTGGGTCCGGGGGCGGGGCGTTGTCGTCCCGGTAGGGGATGCCGAGGCCGCCGCCGAAATCGATGTGGCGCAGGGGATGGCCCGACGCCATCAGCTCCCGGGCGAGGCCGGCGAGCAGCCGGGCCGCATCGGCGAAGGGCGCCAGATCGGTGATCTGGCTGCCGATATGCATGTCGACCCCGTGCACCGCGAGGCCGGGCAGGGCGGCCGCCGTGGCATAGACCGCCGGGGCCCGGGTGATCGGGATGCCGAACTTGTTCTCGTACTTGCCGGTGGAGATCTTGGCATGGGTGCCGGCGTCCACGTCCGGGTTCACCCGGATCGAGATCGGCGCCGTGAGGCCGAGCCCCGTCGCAGTCTCGGAGAGAACCGCGAGTTCCGGCTCGCTCTCGACGTTGAAGCAGAAGATCCCGGCCTTCAGCGCCGCCTCCATCTCGGCGCGGGTCTTGCCCACCCCGGAAAAGACGATCTTGCCCGGGTCGACCCCAGCCGCCAGCGCTCGCTGCAGCTCGCCCCCCGAGACGATGTCCATCCCGGCGCCCTTCGCCGCCAGGGTCCGCAGCACGGCCTGGTTCGAGTTCGCCTTCATGGCGAAGCAGACCAGCGCGTCGTCCCCCGCGAAGGCCTCGGCGAAGACGCGGTAATGCCGCTCCAGGGTCGCGGTGCTGTAGCAGTAGAACGGCGTGCCGACCTCCGCGGCGAGGCCCGTCAGATCGACGTCCTCGGCGTGCAGCCGGCCCTCGCGGTATTGGAAATGGTGCATCTCGGCCGTGTCTCGTCTGGCGCCGGGGCGGGCTGTCTCCCGTGAAACATCCGTCCGCCCGGTGCGGCGTCCCGGTCCACCCTCTGGCGCATCCTCGTCTTCCGAAAGCCGGAAGCTACCCTCGGGACGATGCTCTACAGCAGCGGATCCAGAATGAAAGGTTCCTTCGGGACGCGGTAGCCCCGCCGCGCGCCGCGGCTGGTCTGTACGGGCGCATCGGTTCCGCCCGGCGGCACCGCCGCCACGGACAGCTCGTCCCCGGCGCGCACGGAAGCCGGGTCCGGCTCCGGCGCGCCGCCGCCGAGGCCGACCGAGACCGGCAGGGTGCGGCGGCCGTTCACCGTATCCGAACCCGCCTGCGCGGAGGGGGCTGCCACGGGGGCCGAGGTCTGGGGCGGTTCCAGGGCGCCGCGCCGCCCGCAGGCGGAGACCGCTAGGGCGACGAGGCCGGACGCGGCGAGGAGCTTCAGGGCGGAGTTCGACAGCATCGCGCGAGGGTCCGGCGGGCTCGGCACCGGCACGCAGGGCGCCGGCGGGAACCCGACCTTAGCCGTTGCCGCGCGGCGGCGCGAGCGCGCCGCCGCAACAGGGCAGAAGCGTCGGCCTCAGCCGCGGCGGTCCTTGCTGTCCCGTGCGCCCTGCCGGCCCTTGGCCGGGCTGTTCTGACCCTGCTCGGCCTCGTAGGCGTCGATCGCGCGGCGGCAGTTCTCGCTGAGCTTCTTCCAGTTCTTCTGGAAGCAGGCATCGGTGGCCGGATCGTCGGGGGCCAGATTGCCGCAATAGGTCAGGTAGTCGCCGGTGCAGTACTTCTTGAGGGTCTCGTTGCCGCGCTTCGTCTGCTGCGCCGCCGCCGGCAGCGTCAGGGCAGTGGCCGCCGCGAGGGCGAGGACGATTGGCTTCAGGCGCATGGGTATCCGTACCATCTGTCGGAATAGGAGAAGTGCAGAACGCGTCGGCGCTGCGATGGGGCCTTCGCGTGGTCGAAACAAGGCGGCCAATGCAGGTTTCCGCGTCGGGCGCGGCGGGAAAACCCGCTCAAACCCGCTCGGGCTGCGCGACCGGATAGGCGGCCCGGGGCATCCGGCCCTGGCTCGTCAGGGCATCGGCCACCTCGGCGATTCGGAGGCGCAGCTCTGCGTTCTCCCGCTCGATGCCGGCGTGACGCTCCGATTGCCGGTCCGCCACCGTCAGGGCCAGCGCTTCCTCGGCCGCCCTCAGGCTCGCGCGCAGGTCGTCGCGCTCGGCCGCAACGGCCGCGGCATCCGGGATGCCCGCCGGATCCGTCGTCGAATCGGTCGCCTGCCGCAGCCCCAGGAGCGTGTCGAGGAGGTCGGCATGGGCCTCCTCCAGGGCCTGGAGCGTGGCGAGGCTGGCGGTGCCGTCCTCGCGGGCGAGGGCGAGCTCGGTCTCGAGCTCCCGGGTCTTGGCCTGGACCTGGGCGATCTCGGCGTCCCGGGCCGCGACGTCGCGGGCCAGCGCGGCGACCCGCATCGTCCCGGCGCCGAGCGCGGCCATCTCGGCCTGGCGCTTCGCTTCCGCCGTCTCCACCCGGCGCTCCAGGCGGCGCTGCTGGACGGCGAACTGCGCGCGCAGGAAGTCGCGCTCGGCAGCGACCTCGGCCGGGGACAGGGGCAGACGCGCCTCCACGCGCCGCCGCGCCAACCGCGCGGCGCGGGCGTTGAGCGCCGGCAGCAGCAGGAGGCCGCACAGGCTCGCCGCCAGGAAGCCCAGCGCGAAGATCATCACCGCTTCGATCACGAGGGAACAGCCCGCGCATCCGGCCGGACAACCCGACCCGCCTCTACTCTAGCCCAGGTTGATCGGAAGGGGGAAATCCGATCCTCCAACCGATCAGAACGGGTTCCAGGTCGGCTCTCGGGTGAATTTCAGATAGCCGACATTGATACCCAGCCGCGCGCCCACGCCGCTGCGGATCGGAACCACGATGATCCGGTCGTTGACCACTGCGGTCATGCCGAAGCCGCCGACCAGATAGGCCGAACCGTCGACGCCGCCGAAGCGGCGGTACAGGTCGCGCACGTTCGGCAGATTGTAGACCAGCATCATGGTGCGCGCGCCGTCGCCGCCGACGTCGAAGCCGACCGACGGCCCCTGCCAGTAGATGCGCCGCTGGCCGGCATTGCGGGTGTAGAGGGTGCCCTCACCGTAGCGGACACCGGCCACCACCGCGCCGCCGCCCTCCTGACCGAGGATGTAGCCGTTCGGCTCACCCCAGCGCCGGCCCGCCTCCTCGACGGTCAGCGCGAGCCCGCGGGAGACCGAGCCGAAGAACCGGTGGCCCGATTCGACGATCTCTCCCGGGCGGAAGGTCTCGGGGGTGTCGGCATCCTCGCCGCGCGCCAGGGCGGCCCCCGGTAGGCCGAGGGCGGTGCCGAAGGGGGCGCCGAGCGCCAGGGCGAGGCCCGCGCGCAGCAGGTGTCGGCGGTCGGGGCCGCGATCGTCTCGTGCCGTCATCATTGTCTCCTCGCCCGGTTCGATTAACGGTTCGTGCGATGGACCTGTGCCGCTTTCGTCCCGCCGGGCCGGCACCGGCTGCGGCCCGGGAACCCTCATCCGTCCGGGCCTCACGTCCCGCTCCGGCGCGGGTGGATGAGTCGGACCAGCTTCCGGGGGAATTCGCAAGATGTGGTTAACGCGTCCCGATCCCGCACCCCGGGCCCTATGCCGGCCGGGTTTGGCCGGCGCGCTCGCCGTCTGCGCGGCCCTCGCCGGGCCGGCAGCGGGCCAGCCGGCGAGCAATCCGGTGGGCGAGCCGGCGGGCACGACGATCGCGCTGCTGACGCTCAACGGCTTCGATCCCGTCAGCTACTTCCTGGCGGGTGGGCCGCTCGCCGGGACGGGGCGGTTCGAGCTGACCTGGGGCGGACAGGTCTGGCGCTTCGCCAACGGTGCCAACCGCGAGGCCTTCCGGGACGATCCGGCCGCCTACGCCCCGCGGCTCGGCGGCTACGACGCTGCTGGGGTCCTGGAGGGCCGGCTGGTGGATGCCGACCCGCTGATCTTCGCGGTGCTCGGCGAGCGGCTCTACCTGTTCCGGGATGCGGGGCGCCGCGCCCGGTTCCTGGCCGATCCCGGCCTCGCCGGGCGGGCGGAGGTGGCTTGGCCGGGTCTACAGGGCCTGCTGGACCGGCCGCCTACGACGCCGCGGTGAGGGGCGCCGGTCGTGCTGGGCTACGGGTCCCGCAGGCGCCGGGGAGGGCGAGGCATGGGGCCAGGGAAGGGTCGCCCAGGGCCGCGAAGGGCCCGTTGCGGTGGTCCGGCCCGTGCTGCCCGTAGCGGATCGGGCCGCCCCCCGGCACCACCACGCAGCCCCCGGCGGCCGCCACGATATGATCGCCGGCCGCCGTGTCCCATTCCATGGTCGGGCCGCAGCGCACGTAGATGTCCGCCTCGCCGGCCGCGATCAGACCGAATTTGAGGGCCGAGCCGACCTGGCGCGTCTCCAGCACGGGGAGGGCCGAGAGGCAGATCGCGGTCTCGGCGTCGCCGTGTCGGCGGCTGCCGAGCGCCAGGAGGCCGGCCGCCGGCACCGCGCGGACCTGCACCGGCCGCCCGGCGCCGGGCCGTCCCGCCGTCACCGGGGCCTCGACGGCCTTCGTCCCCGCCCACCAGACCCGATTGAGACCGGGCGCCGCCAGGGCCGCCGCCACCGGGCGCTCGCCCGCCACCAGGGCGATGTTGACCGAGTAATCCGGCGTCCCGGCCAGGAAATCGCGGGTGCCGTCCAGGGGATCGACCAGGAAGAAGGTCTCGGCGGGCCGCAGCGTGCCGCCCGGCGCCGCGGCCGCGCGCTCCTCGGCCACGACTGCGATGCCGGGGAATCGCTCGGCCAGGGCGGCGACGATCAGATCCTCGGACTCGACGTCGGCGGCGCTCGACGGGGTCCCGTCAGGCTTCAGGGCGTGGGGGCAGGGGGCCCGGTGATAGCGGCGCAGGATCTCGCCCGCCGCGCAGGCGATCTCGGCGAGCGCCGCGGCAATCCGCTCGCGCTCAGGTCCCGAGATCGTCGCCGCGCCCGTCATGGTCCCTCCCAAGACTCTCTTGAATGCCCGAGCGGGGGAGGGATGTCGACCTGTTCCGGTGCTGGACGCGCTCAGGCCTTCGGGTCCTGACCGTGGTGGCCCCCCTCCCGGATCCCACCGCGTCCGCTTTCGCCAGCAACCGAAGGCCGGATCGCTCCGAGTTCGGCGAAGCAGGGGGCGATAAATGCCAGGCAAAAAAAACGCAGTCGGCAGATCACCGGCTCTGTGCAAAATTTTAAACTTTGCGTGTGATCAGGCTAAAATTAAGAACGACTTAAACTAGACCTTGGTCGGTGCTGCAATGATCCGTGCAATATTATTTTTATTGCTGACATCGCATTTTATATTAGCGGAGAAATACTCTCACGCAGCGGATCCCGATGAGCTAAAATCGCAATATCGGAGACCGACAACTGTCCCATTTCCCGCGAAGGCGCCGTTCTCGCCGCAGATGGCGACCCTCGGCAAGATGCTGTTCTTCGACCCCCGCTTGAGCGGGATGCAGAATCTGAGCTGCGCGAGCTGCCACAACCCGTCCTTCGGGTTCGAGGTGCCGGTCCCCCGCCCGATCGGCGCGGCCAACACGCCGCTCGGGCGCAAGGCGCCGACGTTGCTCAACGCCGCCTGGATTCCGAAGCTGTTCTGGGACGGGCGCGCCCCCGATCTCGAGAGCCAGGCGCTGGGCCCGATCACCGCCCCGGCGGAGATGAACGGCGACATCCCGGTGATCGTCGCGCGCCTGAAGGCCACGCCGGACTACGCGCGCTGGTTCCGCACCCTGTTCCCCGCGGACGGGGTCACGCAGGAGAATATCCTCACCGCCATCGCCACCTATGAGCGGACGGTCGTGGCGGGATGGGCTCCCTTCGATCGCTGGATCGAGGGGGATGCAGGAGCGATCTCGCCCGCCGCGCAGCGGGGCTTCGTCCTGTTCAACGGCAAGGCCGGTTGCGCGAGCTGCCACACCGGCTGGAACTTCAGCGACAACAAGTTCCACGATCTCGGCATCCCCACGGAGGATATCGGCCGCGCCGCCTTCGAGCCCGACAATCCCCTGGCGCAATACGCGTTCAAGACGCCGGGCCTGCGCAACCTGACCTACCGCGCGCCGTTCGGGCATGCCGGCCAGTTCGCGACGCTGGAGGACATCATCACCTTCTACGAGACCGGCGGCCTCCCGCGGCCCTCGAAATCGCCGCTGATGCGCCCCCTCGCCCTCACCGCGGAGGACCGCACGGACCTGATCGCGTTCCTGCGGGCGCTGACCGCGGAGCAGACGCGCACCGCCCTTCCGAATCTTCCGAACTGACCCGGGATCGCGCCAGCACCATGTCGATCCGTCTCAAAATCCTCCTGCCGCTCCTTGGCTTCACGCTCCTGGCCGGCCTGCTGGCCGGCGTCACCGGCCTCGTCGGCCTCAAGGCCCTGGCCGACCTGTCGGCGCTCGCCGAACGCAGCGCCGCGGCGACCGAGGCGAGCCAGGCGGCCCGCGACCAGTTCCGCCGGGCGGAGGATCTGGTCGCGCGCGTCGGCGCGATGACCGATATCCTCGATCTGGCGCCGATCACCGCCGATTTCACCGCGTCGAGCGACCGCGTGGCGGCCCTGCTCGGGCAGATCCGGCGCGCCGCCCTGTCGGAGCCCATGCTGCGCCTCTCGGAAGAGATGGAAACCGAGGCCCGGCGCTGGCGCGGGGATGCCGAGATCCTGCTTGGCCTCCGCTCCGGGGCCGAGATTCCCACCCCCGAACGGATGACCAGTCAGGGCCGCCAGCTGCAGCAGCGTTTCGACGCCGCGGTGGCTCTGGCCGCGACGGAAGCGCGGTCTCAGATGCAGGCGACCCGGGAGGCGACCACCCGGACGATCTGGGTGATGCTCGGCCTCGCGGGGGCCGTGGTCCTCGTGAGTGCGCTCACGGCCTGGTGGCTAGCCGGCAGCCTGAGCCGCCCCCTCGTGCGTCTGACCGCCGAGACCGCCCGCCTGGCGACCGGCGATACCGATGTCGCCTTCGCGGCGGCTGGCCGCCGGGACGAGATCGGCGCCATCGCCCGCGCCGTTGTGGCGATCCGCGACCTGTCGGTGGCGGAGGCAGGCCAGCGGTTCGAGCGCGCGCAAGCCGATCGTGTCCGCGCGGAGCAGGCGCGCCGCACGATGCTGCACGACCTCGCCGACGGGTTCGAACGCTCGATCGGCGGGATCGTGGCCCATGTGGGACGGGCCGTGACCGACCTGCAGGTCTCCTCGGGCACGATGCGCCAGGCCGCGGAGGGGACGGCCCTGCGCTCGACCAGCGCGGCCGGCGCCGCACGGCAGACCGCCGGCAATGTCGACACGGTGGCAACGGCGGCCGGGGATCTCGGCACCCGGGCCGAGGTGATCGGCCGGCAGGTCGTCGAGGCGGCGGGGATGTCGTCGGCCGCGATCGAGGCCGCGTCCCGCACCGGGGAGATCATGGCCGGCCTGTCGGCTGCCGCGAACCGGATCGGCGACGTGGTCGGCCTCGTCTCCGACATCGCGGCGCGGACGAACCTGCTCGCGCTCAATGCCACGATCGAGGCGGCGCGCGCCGGCGAGGCCGGGCGGGGCTTCGCCGTGGTGGCCTCCGAGGTGAAGGATCTGGCGGGCCAGACGGCCCGGGCGACCGACGAGATCGGCGGCCAGATCGAGGCGATCCGGACGGCCGCCGCGGAAGCGGATCGGGCGCTCCAGGACGTCAACGGTCAGATCCACGCGATGGGCGGGGTGACGGCGCACATCGCCGACGCGATCGCGCAGCAGGGTGCGACCACCCGGGCGATCGCCAGCAGCCTGGACGAGGCCGCAGCGGGCGTCGGGCGGGTGACGGCCGACATCACGGAGGTCGCCCGGTCCGCGGAGGCGGCGGGGCACGCCGTCCTGGCCTTCGCGACGGCCTCCGACGAACTGGCGGGTCAATCCCGGACGCTGAGCGCCGAGGTGGCGCAGTTCCTCCGCAACGTGCGGTCCGCCTGACCCGCGCCGGGACCGTATCGCCTGCCGGTCCTGACCTATCGGCGCGCCGTCACGGACCGCCGGATCCGCGCCTGCAGGGCCTGGCTCCGGCGCCGGTGGCGGCGCAGCTCCGCGGCGAGGCTGCGCGCGTCCGGCAGGCCCAGGGCCATGGCGATCTGCCGGGCGGCCGTCTCGGACGGCTCCCCGGCGGGATCGGCCATCACCAGCCGCTGCCATTGATAGACCGCGTCGAGGAACCCGTAGGTCTCGGCCAGCGCCTCGGCCGCTTCGTCCGGCAGCAGCCCGCGCGCCGCCGCCCCGCGGAAGAGGGCCTCCGCGCCGAGCCCGATGCCGTCCGGCCAGTCGTGCGCGTGACTCAGCACAATGGCCTGGGCCAGGAAATCGAGGTCGAACAGGGCGCCGGGGGCGAGCTTCAGGTCGTAGGGGCCGGCATGGCCGCGCTCTTGGGCGACGAGCGCCCGCATCGCCCCCGCCTCGGCGCAGACTTCAGCCGGCGCGCGCGGTTGAGACAGGATCGCGGCGATCCCGGCCATGACGGCCGCCCCCAGGGTGGCGTCCCCCGCCACGATCCGGGCCCGGGCCAGAGCCATGTGCTCCCACAGCTCCGCCGCCTCGCGGTGATAGGTGGTGAAGCCGGTCAGCTGCACGGCGGGCGGGCTGTGGCTGCCGTAGGGACGCAGGCGCAGATCGACCGCGTAGAGCCGGCCGCGCCGGGTCGCCGTGGTGAGCGCCGCGGTGAGGCGCTGCGCCAGACGGTTGTAGGCCACGACCGCATCGAGGGGGCGCCGGCCGTCGCTGGTCCGGTCCTCGGGATCGAAATCGTAGAGGAACACGAGGTCGAGATCGGATTCGGCGCTGAGCTGGCGCGATCCGAGTCGGCCGAGCGCCAGGACGCAGCAGCGCCCGTTCGGCACCGCGCCGTGATCTTTCACGAAGCGGCGCGCCTCCGCCTCCAGGCTCAGCGCCACCGTGGCGTCGGCGATCGCCGCGTAGGCCTCTCCGGCCTGTCGGGGCGTCAGGATGCCCGAGAGCAGGCGCGCGCCGGTCACGAAGGTCATCTGCCGGGTGGCGTCCCGGCAGCGATCCAGGAACTCCTCGTGGCTCGCCGGCTGGCCGACCAGGGCCCGGTACTGGGCGCGCACCGCCTCCGGATCCGAATCCGGCGTGACGAAATCCGGGTCCAGCACGGTGTCGAGGACGTGCGGGCTCAGGCCCACGATGTCGGCAAGCCGCGGCGCCGTGCCCAGGATGTCGGCAAACAGCAGGCGCAGCCGCTCGTGGGCGCGCAGGATCGCCAGCAATTCCGCCACGGCCGGCATCCGCGCGAAGGCCCGGTCGAGGGCGAGCAAGGCCGCGTCCGGGTCGGCGGTACCGCCGAGCGCCCGTAGCAGCGCCGGCAGCATCTCGGCCAGGATCTCCCGGGCTCGGCCGGTCCGCAGGGCCGGGCGGCGGCCGCGGTGCCAGCCCTGCACGGTCTCCCAGGCGCGCTCCGGCTCGCGGAACCCGAAGGCCGCGAGCCGCGCCAGGGTTTCGGGCTCCGGCGTCTCACCCTCGCCGAAGACGAGGCCCGCCTCGGCGGCGGGATCCTCCGCCTCGAACAGCAGGGCGTAATGGGCCTGGACCCGGCCGGCCTGGTGCAGGAACACCGCCTCGAAGGACGCCAGATCCGGGAATCCCGCGAACAGGGCGAGCCCGGTCAGCGCCTCGGTGCCGGTCGGCAGGCGCTGGGTCTGCTCGTCGCGGACCATCTGGATGCGGTGCTCCAGGGTGCGCAGGAAGCCGTAGGCCTCGGTCAACTCGTCCCGGGCGCGTCCGTCGATCCAGCCCGCCGCCGCGAGGCCGTCCAGCATCGCCACGGTGGAGCGGCCCCGCAGGGCGGGCTTGCGGCCGCCGAAGACGAGCTGCTGCGTCTGGACGAAGAACTCGATCTCCCGGATGCCGCCGCGGCCGATCTTGATGTCGTGGCCGGCGACCGCGATGGTCTCGTGGCCGCGGACCATGTGGATCTGCCGCTTGAGGGCGTGGATCTCGGCGATCGCCGGAAAGTCGAAGTGCCGCCGCCAGATGAACGGCGCGAGTTCGGCGAGGAACGCTTCGCCGGCCGGGATGTCGCCCGCGATCGGGCGGGCCTTGATGAAGGCGGCGCGTTCCCAGTTCTGGCCCAGCGTCTGGTAATAGTCGAAGGCGAAGCCCGTGGAGAGGGCCACCGCGGTGGAGCCCGGGTCCGGCCGCAACCGGTAGTCGATGCGGTGGACGTAGCCCTCCGCGCTCCGGTCGGACAGGAGCTTCACCAGCCCCTGCGCCAGCTTGACGAAGAACGGTTTGGGATCGCCGCCGGTCGCGGCCTCCGCGGCAGCGTTCTCGTAGAAGATCACGAGATCGATATCGCTGGAATAGTTCAGCTCGCCGCCGCCGAGCTTGCCGAGCCCGAGGACGATCAGCCCCGATCCGGCCTGCGGCGCGTCCGGATCCGGCGGGTGGAAGCGGCCGGCCGCCATACCCTGCCGCAGCAGCGCCTCGGTGGCCGCGCTCACCGAGGCGTCGGCGAAATCGGACAGTGCCCGGGTCACGGCCGCGACATCCCAGCAGCCGCCGAGATCGGCGAGCGCCACGAGGAGCGCGTGCGCCTCCCGGTTGGCGCGCAGTTGCCGGCCCACCTCCGCGAGGTCGGGATTCGGCCCGCAGGCGGCTCCGACCGTGCGCTGGCGGGCGATGATGTCCCGGCTCGCCACGTCCGGCGGCTGCTCCAGCAGGGCGACCAAGCGCTCCGGTGCCCGCCGGCAAGCCTGCCAGAGGAAGGGGGAGTGGTCGGCGAGACCCAGGAGCAGATCGCAGCAGGCGGGCGTCAGGAAGCCCGCGGGCAAGGCGGGCGCGATCTCGGCGAGCCGGGCCTGCGCGGTGTCCGGATCCGCGACGCGAAGGCGGGGGTGGAGCGTGTCGCGCAGGGAGGCGGTCAGCATGGGGCGGGTTCAGGGCGTTCGCGATCCGCCGCGGCCGGACCCGCGGACCATGGGGCTAACCCGGAGGCCGACGTCGCGTTTCATGGTGCGTCTCACGCCGCCTCCTCCCTGGGTGGGGCCGCGAATCGCGTTGCCGAGTCGAGGCTTCGATCGTCGATCCGTCAATCCCGGTAACGCTTTTCAAAGGCCGGCGTGGCGTTTATCCGTGCGGACCGGTCGTCGCCCCCGGTCCGGCCCGCCGCGCGCGGATTCTTCTGGGCGACGTGTACGCCGGATGCGGCGGTCGACGAACGGCCGCCCGTCGGGGCCCCGGCCCGCAGACGCCCGAACCAGATCCCCCCGGAGCGCACCATGTCGTCCCCGAACTCGCCGACCCTGACCCTCGACGGCCTCGACCTCGCCGCCCTTCTCTGCTCCCGCGTCTGCCACGACGTGATCAGCCCCGTCGGCGCGATCGTGAACGGGCTGGAAGTCCTGGAGGATGACGAGGACGAATCGATGCGCACCTTTGCGCTGGAGCTGATCGGCAAGAGCGCCCGGCAGGCCTCGGCACGGCTGAAATTCGCCCGGATCGCCTTCGGGGCCGCGGGATCGGCCGGCGCGTCGATCGATCTGGCCGACGCTGAGGGCGTGGCCAAGGGGATGTTCTCGGACGACAAGACCAAGCTGACCTGGAGCGCCCCGCAGGCGCTGTTTCCAAAGAACAAGGTCAAGCTGCTGCTCAACCTCGTGATGATCGCCACGACCGCGATTCCGCGGGGCGGCGTGATCGATGTCGTGGCCTCGGGCGACGGCGAGGCGCCCACCTTCGTGCTCAAGTCCAAGGGCTCGCACGCCCGCATCCCCCCGCACGTGGAGGAGCTGATGGCCGGCAGCCCCGAGAGCGGCACCGTCGATGCCCATGGCATCCTGCCGTTCTATGCCGGTCTCGTGGCGCGGGCCGCCGCCATGAGTGTTCGATTCGCCATTCAGGATGATGAGGTGACAATCACGGCCGCGCCGACAGTGATCGAAGGATCGGACGAGGACCCCGGAGAGGCTTCGGACACGGCGCTCGCGTAAAATTCTGAAAAACTTCGGCGCGGGGATGGAATCGAAACGCTTCCCTAACCGCGCCCGAGTAAGTACGGTGCGCGAGACTTTCTCCCGGTTACGAGTAGCGCCTATGGACGACCTGCTTCGCGAGTTCCTGACAGAGAGCGGCGAGCATCTCGATACGGTTGATGCAGAGCTCGTCCGGTTTGAGCAGGACCCGAATAACGAGACGATTCTTCGGAACATCTTCCGGCTCGTCCACACGATCAAAGGAACTTGCGGGTTTCTCGGTCTTCCCCGTCTCGAAGCCTTGGCGCACGCGGCCGAGACCTTGATGGGGCGGTTCCGCGATGGCCTGCCCGCCACCTCCGCCTCGGTCACGCTGATTCTGCTGACGCTGGACCGGCTGAAGGAGATCCTGGCCGACCTGGAGGCCACCGGTACCGAGCCCGCGGGGTCGGACGATGACCTCATCTCGGCCCTGGAGCGCATGGCTGAGGGCTCGCCCGAGGCGGCGCCGGCGGCCCCGCCGCCCCCGCCGGAGCCGGTGCTGCCCGAGCCGGTGGCCCGCGAGCTGAAGCCCGGTGAAGTCTCCCTCGATGAGCTTGAGGCCGCCTTCCTGGCGGCGCCCGGACCGGACGAGGCGGACCATGCCGCCCCCCCGGTCGCAGCCGCTCCCGCTCCCCCGGTCGCTCCGGCCGCCGCCCCCGCCGTGAGCGAGGTCGCCCGGGTGGAGGCCGCCGAGCCCGCCCGCGCCGAGAAGGCCGATGGCGCCGAGGGCGAGGCCGCCGCCACGGGAGAGGCGTCCGCGGCCTCCAAGAATCAGACGATCCGGGTGAGCGTCGACACGCTCGAGCACCTGATGACGATGGTCTCGGAACTGGTGCTGACCCGCAACCAGCTCCTGGAGATCGCCCGCCGTCACGAGGATTCGAGCTACAAGGTCCCGCTGCAGCGCCTGTCGCACGTCACCGCCGAGCTTCAGGACGGCGTGATGAAGACCCGCATGCAGCCGATCGGCAACGCGTGGCAGAAGCTGCCGCGGGTCGTGCGCGACCTCTCGGCCGAACTCGGCAAGCAGATCGACCTCGTGATGGTCGGCGCCGAGACCGAACTCGACCGGCAGGTCCTTGAGGTCATCAAGGACCCGCTGACCCATATGGTCCGCAACTCGGCCGATCACGGCCTCGAATCGACCGCCGAGCGCGTGGCGGCGGGCAAGCCCGCCCGCGGCACGATCCGGCTCGCTGCCTACCACGAGGGCGGCACGATCACGATCGAGATCGCCGACGACGGCAAGGGCCTGAACCTCGCGGCGATCCGCCAGAAGGCGGTGCAGCGCGGCCTCGCCTCCCAGGCCGATGTCGACCGGATGACCGACGCGCAGGTCGCCAAGTTCATCTTCGATGCGGGCTTCTCCACGGCGGCGGCGGTCACCTCGGTCTCGGGCCGCGGCGTCGGCATGGACGTGGTCAAGACCAACATCGAGACCATCGGCGGCCTGATCGACATCGCCACCACGGCGGGCCGCGGCACCACCTTCACCATCAAGATCCCGCTGACGCTGGCCATCGTGGCCGCCCTGATCGTGCGGGCCGGCGAGCATCGCTTCGCCCTGCCGCAGGTGGCGGTGCTGGAGCTGGTGCGGGTCGATGCGGGCGCGCAAAGGGTCGAGCGGATCAATGGCGCGCCGGTGCTGCGCCTGCGCGAGCGGCTGCTGCCGATCGTCTCGCTCACCGGACTGCTCGGGCAGTCGGAGGCGGGCGCCGAGACCGAGCAGGCCGGCTTCGTGGTGGTCGCCCAGGTCGGGCGGGAGCGCTTCGGCATCCTCGTCGACGAGGTCTTCCACACGGAGGAGATCGTCGTGAAGCCGATGTCGGTGAAGCTGCGGCACATCCCGATGTTTGCCGGCAACACGATCCTGGGCGACGGCGCGGTGGTGCTGATCGTGGATCCGAACGGCGTCGCCCGGCAGGTGGCGCAGGGCGTCCAGGGCAGCGGCGGCCATGTGGAGGCCGACGACGAGGCGGCGAACGAGGTGGCCGATTCCAAGACCACGCTCCTGGTGTTCAAGGGCGGCCAGGGCAGCTTCAAGGCGGTGCCGCTGTCGCTGGTCACCCGCCTCGAAGAGATCGAGTGCGCCAAGGTCGAGTGGCTCGGCGGCCGCGCGCTGATCCAGTACCGCGGGCGCCTGATGCCGCTCGTGCCGGCCGACCCGGCGATCGCGATCAAGTCGGAGGGGACCCAGGCCCTGGTGGTGTTCTCCGACGGCGAGCGCGCCATGGGCCTCGTGGTCGACGAGATCGTCGACATCGTCGAGGAGCGCCTCGACATCGAGATCGCGGCCGACCGGTCGGACCTGATCGGCTCGGCGGTGCTGCGGGGCCGGGCGACCGACATCATCAACATCGCCCACTTCCTGCCGCTGGCCTACGACGACTGGGCGCGCGGCCTGAAGCGGCCCGAGCATCTCTCCACGATCCTGCTGGTCGATGATTCGGACTTCTTCCGCGACATGCTGAGCCCGGTGCTGAAGGCGGCGGGCTACCAGGTGGTCACGGCCTCGAGCGCCGATACGGCTCTGGCTGCCCTCCACGCCGATCCGCAGATCGAGGTGGTTGTCACCGACCTGGAGATGCCGGGCCGCAGCGGCTTCGACCTCGTGGCCGCGATGCGCCGGGCCGAGCCGCGGATCGCCGGCCTCCCGGTGATCGGCCTCACCGGGGCGATCGGTGCCGACGCGGTGGAGCGGGCCCGGTCCCTGGCCATCGCCGACCTCGTGGCGAAGTTCGACCGGGCCGGCCTGATCGCGGCGCTGACCGAGATCGGCGCCGGTACGGTCTCGAAGGCCGCCTGATCCCCGCGCGGCCCGTCCCGATCGGGCCGCCCCAAGACGATCATCCGGAGAGTTCTGATGCAGGCTGCCAACGCCAACAGCACCGAGACCGGCACAACCGACGATTTCGTGACCGTGTTCGTCGGCGAGACCCTGTTCGGGCTGGCGATCGAGCGGGTCCACGACGTGTTCGTGCCCTCGGGGGTGACGCCAGTGCCCCTGGCCCCGGCCGAGATCGTCGGCCTCCTGAACCTGCGCGGCCGCGTGGTCACCGCCATGAGTCTGCGCCGGCGCCTGGGCCTGCCCGACGCCGCGGCCGAGGCCGACGGAAGCAAGGCCAATCCCAAGATGGCGATCGGCCTGGAGCAGGCGGGCGAGACCTTCGCCCTCGTGGTCGACGGGGTCGGCGAGGTGCTCAAGCTCGGCGCCGACAGCCGGGAGGCGGTGCCGATCAATCTGGATCCGCGCTTCCGCAACCTCGCAACCTGCGTGCACCGGCTCGACGGCCGGCTCCTGGTAATCCTCGACGTGGACGCGCTCCTCGGCTTCACGCCCGCCGGCGCCAAGGCGGCTTGAGGGAGAGGGCGATGAAAGCGCCGCACGAGACCAACTGCCTGGTGGTGGACGATTCCGCGGTGATCCGGAAGGTCGCTCGGCGGATCATCGAGGATCTCGGCATGAATGTCAGCGAGGCCGAGGACGGCAACGCCGCCCTGGAAGCCTGCGCGGCCCACATGCCGGACGCGATCCTGCTCGACTGGAACATGCCGAACATGGACGGCTACGCCTTCCTCCAGGCCCTGCGCCGGAGCGAGGGCGGCGAGGTGCCCAAGGTTCTGTTCTGCACCACCGAGAACGATGTCGGTGCCATCGCCCGGGCGCTCCGGGCGGGGGCGGACGAGTACATCATGAAGCCCTTCGACCGCGACATCCTCGCGGCCAAGCTCGAGCAGGTCGGGCTCGTCGCCGACGCCGCCTGACCCTGCGCGCACGGCGCCCCTTTCCCGCATCCGCGACCCCGTACCCGAGGCACGCATCATGGCCCTGAGCCCCGCGGTCGCACCGCCACGCAGTCCGCCGAACCAGAGCACGACCGGCTCCGCCGCCGCGATCCGGGTGCTGGTCGCCGACGATTCCGCCGTGGTCCGCGGCCTCGTGGCCCGCTGGATCGGCGAGGCTGGGTTCACGCTCGTCGGCACGGCGTCCAACGGGCGCATCGCCATCGAGATGATTGCCAAGCACGACCCGGACGTGGTCCTGCTCGATATCGAGATGCCGGAGCTCGACGGCACCACGGCGCTCCCGCGCATGCTCGCCATGAGCCCGAGCGTGCAGGTCGTCATGATGTCGACGCTGACCACGCGCAACGCCGACATCTCGCTGAAATGCCTCGCCCTCGGGGCGGTGGACTACATCGCCAAGCCCGAGAGCAGCCGGGGCGTGACCACGTCGGACGTGTTCCGGGCGGAGCTGATCGAGCGCGTGCGCGTTTTCGGCGCGGCCCGCGCCCGGACCCGGCGCCCGGCGCCCGCACCGACGGCCCATCCGGCTGCGTCCGCCGCCCCCGTCGCCGCGCCGGCGGCGCATCTGGCGCCGGCCGCGCCGCGCCCCGCGACCCCGTTCACCCTGCGGCCGAAGGTTCGCAACCGCACCGTGCCGCGCGCCCTGCTGATCGGCTCGTCCACGGGCGGGCCGCGGGCGGTGGGTGAGATGCTGGAGGGCATCGGCGCAGCGGCGCTCCGCCGCCTGCCGGTGCTGATCGTGCAGCACATGCCGCCGATCTTCACCGCGGTGTTCGCCGAGCACCTCACCACCCGCACGGGGATCAAGGCTGCCGAGGGCAAGTCCGACGAGCGGATCGAGCCCGGCCGCATCTACGTGGCTCCGGGCGGGCGCCACATGGGCCTCGTCGCGGGCGCGAACGGCCCGACCATCAAGCTGACCGACGGGCCGCCGGTGAATTTCTGCCGGCCCGCGGTGGACGTGCTGTTCAAGGACGCGGCGGTCGTCTTCGGGGCCGCAACCGCGACCGTGATCCTCACCGGCATGGGCTCGGACGGCACCAACGGCGCCCGGGCGCTGACGGAGGCCGGCGGCCCGGTGCTCGCCCAGGACGAGGCCACCAGCACGGTCTGGGGCATGCCGGGCAGCGTCGCCCGGGCCGGACTCGCCGAGGCGGTCCTGCCCCTGTCCGAACTCGCGACGGCCTTGCGCGCCATGATCACGGGTCAGCCGGCATGACCGAGCTTGAATTCGAATACCTGCGCAGCTTCCTCAAGCAGCGCTCCGGCCTCGCGCTGACCGCCGAGAAACGCTACCTCGTGGAGAGCCGGCTGACTCCGATCTGCCGCCGCTTCGGGCTCGGGAGCCTCGGCGAGCTGATCAGCGCGCTCAAGCTCGGCCGGGACGGCGCGATGGAGCGGGACGTGGTCGAGGCGATGACCACGAACGAGACCTTCTTCTTCCGCGACCGGATCCCGTTCGATCTGTTCCGCGACACGCTGCTGCCGGAGGCGCTGATGCGCAATGCCAGCCGGCGCAAGCTGCGGATCTGGTGCGCGGCCTCCTCCACGGGGCAGGAGCCGTACTCGCTGGCCATGCTGCTGCAGGAGGCGGCACCCCGGATGCCGGGCTGGCAGGTCGAGATCGTGGCCACCGACATCTCCACCGAGGTGATCGAGAAAGCCAAAGCCGGGCTCTACAGTCATTTCGAGGTCCAGCGCGGCCTGCCGGTGCAGTGGCTGATCAAGTACTTCACCCAGGTCGGCGAGCAGTGGCAGATCGCCCAGAACCTGCGCAACATGGTGGATTACCGTCAGCTCAACCTGCTGCACAGCTTCACGGCGCTCGGCCAATTCGACATCATCTACTGCCGCAACGTGTTGATCTACTTCGACGCGCCGACGAAGTCGGACGTGCTGGCGCGGCTCGCCGCCCAGCTCACGCCCGACGGTGCGCTCCTGCTCGGTGCCGCCGAGACGGTGATCGGCCTGACCGACCGGCTCGCGCCCCATCCGAAGCATCGGGGCCTCTATACACATGCCGCGCCGGCGGCGCGGCTGGGCGAGACGGCGATGCCGCTGCGGGTCGCGGCGAGCGTCTGATCGGGTTCCCAGGCAAGGCCGTTGGCCGGAGGCGCGGGGCGCTCCCCAGCCCGAATCGGGAATTCTCCCGTTCGCGAAGGGAGACCCCGATGTCCGTCCGGCACGACGGATTGAGCGGGCGCGGGAAACGTGGCCTTAAGGAGCGCGTGGGTAATTTGCACACGGACCCGCCGCCGGGCGTTTCCGGCAGATCCGTGCCCCGAGCGATTCCATGAGTAGCATCAATTCGACCACGACGTCGCAGCTCTATGCCCAGCGATGGTCGACCCAGGACAATCCGCAGACACGGATGTCCAACACGATCAGCAGCGAGCTGTCCGCCGGCAGCCTCAGCAGCACCGACGCGACAGCCCTGACCAGCGCCCTGTCGTCGATCGGCTCGAGTCTATCGGCGGATTCCAGCTCGGTCAGCGGCAGCAGCAGTCAGGCCAAGCTCGACCCATCCTCCATGAAGGACCGGATCGACAGCCTGATCGCCGATCAGGTGAGCAGCGGCAGCCTGACCGGCGACCAAGCCACCGAGTTGAAGAACCTGTTCGCCAGCCACGGCCAGAGCACCCAGACGGCCGACGTGGCATCGGGGGAGGGCGGCCCTTCCGGCGCCGGCGGACCGCCCCCGGGCCCGCCGCCGAGCGATGCCGCCGGAAGCGCCGCCTCCAGCACGTCGAGCAGCGCTAGCACGTCGTCGCCGGGCGACCTGCTCGCCAGCTTCCTCCAGCAGGTTCAGAGTAGCCAGTCGTCGAACGCGGGCTATGGGGCGAGCGGCACCAACACCAGCCTCAACACCGCGGCGCTGCTGTTCGACTTCCAGAGCTGACGCCGCCGCATTCCGGCGATGCGCCCGTCGTCCGGCGCATCGCCCGCCTGCGTCGCGGCGGGGTCGACCCCGGACCTTCGCCGCGGCATCGTCCGCCCTGCATTCGCGGGGCCGGAGACGGCCGGGAGGCTCGGCATGACGGCAGGGATGACGGCGGAACGCGGGCTGCCCAAGGTGGCATTCATCGGGACGGGCGGGACGATCGCGTCCCTCGGGCGCGACGCCCTCGACATCCTCGATTACAGCGCCACCGACCGGCGCCTCGATGCCGATGCCATTCTGGAGGCGGTGCCGGAACTGGCGGACGTGGCCGCCTTGGTCCCGGTCCCGTTCCGGGCGGTCCCGAGCCCGGCGATCGGCTTCGCCGAGTGGCGTGACCTCGTCGGCCTGTGCGCGCGCCTCGCGGCCGAGCATCCGGACCTCGCCGGCATCGTCATCGGGCATGGCACCGCCACCCTGGAGGAGACGGCTTACGCGCTGAGCCTGACCCTGACGGTCGACCTGCCGGTGGTGCTGGTCGGCGCGCAGCGGCCCATGAGCGCGCTCTCCACCGACGCCAAGCTCAACCTCGTGGCGGCGGTGCGCACGGCGGCCGCCCCCGTATCCCGCGGGCGCGGCGTCCTCGTGGTGCTCAACGACGAGATCCAGGCGGCCCGTGAGGTGACCAAGACCTCGGTGGCCCGGCTCCAGACCTTCCGGACCCCGGATTTCGGGGTGCTCGGCCATGTCGACGGCGACCATGTCCGGTACTACCGCCGCTCCGAGCGGGCGCACGCGCCGGGCACGCCCTTCGACATTCAGCGCCTGTCCGCGCTGCCGCGGGTCGATATCGCCTACGGCTACGCCGATGCCGACGGCACCGCCGTGCGGGCGTTCCGGGCCGCGGGGGCGCGGGGTCTCGTGGCGGCGGGGCTCGCCCCCGGCATGGTCCCCCCGGGCGAGGCGGAGGCTCTTGAGGCGGCCGCGGCCGCCGGGATCGTGGTGGTGATGTCGACCCGGGCCGGGAGCGGCGTCGTGCCCCTCACCACCCGCCTGCGCGACCGGGGCATCCTCAGCGCCGACAACCTGACCCCGCAGAAGGCCCGGATCCTCCTCGCCCTGGCGCTGACCGTCACGGCCGAGCCGGAGACGGTGGCGGGCCTGTTCGCCACGTATTGAGCGCCGAGCCGGTCCGGGATTCCAAAGGGTTTGCCCATTGGCGGGTCCAGGGCGGAGCCCTGAGACGTTCACCAGGACTCGGCCCTGGACCCGCGAAAGGGCTCGCCCTTTCGAAACCATGATTTGTCCCCTCCAGGCCCTGAGAGTTCACCGCGACCGATGCCGCTGATCGATCCCGCCCGTTCGCTGCTCCTCATCATCGACGTTCAGGTGCGGCTGATGCCGGCGATCGCCGAGGGCGCGGCGGTGATCGCCAATACCGGTCGGCTCAGAGCCGCTGCGGGGCTGCTCGACGTGCCCGTGCTGGTCACCGAGCAGAATGCCGGGGGCCTCGGTCCGACCGTGCCGGACCTTGCCCCGGAACCCGGGACGGCCTTCGCCAAGATGCGTTTCGGCGCCGTGCAGGCTCCGGGCTTCCTCGACCGCCTGCCGGCCGAACGCGCCTGCGTGGTCACAGGCTGCGAGGCGCATATCTGCGTGCTGCAGACGGTGCTGGGGCTGCTGGAGACCGGACGTGCCGTCCATGTGGTCGCCGACGCGGTCGGCTCCCGGACGATCGGGAACCGGGACGCGGCCCTTGCCCGGATGGCGGCCCACGGCGCCGAGATCGTCACCGCCGAGATGGTGGTGTTCGAGTGGCTCGGCACCGCCCGGCACCCGCGCTTCCGCGAGGTCGTCCGGCTGATCAAGTGAGGCCGCAAGCCTCGTCGCGAACGGGGATCCCAAAGGGCGTGCCCTTTGGTAGGGTTCGGGGTGAAACCCCGACGAACGGCTCTCCCACCCCGCGTAGGGGGCGGGAGAGCCGTACCGCAGGGCTCTGCCCTGCACCCGCCAAAGGACCTGTCCTTTGGAAACCCAAGACTGAACCTTGATCAGCCCCCGTCGAGCGCCGCCCGGGTCAGCGCGTCGGGGCCGATATCGTCGGTCCCCGCCATGCCCAGCACCTCGATCAGCCGGACCCGGGCGCGGCTGACCCGGCTCTTGATCGTCCCGACCGCGACGCCGCAGATCGCCGCGGCCTCCTCGTAGGTAAAGCTCTGAGCGCCGACCAACACCAGCGCCTCGCGCTGGGCAGCCGGGAGCTGATTCAGGGCGCTCTGGAACTGCGCCATCTCCATCCGGACCTCCTGCTCGGGCAGGCTCGTCAGGCGGCCGGCATGGACCCCGTCGGCGTCCTCTACCTCGCGCTTGCGCTTGCGCTGCTCCGAGTAGAACAGGTTGCGCAGGATCGTGAACAGCCACGCGGTGAGGTTGGTGCCCCGGCGGAAGCTCGCGGCGTTGATCCAGGCCCGCACCAGGGTGTCCTGAACGAGGTCGTCCGACCGGTCGAGGTCGTAGGTCAGCGAGAACGCGAAGGCCCGCAGCGCAGGGATCGCCCCGAGCAGGAGATCGCGCATCTCGGTATCGGCGCCCGACGGGGCCGGGCCGGATCCGCTCCCCGCTGGGGCGGCTTGGAGCATCAGGGTCATGGCTGGGCCTCCGTGTCGGCGAGGGCGTCGAGGAGCGTCAGGAGCCGGTCCGGGACCGGCAGGGCCAGGACGTCCGCGTAGTGCAGGCGCAGGCCGCGTCCGATCCGCGCCTGAGCCGCCGCGTCGATCGGGCGACGCAGCGGGCGCATCCGGGGCGCGACGACCGGTTCGGCCGTCTCCGCCTGCGCTGCGTCCGGGAGCGCCCGCTCGTCCTCTGTCGCTGTCATGGTTGCGCCCCGAGCCGTGGGCGATGCGCCCCCGCGGGGTCCGGTGGTCCACCGCCTCGATCCCGTGACGGGTCGCGGCGGAGACGCATCTCATCGCCTTCCGGTGGTGCTGATAGGCGGCAGGGATTTAATCGGTTCTGAATTATACATTCAGCAAATTTTAATCTTGCAATAGCCCAGGTTGTGCAAGTTATTGCAAATCGTATCCGGAGTTACAATCCAGAAATACTTGTTTTTAGCTTGGCTGTAACGAATATCGGCCAGCCGACCTGAACGAACGCTGAGCGGTGGTGCTGGGTCAGCCTCCGGCGAGGTGGCGGCGCACGGCCCGCGCCGTGACAACCGAGACGCGCACGTTCGATTCCTGGGTCACGCCGGCGATGTGCGGTGTCAGGATCAGGTTCGGCACATCCGCGTATACGGCGCCGGCTTCCGCCTCGAGGGGCTCGCGATCGAACACGTCGAGTGCCGCGCCGCCGAGGTGGCCGGTGCGCAGGGAGGCCGCCAGGGCGGCCTCGTCCACGATCCCGCCGCGGGCGGCGTTGATCAGCACGGCGCCCTTGGGCATCCGGGCGAGGGCGCCCGCATCGATCAGGCCGCGGGTTCGGTCGGTCAGCGGCACGTGCAGGGAGAGCACGTCGCTGCAGGCGACCAGCGCATCGAGATCCAGGCACTGCACCGGGCCGTAAGACGGGGTCCAGGCCGGGTCGCCGGGGGCAACGAACGGGTCGTGGGCCGCCACCGTCATGCCCAGTGCGGCGGCCCGCCGGGCGGTCTCCCGGGCGATGGACCCGAAGCCCACGAGGCCGAGGCGCTTGCCGCCGATCTCGCGCCCCATCAGGGCGTTGCGTGGCCAGGCGCCGGCCGCGACCCGGGCGGTCGCCCCGTAGGCGCCCCGCAGCAGCAGCATCGCGGTGGCCACGACATATTCGGCCACCGCCCCGTCATTGGCGCCGGTCGCCGGGTAGACCGCGATGCCGCGCTCCCGGCAGGCCGCCACGTCGATGTTGTCGAGCCCGACCCCGAGGCGGCCCACCACCGTGAGGTCCCGGGCGGCGGCCAGCAGGGGGCCACGCACCTGGGTCCTGTTGCGCACGATCAGGGCCTCGGCCCCGGCCAGCGCCGCCTCCAGCGCCTTGGGGCGGTCGACCAAACCGGGATCGTACAGGATGTCGAAGCCCGCGAGTTCGGTGGTGAGGGCCGCCTCGTCCATGAATTCGCTGATCACGACCTTGGGCATGGGGCCTCGCTCGATTGTCCGTCAGGCGCTGCGGTAGCGCTTCGTCGTTCCGAAGTCGCGGTGGGTGCGCAGCTCGACCGCCGGAAGCCGACCGACGGCGGTGCGGAGGTTACCGCTGCGCTTGATGACCGGGATGATCGGCGTGCCGATCGCGTCGCCCGCTGGCCGTACCGTATCCAGGACGTCGCGCTCCGGATCCACCCGGACTCCGACAGGCGGCAAGGTCTTGGATCGACTGGTGCCGGTGGAGAGGATCGAACTCCCGACCTTCGGTTTACAAAACCGCTGCACTACCGCTGTGCTACACCGGCCCAGGACTCGCTTGCTATCAGTCGCCGCGCCGTCGCTCAACCCGATGGGCGCGGCGATTTCGGCGCCGCTGTCCGAGCGCATCGTCCGGACCCAGGGCGTCCGAGGCATGCCGGAGCGGACGTGCGTGGGCCGGCTTAGAGCCGTGCCCGATCGCGTCGCAATCCAGCCCGCCTCGACGCCTCTGTTTCACCGCACTCCCTAGCGCCCAACCGGTGTCCCCGTTGACGGAGAGCGCTCGAACGCTGCGTCCGCTCAGCTCCTGCGTCGGTCGCCGGTTGTGATCGCATCACCGCCGGCCGCCCTTGCGAGACCGGCTCAGCGCCCAAATCCGCGCAGCCATCCCGTGACGCTTTGGTCGGCCTTGTCGAGGCGGGCGGCCAAGCCCCGGTGGATGCATTCACCGATGGATTGGCCGGGATAGAACCCGACCGTCTGCTCCTGCTGCCGGCACGCCTGAATGGGGGGCCATGCCACCAGCGCGGTCACGATGAGGAGCGCTGCTAGACCGTCGACGACGAGCCAGCCCATCCAGCCGAGCCGAAGGCCGCGACCCCGACCGGGGCCGCCCCGGTCGGCCTGGCGTGCCAGAGCGGGGCCGACCCGTGCCATGCGCGCGCGAAACCGGGTCTCCGCAAGGTGGTCGGAGGCCTCACCGGGTGCGGGGTTGAGCGAGCGGCTGGGCATGGCGATGTCGGCCTCGGTCTTATCGAGGCTGACGCAGTGCCACGCCTTCATGAAGCTCGGCCTAAGGGGGATGTTTAAGGGTGCCTGAAGGCGATCGCGCACCGGTCCGGGGCGTCAGGCGGCCAGCGCGCGCCGCACCGTGGCCCGCAGATCCGCGAGGGAGAAGGGCTTCGTCAGCACGTCGGTGACGATGGCATCGAGCCCGCGGGCGCGCTCGCGCTGGTCCGCGAAGCCGGTCATCAGCAGGATGGTAAGGTCCGGGAAGTCGCGCTTGGCCGCCAGCGCTAGGGCGATGCCATCCATGAGCGGCATGCGAATGTCGGTGAGCATCAGGTCGAAGCCGCCATCGGCCTCGTTGAGACGATCGAGCCCGTCGCTTCCGTCATTGGCCGTAACGACCGCGTGGCCGTCGATCTCGAGCCCTCGCTTGAGGAAGCCCCGGACGGTCTCTTCGTCATCCACCAGGAGGATGCGCGCCATGTGGTCCCGTGAACGTCCTCAGTCCCGAGCTGCCCGCCGCGATGACGCCGGGCCCTCAAGCGCACGACAGACGCAGACCGATCCGCAGCCTGTCAAGATGCCCGGCGCCGAAAACGGCGCCCTCGC